>JFBN01364830.1_pt1 | contig 45352 bp, 61 predicted proteins | sample 768741 | NCBI WGS metagenome assembly JFBN01 (sample SAMN01983846, study PRJNA193217) | chicken gut metagenome | biome: terrestrial biome; isolation source: ceca of Broiler chicken | host: Gallus gallus | place: United Kingdom: England | collected 2010-09-07
TTGTTGGACTAGGTTACCATCAGTAGATGGTACCTTGATCTCTGCAATTGAGCTTTGTGCTTCTCTTATACAAAGAATTCTCACTCTTTTAAGACCTGCAAGAATAACTAAACTTTGAGCTATATTTTCTGACTTTCCTCCTCCTCTTCCTCCATAAAATACGTAGTAACGCCTTGTATCATTAGGGTCAAGTAAAGGCTTGTAAATCTTAGGTATTTGAGTTTTCACTCAATAAACTCCACTTGTATCTTATTGTCATCTTTAGAGTTAGCAATCTGATCAATTTCATACTTTTTAAGCAACTCTTGTCTTACATCTTGTGTAGACTTAATGAATGAAGTCACAATAGAAGCTATTTTAGCATCATTTGCTACATCACCTGAAGGTCCTTCAAGCATATAGTATTCAAGTAGTCTATTCATAATTACAAGACACTTTTTCTCAATTGATGAGTATTCTAAATATCTAGCTTTTTCATTCTCAATAATTACATCAGTAGCTACAGGTATGTTAGAGTCATAAAGAAGCTTGTTTATTAGCTTCTCATCATATGGCACTGAAGGTGTAATAGGTAAATCACCTAGTATATCTCTAACTTCAGTTGTAGCTAAATCAAGAGTTTTTCCAATAAGCATCATATTCATACCAGCAGAATAAAGTTCTTTTACGAGTTTTTCTCTTATAGCTATTGGAATTAATTTATTTGCCATTTTTCTCTCACTTATTTTGTCTTAATGAAATTTTAATACAAAAAAGTTTAAAACGAAATTAAGTTTTTTAGAAATTTTTTAGTGATAATGATTGTCAGTTACAATAATATGTAAAATGCCATAAAAATTAAGCTCCGAAACACTGGTAAATACTAGGTTTCTTAAGCTAGCTCTCTAGGAATTAACACAGTTTCTAACAAAAAATTGAATTGTAAATTAACACAATCTTAACACTGCTCTAAGCCTTTGCTGCACACAGTTTCTAAGCTCTCTAAAAATTTTGTGTGTTTTTTAGTGTTACACAAAACATAACACCTCCGAAACAATGTATGGCACACTTTTAGGCTAACCTCATCAAGAAAAATTTTCCAATTTTTACCATGAAAAAAGTTCTATATATAAATGTGCTATAATACATACATAAAAAAAATTACAAATACAATATGTATCTATACATTATATATATATATTTTTATATTTTTAAAAAAATAATTTTAAAAAATAACATAATATATTTTATAAAAATATATATATAAAACTATGGCCACACCACAGTTTCAACCTTGTTACAAACTATGGTATTTTAATTTTTTGATTTTCAAAATGAAAACTCTTGTAATTCCTATTTTAGAAGCTTAGAGCCTCCTTAACATTGTGTAATGCCTAAAGTTACAATCATGATACTTTCTTGTTTTACCACAGTTAGAGCCATTATCATTATCTTTTCAAAAACTATCACTTAAACTTCGTTTAATTACACTTTATTTTATTTTAAACTAAAAATCATCATTTTTCACCCAAAAATCTCAAAATAACAAAAAGCTTCCTATGTTATTTTACACAACACTCTAGAAACACTGCATTTACCACTATTTGAGACTTATGTAACATAGTAAAATTACATAAGTTTTTAGTAACACACTAAAAATTGAAAAATGAGTCAAAAAATTAGCTGTAACTCGAGTTACACTTGGGCTTTATAAAATTTTAATATTCTTTTTAGTATAATTTTTCACTTATTTAAATTTACATTATTTAGTTTTATGGAGCTGCTATTTAAATTTAAATAAGTAACCTAACTGCCCGCTTTTTGTCCTTTCTTTCTTTAGCAGCTCCGTAAAGCTAAATAATGTAGATAAAAGGGCAAATATGAAAATAATTAATTTTTTAAATGAAAAAGAGCTTTTAAAAATACTTGAAACAAATCCACAACAATTTAAACTTAATAAATCTAAATTTATTAAATTACCAAAGCTTAATGATACTGATAAAGTAGCAATAGAAAAGCCTTTTAAAGACACTACTATATGTGCTATAGCAGTAGTAGATGATTTATTTGTAATTGATTGTGATAATGTTTATTCATTTAACTATATATTAGCTAATATTAATCGTCTAGGACAGAAGACACTAATTACTAAAAGTCCTTATGGTGGTCATTTTTATTTTAAAACTAAAAGTCCTTTAAATTTAAAACATATAAAGCCTAATTTAAAAGATGTAGATGATTTAGAAAATCCTTTAGAATACTATGTTAGCTCAACTCAACTAAATATAGAATTCTATGATAAAAACTCATCAAAAGGTCTTCCTAGAATGATGTTTGATGGAGCAAATAATAATTACTATAAAATAATTTCAGATACTACCGAGCCACAAGAAATTTTAGAAGATGTAAGAATATTTTTATTAGATTTAGCCTCATCATATAAAGATGATTTTTCTACAAAAAGTTATTTATCTTGTGAAGGTAAACTCTTTATGCCTAATGCTTATAAAGGCTCATTTGTTAAAAGAATAGTAGACAAAGCTAATGAAAATAAGCCATTAACTGAAGATGATGTATTTCTTTTTAAAAGCTTATATGAAAAAACTGATAGAAATATCACACTTCCTATACAAAAAGGACAAAGAAATTCAAGCTTATGGAGTATAGCAAGCTGGGCTGCATCTTCATGCTATATAAAAGATGAAGCAATGTGGTGCTTATTTGTAGAAACTATAAATAATTCACCACTCTTTATGAGTGAAGCTATAGAAGCTGAAGAGCTCTATAAGACTATCTTAAAAAAAGGAAAATTTCAAACACACTACTATACTCTTGATGAGATGTATGAAAAACAGAATACTCTTAATTTAATGAAGTTTGAAAATACACAGAAATTTAATCCTAATAATTGTAAAAGATTTTTAGCCTATAATATAAATTCAAAAGCAGCAAGTGAAGATATATTATTAGTTGATTTAAGCACTACAAACTTCTTAGAAGTAAGATATATTAGAAATGAAGAGGCTGCTTTAAGAGAGTGTAGAAACTATCCTGATTTATACTCTCAGCATGTAGAAGTAGTTTCTACTAAAAATGGAGATAAAGAAGTTATAAATATTGATAATTTACCTAGACTTGAGATAGATGAGTCAGATTATACTATCTCACCAAGAGCATTTACTAAAAAAGATAATACATGGACACTTCATACATCGTTTTTCTTATTTAATAGTGATATTTCAAAAATTTTAATGGACCCTTCAAATCCTGATAATCACATTACTAAAGAAGAGTTTGAAGCAACTCCATTCTTTAAAATTTTGAGTAAAAACTTATTTCCTAATGAAACTATAAGGCTAAAATTTTTAAATGATTTAAGGACATTCTTAATTACTAAAAGAGGCTTACAAACTATGGCAACAATCATAGATGTTCAAGGCTCAACTGGTAAAGACTCAATCCTATTAAATTACTTAAGCCACTTAATTTATGGTTTACATAAAAAAGAGGAAGTAATTCTATCAAACTCTATTATGTATAGAAAACCTACAATGGAAGCTAAAAACCCTACACTAACTGATATTATAGAGAGCCAGTTTAATGAAGACTTTGCATCATGCTTAGTAGGAATTACTGAAGATGGGCAAAACCCTGATATTGAGAAATTTTGTAATAAGATGCAAAGTGTAATTAAAAGCCCTAAAATAAGAATACATAGAAAATTTAAAGAAGCTTATTCTACTAGTAATCACTTGTTTATATTTAGAGGCACAAACTCACGTTCAAAACCATTTACTGATGGCACAAACACACGTTATTATGTATCAATAGCTGAGAGACACTATAAACTAGGTGAAGATGAGTGTGAGCTCAATCTATTTCCTAATGGAAGAGAGTGGCAGTTAAAAAACGACTATTACACAATCTTAAAATTCTTACTTTTAAATGATGAGTATTTTAAAGATGCACTAAAATATAGTGAATTACCAGATCTTCCACTTAATGAGTTAATAGAAGATGATGTATCTAATGAAGAGTTAGAAGACCTTGTAGAGAGTCCAGTATCTCCTTACAATAAAATAAGAGATATTTTAGATGCTTTAGTGCCTAATAGAGACTCTTTAAATATTCCTCTCTTAGAGTCAATATTAAATCAAAAGAGTCATATACTTTATGATGTAGCTTCTACTATAGCAACTCTTTATTATTTAAAATTTACTTCATTTTATCCTAAAGAAGAGTTTAATCAGAATATTTATAAACATATTATTTTTCATGATAAAAATAAGACAATAGGACTTACAAGGTATCCTACAGTTAGTAATTTTTCTAAACTTCTAAATAATATAAAAGGCATAGGTAAAATTACTAATAAAGTAGAAAAATCTAAGCTTTTAACTATAATTTGTCTTAAGTTTACTGATGGTAGTAGAGGTGGTTCTACTAGATTAAAATATTTTGGTAAGATTTATAACACTTAATAAAACTTTAAATAAACTTATACTATAATTTACTTACAAATTTAAAGAAAAGGACAGAAAATGGAGATTTTAAACGACTTAGAAAAAGTCAGATTTAATTTAGAAGTTTCATTAGGTGAAATAGAAAATATTTTAATAGCTGCTAAAGATTTTAAAAAATCTGCTTTAAGTTGTATTAAAAAAGTTGAAAAAGTTAATAGTATTGAAGAGTTTGAAGCTAAAGTATTTAAAGACAGTGTAGCTACTTCAGAAAATATAATGAAATTTATTAGTAAATTTTCTACATACTTAGAAATGTATACTTGGCATATAAAATATGCTAAAGCAGATAAAAAGGAAAAGTAATGTATTTCTTAGATAAAAATGATCCGATTAGAAAAAATTACTTTTTTAAAACTCTTAATCCTAAGTTTTTAAAGTATTACATAATTTTAAGGAGAAATGTAAAAGGAGAAGACAAGCTAATACCTTTTGCAGCTCTTCCTAATTTAAGTAAAACACAACTTCAAAATTTATATGATTTAGTAGTAAGTCATGAGCCTAAAAAGAGATTTTGCTTAGAATTCTTTAGTGTTCACAATTTTATTACTTTAAAAGACAAAGAAAAGTTTATTTATAGCTTTAATAAAGTCTATAAATTTAAAGATAATTTAGAAAAAATTCTAAAATACTATGATTTATTAAATACTAAACTAGATGAGTATACAGAGTATGTAAGAAAAGCTAAGCTTTTAGATATTTATTACTTTGATTATACCGAAGAAGGAAAAACTATACACATACCAACCTATTGTAATAATATGGTAGAGTCTACAAACACTAGTTAGTTTCTTAGATTGACTTTACATATGAAAAGACCTTCTATATTATTTGGAAATAGCTGTATTTATGAGTCATCACTTTTAGAAGCTATTAATAACTGTGAAGTTTTACTAAGCCATAATGCAGTTTTACATAGAGATAAAATGCAGAAGTATTTAACTATATTAAAAAATATAAAAGATAAAGCTCTTTAATAAAACTTTAAATAAACTTATACTATAATTATACTTATAAAAACACTGGCTTTTATATTTGGAAGAGATTTAGTAAAAGCCTAAAATAGAAAATCTCTAAAGTTCTAGTTTGAATTAAACAGTAGTTAAATTCTAATTAAACCGAAATTAAACAGTGATTAAAAGGAGATATTATGATTGTAAGAAAAGCAAAAGCTTATTGGAGTTTTATTAAAACACCTGATGAAGCAGGTAAATTTAGAGTAACTTTCACAGTAGACGAAAATACTTATAAAGACTTAATGCAAGAAATTGAAAACTGTGCAGAAGAGTCTAGAGCAGAATTAAAAGATTTAGAGTGGATTGGAAGTTATAAAAAGACTGAGGAAGGAGAACATCAGTTTTCAGCTAAAGCTAATTCAGAGTTTACTAGTAAAAAAGGAGAAACTATTAAGTTTGAATTGCCTGTCTATAATATTAAAGCACAGAGACTTAAAAACGACGAAATTCCTATGATTAAAAATGGAGCTGTAGTCAATTTAGTAGTTGAGCCTTATTATATTGAGTATAAAAAGAAAAAAGGTGTTATGCTAGGACTTAGAAGTGTTCAGCTAATTGAATATGAAGAGTATACAGGAGAAGGCTATAATCCATACGAAGATGAGTCAGAAGATTGTCCATTTGAAAAAGAGTCAGAAGCTACTCATAATTCTAATGATAATGAAGACATCTTTAACTAAAGATTAATCTATGGCAAAAATAGCTACAGATAAAGTTACACAACATAAAGGTGATAGCTACTGGAGCTTTCTCCAGAGCTATTATGTTATGTATACAGGAATAAAAAATAATTATTTTAAGGTAGTTAAAGACAAAAGGCTAAATATAGTATTAAACTTAGTTAAACAAGATAGAAATATTGAAGACTTAGTTAAGAAATACTATAGAAAAGAGCCTCAAGAGCTCTTTGACTTAATCAATGAGTTTAAAAGTTTAAAACACTTTTTAAAGTGGCTACAAAGCGAGATAAGACTAAGCAAGTTTTTATCTTCAAGAGACACAAGACTAAGTATAAGAGAAGGAATGGAGGACTTAGATGATTTATATAGCAGCACCGTTTTTTAATGAAGAGCAAATTAAAAGAGTAGAAAAAGTAGAGTTTCTTTTAGAGAGCTTACATTTAGATTATTTTAGCCCTAGAAAAGAGAGCAATCTACTCTTTGAAAAAGATAAGTCAACTAAAGGACTTCCTACATTTGAATTAAATATTAAAAAGATTAAAAAAGCTACTAAAGTTATAGTAATTACAAATGATAAAGATACAGGCACACTCTTTGAAGCAGGATTTGCTTTTAGTCTTAAAAAACCTATTTATTATTTGTATGAAACTACAGAAAAAGGTAATTTTAATATTATGCTTGCTCATAGTGGTGTAGCTTCTACTTCTATTGAAGACTTAGAAGAAGCTTTACAATGGCCTTATGAAGCTATACAAAAGAAAAGAATGGAGGATTTAGATGTTTTTTAACAAAATATCAAAAAAGATGTTTTGGGAATTTAAGAATATTAAAAGATATTCAGTAAGACCTGCTAAATTCTTTAGTGAAAACGACACTGAGCATTCTTTTATGGCTACTGTTATAGCTATAAGACTAGCTAAAAAGTATAAGTTAAGTGAAAAAGAAGAGCTTCAGCTTATTAAGCTTACTCTTTTTCATGATATTGGAGAATTAGTAACTGGAGATATTAATGCTATGTGTAAGACTGAAGCTCTAAGTAAAGAATTAGAGAAAATAGAAGAGCCTATACATACATTATTTGAAAATTACTTTAATTACTCAAGAAAAAATAAAAAACTTGAAGCTTTAAGTAAAGCTGCAGATCTCTTATGTGTGAAGTTCTTTGGAGATATGAATGAAGATAAAGAATTAAGTGAAGCAGGTTTTATAGGCTTTAAGAAATATTTAAGAAAATTTAAGGAGTTAAAATGAGAGAAAGCTTTACTACAAAGCCTAAAATTTTAGATGGATTTGAAAATTTAAGTGTAGAAATACTTGACTATAATAGAGATTTAGCTAAGAATATTTATAACACAGTAAAAACTACTTGGCATGAATTTGATGATTTAAAATACGATCCAGATAACTTAATGGTTAAAAGTCTAGTTAATAGTGTTCTTGATAGAGCACTAAACCCTAATATTATAGAATTGAGCACTATTCAGCTAAGAGTAAAAGGAATGAGTAGAGTAGGAATGGCTCATATAACACGTCAGAGAAGTGCTACATTTAATGTTTCAAGTCAAGAAACACAACAGCCAGAGTTTACTCCATTTGTAAGATTAAAAAATCTTAAAGGGCACGAAGAAGAGTTTGAAAAACTAGTAAATTTAAGTGTAGATTTATACAACAAACTAGTAGAAAAAGGAATTCCACCTCAAGATGCTAGATATGTATTTCCTCAATGTGTAGAATGTGGTGATATTGTATGGAATACTACAGTAAGCCAACTAAGAAATATAGCACTTTTAAGACTATGTAATACATCAGCAGCTGCTGAAGCAAACTTAGTTATGAGATTGTATCTTACAGAGTTTATTAAAGTTCTTAATAGTGATGTTCAGAGTGGTAAAATTGATGGTTTAACTTTTGAAGTATATTTATCAATCCTTCAAACTACTGAGTGTTTAGGTGGTAAAGAGAAAACATTTAAAAGCTTTGCTACTTTAATTGGAGACTCAGGAAGATTTAAAAATAAAATGTGTATTCCTGCAAGTTTAAAACCACTTTATGATAATCTTAAATTTAACTCTTTTGATTTTAAAAAGACATTTTTCTATGAGGAAATGAAAAGTTTTAAATATTTAAAATTAGATGGTGAGGAAGATGTATTCTAAAGTATTTATAACTGATGGCTTAGATAAAACTAAGCCTCTCTTTTTTGACACAGAAACTCTAGGTTTTTATGGAAAAACTCGTTTAGTTCAGGTAAGACAAGATAATGTAGCATATGAGTATGATTGTTTTTACTGTAATATTGAAGAGATTAAGCATTTTTTAAAAGACTTTCATTTAGTAGGACATAATATTCATTACGACTTAAATTGTGTAGATTTTAGAAGATGGCTTCCTAGAAAAATAGATGATACTCTTTTAATGGCTAGATTGTCTTTACCTGACTTAGAAAGCTTTAGCTTAAAATCTCTTAGTGAATATTTTAATTTACAAGAAAAAACAGAAGAAGGCTCATCAGATTGGAGTAATTACGCACTTACAGAAGAGCAAAAAGAATATGCAGCTAACGATACACTTATCGTAAAGCAATTATTTGATTTAATAGCTACGAATGAGCTTCTAAACAGTTATCCTTATAAATTGGATATTAAAAGTTTAGCATATTCTTGTATTTATAGTCACAGAGGTCTTCCTTTAAATAGACAAAATATGCTTAAATTAATAAGAGAAAGTAAAAGAGTAATAGAGAAGTCAATTCTACCACCTGATTTAAATGTAAATTCATTTAAACAAGTGAGAGAATATTTAAATGTAGATAACTCTTCATTTGAGTTTTTACAACAACTAAATACTCCTGAAGCTGATGCTATAATTGAGAAAAGACAAGCTTTTAAAAATTTAGCATTTTTAGAGAATTTAGTAAATTATCAATTTGCTTATTCAATCTTTAATCCTAATGGAGCTAAAACTGGTAGATTTACATCTAAAGGCACTAATGAATTAGAGCCAAATTATGTAAATTTACAGCAAATTCCAGGAAAACTTGCTGCTGCTTATAGTGTAAGTCATAAAGATGAGTATTTTGTCTACTGTGATTATCCTGCACTTGAGATATGGTGTGCAGCAGCTATATGGGCTGATAGATTTCAAGTTAAAGCTTTATTAGAAAAAGCTGACTTACATAGAAGGACTGCTTCTAGTATGTTTAATATACCTGAGTCAGAAGTTACTGATGATAAAAGACAAATAGCTAAAGGATGTAATTTTAGCTTAATGTATGGAGCAGGTGCTAAAAGATTTGCTGAAATTTTTATAAATACTAAAAATTATGAAGCAGCTAAAAATGCTACAGAATTAAGACAAAAATGGCTACAAGTTTATTCAGATATAGCTGAAGTTCAGCAAGAGCAATTTAGCTATTTTAAGCATAATACTTATAGATTAGTTAAAACTGCTAGTGGTAGACAATTAAGAGCTAATAGCCCTACTGAAGCTTTAAACTTTCAAGTTCAGGGCACAGGAGCTGAATGCACTAAGCTTTCTTTATTACTTTTACAATCTAGAGGAATTACAGTTACAGCTACAGTCCACGACAGTATTTCAATAGTAGCTCAATCTTTAAAAGAAGCTGAAGAGCTTAAAGAAACTTTAGCTTATTGTATGAATGAAGGCTATGCAAGGACAATAAGAAATTGTAAAGAAAATTCTTTAAGGCTTTCAGTAGAAGTAAAAATAGGAGAAACTTATAATGGAAAACATATTAATTAGGCCTAGTGGAGTTAATAACTTCTTTGATTGCTCATATAGATGGTATAGAGACACTATTTATAAGCCTATAAGAAGAGTAGGTTTAGCTGCTCATTTTGGTACATCTTTACATAAAGCAGGAGAAGTATATTACTCAGAGTGTATAAAAGATAAAGAATGGAAAAAATATAACTCAGCTTATGAAGATTTAGTAGTTGAGACTTTAAGAGAAAAGTGTAAAGAAGACACTCCTGAAGACTTTGTAAGTATAGCCCAATTAAATCCATTAGAGAAAAAACTTATGGATACTAGTAAAAACTATATAATTAATGCAAGAGCTTTAAATAATGAAAAGCTTCCTATAGCAGTAGAAAAAACTTATAAAATAGAAGCTAAAACTATGCCAGTTACAGTCCAGGGCACTTTAGATATAGTAGGAGAAGACTATATTATTGATATAAAAACAATGAATAAGCTTAATAATCCTACAAAATACATAGTTCAACAAGGAATATATGCTTATCTAAGAAGTAAAAATAATGAAAAAGTAAATAATTTAATTATTCATAGAGTTTTATCTAAAGATAAAGAGTTTATAGACTCTCAATCAATCTTAGACCATACTTTATTTACTATGGATAACATTATAGAAAAGAGTAAATTTTACTTAGAAGTAATAGCAAAAACTTGTAATAATTTTCTAAAGACAGGAGATGAGTCTTTATTTAGAGGAAACCCTACAAGTATGTTGTGTAGCTCTAAATATTGTGCTTATTTTGAAGAGTGTAAATTTAGGAAACTTTAATTAGTTTAATAAAACTTTAAAGAAACTTATACTATAATTTTCTTACAAATTCAATATAAAGGATAAAAATGGTAGATAAAAAAGAGCTAGACTCAATTTTAATTCAAAGAAAAAATGAGTATGGAAGCTTTATAAGCAACCTAGTAAATATCTATAAAATTAAGCCTAGTATTCAAGTTAGTATAGTAGATAAAAACTTTACTTATAGTGGAGACTTTAATGAGTCAACTTGTGATTTTATAGAAAATATGTTAGCTTTAAAAGCAGCTAGATCTATTAGAGCTAGTGGTGAAGCTTATAAAGATTGTATTAGTGATTTTATTAATTACTTTACTTTATCAATCGATGAAGTTCCAGGAATTGATATTAAGCTTTATGAAAATGTATTTGATGTAAATTTAGTAAAAGCTTTAAACTTAAGAAAAACTGATAAAAACTTAGACTTAAGTCAATTTAGTATTACTAAAATTTTAGATTTACATTATGTTGAAATGCTATTAAAATAAAAGGAGATAACTATGTTAGTAGATTTTGAATTAATTAAAAAGACTTTTCAATGGGGTATTGATAGAAATTTATATAAATACTCTTCAGTTCCAGTTCAATTAGTAAAGCTTTCTGAAGAGTTTCTTGAATACTTAATAGCTGATAAAGAAGACAATGATAAAAAAATTGAAGATGCTTTAGGTGATATGCAAGTGGTCCTACTTAACTTAGTAGGAGTAGATTTAACTAAAAAAGCAAATAGAGATCTGACTGCTGATGAGTTAATAGATGCCTTAAGAAAACCTAATTTAACTGATGCTACAGTATTTTATGAGTTTAGCGGAGACTTTGTAAGGCTTATTGAATATCTAATTAAAAATGGAATTAGGAATAAAATAAATCCTATTGATATGTTTTGGAATTTAATTAATTTCTTAGACAATACAAAAATAGACCATGTAAAGTGCTTAAGTGAAGCTTATGAAGAGATTAAAGATCGAAAAGGATATTTAACACCTGAAGGAAACTTTGTTAAAGAAGAAGATAAGTAATGTTATATCCTCACCAAATAGAAGCTAGTAAGAGTTTAATAAAAATTTGTAAAACTAAAGGTTGTGCCTATTTATTTGGGCCACCTAGAGTAGGAAAAACTCTTACTGCTTTAGAAGCTGCTACTCAATTAAATAATCTTTTTTCTAAGCCTAAGAAAATTATTGTTTTTACTAGAAAAAATGCTATAGAAGGCTGGATTAAATATAATGATATTTATACCTTTGAAGTGGTTAATTATGAAAAAATAGTTAAGCTTAAAAAAGATGATTATAGTTTAGTAATAATTGATGAGGCTCATAACTTTAGTGCATTTCCAAAACCTAGCCAAAGAATAAAAGACTTTAAAGCTTTTTGTGTTAATAAGCCAATACTATTTTTAAGTGGCACACCATTTGTAGAAGGATATTTAAAAGCTTATAGCCAATTTAGTATATCTTCTTATAGCCCATTTAAAGATTTTAAAACTCCTTATTCATTTTTTAATACTTATGGAATATCACATAAAAAATATTTAGCAGGTAGAATGATTGAAACTTACTCTAAGTGTAAAATAATTGAAATAGAGAAGCTTTTAAAGCCATATATAGTTAAATTAACTTATAAAGATGCAGGTTTTACTTATCAAAATTATGATGAGGTATTTTTAATTGAGTCTAAGTATAAAGAGTTAGAGAAAAAAGTAAGAATACAATGTGTATTGGATAAAAATATACTAGAAACAGCTTCATCAGTAAATCAATGTTTACATCAATTATGTGGAGGCTGGTTTAGAGGCACTCTATATAGCCAAGAAAAGCTTTTATGGCTTAAGAAGTATATTTCTAAGGCTAAAGGTAAAACAGCTATTATGGCTTACTTTATAGAAGAGCAAGAAGAGCTTTCTAAAATATTTAAAGATTGCACTATTTTATCTAGCACTAAATATTGTGAAGGAATAGACTTATCTCATTATGATAACTTTATCCTATATTCATTTGGCTATTCAGGAAGTAAATTTATACAACTTAGAGATAGAATAGTCAATTTAACTAAAGATAAGCCTACAAAAGTAATTATCCCTTTGTTAAAAGATGGAATAGATAAAAATATTTATGAAGTTGTTTCTAAAAAGAAAAATTTTAATTTAAAATCATTTAGTAAGGAAGAAAATGCTTGAAAAAGATATACAAAGTAAAATAATTAAGTATTTAAACAAAGAAGGAATTTTTAACTTTAAAATAATAGCAGCTAATAAAAATGGTATACCTGATCTATTTTGCTTATATAAAAATAAGCCTATTTTTTTAGAAGTAAAAAGAAAAGAAGGAAAAGTTTCTCACTTACAAGAGCACCAAATGCAATGTATAGAGACTTCAGGTGGCTTAGTTAAAGTTGTATATAGCTTAGAAGAAGTGAAAGAATTTTTAGAGAAAATCTAATAGCTTAATAAAACTTTAAATAAACTTAGCTTATAATTCTTTTACAAATTTAAAGAAAAGGATAAAAAATGAGTAAAGAAGAGTTTGCTACTAGAGTATTTTTAGCTTCAGTTTTTAAAGAAGTGTATCAACAAAATGGATTAATTCACACTTACACTTTATATAAAAATATAGAAAAATCTATAATTGAAACATTCTATGAGACTTTAGCTAATTTAGATATTCAAATTATTTTTGATAAAAATAAAGAAGAGCTTTTAACTAAAAGAAAAGAGATAGTAAAATATGGCTTAAGCTTATTAGGTATTGACTTATCTTTTGATGGTATTTTAGATAGAGTAGAAACTACTGAAAGCTTTAAAGGTAATTTTTTAGAAAATATTAAAGACTATGAAAAAATAGTAAAAGACAATATTAGCTTATCTATTTCTGATTGTTTAGTAAGTGATGAGGATAAAGCTTTTATCTCTTCTTATGTTCTTAAAGCTTTACCTATAGAAATAAATGAAGAGACAGATTTAAATAAAGCTTTATTTAATCTTATATATCCTATAATAAAAGGAGACTATAAATGGACACAAAATTAGTAGATAATAACTTAAACTTTATTATTCAGCTATCACCTATAGATTACTTAGGTGATACTCAAATAAAACTTGATTTTTACTTACCTAATATTAATAGAAGACAATTTGATGCTTTAAGTATTTTTTTAGGAAAAACCTATGAATTAATCAAAGATGAGAAAGTAAATCCTGATGTATTTGTTATAGATTGGGAAAACTACTTAAGAAAAAGCTTAGGAGAATTAACTTTTTTAGAAGAGCTTAAAAAATTTGAAGCTTTTGTAGAGAGGACTTTACTAACTGCTGAAATTTACTGCTATAATACTAATGAATTTTATAAATATCTAGAAGACCAAGAGAAACTAAAGAGCTTAGGTTTAAACTTAGAAAATATAAAAAATGAATTAAAAGGCTTTATACTTTTTATATGTGCCCTATTTCGCTATATTCGAGGACAAGAGAGGAAGAGCGTTCTAGGGCTATTTATTACCTCATTAGCATTATCGGAGTGGAAAGGTTTACACAAGAAACCTATGCAAGGGCAAAAAACTCAAGAAAAGAAGAGAAGCAAAGCATCTATGGAGAAAATTTAATCTCTTCTATTTTAAATGAAATGTATTTTGAAAATTTTAAAATTTTAAAAGACTTAGGATTAGAGCTAAATTTTCTCTATTAATAAAATCTTAATTAAACTAATGATATAATTTAATTTATTTTTATAAGGAGTTAAAATTTGACTAAGAAAACTAAAATTTTAAAAATTATTTCATTAGAAATAGTAAGACTACTTGCACCTAACTCAAAAGATAACAATTTAGAGCTAAAACTTTTAAAAGAAATTTTAACTGCTAAAGATGAGTATACTGAAGAGCTAGAAAAATGTATAAAGTCTATATCATCTTTTAACAAAATTAATAATTGGAAGTTTAGTGATTACTATAAAAAGATGAGTAAACAAGCTATTAACTTACTTTACGACTCTCCTGAGTTTACTTCTAAAGAAAAGCAATTATTAGAAAAGCTTTATAAAATAGCTGAAGAGCTACATGAGAAAAATTCTTTGAAAATTAAAGAGATAGCTAAAAAAGATAAAATCACTATAAAGGCTTACTTTAAGAGACAAAGTAAGTTATAATTTTTAAATGGAAGCAATAAGAAAAATAAAAGTTGATTATAGTGATATTAAAGGTGCTATAAGTGATTTAGATGAGCTCTCTTCAAAAATAGAAGATATTAAAGAAGACTCTATTGACTTAGGTAGAGAAACTACTAATTCTTTTGATGAGGCTACTAAAGGTGCTAATAAGCTCACTAGCTCAATGGAGACTCTTAAAAACTCTATTTCAGGTGCTTTTAGTAGTTTAGGAAAATTAGTAGCAAGATTTGGCACTTTAAGAAATGTTATTGTAGGCACTGTAGGAGCTGCTTTATTTTCAGCTGCAGGCACTACTAGAGAGTCTTCACAAGGTAGTGCATTAAATATAGGATGGGCAGGAGCAAGAGCTAAAGAAACTATAGACGATTTAATGGGAATAAGTCCTGATTTTGCTTCAGCTAGAGATGCAGTTAGTTCTTATGATACTAAAGGTCCTTTAGCTGCTTTAGGAATAACTCAAACCGAGGCTAGTGAATTGTATAAAAAAGGAGCTGATGCTTCTTATTTTGAAATAGCTAGTAGATATGAAAAAAGATTAAGACAGTTAATTGATGAAGCAGGTGGTGATAGAGCTATGGGAATTCAAAACTTTGGTGCTATTTATGGAGAAGGCTTAAGTCAGACTCTAGGCACTAATGTAGGCGACTTTGCTTCTCTTACTCTTAATGGCCAAATGGATAGATATAAAAATCTTTACTACCAAAGAAAAAGTGAATACTCCGGTGTAAATACTAAGCCTTTAATTGAAGGTGAAACTCACTTAAATAGCTTTATGAGCAAACTTAAAGTTCTTACTTTAACTTTATCAAGTGAATTACTTCCTTCTATAAATAAAGTCATGGGTCCTGTAACTGAATTTCTTAAAAATTCTATTCAATGGGCTAAGGAGTCTCAAGGTTTAAAAGCAGCATTTAACTTATTGACTGAGATAGCAGAATTCTTTGTTAATTTAATTAAATCTTTGATTGAAGCTATTAGTGAGTCTACATTTGGAAGCTTTATGGCTCAAAATGCTGAAGGCTTTTCTAAAGCTATTCAAAATGCTAATAAAACTACTAAAGAAGAAGGTTTCACTGCTGGTCTTGCTGCTTTTGCTTCTACTACTTGGAGTGAGCAACAAAAAATAGGAAAAAATCTTAATGCTAAAAATGAAGGTGTAATAAAACAATATGAAGATGATAAAGCTATAAGAAGGCAAATAGCTGCTTCTAAAGGCTATATCTCATCTGAATACTTTAAGTCTCTTACTAAAGAAGGTGTAGAGTTAAGAGAGTATGCTAAGACTTTAAATATTAATATTATTCTTAAAGACTCAAATGGTAGAAATATAGGAGAGGCACAAATTCAAGATATAGTTAATAAAGGCTTAAATCCTATTGTAAGCTTAACACAAAGGTAAAATATGGCAATAACTGGAAATTTTATACCTACTTTATCTTCTGATAATGTAACTAAAGGCCTTTTAGATATGGTGTATAGACATAATGCCTTACTTTTAGATGATGCTATTAGTTTAATAGGAGGCTCATTTATAGGAGGTTTAGCTTCAGCACCTAGTATTCCACTTCCTTTAGTAGGCTTTGTGTATGAAACTCCTTCAACTGTAGAATTACTAAAATACTCTTATAGTGAGTATCCTTATTTAAATAAAAGCCTTATTATTAATTCTTACTTAAGAGAAAATACTCAATTTAGAGTAGTTGCTTACAGACAAATAACTGCATCTAATCCAGTAATTTTAAATATAGCTACTAATGAAATTCTTTATAAAACTTTAGAGACTTATTGTAATAATGGAGGCACTTTTACTTTACTTACTATGTGGGGCACTTTTAATAATTTAGTATTAGAAGGACTTAATGGAATTATGCCAAATGATAATAATGCTGTAGGTGGATGTGGATTTGAATTCTTATTTAGAAAAGTAGCAGTCTCTACAGGAATAATAGATAAAATAGTAGATACAGGCTTATCTAAGTTGACGAAAGGACTTGTATGAAAAATAATCAGCTGATCTCAACTTTTAACTTTACTTTTAATCCTGGTGGCACTACTTTAAAAAATAAATTACCTGACTTAGCTAAAGGACCTTTTATTTTAACACTTCAAGTAGAAAGTAGTTTTTATTTAGCTGAAGTTTATTTTAACTATGCTTGTAATTGGCTATATTTAGTAGTTAAAAATCAAGCAGGAGAGATAATTCAACACAATACTTATATTAGAGAATGGCCAGTTAACTTACTTTTATGTAAAGAATTAAATGGCTATGGCTTATTTTATAAGCCTAATACATCAACCTTTGAATTCTATAAGCTTGGTAAAGAATGGTATAACTTATTAGAAGCTGATTATTTTAGTTATACTGAGTATCTTAAAACTAATGGACTAAAATGAGATACTATAGATTTGTAGTAGGTGGACAACTTTTTGAATTAAGCTCTTCTAACCCTAATGAAGTAAGAATTGTATTTGATATTACTTCAACTGATGATGTAGAATATAGTAGACCTACAATTATAAGCTTATATAATGTAAGCTCTAGCTTTTTTACATTAGCTAAGCAATTTAAAAATACACCTATGATTTTACAAGCAGGTATTAAAAATGTAGGCTTAGCTAGAAGACTTAATTTTGATATGCCTTTAAATGATATTTTATTTATGGGCTTAGTTGATGATGTATTAACTGCTTGGGAAGGTAAAGAAACTGTAGTCCACTTCTTAGGAAGGACTCTTCCAAGCTTAGATTATCCTGTAGATAGTATGTATTATGTAGCTTCAATTAAAGCAGGACAGCCTATATCACAAGCAGTAGGCTTAATTATTTCTAAGTATTTAATTGAAATGAGAAAGCCTACAACAATTACTATAGATCCGTCTACTTTAAGTATAACTTCTAAGCAAAAACAAGATCTGCCTATAAGACCTCCTAAAAACTATATTAGTGGTCTTAGATACTTTTCAAAATTTTTAAAAAGTTTTGGTTTAGTTTTAAGTCAAAATGGAGAAAACTTAACTATTACTACTTTAGAAGTTTTAACAAGGACTACACTAGCTGGAGTAGCTATGATTTCTAAAACTTCTTTATTATCTCAGCCAGTATATGAAAACCATGAAACTATAAGCTTACAAGTAGCCTTAGATGGCAAATATCAGCTAGGTCAATATGTTATGCTACCTCCTGACATTCCTTTAGCTACAGGCTCTATTATTTCTGAAGGTGGCTTAATTCAAAGAGCTCTTGGAGATACTGGCTTTTTAATTATGCAAGGTGTATTTTTAACAAAAGAAGTCCATCACATAGGCGATAGCAGAAATATTGATGCTATGGCTTGGGCTACTAATATGCTATGTGTAAGACAAATAGGAGTTTAAATGATAATAGTTGATTTAGTAGATATGAATAAATTAGTAAACTTACAAAGTAATAAATATGAAGGCCTTCATAGGTGCTTAGAAGAGCTTCAACTATGGAAGGGTGAAAATCCTATGGACTCTGAAGCTGGTGTAGATTATTTTAGTGTATTTAATAAACAAAAATTCTTACAAAATGAATTGACTACAGTTTTAAACAAATATTCAGGAGAGTTTGAAGCTACTTCTATAGAAGCTATAGACTATGATGAGCTTACTGAAACTATAAAAGCTTCTATTATCTTTACTCTTCCACAAAATGAGAGTGTTAGAATTACTTTAGATATTGTAAGAGGTAAACTATGAATAAATACTTTTTTATAGGATTTTTAGGAGCTATTGTATTATTAGGAATAACTCTTTATATTAAAGAGCAAAAAATAGAAATTTTAGAAGCTGAAAAAGCTTTTTTAATATCTGAAAAATCTAAAGTAGAAGATGCATATAGTGATATAGCTAAAAAAGTAAAAGAGCTAGAAGCTAATAGAGATAAAATAAATCAAGAGTTATTAAAAGTTACTCAAGAAAATACTAAAAAATATAGTGAAATTAATAAATCTTTAGAGTGTGAAAAGAAATTAATGGAGTATCTAAAAAGGAGTAATAATGTGCTATAAAGTAGACTATATTACTATAATCTTAGTAGGTTTATTAGCTTTATTGATTTTAACTTCTTTTAATGGCTGTGCCTCTTCTAATGTAGTTTATAAATATATTGAGAAGCCTATACCAGTTAAATGTGTTACTAGTGTTCCAAAAAAGCCTGAGTATTCTGAAGATGTATGGAAGTATTTAGAAGATACTTTAATTTATAAAGACCAATTAGAAGTGATTATTAAAAACTGTAGTGAGTAAAATGTTATAATATACAAAAAAGGAGCTATTATGGCATTAACTACTCAACATCAACAACTTGATTGGACTCAAATTACACCTTTATTAATTAAAGCAGATGAGGTAAGAATTACTAAACAAAAAATTAATGAAAAAGGAGAGTTGACTACTGATCCTAAAAAATGGGTTTTAGATAGAGTAGATTGGAAGTTTCAACCAAATCATTTACCTTTAAGTGCTATGTATATTAAAAATGAAGATGGCTTAGAAGAGTCTTTTGACTTCTTAAGTGATGTTTTTAAGTTTTATTATGATGGACTTAATAAATCAATTTATGGAGAAGTGCAAGCTATGGATGGAGGCTTTTTAGTAACCTATAGATATTTAATTAATTTCTATGGTGCTCAAATAGTTAATAATAGTGATTTTTTAGTCTCTTCAGGTGCTTGCTATACTGCTGGTATTAACACAGTAACTGCTCTTTAAGGAGTTAAAATGGCTAAAGCTTCTGTAGAAACTCCTATAAATACAGTCTGGGCTGAAAATACTCCTAATGTTCAGACTCAGACTGATGATATGAGACAAAAAGGTATTGAATTTCAATCTTTAATTGTTTCAAATCAGCTTAACTCAGCTATGAAGACTCTAAGTGAAGCTATGAGATGGGCTCAAGCAAGTGGAGGCTATTGGCAAAAAGGCTTTAATTACAGTGTAGGAAATATTGTTTGTATTATTGTTAATACTTTAAAACCTAATGGATTTGAGTGCCAGTGGTTTAGATGTGTTAAAGATAATACTAATCAAATGCCTTATACTGGAAGTAGAGTAACTACTCAAAATGGAGTTAGTGTTTTTACAAATGTAGCTTCTAGTAGAGTTAATACAACTTATTGGAGTCTTTGTAATGCTTGGGAGAGCAGAATGGAGACTTTAATTGAAACAAAAACTGCTGATACATGGAAAAACTTAGGTAATGTAAAAGGCACATATAATCTTAACTTTGGTGGAGCTAATAATGAATTTAATAATTTTTATTTGACTCTTACTGGAGCTACTAACTTTGGGACAGCTACATTCAATGGTGCTAAAGAAAGATCTGGTCTTTTATGTATAACAGGTGGAGGCACATATTTAAATCAATTTTTCTCTAATGCTTATTATAGCTTTACAATTCCATTTACTGTAGCACCACAAAATAGTAATAATTTAGCAAAAATTATATTTCCTTATAAATTAGTTCCATCAGGACCTGCTGCAGGAATTTATTTTACAAGGATTTAAGTAAATATACTTACAATTTTGTTTTTTAAATTATTAAGTTCTACACTTGATCCGCTATCAATAGTTTTATGAGTGTGAGGAGCATCTCCACCTCCTCCTATTTCTGTATTACTACTTAATAATATATCAATAAGCTCTTCTAAGAGTGTTTTTATGGTCTCGGAGTCATTGCCTAGTCTAATACTATTACCCTTGATGTTAATTGCGTTAAAATCTAGCTCTAAATCACTCGTAGAGCCTATTAGTGATGCAGCATTAGCTGTTATTTCACCTGTAATAGTCTCTTCAGGATTTTTTAGCATAAAATTATTTGTTATAGTAGCTAAATCAGCAGTTAAAGAAAAAGGTATAGCTACATAGCTATTTAAATAAACAACATCTGTTATAGTTTGAGTTTCTAAAAGAGTTTCTAATAAGTGGCTTAGAGTTAAAAGTAATACAGTATCTCCTACTTGAATAGGAGTATTTACATATTTATTTTTAATTAGAGGTATTTCTGTGTAAGGAGCTAAACCTAAGTTTTGAATATACAAAGTAGCACTAATAACAGTGCCATTTTGATTGATGCTAGTTACTTTAGCTAAAGTTATAGGTAAACTTTGAGTAGAATTATCAGCTATAGACTCATTAAGACCTTTTAATAGTGTTCTTATATTATTTTTCAATTTCGTCCTCATTGTCAGGGAATTCTGGTGGTGGAGCATTAGGATCGATCTTAGTCCAGGCATCAGGTCTTAAATAACCTAACATCATAGAGTTAAGATTGTCACTACTTCTCTCATGGTCACCTAAAGCAAACTCATAGCATTTACAAGCAGGCATACACATTTGATACTCATCATTATTGTGTGCCGCTATAAAATCTCTACTTCTAGTAGTTCCTAAGAGATAATAAACTACTTTATGTGGGAAAAACTTAATTTTTATATCAATAGGTTCTACTCCAGTCATTTTAGATGCATAAGAAATAATATAATCATGAGTCCAGGTAAGTCTTGAATAGTCATAAATAAACCTTAAGAATGTAATAAATTGTGCAGCAGTAATAAATGGTTTAGATTGATAGAAGTCATCATAAATAAAACGCATATCATATTTGACTGCTGTATCATAAAGATTTTTTACTGTATCTGTATCAATCTCTGTATCCATATCGCCTGAGTCTACTTGTATTGGTCTTATTATTCCTAAGTAATATCTAGAATAAAAAGTTAAATATGGACTTAAGCTTCTAGCTATATCTCTACAAGACCACATTTCTTGTATTTTAGAAAAATAATTATCTTGAATATAGTTAGCTAAAGCTTCTACTAAGCCTTCTAAGCCTTCAACATTTTTATATTGCTCATATAAATAAGGCTTAATAGCTTCTATAGTAAAAATATTAGTATTTACTTCTACTTCATTTATTTGCATTTAGTTTTACCTCATATCTTACTAACTCACAGTAGCAATCTCCTAAAAGCTCTGTAATTTGTGCATCTTCATTAAAATCCTTCCAAGGAATAGTAGACTCTTCACTTCCTGGAGGTGTATCAGGATATTCACCAATACAATATTGAAATTTAACAAATTTATAAGTTGATGTAGGCATATCAATATTCATTAAGCCTGTTTGAATTATTTCAATAAGCTTATACATACCTATATTTTTACCTACTTGAAGTGTATTTACATAATTAGTAATATCATCTTGAGTAGCCAATTTAACACTTTCAGCTGAAGCTAACTTACCTGTAAAAGTAATTAAAAGTCTTAAATTAAGCTGTAAAAGCTTAGGTCTAGTAAAAGTTACTGAAAAAGTATTATTAAATAAATATAAGTCTCTAGTAATAGTCCTAGTAGCATCTTTATCTGATGGACTACTTCTTAATTTTTGAGTTTCAAAAAAAGACTTATACAAAGCTAAAGCTATTTGAAGTTCATCTCCACCACCTACTATAGCTTCTATTCCAGTCAATCTAAAAAATACATCAGCTCCTGGAGTAGAAGACTCTTCATCTTTTTCTGTATAGTCTACACAATTAAAAGATACTAATCTAGGATTAACTCCATCAATACTTTTTATAAGAGTTTCAGCATAAAGTCTTCCACCAAGTCTAGGACTTCTAAGCCTTGCTTGGCTTCTAGCTTTAAACTCTTCAAAAGACTCTTCGTCTATTCTAGGAAGAGAAGCTTGAGGATTATTTACTGTAATACCTGAAGAGATAACACTAACTAAAGTATTAATTTTATTAGCAGGCAAAGTTCCTTCATAATCACTTAAAGCTAAGACTGTCCCTGTCTTTAATTCTCCTAAGATAATAGTATCTACAGTTTCAAATTTATAAGCACCTGTAGAGTCTGATACTACAGTCCCTTGAGGAATAATATCACCTGGTAAGCCTGTAAATTCTAGTGTTACTTGACTTTTAAATTCTGACTTTTGTCTTAAACCTAACTCCTCTGCTTGCATTCTAAATAGCATCTCATCACTGCCACTCATTGAATAGCTATTAAATAAAGTTTCAACTAAGTTTTCAAATTGTGAAATTACTGCTACTGATGTATCAATTAAATTAGCTTGCACATCAGCAGGTTGTTTTACAAAGTTAGGTGAAGTTTCTTTAATTAAATTTACTATATCACTTTGTATCTCTTCAGGAGTTCTTTTAATATAGCCTGTATTAGTTAATCCTGCCATATTTATTTCTCACTATAAATAAATACATTAATATCTAAGTCACTATATTCACCTATAGCTTTATAAAATTCTTTACAAGCTTGCTTAGATTGTAGGACAGTGGTTTGATTTTCTCCTATTGATTTACCTAGTAAAATACATCCTAAAGTATCCTCTTCTTTATTACCCCAGTGAATTAAAATTCGTCTATCTACTGGCACATCATCATTAAATAAATTTAAAGGATATATAGTATTATCTTTAACTAAGTCTTGTAAAGTTTTAGTGTATTTGCTATCTTCATGCCAAGCACATAAGTATAAGCCTTCAGGAATAGACAAATCTTGATTAGCTTCTTTACCTACTTTATTATTTTCTAAAGTATAACAAGAGAAAATTACACTATCATTTCGATCTAAAATTTGAAGTTCACCTATAATAGCTTTATCATTAAAAATTGTTCTTTTTATAAAAACTCTTCTATCAACATTATGAGGATTTTGAGTGAGGTCCATATATTACTCCTAAATCAGTTTTGATATTAAAATTATATCAAAACTAAGATTTAAGATAATTAGTAGATGCTATTTTCTTTTTGATGCAGCATTTCTTTTAACTACATTAATACACTGAGTGAAATAAGTATTTAGGTCTTTAATATTATTCTTAATTTCTTTTACTGTTTTATTTATTCTATCTGATTTGTAAAGATCGATTATATCTAAAAAATTTCCCTCACTTATATTATTTTTCATAGTTTCTAATCTTTTCTTTTCTTTTTCTAAGCCTTTTAAAGCTTCACTATCATTTATAGGAAAATTATTATTTCTATCAAATCCATTAAATCCTACATCTGCTCTAAACATAATCTCATCTGACTCTCTAATAATAATATTAAGGTTATTTATAAACTTATCATAAGAAAACTTAGCATCTAAAACTTTATTTTTATAAGCAGGTGCTTTAAAAATATTTAAAAGATAGTTAGCATTATCATAAATATACTGAGCAGAATTAAATATTCTATTAGTATTTGCACTTACTACACTATCAATTTTACTTACAAATTTTCTTTGTGTTTCCATATTTTTCTCCTTTTTTTTTAATAAAATTATATTCTTAGTAAAATTAAAGTTTTATTAAAAGCCAGTTAAAGCTTTTTTATTAACTTCAAGATTACCTTGAATAATATACTCAACTGCAGGCTCTGTTCCATTCATTGAAGGTAGCTCTCTTTGATTTAAAGAAATATCATTAATTACAAATTCTTTATTAGTATCATCATAAATAGTCAAAGTTCCTCCTATGTATCCATTATCAAGTATTCTATTTTGATACTCATTAATAATATTAGAAGTTTTAGCTATTGAGATACTAACTTCACATCCTACAAATATAGCTAAAGAGCCTACACTTCCTGTAGCAGTTCTTAGCCTATTTACTACATCATCTTGGAATGAGACTCTACACATAGACTCTCCCATATCATAAGCTGAAGCATTTAATTCTGGTGCATCTGAAAAAATTACTTTGTTAAATAACTTATTTAAAAACTTCATTAATTACTCCTTAACCTAAAGTAATACTTAAGACTACTTGTCTAATATAACGTCCTATTCTTAAGTAAAAACTAATACCACCGTAAATTTCATTTTCATAGTCTTGAGGATTAGCTAATACATAAGTATTAAACTCAATAGCAGTAATATCTCCTAAATTTTCCATTTCACCTGTAGCACTATTAAGTGTAGCACTAAAATCTGTAACACAACCTTGATTAATCATTCTATTTAAAGTAGCTTTAATATTACTTCTAATAGTATCAATTCCATCTTGGTTATATTTAACAATATAAATAGGATTATTTACACCATTCAAAATCAATGTTTGTAAAGAATTTTCTACTTCAAAACTTACTAAGTCCCATTGATACCTATAGTCTATAGGATATGTATCTGTGTATCTTCCATTTAGTAAGACATTATTATTAGCTAAAGTGCTCATAAAGTTTAAACTAGCTTGAATTAAGCTTTGTTGCATAGCTTGAGTTAATGTATTAAACTTAACTCCTTCAAGTGTTTTATAGTTAAATGGAGATGCAGGGTTAGTATCTGAAATATCAAATTTATAGCTAGCAAATAAGCCACATACTGAAGCAGCTAAGTTATAACCTGCTTGAGTGTTGTTATAAAATACTGCTACACACTTAGAGTTACTAGCATTACTAATAATTTGATTTGACTCAATATCAGCATCACCTGAGCAATTAATAAAAAAGTAAGTTTTTGATTGTAAATCATTATACTTTTGATAAATTCTTGATGATATTCTAGCATCACTAAGCATTTGCTGTGGCAAATAATAAATATAAGCAGCTTCAGTAGCATTAGTTAAATACTCTTCTAAAGTTTTAATTTTCTCACTATAGTCAGTATTTTTTGTTCCATTCTCATCTCTCCAAATATCATAAGCACTTTTTGACCAGTAGCCTGCTGGTAAACTAGCTAACCACTCATCTAAAGTGCCTTCAACTAGTAAAGCTTGAAAAGTAGGCACAGTAGTAGCTAAATAAGACCAATATTGGTTCATCCAAGTGCTATTTAATTGATTTAAATACTCTTTTAAATTTGCTACAGTATCAGTCAGTCTATTTAAACTAAGCCATTCTGTATAGTTTCCTTCATCAAAAGTAGAAATAGTATTATAGTAAGCTGTTATAATAGCTTTCGTCTCATTATTTGGTGTTTCTACCCATTTATTATAGTAAACCCACTCATAAAAGTCATCAATCTTAAACCAATCTTGCGTGTTTAAGTATTGGACTTTAGTATTGTAATTCGCCTCTATAGGCTGGCCTTCTTGTTTTCCTAGCTCTAGTAGAATACAAGATTTATCACTAGCTTGAGCAAAAAATGCTTGTAGAGCATTAGTAGTTTCAGTATAGCCATTTAAATAAGTCTTGTAATCATAATTAAATACTTCTTTATACTCTTTAGCAAGCAAATTAGTCTCTCCTAAAGATACAAAACATACTCTTCTTAAATAATCTCTACTTGCTCTAGAAATTTGTAAAGTAGGTTTTATAACAACTGGTTGAGTTACATCTACTAAAGCCATTTAATCTCCTTTATTCAGCTGAAGAGACTCTAAATATTACATTTTTAATATATTTTTGAGTCTCTTCTAATTTGATAGATATATTATAACTAACCTTTACTTCAATTTCATATAAAATACTTCTTAAATTTGATACATCATCATAGTCATGGCCTTCTTTTAAAATAGGATTAGAAATAATTCCAAATTCTTTTGATATTAATGAATAGTCCATTAAGCTTTTAAGAAATTTAGCAGCTTCTATTCTAGTCATATTAATAAGAGTAAATCTCAAATCATCAATCATTGGATGATCGATACTTATATCACTATATTGTGTTAAACTTAAAGGTTCTTGAGCTACAACATCAGCTAAAATTACACCTTCATTAAAAGTCTCTGAAGATAAAGTTTCATATCTAGGTAAAACTATATAAGAAGGAATTCCTATAATAATATCTAAAGAAGAGAAACCATAAGTATTATTAGTTAAATTTATATCTAAGAGTTTAACTCTATCATTTCTTAAAGCTATTCCTTCATATTGATATTGACCCATAGTTTCAGTGTAAGAGCTATAGCCATTTAAAAAGACTATCATATCTTGATAGTGCATATAGTAATTACCAATAATCTTATATTGAGTATCTATAGTTACTCTTATGCCTTTAAAATAGCCTATATTCTCACTTAAAGCATAATCTACACTAAAATTAATAGCACAATCAATGATTTTTAGATTTTTAGTATCAGGAATAATGTAATTATAGCCTGTGTTTGTATAAGTTCTTTTATAAGGTATTAATTCAGCTTTATTTACATAATCTTTAAAAGCTTTATTAGCTTTATTTAATAAGTTTTTACTTTGACTTTGCATAAAATAGCCTTACTTATTTTTATGTAAATTTTATCAAAACTTGAAGGCTTCTATAATAACTTCCAGTTTGGATAAAACTCTCTCTTGACTCTTTTTCTGCAGCTTTAGTTCTTATATGATGTAATTCACTAACTATAAAGTTTCTCCATTCTGCTTGTATCCATTGTTCAATTCTATGAATTCCTTTAGAGCCATATTTAAATAAGTGAGTAGCTAGCTTATTTCTTAATGGCTTATCTATATAATCAATAAATAAGCCAATTAAGCCATATTTTTTCTCTAAAATTCTACCTAAGTCAGCTACTGTAATTTCATAAGAGCCAGGATGTAAGTGTGAAGGCTCTAAAAAATAAATTTCTAGCTCTATTTTTTACCCTTTTTGCTAGTTTTAGAAGCTTTTTCTACTTCAATATTTAAGCTAGCATTAACATTATCAGCACTTGCTTGTAAATCATCAGTTACTTTATCAACTTTGTCTTTTACATTTTGGTATCTTTCACTTGATACTTCTGTGTGTTTAGCTACAAGTTCTTTTTCATTAGTTTTACCTTCAATAATATAGCCTTTTTTAAAATAAATTTCATTTTGCTTTTTCATTTCATGATAAGCTTCCTCTGTAGGAAAGAAAATTTCATTTAATAAAGCTCTAGGTTGAATAGGAATAGTGATTGGTAAGCCACTTCCTACACTTTTTGGCATTCTATAGCATAACTCTATAGTATTATTTGTAGTGTTAGACACTTTAATTGAATAAGACATTTATTTTCTCCTTAAGTTTTTTATAATTATACTATCTTTTAGTATATTCCTAAAAAATAAGCCTCATTAATAATTACTATTTCACCTATGCCATTTTTTAAATTGGTATTAGTATTATTAACTACTTCTAAATTAACATCACTATAATAGTTTCCTTCAGGATAAAAACTATAATCGTCTCCTGACTCACTTCTATAAATAGACACTAATAAGTCACCTCTCTCATTCTTAATTCTTTCTAATTCTTTAATTAATTCACTTATTCTCATTAATAACCTCCATCATAGTATAAAACTTTAGTCCCTTTTTCTAGCTCATCTATATTTACATACATATCATTTACTAAATCTCCATTAGATATAACTTTAAAGTCATATGTATTATCTAAATTCCAAGAATAGTAGCTACTATCTACTTTAGCTAACACTATATCTATATCACCATGAATATCTTTATAAGCTTCTAAGTATTTAATAAACTCACTTATTTTCATTTTAACTCCTATATATTGCTCTCTGTATTTTCTCAAATTTACTACTTCTTTTAAATACAACTCCGATAATAGTTTTAGAGTAACTATCTATAAACATAATATTTTTAATTTCTAAATTATGTTCTTCCTGATACTTTTTTATATCCTCTTCTAAAGAGTCATAACTACCTTTAAAAATTTTAAATTCTGTTTTCATTTTCACTCCTTTATCTTAATCCACAAAATACACTTATATAAGGCACTATATCTTCAGAGTCACAGTCACTATATAAATATCTATCTTTCACTTTAAGAATATCTATATCTGAGTAGAAATCTACAAATATATTCTCAGATGATTCACTTACTCTAGCTATACCTACTTCTAAGTTTCCATACGCTTTTTTAAATTTATTTAGTTCTTTAATTAACTCATTTATTTTCATTATATACCTCCTTTAATATACATCTAAGCTAGGACAAACAAACTTTACTTTATAGTCATAATTTGAAATTCTAAGGTCTTTCCAACAACATGCAAATCTACTTTCACCTTTAACATTGATATATAAATAACATCCAATTTTAAGTGAATGCTTAAGATTTAAATTTTTTAAGCTATTATAAAGAGGCTGTATAAGCTCCTCCTCAATATTCTTAAAAGTAGCTATATCAATTTTAATAGGTCTATCAGTATTAAATACTTTTATTTCAACTGTTCTCATACCATTGATAAGCTCTATATCGCCTAGTCTTATATATTCTTTTAAAGAATTTTTATGCTTCTTTAACATATAAGGAATTAATATCTCTCTACAAGATGCTAAAAAACCTTTAGCATCTGGATTTTCTTTATAACAATACTCTAATATCTCTTCATTAAACTCTATTCTCATTTTATATCCTTTTATCTAAATCTTTAATACTAGCTTCTATTACTTCTTTAGCTATAGACTTTAAATCTGTTTCTACACTCACCTTATCTAATATTACATCAATATGATTAAGAAATACTAAGTAAGTATAATAAACTTTAGTAATTTTATTATTCTCATCATACTCAATAAAAACACTTACTTCAAGATGATAAACTATGTTATAACACTTAAGTATAGTCTGAATGAAGTCTTTTTCACTATGATTATTAAAGTCTTCAAGTATTCCAAAGTGCTCTTTTAGCTCTTTTTCTAAATTATTAATTAACTTATCTTTTTCCTCTAGATAAACTTTAATTAAAGCCTCGTTTTTCATTTAAACTCCTTTACGTTTGAATTTGTAAAGAAATTATATTAAAAGTTTTATTAAAGTTTTATTAAGCAGTTAAATCAGGGTCATTAAATATTTCTTGCCAAGTTTTAGTCTGAATAGGAAAACGCGCATATCCTGAAGCACTATCATATACTGGATACAACTTATTATTATAAATATATCTAAATACATCAAAATAGCCATTTCCTTTATTAGCTATAAAATGGTCATAATCTATAATATTATTAATAAACCCAAAAGGAGGATATAATAAAGAGTCTCCTACAAAAGCTATAGAGTCTCCACTAGAAGTTACAGTAATATTAGTGAGTCTATAACCATAGTTTCTAGGTGAATAAGTATCAGGAATAGGATCTGAGTAAGCTATAGTATTAATCATTACACCTCCTGCTCTTCCTCCTCCTCCAGCTCCACCACTTCCTACTATACCAAAAACATAAGGGTCTAAGTAGTATTTATTATTTATTTTCCATACTGTAAACTGAATAGTTTGGCCGCTTCTCCAAATATCTGAAGCACCCCAAGAGTAGTAAACTTGAGGCATAATAGTAGTTACAAAATCAACAAAGTGCTTTCCATTTCCTAAAAGATTTTTATTAAACTCTAGAGGAGCTACTAAGCCTCCTGCAAATACTTTTTGTCCAAAATAAGTTCCATTCCAATCCATACATTTATATAAATATCTTCTATAGTCATCTGCATGCTCAGCCATCCATTCTAAGTCAGGAGTTGATGGATTATCTTGCCAAGATTTAAGTATTAGATTTAAACCTCTTACTAAACTATATCTTTTACTACCTGACTTACTTGAAGGAATATGATAATCCCAACCAGTCCAATTAAATAAAGCACTATTCATTAAATTAGGCTCATATTTAGAAGAGTCAATTAAGTCTAAGTCAAATGAATTTCTCATTTGTTCTTTTCCTAAAGCAGTAGGACATACAGGTTGTAACATTAAAGGATTTTTCCAACTAGCCCCAGGCCCACCTCCATAAGTTCCATAATGATATGTAGCATCATACCAATAAATATAGCCCATACCACCATCTCCAGTAGATGTAGTAATAGGCCATCCTCTAGGAGCACACTTATAAATTTTCATAGAGCTCTCAGCATTTAATAAAGGCATACATATATTTGTCATTATGCAGTCTTTACCAAGGTTTTGGAATACTAAAAGCTTTAGAAAAATTAATATCCATTAATTCTCTTCTAATCTTAAAAATTTCTTTTTTATTTTTAACATAAGTAAAGACATCAGTAGACATAGACAATACTTTTTTATAAAGTGCAGAAGCTTTTCTATACAAATCAAGAGTTTTATTAGGTGTTTTATACATCTCAAAACGACTTTCTAAAGAAACTAGCTCTTTTTCATTTTCTCTAAGTAATTTTTCAACTTGGCTTCTAAAGTCTAATATATCTTTATCTGATAAGCCATATTTATCATAATACTTATTGTCTATCAAAGAAATAAACTTCATAAATATTTCCTTTTTTTTTTCTTTAAAAATTATATCAAATTTCGTCAATTATATAACTTATATTACTACTAGAGTCTTTAGTAACTGTTATTCTATGTATTTCTGAGTCTAAATTATCTTTTTTAAATATTATTAAAGTTAATTTAGAAATATCAATATCTAAGTTACTTGCAGTATTAAAAACTTTTTTTACTACATTTACTAAATATTCTTTAGGCACTTTAATATCACTATTACAATACTTTATTGAGTAACTATAGCTTTTTGTAGAAAAAATAATAGTAATATCATATAAATAGCCTTTATTAAGATAATCTTTATCTTTACAATTTAAAGTTTTAATACTATCCATACAAGTATCAAAAAGATAAGTCAACTTAGGCTTATAAACTTTAAAATCGTCTTTTCCTATTCCTTTAATTCTTTTAACTTCTAAAATCATTTTTTGTCCTTTACTTTAAATTTGTAAAGAAATTATATTAAAAGTTTTATTAAAGTTTTATTAAGAGAATTATTTTATAGCAAAACTATAGCACTATGAGAGATGCTCTCTAAAATAGAATAAGCTTTACGTCCATAAGGAGTTCTAAATAAGTCTAAAGTAAATAAATTTCCTTCATCTAAAGTCTTTACACTATTTACACTAGTAGAAGCTCCTGCACTACTAACACTAGTTACAATTAATCCATTTCCTGTCAAATCATACTTACTGGAGACATTAGGAAATACCTCTTCTACTATAATATAGTGAAGCCATAAGTTCTTTAAAAGAATATTATACGTGTGTTTATTCATAAAACTTAATAAGTTATTGTTAGCATACATAAGTGAAGTAGCTAAAGGCTCATACAAACAAGGATACGCGTCAACTTCTAGGATTATTCCTTCTTTTTGCCTTACAAAGTCATCCATTCTTAAGGAGTCGATATATGAAATCACAAGGTTATTCTCTTCACTTCTCATCTTTGCTTCTTTTACTATTTTTTAAGAGGCTATTTAGCTCTTTAGCTACTTCATTTATATATGCTCTATGAGGATGTTTAAATCTATTAGCCATTTCAGCTGTTTTTTGCATTACATTATTAACTTTAGTTAATAAACTAAGAGGTATTTCTACCATCTTAGCTTACTCATACTTAGCATTAATAACTCTTACTGCTTCTTGTCTTAAGTTAGCACCAGGAGTCATTTTATAAGTATAAAGAGTAGAGTAAATTCCAAAATCTGCAGGTCTCTCTAGTCTTCTTAGGCCTTCTCCAGCATCATACATAGTATTAAATGTTAAAGAATTCTCTGAGCCAATAATGTTTTGATTTACATCTTCAGGTAAAGACTCTTGACTATCCATACCAGGAGCAATCATAACAATTACATCAGTTCCAACAGTTTCCATATCTTTAAATGTATCATCAGCAATAAATTCTACTTGACCTACACCTAACCATTGACCTGAAATTCTTTGGAATAAACCAGCTACTGAGTCAATACCATTAGCATTAGCACTATCCAAAAGACTAATTACTGCTGTTTTCAAGTAATTAATCATTCTTACTGAAGATGCAAAAATAACAGGTTTTAGCATTCCATAAGAAGCATCCATTACTTGTCTAGCTTGTAAGCTTAAGAATTGTTGTAATTCAGCAGCATCATATTTAGTAACTTCTTGAGCACCTTTAGAGTCAGCAGGCAAAGTAGTTTGTGTAGCATTAGCTAAAATACCTTGATTTAAAGTATCATCAAAGCCTACAAGTAATGCTGAGTGCTTTCTTTGATTAATTCCTTGCTTAGCTAAATTCTCTAAGAATGTAGGTAAACTTACACCATTTACTAAAGACTCAAATTTAGCTTGCTCATCTTCATTATACTCACTATATGCTTGAATTCTATAGTAAGGTAAAGCAATCTGACCTAAGCTATAGCTTTGTTTAGTCAATTCGCTATTCCATTGTTGTCCTACTGAAGTTTCACTGTTAATATTGTTTACAGTCATAATATATAGCATTTCTTGTGAAATTCCACCTAAATTAGTTTTGCTTCCGATATATTTTTCAAAATCTACTGTTTGTACCTGAGGAGCTAAAAGCCCAGGCATTACAACTGATGGATTAAGTCTACTTAATAACATACTAATACTCCTTAAAGTTTAATTTTAATTACTGGAGTAGTTTTTTGTTTTACTACACCTGCATCAATATAGAATTGAATACCTTCTACAACTTGAGATAAAATTGTAGCACCTTTAATAGCTAGCTTAGTAGAGCCATCTCCAGCGCCTACATCTAAGTGTTTATCTGCTACAACCCAGTGAATTTCAGTGTTAGAAATATCTACACCTTCAAATGAGCCATCTTTAACTGGCAAATACATCTCAGCACCACTTCCTACAGGAGCTACATTAATAATTTGATTTTTAAAGAATTGTCCTGCAGCATTACCATCAATATAAACATTGTTAGGACTCTCTACTACAAATCCACTAATAGCAGCAGTAGCTTTTTCTGCAGCCATAGTTAGAGGAGCCAAGCCTTGCCCTGCTGAAAATTCTTTCTTACCATAACTACCAGTATTTTTAATAGTTACAGGGTCACCTTGTAAAAGGCCATCAGCACTAGCTTTTGCTTGAATTAAAGGTCTTTTATAAGCAGTCAGAGTGCATACACCAGCAATAGGCTTAGCACTACTATTACCAATAAACTTTTCATTATAAGTAGGATTAGGGAATAAGTTCATTTGTTCTCCTTTTAGAAATTTTTGTCGAAACTCTCATTAGGCTTTCTACCAGGAGCCCAAAAGTTTCTTTTGTCTTTACCAGTTTCTTTATATAAAGAATTTGTTTCTTTTTCAATATTATCTAGTGTATCATTATAAGCATCTACAAGTAAGCTATAGTTACTATTTTTATCTAAACTAGAATACTTATAAGGCACAAAACGACTATTACAATCTAGAAACTTAGAAATTACTACTGAAGGCTTAAGTCTTTTACCGATATAAGGCATTTTTATTCTAAGATGTGGATGTGCTGAGTCAATAGCATCTCTCATAGAGTCTACTAAATTAGCTCTTTCCTCATCTTCAATGTTCTCCATTTCACTATCTACAACTTCTTCGTCTTTCTCATCAAGCTTAGGCTCTTCCTCTTCATCTAGCTTTGTCTCTTCCTCATCGAGCTTTGTCTCTTCCTCATCAACTACAACTCTATCACCTGAAGATACTTCATCTCCTGACTTTGCTTCTGCTTTTAACTCTTCTCCTGAAACTTCATCGATATTTTTCACATCTTCCTCCTCATCAAGTTTTTTATGCTCTTCTGCCATTTTATCATAGCTTTTAGCTTCTTCTTTTTCAGCTTCTTTAATATCTTTTACATCTTCTGCTACTTTTTCTACTTTTTCAGCAGTTCCTTGGCCTACTGCCTCATCAGTTTTTACATCTTCAGTAGTAGCTTCGTCTGTTTTAGCTTCTTCTACCATTTTTAGCTCTCCTTTATCTAAAGAATTAAAGTTTATTATATCATTATTATAAGGATTATCATCAACTTGGTCCCAATGGCCTTTTTCTACAAAAGCTAAATGATTAAAAGTTCCAGGAAGCTCAATTAAGTCTCCTTGATTTTCTACTTCTATTGACTCTACTGCAGGAGAAGTAGACTGTAACTCTTGAAACTCATCAATTAGCTTAATATCAAAAATCTTAGCTAAGCCCCAAATAGCTTTATTAGCTAAGTAAGCTTTAACTATAGTTCCAATAATTGGATTATTCTTAAAATTTGAGTAAGTTAAAAGTGTAGGACCATTAGAATTTTGAGGATGCTTTTTAAGAATTGGCAAACCTTGCATAGCTTGTAAAGCTTTAGGATTAGCAAAATGTTGTAATTGTCTATCAATAACTTTGTATTTTATTAGGCCTTTAGTCTCTTTATTAGGATAAGCTTTTTTATAAGCATCTATTAAATTATCTAGTGATAAATTCTCATCAACTTCTATATTATTATCTTTAAAAGCTTTAATAATAGTTTGTCTACTAGAGTCCTCATCAACTCTTATAGTCTTTCCTAAGCCACTAATTCTTACAGGCATAAAAAAATAGTCTTTACAAATAGTTATTCCTTGAATTTTATTATTATCATAGCCTTCAATAATCTCTATATCTGTAAGCATTTTACTAACCTATTTAATTTTTATTAGATTATAACATATTTGTTAGTCTTTATAAGTCTTTTCAATATATTGGTCTAAAATTTGTAAAGTTTCATAGGTGTTTTGGCACTCAAAAAGCATAGTAGTAGCTTTTTTATAAAGTAAATATTGGTGAATATTTGAAGCTATAGAAACTACTAGTATAGTAAGAAAAAAGTAAATATGATATTGTAAAAATTTAGTCCACATTACCTACTCCTTCTTAAAGAAATTATTTCCTTGACTAAGTTTATAGCTTTATCTAAGCCTAAAAAGCCTACACATGCACTGATACCTACTTTAGCCAAATAAGGAAGATCTGTAGCACTTAGAATTGAGTAAGTAACTATACATAAAAAGCTACTTATTATAATTCTTTTTAAAGCTTCTTTTATTCCTGCTTTTATACAATCTTTATTGTCTAAAGCTCCCATAAATCCTGCCAATAATCCTACTAAAGCTATAGGAATTAATTCTAAATATTCAGCTTCCACTTATAATCTCTACAATTCTTGCACAAGTTAAAGACACACTTAAAACAATAAATAGCCATAAAGCTTTATGAATACTCCAATAATATGGCCTTAATTTTCTAGGCACATTACAATGATATTTTCCAATTAAAAACCATTTAAATAAGAAAAAATAATACTTAATTTTAGATTTTATTTTATTTTTCACTAATTATCTCCTTTAACTAATTCCAAGAATTCTTTTAAGTTCACTAATCATCTTAGTATTTAATGTTAAAGTAGCACTATCATCTAAGTTGATTGTTATACTATTATTAGCAGGTTGGATATGTAAGCCTCCAGTAGAAGCTTCACTTATATTTACTCCATTACTAAAATATGTTTGATTAGTAAAATCTACTGTGTTAGCAAAAGATGCTACACCAACTACATCTAAAGCTGAGTTCAAAGTCATAGTTGCCTCACAAGTTACTTCTCCTATAATAGTAGTATTTGAGAGAGTATTCTCACCTTGAAATGTATTATTTTGATCTAGTTTAGCAAAACCATTTGTATTCGTTTGAATACTATTATCTACATAAGCCTTAGTTGTTAAATCTGCATCATTAGCAGGTGTTTTACTACTTTGTGGAAGCACATCAAAAGTTTTTAATTTTGTAATTGTCTGCTCTGTATTTAAAGTTACATAGTCAGGAGCTAAAGGACTATCTTTCATAGAAATAAGTGGAGGAGTAAATACTGCATCTCCAGCACCCATTCTTAATTGATATTGAGTTTTAGTCCTTAGTGATTTAGGAGCTGCTGAAGTTACTACATCTACTTGAGTTCCATCTGACTTTGTATAGTTCATTTCAACTAATGTAGTAACTGTGTTATAGTCTAAAGAGTTATACCAGCAATTAGGAGAGTAAGTAATATCATAGATAGGACATGGCACTTTTCCTACTTTTTCTATATACATATCTACTACTGTAGCTGAGCCTTTTCCAAAAATACTAGAGCTTGCAGTAAATCTCCAAAATGCTGTGTTTGCATAAAATCTAGTATTACTTCCTGCATACACATTATTTACATAAGCTTTAATTAAAACATAGTTAGCTATACCTTTATTTGCTAGCCAAGTTTTTACATCATCTGTAGAGTAATCTGTAGCTACAGAATAAGGAAATTCTTTATAAAAATCTGCACATATCTGATTATAATAATCAGGCTTTTGTTTAGTCATATTAGTCATTTTTAACTCTACTCCAGGAAGAGCATAAGGCTTAATCATACTAACTGGCATTAATACTACAATTCCAGGATTTAGTCCTCCTAATTTACCATTAGATAATCCTGGTCCAGCTATAAGTGGAATTAAAATACTATCTTCTTGCCCATTAACTAATAAATCTTGACTTACATCTACTTCTTTAGTTATAAAATAAACATCACTTAAAGTTCCACCTCCATATCTATCTCCATCAGTTGACCACTTCATATACATAGAAGTCCAGTCTCCATCAGGAATTAGCCATCCTACACTATTATTTACTACAGTATTTACTGACTTTAAGTTAGTAGCTTCTAATTCACTTTTAGCTTCATTAGTAATTATAGGAGTAGTATCAAAAGTTTTAAGTCCAGTAATAGTTTGTTCACTATCTAAAGTTACTGCTTTAGTTGAGTCACTTCCAAATAGCTCCCAATCTGTTCCATTATATAGAAAAAATCCTAAGTGGCCTACTTCTGTGCATCCCCAAATATCTCCTTTTACCATATCAGTTAAATCTAAAATTTCTTGATAAGTTACCTTAGAGCCTTTATAAGACATAATATCTTTTATAGTATCTAGTAGTGATGCTTGTGTAGTTAAATTCATAGCCATAATTTACTCCTTTACTAAATCTATAGGCAAATAATATTGTGTAGGAAATGGAATTCTACAAGGTGTAGGAATATCTACTGAAGAGTCCATTAAAACTATTTCTTTTTGTGAAGTCTTACTTACTGCTTTTACTAAAATATCTGCTCTAAAATTAGCTCTACAAGCATTATGGTTTCCATAGTTAGAAAAACAAAATTTATCTGGCACTAAGTCTTCTATAGTAAATGTTATTCCACTTCCTTGAGCACCACTCATCCAATATGAAGTATCTGAAGCACTGCTTCCTCCATTATATCCTACTCCATTTCCTAAAGCATATGAAGCATAATAGTATACACTATTTGCATAAGTTCTTGTAGAAGCTACTGAAACTCTTACTTCGTCTTCTTCTAAGACATATCCTGATGGAGCACTGCCTGTAGAGTAAGCTTTAGGCTGATTAGTAACTCCTAAGCCATTTCTTTTTAGTATTCCGCTTCCTGAAGTTCTACCATTTGTTATATATTTTAGCTGATAGCTTACTCCACAAGTAAAAATAAGAAAATCTGTAATACAGTTTCCATAAGAGCCACCATCTCTAATATTACTTAAAGTAATAGTAGTATCCCATCCTTTAATAATTTTACACTCTGTAGGATAAATTTGTTCATTATTTAAAAACATTTTTACATTGTCTGAGTCTCTTAGCTTTAATTTACAACCATAAGGAAGGATTAGTTTACCCATTAATTAACCTTGCACTACATAAATTAAGCCATTAGTTTTAGCACCTAACTCTAAAGAGTCATACTCAGTCTGAGTATAAATAAATGAGCCATCTTGTTTAATATTAAAAATTCCTACTCCATATGCAGCTTCTTGAATTACTAATAAAAGATCGACTAATAAAGTTACATCAGCTTCAGGCTTAGTGTAAGAATAAATTTCTACCTGAGTCACTGCATCAGCTGAAACTACTAGTTTTATACTTATTCCTAAAATACTTCCATAATTAATATTTGTTACAGTTGATGTAGCACTTATAAGAATAGCATTAGTAACACCTTTTTTATCAATATTTTTAGTTACTTTATAACTTCCTCTTAATTTTTTATCTGCAATATCTGTAACATCAGTCCATTCAGTAGGTGCTACTGTAAGTGTTACAACTGGATTAGGATTTAGTGTTATTTCAGGAGGAGGTGTAGGAGCTTCTCCACCACCACTTCCTAAAAGCTTCCAAGTAGTCCCATCATAAATATAAAAACCTTCTTTTCCTACTTCTGAGCACTCCCATACATCACCTGTTGTCATATCAGCTAAGTCTTCAATTTCTTGATAAGTTGCTTTAGTTCCTTTTAAATCCATATTGGTAGCATCACCACCAGCTCCTGAGCCTGCTTTAATTTCATTGATAGCATTAACTAAGTTATCTTTAGCATTTGTAGTAAGCTGAGTTAAATTACCAATTTTAGTATTTATATTATTTTCTACTCCTGTAAGTCTATCATCATTATATTGTTTATTCACTAAGTCTTTAGGATCAGTTGGAGTAGCTGTTGATTGAGGTAATATATCAAAAGTATTTAAAGCAGTAAAAGTATTAGCTTCTGCTAATTTAGCGTAGTCATCTAAAGTAATAGTATCGCCTAGATCAGCTATAGCTTTATCAACATAAGCTTTAGAAGTTAAATCATTGTCTTCAGCAATTGCTTGAGTAGATTGAATTTTTGAAAATAACTTTTTACCTGTAATAGTTTGTTCAGTATTTAAAGTAACTAAGTTAGATAAGTCTACACCTCCACCTGCTTGCTGTATAGCATTATCTACATATTTTTTATTAGCTATATCAGTATCATTAACAGGATCGACATAGATTGCACCACCACCAAATAAGTTAGTAGTTCCAGTAAAACTATTAATTGCAGTAAAATTATTAGCTCTATCTAAATAAGCTAAATTTAAAGGTAAAGTAATACCTCCTGCTACTGCATCATCTACATACTTTTTATCTACTAATTCTAAGTCTGTAAAAGAAGCTGGATGAGTATTATACTTTGGATTTTTTCCATTTTCAAAAGTTTTTATTGAAGAGATAGTCTGATCACTATCAGTTAAAACAACATTTAAAGGAAGTGTAGTTGTAGCATCTTGAAATTTATCATCAACATACTTTTTAGTAGACGCATCAGTCTCATTTTGTGGCTCAGGGACACTAATTACTCCTATAAACGTCTTATGGCCATCAACTGACTGAGCAGTATCATCTAAAGTCACAAAATTAGCACTTCCCATACCTGCATTAGCTATTGCATCATCTACATATTGTTTATTTGTTACATCCTCATCACTAACAGGAGGAGTAGCTAACTTAATATTTCCAGTAAATGTTTTAACTCCACTAGCAGTCTGATCTCCTTCTAGTTTCATATACTTAGTATCTAAAGCTAATAAAGCATTATCAATAGAATTAAGCCAATACAAAGTTTGATCGATTTGTGAGGTTTTTCTAATATAGATTAAACCAGTAGAATTATCAAACCAAATCTCTCCTTCTTTAGTAGGATCTGGATCGACATCAGCTGGATCTGTCTTTTGAATATAAGTAAAAGGCTTATTTTGAAGTAATAATAAATCTACTTTTTGCTCCAATGCTTCTAAATCAGCTTGATCTGCTTTACCAGTTAGAGCTAAGTCAATTTGTCCTTTAGTATAGTAATTACTTAAATCTACTATACTTCCTGATAGTTTCTCCCAACTTCCTGGAGCTGGCTCTGCTATCCATGAATAAAAAAGTCCTGTATCTTCAGCTTGATAAGTATCACCTTGTTTAGGATTTTGAATACCTGCTAGTGCAGCTTCATTAGCTACTGTGCCTTTATAAGTTAAAATTGAAGTTAAACCTCCAATTGCTCCATTTATAGCATTTTGTATTTGCTGATCAGTCTCTTCTTTTGTATACACTGACTCTTTGTCAGCTTTAGTAGCTAAAAGATTGACTACTTGTTCTACTAAAATATCTAAATCTGACTGTCCTTTTAAATATAAAGCAGTCCTTCCTGTAGTTTCAATGTTAAAGCTTTTTGTAATTCTTAAAGACTGTGAGCCTTGTGCATCTTCAGCTACATAAATAGCTTGTCCTTCATTTCTTGAAACAATTTTATATACACCTTGATTTATAGGGACTGCAGTCCATTTAGTTGAGTCAATTTCATATTTTATAGCACCAGGAGGTAAAGTTCCCCAAGGGTCTTCTTTAGTATAATCAATAGGAGAGGTTTTGCCTACTACTGAAGGCACTTTTGATTGGTCAACTCCATTAGGTTCATTTGGAGTTTGAGTATCTTCTGGCATATCTGTAGCCATTATAATCCTCCTAAGATTTAAAGTTCTTAGAAGCATTATAACAAAATTTTAGGATTATTTCTGTGAAGCTATAATATCTAGCCTATTTTTAATTTCAATCAAAGTATTTTTAAGTTCTTTAACTGAATTAGGAATATCTTCTAGTGTAGTTGAAGCTTCTTGTAGTCTATCTCTAAACTCAATAAACTTATCTTCAGCTTCTTTATATCTAGTTTGAAGCTCTTCTAATTCTGGCTTATAAGTTTTAAATAATTTATAAGCAATTGCAACTAAAATAGCCAAAATAATTATAAAAGCTAAGAATACTGCAAAAACTTGACTAATCATATTTACCTCCTTTCATAAGATTAAATTTACTCCTCATCTGAGCTAGGAGAAGGCGCTTTTGAAGGTTGAGAAATACTACTTGTCTCATCTTCTCCTTCCATACTGTCCTCTAAAGGAGCATCTAAAGTAATATTTTCATTATAAAGGCCAGGGTCAGCATTTATAATTGCTTCAATATCTTCTAAATTAGCTCCTAAGTCTCTTAATTTAAGCAAATTATCAAGTTTTCTTGCCATATTATCAGTTTTAGTAGCTTCACTTTCAGGATATAAATTACCCCATTCAAAACTAAAAGAATTAAAAATAGCTTCTCTTAATTCTGGTAAACTCATTGACTTAAACTCTGAATAGTCTTCTTTGAGCTTTTGGAGCGTTTTGGGCGTAAAAGTAAGATAAAGTAAGTATTTATCTAAGAAATTGTAAATTGGCCTTATTTGGCTCTCTCTATAGTCTTCTACAGCCATTAAAATTGCCTTCATATCCTCAGTGCCATCTCCAAATCCTTTTGCTAATCTCTCATCAAGTAAGATTGCACTAGGTGTATCACTTAAAGCCATCATAATACAGTTATTTAATCTTTCAATAATAGCGTCAACTTCACCAACACCTGCTAGATTAAACAATTCTACTGAGTCAGAGTTGTTAATTGAAGCAATTCCATCATTTCTCATATTTCTTATAGCTTCTAAGGTTTTTCTTGCTGCTTCTGCACTAATAGAATTTAAAACTCCACCATCTCTATTTCTTACTAAAATTGAGCCAGCTTTAGTAGAAATTCTCTCTAAAGCAGTAACACATCTATTCCAGTCATAAATTAAGCTAATCATATTTTGATAAATACTTATACTTCCAAAGTTAAAGTTACTAGGGACATAGTCTAGATAAAATAAGTGGTCATTAAAACCAATATAAGCTCTTGATAAGTCTACATCTTGTCCATTTACTTTAATTGATGAGACTTTTTGATAATTTAACTTTGTCGGATCTATTCCTATTTGGCTTCCAGTCAAGTTAAGTGGGTCAACTATATTAAAAGCTATAGTTTTATCAACAGTTGATGAGTAAGTTAGTTTTTTACTTAAGTCATCTTCATTTGATACTACACAAATACCACTTATTCCAAAAATTCTAATATTAGTTAAAACTTCTTTTAAAAGCCTATGTATTTGTAAGTCTTTTTCAGTTTCTTGAAATAATTTAATACACTCTTCTGGCATATCTTCAAAAATAATAGTTCTCTGAGCTGACAAAGCAAAGTTAGGAAGAGCTTTTGCTACTCTTTTTCCTAAAGCCCAGTATTTATAAATATTTCTACAATCTCCATAGCTTAGAATATCTGGTAAATTAGTAAAGCCTCCTTCTAAGCTATATTCAGCATTTCCTGCTCCTGTATCTGTTTTTTCTCTTCTAAATAAGTTAAATAAACCCATATTATTGCCTTACTTCAAAGTATACTAAAACTTTTTTATTTCCTGAAGTATAGCTAAAATTAGTAAAATCTTTAGAAATTTTCTCTATATTTTTCTTAGCTATCTCAAAAGTTTCTTTAGGATTGTCTATGCTCTCTAAAATATCAATAGGTACAACAAATTTTAGCTTATCTTTTGATTTTACTTTAAGTAGAGGAGCATAACCTATAGAGTTAGTAATCTCTTCTTTATATGGAATATGTGAGTCAATTATACTTTTAAACATTTTAACTCCTTTTGTAGAATTATATCATTTTACAAGTTCTTTAGGTAAATCTTCAATTTCATAGTAAAAAACTGCATAACATCTACATCCTATAGGCTTTCCTGGCATTCCATCACTAAAATTAGTATCTCCTGCAAACTTTGAGAGATTAAGTTTTTTCTTAATATCTTCTTTTAAATCAGCTTTATAGTAAAATTTGTCTTTTCTAGACCAATGGTCTCCATGAGTTTCAGATTTTTTATTAGCTTTAGGATAAAGTCCTCCAGGTTTTCCTACTACTCTATTATCATTTCTTGTCTTCCATTGTAAAGCTATCCATCCATAGTAGTCAGCAATTGTCTCATCCATAGCTGAAGTTAGTTTATTACTCTGGTCTTTAATTAAAAACTTTAGTCTTTTATTAGGAATTAACTTAGTAGCTTGTTTTAAAGTCTCTTTTGAGCCTCCAGTTGACTGTAAATTAATCCAACCTAAGAATTTGTGCTGTAATTTTGTCATATTCTCTTCATTTTGAGACTTAATTATAAGCAAATTAGAATTTACTCGATTTTTATAAATATCTAGTAATTTAGGATTTAAAGTCTCAAGTGTGTATTGCTTAAGTCCTTTATGTGTAGAAACTAAGTCATTAAAATGCCTATTATAAGCCGATTTTAGCCTTTTTGTTAGAAGTAAAGAGTTTTTATTAGTCAAAGTGTTATAGACTCTTCTAAGAGTGTTTTTAATTCTCTCATCAAGTGATTGAAGTAAAGACTCTGAAGGATTTTTTAATATTCCTTGGTCATTCATAGTATTTAAGTCATCTTGTAGTATTTGAAGTTCTGTCTTTTTCTTTTTCATTAGTCATCTTTAGGCAAATTGAATTCGGTGTAAATTATATCACATAGAAGCTCAATAAAACTAAACTTCCTATCTGACTCTAGTTTAAACTCCATAAGCTCAATATTTAATAAATTTCCATAGTTGTTATTATAAGCATTGTTAGAATTATCATTTACCATAACTTTGTTTAACTTACAAAGAGGTAAGATATTCATTACCTTTTTATCTAACTCTTTTTCTTTTACTGGAGTGTAGGTGCCAAAATTATATTTTGCTATTAAAGAGTCCATAAAAGGCACATTTTTAGCTATTTTTAAGCCTGGTAAAGACACTATTGTCTCAATATTCTCTGTAGTAAAGCTATCTTCTATGTAAGCTTTTACTTCGTCATGATATTTGTAAAATTTAACTTTAATAGCAATAAACACATTTAAGTCAGGATAGATGTAAATTACACTATCAGTAAATTGGTAGCCTTTAGTTAAGAATAGATTGTCAAGATTAAACCAGTTTTTATCAAATACTGTGTAAATACTGTCTTTATCAACTATATCAGCTAAGTAATACACACCCCAAATCATAGCATCTGCTCTATCTGGAGACTCACCTTTAAAGCCTAAATAGCCTATATTTGTCATTAATTCAAGTTGTCTTTTAATCTTAGGTAAGTCATTTCCAAATACTACTTTTCTCATATCCATTAAGTTAGCTACAGGTAAAGCTCTATCAGTCTTAGCTGATCCAGCTCTTACTTCAAATACTTCAAAGTGAGGATTTACACTAATCAAAGTAGCTTTAATAAAGTCACCACCTTGATTTGTCTCAACTACAACTTTATTTGTATCATAGTCTTTACTTGCTTTATTCACCATATTAGCAAATTCAAAAGGTGTGTATTTACCACTATAATCATCTAAAACTACAATTAAGCCATTCATAGTTTTACCTAAGACTACAATTCCATACTCATTTGAATAGTCTTTGTTTGTAGTAGCAGGGTCACAAGCTATAACTCGTTTAATAAACCTTACACCAGCTAAAGGAATTGGAGAGAAATCTACATTTTTGAATAAGCTTCCTTCGATATTTGTCAAAATTTCTCCTAACCATCTATGCCGATACACTTCTGTAGGAAGTCTCTCTTCGTCATCAGCTCTAAGTTGTGCTAAGTAAGAATTTTTAAAGAATGGATTATCTGTGTAATTAACTTTTAAGACTAAAGAGTCTTTAGGAGGCCTATTGACTATAAATTCTTTGTAGATTGTATCATCTTCTTTGTAAGGATTAAAGCTAATGATAATTTTAGGATTGTCAGTTCTAGTAACTGAAGGCACAAGTAAGTCCCAACTTCTTTGGCTAAATGCTTCTGCTTCTTCTATCCAGGTTATTGATATATCATTGACTGACTTAACATTGACTGCAGTGTGGCTTCTCATACCCATAAAAAGAAATTCACTTCCTGTCTTTAAGCATTTGATTGAAGTATTAGTAATTCTAAACATTTTCTCAACTTCTAGTTTTTCTATCCACTTTTCAATAAGAGACTTTACTGACTCTGCAATTGAGCTTTGTGCTT
>JFBN01307375.1_pt1 | contig 45151 bp, 55 predicted proteins | sample 768741 | NCBI WGS metagenome assembly JFBN01 (sample SAMN01983846, study PRJNA193217) | chicken gut metagenome | biome: terrestrial biome; isolation source: ceca of Broiler chicken | host: Gallus gallus | place: United Kingdom: England | collected 2010-09-07
GGAGGCGCTGAAAGATGAATGATGCCGAAAAAGCTTATCAGTTTTTTGTGATTGCTGTACCTGAAAACGAGGAACAAGCAAAGGCATATTTCTGGGCCAGAAAAGCCCTTCAGTCCACCCTCACCCCGCCGAACGAGTGGGTGAGCGTGGAGGAGAGGTTGCCGAAGGAAAAGCAGAGGGTTATCGTGCGTTGCGAGCGCGTTGGAACGTCTGTGGGCTGGATTTTGTGGGGTAACTGGATGGCGGACATTGGGCCTGATGCGGGTAAAGTCACCCACTGGATGCCCCTTCCCGAACCGCCTGACCGCCGCCCGACGGAGGGAGATGCATGAATAGATTTCCAAAAGACTGCTGGGGTAAGAATTGCCCACACTTTCACGTTGTTGATATGAGTATAGATGACTTACTTTGTACCTGCGATATTTTGCAGAAAAAATGTGACGCTTGTGAGGAGGATTTCTGTTTCCTGCTCTGCCCATTGAGTGAGCGCCCGCCGGAGGGAGAGAAGGACACATGAGATACTGCCAAGAAAAAGGGAGGGTATGATCACCTCAAACATAGGATGCGCCGGAGGGACAGAAATACACAGGCAACTTTTAGTGCCAGGGAAGGAGCAAAAATGCAAATGACACCAGAGGAGATCTGCCGGCACTATGTACAGGCTGCAGATCGGAAAAAGGATATTACCATCCTGGCGGAGCTCAATGGGACAGACGACGCCAGTATTCGGGCGGTGCTGATCGACGGCGGAGTCCTGCCGCCGGACCCGCCCAAACGGGGGCGGAAGCCCAAGGCGGACAAGCCGGCGGAGCCGCCGCCGGCAGTTTCACCCAAGGAGCATAAAGGGATCTCGTGCCCCAATGCGGTTGGGGAACCCGGACAGCCCGGCGTTGTGGTCGGGGGTCTGACCATCTATGATCGAGTGGACAAGATCCTGGGGGCCCTGCCGGATGGGTCGAGCCGGGAGGTCAGGACGAGGGCTTACAACCTGGTCATGAGCCTGCTGGCGGACGCCATCGGTGAGCGGCTGGGACTTAAGCCTGAAGATGGAGCGGCAGAGGATGGACGATAAATGCCGGAAGTGCCGGTATCGCTCCTCTACCCCGGAGGTCAACGACTGCGATTACATCCTGATCGTCAAGCGCCGGCGGGGATGCAAGCCGGGGAAGGACTGTGCCCGGTTCGAGCGCGGGCCCAGGATCGCGTGGTGGGACAAGCTCCCGGGGCCCGCGCCGGCCAGGACCCTGGAGGATCGAGAATTCAACGACTACCTGAGCGACGTGATCGGCCGCCAGGGAGCGCCGGTGATCACGAAAAGGAGAGTAATGCTATGATACCGGAACAAAAGGACTATTTCCCAGCGGTGGAGGAGTTTCTGCGAAGCTTGGCAAACATGAATGTCCGGGGGTTGGCCATGGTGGCTTTGGTCAAGGACGGGGGTGTGCATGATGCGGTGACGGCCTGGGGATGCGGGCCCTTTGAGCTGGCAGAGGTGGCGGCGGTCCTGCAGCTCCGCGCTGCGGAACTGTACACAAAAATCAATGGGACTGAAAACGACAATGACGAGGAGGATGCGCTATGAGCAGTATGCAGAACCACAGGAAGAGATCCCACAGAAGTGAGAAGGAACGCCAGGCGGCCAGGGCCGGAATGACGCGGTTCGCCCCGGTAAAGGCGGAGCGGGGCCTGAGCATGTCCCTGTACCGGCCGGGACGGCACCGGCGGGGCCGTGAAAAGCCCAGGAGGATCCCTCTCAAAACCATAATGGCCGCCGCGGGCGGGGAGGTATCACGATGACAGAGAGATTGATGGAGTACATAAAGGCCGGGGCCACTGTCACCATCATGCCCGTGGCGGAGGCTGCGGCAAACACGGGATCAGGGCGTTTCGGCGGGGTCCTGGTGGGAGCCAGCGCCAACGCTGGCGGCCATGTGTCCGTAAACCGGAAGATCACCGCCCAGGAGCTGGCGGAGAGCGGCGACGGGGCCGGGCTGGTGGCCAGGACGGCGGAGGAGCTGGCGAAGCTGGCGACGGCCGCAATGGGGGGATAGGCCATGGCAGGATTTGGAAAACGGAAGGCCCCGGGGTGCTGCCTGTGCGGCCGGGAGCTGGGGGAGGAGTGGGTGCAGATCTCCTTCGGCCGGATGCGGCGGGGCAAGACCGGGCCTCAAATGTGTAGTCAGAGCGAGCGGTCAGGGATCTGCGGCAGCTGCTGGGAGAGGCTGGAGAGCTGCATGGATCTGTGCCGGGCGGACGGGATGGAGAATTAAGGAAGGGGGCGGTGGCGGATGTTCCGTTACAAAAGGTCGATCCCTGTCTCGGAGGATAAGCAGGGGTACGTCTACTACGCCTCCCGGCTGTACAGCCAGATGGACCGGAAGGGCCGGGAGGCCATCCATAGACTGTGCCAGGCCGCGGGAGGGGAGTACAGCGAGGCCCTGCTGGAGTTTGTGACAACGGACGCCACCGCCACCGCCATCTGCCAGCGGCACTTCCTCAGCCGCTCCACTTTATACCGGGCGGTAAGAAGATACTACGAGTTCTTTCCAGACCCTCTGTAGATACGCGGGGGACGGGGCAGCACCCCGGACCCCGCATGTGCCTCCTTTCAACATATGACCACATGCCGGGTAAGGGTCACGCCGGACAAGCCCCCAGGGGCGCGGCGCTCCAGTGCAATTCTGGTGAGCCCGGTACTTTTGGACCTTATCTGAGCCTCCCAGGCCGGGAGGTTGACATAAGTTTCAGAAGAACGATCCGTATACTATTTTTAATCGCGCGCGCACGCGCGTAGGCAGGCTTGGTAAGACGCTAAGTTTAGGACCAAAAGCGCAAACAGAAGGGAAACGGAAATGATGAAAGGCTACTTTGTCATTCGGACGTTTGTGTCTGGCGTGATCGGCGAGAAGATCAAATACTGGGTACCAGGAGAGAAACCGTCAAAATCACAGAGAAGCATCCGTTCCAGCGTAAAGCAGCAAGAGCGCAACGAGGCTAACGCGGTGCGCCGGGTGGCCCGCCAGATCCACGCCAACTTTGGAAAAGGGGACAGCCTGCTGACCCCGAGCTATTCCGAGGATGGGATCAAAAGGCTGGCAAAGGATATCGACCAAAACGCGGAAGATCATGAGGACAGGATCTTCGAGGCCGCGAGACACGATATGCGGCTGTGGATCAGAAGAACACAGCGGGCCTGCGCGGCGGCAGGGGTGCCGTTCCGCTATATCGCCGTGACCAGCGACATGGATGAAAAGACGGGGAAGAGCGTTCGGGTCCACCACCATGTCATCGTGAACGCGGAGGCGGCGGAGATCGCCCGGAAGAAGTGGAAGGGCGGGGAGGTCCATGAAGAACGATTGTTCGACGAAGTGGACCGGACAAGGCTGGCGGGGTATCTGCTCAACCAGGTGCGCCGCCTGCCGGACGAGAAGAAGTACATCCCCAGCCGGAACCTGGTCACGCCCCAGCCGGTGGACCGGATCGCGAGAAGCGGCGCCGAGCTGAAGGTCCCCCAGGGGGGCCAGCTCCTATACCGGGGGCCCTATATGCCGGGTATGCCGCAGTACATACGGTACGTTGTCCCGGAGATCGGGAAAATACAGAGGGAACAGAAAAAGAAAACCGCCACAGGCAGTGGCGGCTGTCAGGCTGCGGAAAAATATGCTTGACAAGTAACTAGTAACATAGTATAATGTAACTAGTTACAGGAGGTGATAAGTTGTCGCCTGAGAGCAGAGCTGAGTACATGAAAGAACGTCGAAAGAAAATCGGCCAGTTCAGTGTGTCTGTGCAGAGGGAAAAGCTGGACGCTTTGACACGAAAGCTTAATGAGGAGAACAAGACAAAGACACAATGGCTGAACGAAAAAATCGACGAGGAACTCAGCAAATAAAGAAGCACCCCGACACCGTGGAAAGTAACGGGATGCTTCAAAGCAACCAACCCATGAAGGGCGGCAAATCTATTATGCCATACCTCCATGGGAAAAGCAATGAAAAAATGATGGAGGTACAGACATGAAAAGCAATCGGAACGAAGGATATTTGATCGAGACCAAGAGCGACGCTGATATTTACGCGGAGACCGCGCAATACGTTGCCTGGTGCATGAGGGGTATCCTGGAGCTGACACGGTCAGCTGTGAAGACGGGAGAGATCGATGTTCAAGCCCTGGAGCCGGTGTTGTGCGTCCTGCTGGATAATGGGACGGAGCTGGAGGACAATATTCGCCGGGCCAGAAGCGAGATCGAGGAACTGGACCCGCCCAGGCGGGTGTCGGTCAAAGAGGCTATGGAGCAGATGCAGACAGGTGGGGCGGCGTGATGAGCGGGCTGATGATGTTTGAAAACAGAGAAATCGGACGCAATGACATTGAGGCAATACTGGCTGCTCTGCCGTTGGTTATGATCACGAAAAACGTTGATGTGATTCAGCAGGAGATTAACGGAAGCTTTTGTGTATCCGCGGCCAACAAACTGAGGGAAATGATCGAAACAAAGCGGAGAATGGACTTCAGAATAAACGAAGTGAGAGTTATGTTTGCGGCAGTCGAAGCGGCAAATGTGCTTTTATCAGGAGGAATGGCAGACGATTTGATAGAAATACGTGAAATAGATGGGCAATGGAAGAAGGAACTGGAAAAAAACTTCTTTGCGTACAGGAAACTGGCAAATTTGTTTGAAAAGATGCTAGAACCATATATGAACGATCTATCTTGAAGAGACTATGAAAATTAGCTCCGGGGGACGATTTCCTCCGGAGCTTTTTTCGTACACCGGGACGGACGCGCGGGGGCACGGGCGCGCGCGCCGTAGGCAAGAATCAGTAGGGAGGGGCGGGAAAAGTTGGCACTCCGAGGCTATTGCTTTATGTTAACCTATTGGCAGGAGGTATTTCCACAGTCAGCGTAACAGGGAGGCGAGGGATATGGGCCGGTACCGGAAATACCGCACGGACAAGGCGCTGCGGGAGATGGTGGAGGCCTATTTCCGCTCCATCAGCCGGGAAAAGCTGGTCATGGAGGCCTACAACACCGGACAAAAGGATTTTTACAATCACTTTATTTACGAGTGGCGACCGGTCAGCGACCTGAACGGGGTATACATGCGGGAGCGGGAGTACGTGATCCCGCCGACGGTGGGCGGGCTGTGCGCCTTCCTTGAGATCTCCCGGAGCACCTGGCACGAATACTGCCAGGAGGAGAAGTTCCGGGAGACCACGGAGTGGGCCAGGGAGCAGATGCTCTCCTGGCGGGAGGAGCAGCTGCTTCGGCGGCCGGGAAAGATGCTCAAGGGCCTCACCCTGGATCTCCAGGCCAACTACGGCTACGCCAGGCGGCTGGCCGTTGGGAAGGGGGACCAGGGCCAGGGCGGGGCGGACAGCGGCCCCTCGGCGGCGGGGATGACTACGGCGGAGAAGATGGCGCTCCTGCGGGAGATGGCCGGGGTGATCGGCAATGGCGAAGATCCCGGATAAGCGGCTGAGGGCCTACACGGAGGCTGCCCTGTGGTATAAGGCGCTGCGGGAGACCAACAACGAGAGCTTCCTGCCGCTGTTCTTCGACGAGCACCGGTATCTGGTCCTCAAGGGCGGCGGCGGCTCGGGAAAGAGCATATTCGCCGGGCGGAAGACTCTGGAGCGGGTGACCACGGAGCCGGGACACCGCTGGCTGGTGGCCCGGAAGGTGGCCAGGACCCTGCGGCAGAGCTGCTTTGCCCAGCTGGTGAGCCAGGGAAACCGCTACTACAGCGGCACGGGGATGAAGGTCAACAAGACGGACATGCAGCTCTCCTTCGCCAACGGCAGCCAGATCCTCTTCGCCGGGCTGGACGACGTGGAGAAGCTGAAGTCCATCTTCGACATCACCGGCATCTGGATCGAGGAGGCCAGCGAGCTGGAGGAGGGGGATTTCAACCAGTTGGACATCCGGCTGCGGACGGACTTCCCCTACTACCTCCAGATGGTGCTCAGCTTCAACCCGGTGTCAATCACCCATTGGCTCAAGGGCCGGTTCTTCGACCGGCAGGACCCGCGGGCCAGGGTCCATGAGAGCACCTACAAGGACAACCGCTTTCTGACGGAGGAGGCCATCCGCACGCTGGAGGCCTTCAAGGAGACGGACCTGTATTACTACCAGGTCTACGCCCTCAACCAGTGGGGTGTGACGGGAAAGACGGTGTTCGATGCCATGGCCATCTCCCGGCGGCTGGAGGAGCTGCAGGGGCCGGCGGCCGAGGGCGAGTTTGTGTTCGACTACGACGGTCTCAGGATCTCCAACGTCCGGTGGGCGGAAGGCCCCGGGGGACCGGTGAAGATCTACCGCTGGCCGGAGAAGGGGCGGCCCTATGTGGTGGGCGGGGACACCGCCGGCGGAGCCGACAGCGTCAGCGACAACAAGGACTGGTTCGTGGGCCAGTGCATCGACAACATCACAGGCCGGCAGGTAGCCGTTTACCGGGCCAGTGAGGTGGACGAGGACCTCTTTGCCAGGCAGATGTACTGCCTCGGGACCTTCTACAACACGGCCCTGCTGGCGGTGGAGGCCAACTTCTCCACCTACCCCATCAAGGAGCTGCAGCGGCTGGGGTATCCCCGGCAGTTTGTCCGGGAGCGGGAGGACACCTTCGACGGCGGGGTGCGCCACGCCTTCGGCTTCCGCACGGACGGCATCACCAGGCCGCTGATCCTCTCGGGACTGATCGCCATCCTGCGGGGGCGCTACGATCTGCTGGAGGACCAGGACACCCTCCACGAGATGCTGACCTTCATCCGCGAGCCCAAACAGAGGCGGATGGAGGCGGAGCCGGGGGCACACGACGACTGTGTCATGGCCCTGGCCATCGCCTTCTACGCCAGGGGCCAGCAGGCCATGGAGACGGAGAAGCCGGCGGTGGAGCGGAAGCGGTGGACCGACGACATGTGGGAGGACTATTTGAGCAGCGACGAGGGCGGCAGGCAGTATCTGATCGCCAAATGGGGGCAGCCTGCCCCGTGAATTGAGTTGAGGTGACAGCGATGGAGACAAAAGAGAAGAGCGAGAAGCTGCGGCTCTGGCAGCAGAGGTTGTCGCACAGCGAGACGGCCTACCAGAAACAGCTCAACAAGATGGACGGCCGGGAAAAGCAGTATCTGGGGGATCGGGTGCTTCGTCCCTTGACGGAAAACGACACCTCGAAGTGCGGAAAAAAGGAGACGCCCCATGTGCGCAACATCACCGCGGAGCTGATCGAGGCCCAGGTCTCCAGCGACATTCCCCAGCCCAAGGTCACCGCCCGGCGGAAGGAGGACGAGCCCCTGGCCAAGATCATCGAGGACATGCTCCGAAACGAGCTGGACCGGCTGCCCATGGAGTACATCAACGACATGCAGGAGCGGACGGTCCCCATCCAGGGTGGCAGCTTTTACCACGTAGAGTGGGACAACCGGCAGAGGACCCACAACACCACCGGGGAGGTGGCCGTGGCCGCCAGACACCCCAAGCAGGTGATCCCCCAGGAGGGGGTCTACACCGCCCTGGAGGACATGGACTACATCATCCTCCGCCTGCCCACCACCAAGGAGCGGGTGAAAGCGGTGTACGGCGTGGACATCAGCGACGAGGGGGAGGAGCTGCCGGAGCTGCGGGGCAGCGACGGGGAGTCCCCGGCGGACGAGATGGTGACCATGTACGTGGGCTATGCCCACAACGGCAAGGGCGGGATCAGCAAATACGCCTGGGTCCGGGACACGGAGCTGGAGGACCTGGAGGACTACCAGGCCCGGCGGCTCCGCCGGTGCCGTCAGTGCGGCGAGGTGGAGCCCAGGGAGGGGGACGTGGTAGTGGACCGGCAGGAGCTGGTGCTCCCCGGCAGCGTGGAGGAGGCCCTCTTCGGCGGCGGGCCCCAGGTGGTGGAGCAGAGCCACATCTGGCACGAGGGGGACCCCTGCCCCTACTGCGGCGGCACAAAGTGGGACTGGCGGGACGAGGAGTATGAGGAGCTGTGGGACCCGCTCCAGACGGCCCACGGGAAAGTCATCCCCGGCCAGCGGGAGGAGATCGGGGAGGACGGGACGATCACCTATCAGCCTACCAAGATCCCCTACTACAAGCCATCAGTCTATCCCCTGGTGCTCCAGCGCAACGTCTCCGTTTTCGGCCAGCTGCTGGGGGACAGCGATGTAGACAAAATTAAGGACGCCCAGAACACCACCAACCGCCTGGAGAAGAAAATCATCGACCGCTTGGTCAAGGCGGGGACCCGGGTCATCATGCCAGCCACCGCCCGGCACAAGATCGACGAGGAGGACCAGGCGGTCTGGTTCTTTGACAACGTCTCCGACGCGGCACTGATAAAGGACATTAACTTTACAGGCAATCTGGAATACGAGATGACCTATCTTGCCCAGGTCTACGAGGAGGCCAGACAGGCCATCGGCATCACCAGGAGCTTCCAGGGCCAGGAGGATTCCAGCGCCAAGAGCGGCGTGGCCAAGCAGTTCTCGGCGGCACAGGCCGCCGGCAGGCTGGAGAGCAAGCGGACCATGAAGCACGCCGCCTACGCGGACCTGTTCCGCCTGATCTTCCAATTCCGCCTGGCCTACGCCGACGAGCCCCGGCCCGTGGTGAGCCAGGACAGCAAGGGCAACAGGACCTATGACGCCTTCGACCGGTACGACTTCCTGGAGCAGGACGCCAACGGGGGCTGGTACTGGAACGACCAGTTTCTTTTCTCCACCGACACCTCGGCGGCTCTGGCTAACAACCGGGAGCGGATGTGGGAGGAGACCATCAGCCTGTTTTCCGCCGGGTGCTTTGGAGATCCCACCCGGACGGAGACTCTGGTGGCGCTCTGGACAAAGCTGGAGCTGCTCCACTATCCCGGTGCGGTAGACACCAGGGCATACCTGGAGGAGAAGCTGGAACAGGAGCAGGCGCTCCAGGCCCAGCAGATGCAGCTGGCACAAGCCCAGATGCAGGCACAGGCGCAAGCACAGGCGGCCGGAGCGGCGGGCGGTCAGATGGAGGCGGCGGCCGCCGCCGTGGACCAGAGGGCCCGCCAAGACGCCATAAACGCCGTGTTCGGCGGCGGGCAGTGAATTTTATACCCATGTGGGCGAGGGACAGAGCCCATTTACCCAGGCGATAGGGAAAAGATGCGGAATCCACGGGAAGGGAGGTAGCAAGATGTCTGAGAAAGGCTATATCGGCAAGATCCCCAACAGCGGGAATATGGACGTGAAGGCCCCCCACCAGCAGACCCAGCCCAAGAAGGGCACCGTGGTCAAGGGGAACGACCTGCGGACCGGAAAGAAGTAGCGGGGCCTTCTCGGCCCCACGCCACGGTCTTTTAGGGGCTGCGCGCCCCCATACCCCTGCGGTCACTTTTCCCTCGCCGGAAAAGTAACCAAAAGGGCGCAAGGGGAAGGGACACTTTCGATGGTGTCCCTCCCCCTTGACCCCCACCTCGCGACGACCAATGAGGGGGCCGCCGCCCCCTCTTTGGATTCTCCCCCAAGGGGGTGCGGGAACGAAAAAACAGCCCCCGAAGGGGGCGCTCCGAGGCAAACCAGCGAAGCGTTTGCCGAGGAAGGAGGAGGGGCAAGGGAGCGGGGCGAGACCTGGCGAACAGCCGGGGCGAACTGAGCGGACTTTGACCCGACGATTACCCAGGGACAGGGAAAACATCCAGGACCGCCCATAGGGCGGGAGAGGTACATATGGAAACGAACGAGATCTTCGGCTATTTGGGCGTAGCACCGGAAAGCGACGGCGGACAGCCTGGCCAGGGCGGCACAGCTGATCCCCAGGGCCAGAGCGGTGCTACTGCCAACGTACAGGAGCAGCCCGCGGGGGAGCTCAGCCAGGGCGCCGGGAGCACCACGCCCACCGCTTCCCAGAGAGCACAGGGAGAACAGGGTGGCCAGGCTTCCAGCGGTCAGGTGGAACAGCAGGAGGGCGCCATGGCCGGCGGGAGACCCGCCATGAGCCCCGAGCAGCGGGCCAGAAACGCCCAGCGCCGCCGGCAGCAGGAGACCCAAGCGGCGGTGCAGCGGGCCCTCCAGGAGGAGCGGCAGCGGCAGGAGCAGAACCTGGCGGACATTTTCCGGGAAATCGGCCTGCGGGACAGCAAGGGCCAGCCCATCACAAACGTGGAGGAGCTGCGCTCCTGGAAGCAGGCGGTGGATCTGGCCAGGGTCCAAAAGGAGCTGAAGTCCGGGACACTGTCGGCGGACGGGCTCTCCGCCCTGGTCCGTGAGGCTCTGCGCCAGTCCGGGCAGATCCAGAATGGCTCCGCTCCCACGGCGGGACAGAAGCAGGACGGCGTCAGCGAGCGGCCGACGGCTGAGGCCGGTGGCCAGACCGGATCTCCGGGCGGGCAGCAGCGGAACCAGGAAAGGCAAGTAACCCAGGAGCAGGTGGACCAGGAGCTGGCGGAGATCCACCGGCTGGACCCCAGCGTGGAAACCCTGGAGGACATCATGGGCATGGATACCCGGGACGCCTTCGTGGCGGCGGTCCGCAGGGGCAACAGCTTTTTGGACGCCTTCCGTCTGGCGAACTTCGACCGGCTCCAGGAGAGCCGGCGGCAGGAGACCGCCCAGCGGGCCGCTCAGGCGGAGCGCAACCGGACCCGGAGCAAGGAGCATATGACGGCCACCGGGACCCGGGGCGAGGGCAGCGTGGCCGTGCCGGCGGAGACTTTGGAGCTCTACCGCCAGCTGATGCCCAAGGCGACAGACGCCGAGATCTCGGCGCACTACAACAAGACCCTTCATGACTTCAAATAGGAGGATAACGCTATGTTCAAGATCTATAGCGTGGACGACGGCCGGAACGTGCCTATCGAGTACCTTCCGGCGTCGGCCATCACGCCGAAAATGGGGCTGGCGCTGACCCAGACCGGCGGCCAGCTGGCAGTGGCCAGCGGCACCACGGCCCCCAGCTACATCTGCATGTGCGAGCGGACAGAGGCCTGCGAGGCCGGCGAGATCATCCCTGTGCTCCGTGTGGGGCGCGACATCATCTGGGAGACCACCGCCCAGGCTGCCATGACCAGCATCAACCTGGGCGACAAGGTGACACTGCACACCGACGGTCTGCAGGTTACTGCCACCACCACCAGCGGCGTAGCCGAGGTGGTATACAAGGACGGGGACGCCGCCGGCAGCATGGTGCGGGTCCGGTTCTAAGACACAGAGAGGAGTGAACAAACCATGGCAGGCATGACCTTTACCTTCGGGAGCGGCGTCAACGACAGCATTTTTGGCAAAAGCCAGGCGCCGATCCGCATGTTTCTGGAGAGCCAGGGGGAGTTGTTCGAGCAGTCCAGCCCTCTGAGCAAGCTCTTCAACATGGAGTCCAGCAAGACTTGGGGCGAGAAGATGACCGGATTGACGGCCTTCGAGGGCTTCCAGCCCGTGGGCGAGAACGGCGCCTACCCCGAGGACGAGACCCAGGAAGGCTACGATAAGACCATCGTGCACGAGACCTGGAAGGATTCCTTCTCCATCAGCCGGGAGGCGGTGGACGACAGCAAGCTCGTGGACTTCAAGAAGAAGCCCCAGGGATTCATCAAGGGGTACCACAGGACGAGAGAGCTCTTCGGCGCGGCGCTGTACGCCGGCGCCATCGGCGGGAAAACCAAGGTGACCTTCCGGGGCAAGAGCTACCCGGTGACCACTGCCGACGGCAAGAAGCTCTTTGCCACGGACCACCCCAGCATTCTGGGGAAGGGGAGCCAGTCCAACGTGTTCGCCGACGCCTTCAGCATGGACGCCCTGGGCGCGGCGGAGACCAGGATGCAACAGTTCAAGGGAGACGCGGACAACATCCTGGACGTGAGCCCCACCACCATCGTGATCCCCAACGACTACAAGGCCAAGAAGGCCGTGTTCGAGGCCATCGGCGCGGACAAGGACCCCGCCACCGCCAACAACGCCTTCAACTACCAGTTCGGCCGGTGGAACGTCATCTGCTGGACCTATCTGAACCAGTTCCTCAGCGCCTATACCAACTTCCCGTGGGTCCTGCTGGACGAGGCCTACAACGAAGCCTACGGCGGCGCGGTGTGGTTCGACCGGGTCAACCTGGAGGTCCGCAGCGAGCTGGCCGGCAACGACGCCAACGTCTGGAAGGGCTACGCCCGGTGGTCCGCCGGCTTCAACGACTGGCGCTTTGCCTGCTGCGGCGGCATCAGCGGCGGCACCCAGCTGATCCCCACCGGCGTGGGCGGCTGATAGACAGGAGAGAGCGTCCCGCTCCCGCAAGCGGGGGCGGGACATCGCTCATTAGGAGGGCAAGCGGAAATGACGGTCAGTGAATTGATCGCATATGTGGACAGCGTAAAGCCAAATGCCTTTTCAGACAGTGACAAACTGGTTTGGCTCAACGAGATCGAGGCCAGGATACAGACGGAGGTCATGCTTCGCTGGCAGGGAGAGATGGAGCAATACACGCTGCCTGAGGACAAGGACACGGAGCTGCTGCTCTCCCCGCCCCACACGGCAGTCTACCGCTACTGGCTCCAGGCCATGATCGACTTCGAGAACGGGGAGTACGACAAATACCAGAACACCAGCGGCATGTTCAACACGGCTTGGAGCGCCTTCGTGGCCTGGTTCGCGGAGAGCTACCGGCCGGCGGATGGTTACGCGGCGGAGGGGAGCGGAGAATGAAAATCACGGTATACGCCATTTCGAAGAACGAGGAGAAGTTCGCGGCACGGTGGGTGGAGTCCATGGCGGAGGCCGACCACATCTGTGTCCTGGACACCGGGAGTACGGACGGCACGGTGGAGATCCTGGCGGACCTGGGCGTCATTGTCCGACGGGAGGAGATCGTCCCCTGGCGTTTCGATGTCGCCCGCAACCGGTCCATGGAGCTGATCCCGGAGGACACAGACATCTGCGTCTGCACAGATCTGGACGAGGTGTTCCGCCCGGGGTGGCGGGCGGCTCTGGAGCGGGCCTGGCGGCCGGGGACGGAGCAGCTGCGGTACAGCTATATTTGGTCCTTCGACGAGCACGGCCGGCCGGGGACAGAGTTCCTTCAGGAGAAGATCCACGCCCCAGGTGTGTTCCGCTGGGTCCACCCGGTCCACGAGGTGCTGGAGCGGACAGACGGCGCGGTGTCCTGGCCGGTGGCGGAGGCACCCGAGATCGTGCTGGAGCACCACCCGGACCACGGCAAGAGCCGGGGCGGGTATCTCCGCCTGCTGGAGCTTTCCGTCCGGGAGCGGCCAAACGACGACCGCAACGCCCACTACCTGGGCCGGGAGTACATGTTCCACCGACGGTGGGACGAGGCCATCGCCCAGCTCCAGCGCCACTTGACCCTGCCCACCGCCACCTGGGCGGCGGAGCGGTCCGCCTCCATGCGCTTTATCTCCCGGTGCTACCTGGCGAGGGGCGACCAGCCGGAGGCCATGCGCTGGGCGCTGCGGGCCGTTGCCGAGGCCCCGGAGCTGCGGGAGAGCTGGGTCCAGGCGGAGGAGGCGGCCTACGCCGGGGAGGATTGGCCGGCGGCGGCCTTCTTCGGTGGGAAGGCGGTGGCCGTCACCAAGAAATCCGGCTGCTACATCAACGAGGAGCGGGCCTGGGGAGCCTATCCCTGGGACGCTATGGCCTACGCCCTGTACCGGCTGGGGGATCTGGAGGGCGCGGCGGCGGCCACAGAGCGTGCCCTGGAGCTGGAGCCGGGAAACGAACGGCTGCGGGGCAACATGAAATTCTATCGAGGGGATAGGGGGGACAAGGGATGAGCTATCGGGGTTGGTGTGAGCCGCCCTACTTCCTGACGGCCTACGGCATCGCTGTGAAGCACGGCTTCCAGGGCACGGAGGAGGAGTGGCTGGCAAGCCTGGAGGGCGACAAGGGCGACCCGGTGATCTGGAAGGACCAGTACAACACCGAGGAGGAGCTGCGGCAGGCCCACCCCACAGGGGCGCCGGGGGACTGCTACCTGGTGGGGACCCATGTGTACTGGTGGGACAAAGAGGAAAACGACTGGACGGACGGCGGGAGCTGGCAGGGGCCAACAGGTCCCATTGGACCCGTGGGCATGACCGGCCCCACCGGTCCCGCGGGGCCCACCGGAGCTGCCAGTACCGTGCCGGGGCCGACAGGCCCCACAGGAGCCACCGGTCCCATGGGTCCCACCGGAGCGGCCAGCACTGAGCCTGGACCTACCGGGCCCACAGGCGCCCAGGGTCCTACCGGGCCGACAGGGGCCGCCAGCACGGTGCCCGGTCCCACGGGACCTACGGGGGCGACGGGGCCCACGGGGCCCATGGGTCCCGTGGGAGCGGACAGCACAGTACCCGGGCCCACCGGCCCCCAGGGCGCGACAGGCCCCACGGGAGCGAGGGGCGCTGCCGGTGAGACGGGGCCAACAGGCCCACAGGGATCGACCGGACCTACTGGACCTACCGGTCCAACTGGGGCGCTGGGCCCCACAGGTCCTACCGGACCGGCTGGCGCCACCGGACCTGCGGGAGAACCGGGGCCGGGGCTGGAGATCATCGACCAGTACGAGAGCCAAGAGGCTCTGGAGGAGGCGGTCCCGGAGCCGGCGCTGGGGGCCAACTACTATGTGGGCGAGGTGCCGCCCTACGACGTCTACACCTACACCCTCTCTGGGTGGAAGAACGGAGGCAAGCTCCAGGGCGCGGCGGGGCCCACCGGCCCAACGGGGCCTGCCAGCACGGTACCGGGGCCAACGGGTCCCACAGGCGCCCAGGGACCCACCGGACCCGCCGGTGCGGACAGTACGGTGCCGGGTCCCACAGGGCCCGCGGGCGAAACAGGCCCCACCGGACCTACCGGACCCCAGGGGGCAACAGGTCCCACCGGGGCTGCCAGCACGGTGCCGGGGCCGACAGGCCCCACGGGACCAACAGGACCCCAGGGACCAACGGGACCGGCAGGGGCGGACAGCACGATACCAGGACCTACCGGCCCGGAGGGCGCAACAGGGCCGACGGGTCCCCAGGGGGCGACAGGGCCCCAGGGTGGGACCGGACCCACGGGGCCGACAGGTCCTGCGGGAGCGGACAGTGCGGTGCCTGGTCCCACAGGGCCCACGGGAGCACAGGGACCGACCGGGCCGACGGGACCGGCGGGAGCTGCCAGTACCGTACCGGGGCCCACGGGTCCTACGGGTCCCGCAGGAGCCACAGGCCCCACCGGACCGGCGGGCGCCGCTTACGAGCCCACCCGCCTGACCAACACCCTCTCCGCCTCTAGATGGAGCAACAACAAACAGACCATCACCGTCAACGGGGTCATCACCGACACCAGCGCCCAGGACATTGACATCTCCTGCGCAGACAGGGCCAGCGCCGACGCATGGGCGGCGGGGGGCGTGTGGTGCAAAGATCCCACCCTGGCCAACCGCCTGACGTTTACCTGTACAACACCGCCGACGGCCAACATCAACCTCAATATCAGACTGTGGGAGGTGGGGTAGGTGATCTTTATTGATCCGAAGCTGTGGGCGGTGGCCTCTGGTAAGCCATTTGCAGATTATGGATGGGATGAAATTATTGCGGCCTGCCAGAGCGGGCAAGTCCCTGATACTTGGGTGGCCGATGGCTCGTGCTATAAAGACATGCTGATTGGTGGGAAAAACTACCGAATCGACATCATCGGCAAGAACCATGACACCTATGCCGCCGGAGGCACCGCCCCTCTAACCTTCCAGATGCACGACTGCTACGGCACCACCTACCAGATGAACTCCAGCAACACCAACAGCGGAGGCTGGAGAAACTGCGCCATGCGCTCCACCCACCTGCCCGCCATCCTGGCCCTGATGCCCGCCGAGGTGAAGGCGGCAATCCGGGACGTGCAGAAGAAGAGCAGCGCGGGCAACCAGAGCAGCAGCATCCAGACCACCAACGACAAGCTGTTCCTGCTGTCGGAAATTGAAATCTTCGGCAGCACCACCCACTCCTTCGCCGGAGAGGGCAAGCAGTACGCCTACTACCAGGCGGGAAACAGCAAGGTGAAGAATCTGTCCGGCAGCGCGAACAACTGGTGGGAGCGTTCTCCGGCTTCCAGCTACTCCACCGACTTCTGTCTTGTCCACAGCAGCGGCAACGCCACCACCAACAGCGCCAGCTACTCGTATGGCGTGGCCTTCGGCTTCTGCTTTTAATTTAGAAAGGAGACCCCATGAACACATTTGTCAAAATCAACTCCATCAACTACCCCGCAGAAATCTACGGCCATGTCCGTGACCGGGACTGGGACAACCGGGAGAGCAAGGTCATCGTCCTCGCCCTGTCCATCCAGGAGGCCCTAGACCTATTCGTGGACGGCCTACAGTGGGCCATCGTCTACGGCACCCAGGCCATCCCACAGGATGAGTTTATCATTGCCGGTCCCATCACCGACAACCGCAACGGCACGGTCTCCGTCCGCATGGGCAAGCCAACGGCGGCTGAGTTGTCCAACATCATCACCGGCGGCGCGGTGGACCTGCCCACCGCCTACACCATGCGGGCCGTGATCGAGGACAGCGTGACCTCCCTGGACGACGAGACCGCCGTCACGGTGCCCAGCCTTTTCACCCCCTGGAAGCCGGGCGAGGCGGTAGAGGTGGGGGACCGGCGCTACTACGCCCCCACAGGCAAGCTCTACAAGGTCCGGGATGGCCAGGGCCATGTCACCCAGGCGGATTGGACCCCGGACAAGACCCCGGCCCTGTGGGCTGTGCTGGGGGACCCCGGCGAGGCCGGGACCATCGATGACCCCATCACCGCATCCCGTGGGATGGAGTACGAATACGGCAAGTACTACTTCGACCCGGAGGACGGCGAGGTCTATCTCTGTGAGCGCATTGGAGAGGCTGAGGGAGGCAAGATCATCCTCCAGTACCTTCCCCATGAGGTCGTTGGTCAGTATTTTACCGACACGGCCGAGCCTGAACCTGAGCCTGAACCAGAACCGGAACCGGAGGTGACGACATGACGACCGTTTGCGGATCTACCGCAAGTGAAACCAAGATGATCAAGGCCATCCAGCGGGCCGTGGGAGCGGCGGAGGACGGCATGATCGGCGGGGAGACCATGGCCGCCGTGGCCGCCAAGCTGGGGGCGGACTGCTTCCCGCTCACTCTGCGGATCTATGGGCAGCCCACGATCATCGCGAGGGATATTGTGGTCTGCAATCCCAGGGCCGGGCTGAAGGGCTACAGCAACAGCCTGTCCGGGGCCTTCAGTTACCGCAAGCAACCGTGCTCCATCCTGGTGAGCTGGGGCAAGGCTGTGTGCGAGAGCGCCTGCCACGCCTGGCTGGGCCAGCCTGAGACCGTGCTGTACCGCCTTTACTCCGGGGAGTTTGGTATCCAGAGGTGCATGTCCTCCAAGGAGCTCCCGTACGGCGTGAAGTGGGCAGTGGGCGGCATGGGCCTCCTGGATCTCTACAGCCCGCAGGAGGAGGGCTTCTCGGGCCAGTACGCCGACGTGCTGCGGCGCACCAACCACACGGCTCTGGGGGTCAAGGGCGGCATGGTCTACCTGATCTACTGCGCCGACATGACCGGCAGGGAGGTGGACGAGCACTGCCGGAAGCTGGGGCTGGAGCTGGCGGTCATGCTGGACGGCGGTCACGTGGCAGCCATCAACGGGGCAGAGAGCTTCGCTAAGATCAACACCGGCCAGATCCAGTATTACATGATCCAGGGGGTTTAAGCGTATGCAAGTAACGATCCGGGCGGAGGACGTGATCCTGATAGGATCACTGTTGGCGGCTCTGGGCGGGATCGGCGGGCTGGTCCTGTGGTGCGTCCGTTTTGTGGACCGGCAGAAGCGGCAGGACCGTGAGCTGGCGGCGATCCGTAAGGAACAGACCTTGATCTGCTACGGGGTGAAGGCGTGTCTCCAGGGGCTGCGGGAGCAGGGCTGCAACGGCCCGGTATCCGAAGCCCTCAACAAGCTGGATAAGCACCTCAACCAGGCCGCCCACGAGGAGGAGACACTGTAAGCGGCCGGTCAAAAAGTAATGACAATTTTCATGACAAAGGAGAAGCTGCTATGGATCAGTACATCGGCACGAAAATCATTGAGGCGGCCCCCGCTGTCAGGAAGGGCGGGAAAGTCTACGACCTGACATGGCCTATTCCCCGGAGCATGGAGCCGGAGGAACCAGGCTACCGTGTCCGCTACCAGGACGGCTACGAAAGCTGGAGCCCCAAGGATGTGTTCGAGAGGGCATATCTGCCGCTCCACGTCAACCCGGATCTCAAAACGGACAGACCCAGCGTCAGCCAGAAGATGGTGGACGAATTTATCACCAAAACGGAGGTGACGACGATGGGGGAAAAGACAACGGTTGTCCGGGCGGTTCTTCGCAACGGCTTTGAGATCGTGGAGAGCTCCAGCTGCGTGAGCCCGGAGAACTACGACGAGGAGCTGGGGGCGGAGATCTGCCTGGAGAAGATCCGTGACAAGGTTTGGTTCCTGCTGGGCTTCCTGCTCCAGACGGCGGTGTATGGGATCTAAGGGGGAGGTAACACCATGCGAATCTTTATTTCTCAGCCTATGAAGGGCAAGACGGACAGCGAGATCAAACAGGAAAGGGAACGTATCATTGAGAAAGTCCGGGAGGAATATGGCGAGGCAGTGACCGTTATTGAGAGCTTCTTCGAGGGCGCGCCCGCAGCCGCGAAGCCCCTGTGGTTCCTGGGAAAATCGCTGGAGATGCTGGCTGGTGCGGATCTGGCTGTCTTTGCATCGGGGTGGCAGGACGCAAGAGGCTGTAGGATCGAGCACGACTGCGCCGTTGCCTACGGCATCGGAACGATGGAAATGTAGGAGGTTACATACGATGGACATTTCTTCTCTTGGGATCACGGGGGTGGCGGCGATCACCGTCATCTGCCTGCTGATCGGACAGGCCGTGAAGGCCACGCGGCTGGACAACAAGTGGATACCGATTATCTGCGGCGTGTGCGGGATGGCGCTGGGGATCGCCGCCATGTACATCATGCCGGAGTTCCCGGCCACAGACTACATCACCGCGGCGGCGGTGGGGATCGTCAGCGGCCTGGCGGCCACCGGCATCAATCAGGCGGCCAAGCAGATAGGGGGCAAATGATGGGTACCGTGGTGACATACAGCCGCAAGGCCCACGGGGAGCAGAGCCTGTCCGAGAACTTCCGCGTCCGGGAGTTCGCCTGCAAGGACGGCTCCGACAAGATCCTCGTTGACACGGATCTGGTGGCCCTGCTTCAGAAGATCCGGGACCACTTTGGGGCGGCGGTGAGCATCAACTCCGCCTACCGGACCCCGGCCCACAACAAGGCAGTGGGCGGCGCTACCGGCAGCCAGCACGTCAAAGGCACGGCGGCAGACATCGTGGTGGCGGGAGCGGCCCCCCTGGAGGTGGCGCAGTACGCCGAATACCTGATGCCGGAGAGCGGCGGTATCGGGGTCTATCAGTCCTTTACCCATGTGGATGTACGCTCCGTCCGCTCCCGCTGGGACAACCGCAGCGGCAGGGAGGTGGTTGTCAGCGGCTGGCCTGGCTACGTTCCGCCCACCGCGCCGGCAGACAGGAGATACAACACCGTGGACGAGTGCCCGGACTGGGCCCGGGAGACGGTACAGAAGCTCATCGACAAGAAGTACCTGGACGGCGACGGCCAGAGCCTGGATCTGAGCCACGACATGGTGCGCCTGCTGGTCATCCAGGACCGGGCGGGGTGCTACAGGGAATAAACGGCAGAGGCCGCCGCGATGCGGCGGCCTCTGCGCATATAAGGAGGTGACGGAGGTTGCCCAAGGATTTTCTCGCGCTGGACACTAACTTTCCCCAATTTACCGGGACGGAGACGACGGACCAGAAGGTGAACCAGCTGTACAACTACACCTACATGCTGCTGGAGAACCTGCGCTACTGCCTTCGCAACCTGGACAGCAGGAACTTCAACGAGGCGGGGCTGCGGGAGATCACGGACCCCATTTACGCCAGGATCTCAGACGCGGAGGGAAATCTCACCGAGCTGGCCATTGAGGCCACGGGCCTGGCTCTGCGGGTGTCCAACGCGGAGGGGGACATCACCAGCCTGACCATCACGGCCGAGGGGCTCCAGAGCCAGGTGAGCAACATCGACGGGGATGTTTCCAGCCTCCAGCAGACCGCCGACAGTCTGACCAGCCGGATCTCCAGCGCGGAGGGGAATATCTCCACCTTGCAGCAAACCGCCAGCTCACTGACCAGCAGGATCAGCTCGGCGGAGGGGAACATCTCCGTTTTGCAGCAGACGGACGCCACCTTCTCCACCAGGATCTCCAACGCCGAGGGGGACATCACCGCCCTGACCCAGACGGTGAACAGCTTCTCCCTGTCGGTCTCCAACGGGTCCACCAGTTCTACCCTCTATCTGGACGCCGGGCGGACGGAGCTGAGCTCCGTGGTGATCCGCTTCACCGGCGTGGTGGTATTCTCCGACCTGGACGGCAGCAGCGGGACCATCATCGACGGCGGGGCAATCGACACGGACACTTTGTACCTGGACAGCCTGTACGGGAACACGATCTACTTATATGACCGATCAGGAGACATTGGGGCAGAAATCCAGATGACAGGGGCGGCCAGCGCGGAGAGCGGCGCCTTTGATCTGACCAGCGGCGCGCTCCGCTTCAGCGCGTTTGAAGGCGACGTGTTTATTCAGTCCTATAACGGCTATGTGACCCTGGATGGATGGAGCGGCGTCTCCTGCCACGGGGATTTCCTGCCGGGCGCGGATGACCGGTATAACCTGGGAGACGGCGGGCTGGTGTGGGCCGACATCTATGCCGCCAGCGGGACGATCAATACCTCAGACCGGGAGAAAAAAGAGGCCATCGTCTATGGCCTGTACAAGCTGGACGGGCTGCTGGACAAGCTGGAGCCATGTACCTTCCGGTTCAGGGACGGCGCCAGCGGGCGGAGCCACGCCGGGTTTATTGCCCAGGACGTGGAGGCGGCTCTGGAGGAGCTGGGGCTCACCACGGCGGATTTCGCCGGGCTGGTGAAGAGCCCCCGGGAGGACGGCGGGTACGACTATTTTTTGCGGTATAACGAATTTATCCCAATCAACACCTGGGAGATCCAGAAGCTGAAGGCCAGGGTAGCCGAACTGGAGGCCAGACTGGGGAGCCAAACAGAAGCGTAGCGGAGGAAACGCCATGAAAAAGAAGCTCATTGAAATTGTAAACGCCTACGGGGCGGCAGAGGCCCTGAGCCGGGAGAAATGCGCCTATGGCCTGGCCCTGGCTCTGGTGCGGCTGAAGAAGGCCCTCCGGGAGGAGGCGGCCTTCTACCTGGAGCAGGAGCGGGCCCTGGCGCGGAAATATGGGCAGACCGACGACAAGGGGCATCTGGTCATGACCAGGCCCGGCGCCTTTGCCTTCCGGGACCCGGGTGAGCGGGAGAACTACGACCGGGAGCGGCGGGAGCTGGGGGAGACGGAGACGGAGGTGGACATTTCCCCCGTCAAGGCACAGCCGCCGGCGGAGATCGCCCCGGCGGCGCTGGAGGCCCTGGAGGGGTTTATCCTGTTTGAAGAATAACATCTCTTTCGTTCGGGGGCTCCGCCCCCGGGCCCCGGGGATTTCGGGGGTTTCGCCCCCGGACCCCGACCTCTTCGGGGGCTACGCGCCCCCGGACCCTGCGGTCACTTTTTGTGCGGACAAAAAGTGACCAAAAAACCGCACGGAGGGAGAAACCCTTTCGATGGGGTTTCTCCCCCGTGACCCCCTCTTCCGCGACGACCAATGAGTGGGGCTGCGGCCCCCCTCTTTGGATTCTCCCCCCAAGGGAACGTACTACCGGGAATCCCTGGAAAGCCACAGGGGTTTCCAAAGGGGGCGTGCCCCCTTTGTGTCGTTGCGGGGGGTGGTTCTTAGGAGGGGGACACAATCGAAAGTGTCCACCTCCTAAGTGTCCTTTTGGTTACTTTTCTGACAAGAGAAAAGTAACCCGGGTCCGGGCCGGGGAGGCCCGGGGACCGTTTGAGAGGTACGGGGCCGGAGGCCCCGAGAATAGTGAGGAAAAAATGAAATTACCAAGTATGCGCTATGCCGGGAGCCAGGGGCGGAGCTATCAGGTCCGCTTCGGCGGCTATAACCACACCCTGGCGGCAGGGGAGGGGGAGCTGTGGGACATGGGCAACCTGACCGGCGATTTCGCACCCCTCCTTGCCTCCCGGCCCCGGCGACGGAAGGTCAGGACCCTGGCCAGTCCCGGCGGGATCGGGAGCCTGAACGGCCTCTTTTGGGTGGATAGCACCGGCTTCTATTACGATGGCACCAAAAAAGGGGACGTCACCGCCGGACGGAAGATCTTCGCAGGGATGGGGAGCCGGATCATCATTTTCCCGGATAAGGCGCTGTACAACACCGCCACGGACAGCTTCGAGGCTCTGGAGGCCAGCTGCACGGCGGCGGCCGGGACGGCCAAGTTTGACAACGGCACCCTCTTCGAGGAGGAGGCGGAGTGCAACACCCTGACCTGCGCCGGGATCGACTTCAACGACTATTTCTCGGCGGGGGACGCCGTGGAGATCTCCGGCTGCACCAAGCACACGGAGAACAACAAAACTCCCGTGATACGGGAGATCAGCGAGGACGGCCACAGCCTCCGCTTCTATGAGTACGTGTTCGTACTGGACGGGACGGACGAGGCCCCGGAGGGATATTTTGAGCCGGGGGCCGTGACCATCGCCCGGAAGGTGCCCGACCTGGACTACATCTGTGTCAACGAGAACCGGCTGTGGGGCTGTAAGGGGGATACCATTTACAGCTCCAAGCTGGGGGACCCCAAGAATTTCAACGTGTTCGACGGGGTGGGGACGGACAGCTGGAGCGTGGACAGCGGCAGCGCCGGAGAGTTTACCGGGTGCTGCGCCTACCTGGGATACCCCTGCTTCTTCAAGGAGGACAAGATCTTCAAGGTCTACGGCTCACTCCCCACAAACTTTGAGTTGATGGGCAGCGCCACCATGGGCGTAGCCGCCGGGTGCGGCGGGAGCCTGGCAGTGGCGGGGGAGGTGCTGTTCTACATCGCCAGGAGCGGTCCCACCGCCTACTCCGGGGGCATCCCCTCCAGCATTGCCGCCCCCTTCGGCGGGGAGAAGTTCTCCGGCGCAGTGGCCGGCAGCGACGGGCTGAAATACTACGTGTCCATGGAGGACCAGGCGGGGCAGCGGCACCTCTTCGTCTACGACACCCGCCAAGGGATGTGGCACCGGGAGGACGGGAGCAACGCCATGGGGTTTGCCTTTGAGGGAGGGCTCCATATGTTGCTCACCAATGGCGAGGTCTGGCGGCTGGACGGACAGGGGGAGGGAACCGAGGAGGGCCCCGTGAGCTGGTACGCCGAGTTCGGGGATTTCACCGAGGGGAGCCCCAACGCCAAGGGCTACGGGAAGCTCCAGATCCGCTTGGAGGTGGAGGAGGGTGCCTCCGCCAAGGCGGAGGTCCGCTACGACAGCCGGGGAGACTGGGAGACCGCGGGGGAGATCGGTCCCGGGGCGAAGCGGACGTGCCTGCTGCCGGTGGTCCCCCGGCGGGCGGACCACTACCGGGTGCGGCTCAGCGGCACCGGTGGGTGCGTGGTCTACGGCATGGCCAGGAGCTACTACAGCGGGTCGGAGCATCGAACGTTTTGATCGGTACGAATTGACAGGAAACGGCGCCTTTGCTACAATAGCAACGGCCCCCGCGTAGGCGGAGGCCGGGCGCTGTTATCACAAATGGACGGTTAGCTACTCCCTTGTGAAAGGGGGTGGTGCGGATGTGGAAGAGACGGCTGTACCGTGTACTGCGGTTTCTGGTATGTTTGGCGGTCGCGCTGTACATACTGACCACAAAAGCGTACTAGCCGTCCGGCTGGCCCCGAACGGCTAGTATAGGCTTATGCCAACTGGTCACAAAAGGGTTAACCGTCAGATAACAGCGCCCTTTCTACACACATTATAGCAAAATGAGCCGCCTTGTCAAGCGTAACGCGGCCAGTTCCTGGGGAGCTGGCCGCGGCAGAGACAGGGCGGCGATCTTATTGTTGACAGAGAGGAGAGAGACCATGACCTACGAGGAATTGTTGGACCAGATCCAGGGGAAGGGGCAGTCCTGGAGCCAGTGGGATCTTGAGACGGCCCGGAAGAATCCGTCCTTCGGCGCGTCCATGCTGACCTATAAGCAGGACTGGGCGGAGGCTACGGATCAGGCAGGAAGGACCGCCGCCAACCAGGCGGCGGAGGCCCTGCGTCGCCAGTACGGCAGCTACCTGGGAGGCTCCGACGGCAGCAAGTATTATGGTCTGGGCGGGCCCGGAAGCTATCAGAGCAGCTACCAAGACAGGATCAGTGAGATTCTGGATGAGATGGACAATTACCGGGACTTCGACTATGGCCCGGCCCCCACCTACAACAACCGGTACCAGGAGACACTGGACGAGCTGCTGGGACAGGTGCAGAACTACGGGCCCTTCACCTGGAGCAAGGAGGAGGACCCGGCCTACAGCGCTTACGCCAAGCAGTACCGGCGGGAGGGGCAGCGGGCCACGGCGGACGCCATGGCCCAGGCCGCCGCCCTCACCGGCGGGCAGGTCTCCACCGCGGCGGCCACCGCCGCCAGCCAGGCCGGGGACTACTACGCCGGGCAGCTGGCGGACGTGATCCCCCAGCTCTACGAGAACGCCTACCAGCGGTATCTCAGCGACTACTCCCTGCTGGCGGACCAGCTGGGCCAGGTCCGGCAGGCGGAGCAGCTGGACTACGCCAAGTACCTGGACGAGCTGGGGCAGTACAACGCAGACCGCAACCTCAGCTACGACCAGTGGCTCCAGGGGTACAACATGCTATCCGGCAATCTCTCCGCCTTCCAGGGACAGGACCAGACGGAGTATGGCCGGCTGCTGGACCAGATCGAGTACAACATGCAGCAGGACGCCTTGGGCCGGGAGCTGGCGGCAGAGCAGCAGAATCTATATCAGGCACAGGTGGACGCCATTCTCTCGGCGGGCGGTACGCCCTCCGACGCCCTGGTGGGCCCCAGCGGGTACTCCGACGAGTACGTCAACGCCCTGCGGGCCTACTACGCCGCCCAGGCGGCCCCCAGCGGCGGGGGAGGCTATGACAACTATTACGAGTATGAGGAAGAGGAAGATACCCAGTCCTCGGAAGGCGAAAGCGGGCAGGAAATGAATCCGGATCACTACCGCGCTACCGCGAATGCCATCGTGGCCCAGATTGAAAGCGGAAGGCCGGAGGCCGCTGTGGGTACCCTGGATGCCCGATGGGATGAACTGAGTGAGAGCCAGAGAGAAGGGCTCCAAAGACTTCTGGAGACCTACGGCTACTACTATGAGCGGGAGGAAAGCTGATATGGGCAGATTGATACGTCGAGATGGTACAGGTTCGGTGGGAACGATTCAGCGGAGCAATGAGGCCGACACAGAGGAGCTCCGCAGCGGCGTAGTAGTCGCCTCCGGGAACGCCGGGCGGCTGGTGACCACGGGCGGGGGGCGCACAGCCCCCCAGCGGCTAAAGACGATCAGTCAGCAGGAGGCCAAGCGGCAAAAGCAAATCCAGCAGGCCCGGGTGGACTTGCTGGATCAGGCGCTGGAACGACAGCGGCGGCAGGATCTCTCCAGCGGGACCATCAGAAATCCGGCGGACTTCACCGGAGAAAAATCGGCCCCCAGGAGCGGGAGCTTCGGCGGGAGCGGCCAGGGAAAGCGGTCCGATGTCGGGTTCACCGGGGAGCGGGTCAGCGGCCAGCCTGACTGGGGAGAGATCGCCAAGGGCGTGGTGCTCCAGGGTGCGGATCAGGCGGCCACAGGCATCACCTCCACGCTGTCCATGCTGGAGGGGGCGGTCATGAAGCCCGTAGGGACCCTGCTGGGAAATGACCAGCTCTATGAGAGCGGCCCGTTTCACACGTTGAACGACTACATGCAGGAGGCAAAGGAGGCAAACGAAGAACATTTCACACCGGAGTATAAGAAGGCGGGCCGGGTCGGGGAAGTCCTGGGGGATTTTGGCCCTTCTGTTGTAGCGGCCATCCCACAGGCGGCCCTCGCTTTTCTCACCGCAGGGACCAGCGCGGCGGCCCAGGGAACCACGGCAGGTGTGCAGGCTGCCGGACAGGTCGCCAGAGGGGCGAGTGTGGCCCGGACCTTTCTTGGAGCGATGAGGAATACAGCACAAAACCCACAGTTCTGGTACTCGGTCCTCTCCACCGCCGGCAACGAGTATGAGCAGGCCAAGGCGGAGGGGGCGGACGACGGCCGGGCCTACGCCTACGCGGCTTTGACCGGGCTTCTCAACTCCGTCGTGGAGGCCAGCGGCGGTATCGACACCCTGACGCCGGACAACAAGCGCATACTCCGGCAGTGGGTGGACACCATGCTGGACGAGGGCAGGGAGGAGGTCATCCAGGGGGCGGTCTCCCGGCTGGCGCAGAACGCCGTTTATGGGCAGGGGAATCCCCTGTTCAGTTTGGAGAACGAGAACGCCGTGGTGAATCCCTCCACCGCCGCCCGGGAGTTTCTTGGGGGCGCTGTGGTGGGCGGCATCCTCGGCGGGGGACAGCTTGCCGTACAGCAGGGGCTCAACGCGGCGGCGAACCGTCAGGCCGCCAGGAGGGCCCAGGAGGGCGTACAAGCCGCCCAGGGGAACATGGGACCCGTGACCCAGGGGACGGTCCAGGAGGCCGCCAGGGGGCAGGAAAACGCCGCCTCACCAGGGGAGACGGCTACCTTGGTCGAAAGGGTGCGGCGATCCATTCCTAACCTGGAAGACATGGGGCCTGTCGCAGAAGTGACCGGGAACGAAATGCCGTCTGGCGGAAAGGTCGTTGACCGGCTCGTGAAGTTTGTAAATTCCATAGGAAACAGGGTGAACCGGCCCGGGTTTGGGGATGTCCTGTTTTCCAAGGGAAGAATCAAAAGCAGTATGCTTGGACACGGGTATGGGAATGCAAAGGTCGAGACGTTTGCGGCGGTCCCTTCGGTCATTCGAAACGGCGTTCAAATAGACCACCAGCAAGACTGGAAGGGCCGGGGGTATGATACCTATACGTTCGCCGCACCGGTCAACTATCGTGGTAAGAGGACCTATCTCGGCGTTATCGTCACAAAAAATGTGCAGGATGGAAGGTATTATGTCCATGAGGTGGTTGACGAAAACGGAAGCACGATCTTCCGCGGAAATGAAAATACAGAGCCTGCATCTGACGGGCGGGCCTCCCTTTCGGGCACTGTCGACACCGTAGCAAGCTCTGTATCTTCTGCTCCCATTATAAATCAGGCGGAGCAGGATGTCAACCAGGAGTCGGTCGTACATACGGCCCGGGAGGGCGAAAGCAGAGACGCCCCCGAAACTGTCAAGACCGGACTATCCGCCAGAGGCGGGGACACCGGTAGTTCGGGAGCGTCTCCGATAACCAGTGTAGCACAGGAGGGCGGGACCGTCAACGCCGATCTGGAGGAACGGTTCCGGGCCCTGCTGGCGGCGGAGGGGGCGGACAGCACCCAGGCGGCCATCGGTGGGCAGCTCCTGGCCCGGGCGGCGGCAGGGGAGGAGCTGAACGCCACCCAGGAGGCGCTTGTGTCGGCCATGCCCGGGGGCGGCGCCCTGCTGGAGGCCGCGGAGCGGACGGCCAGAAGAAATGTCGGTAATACAAAGTCTGATCTGACAAGCCCGGAGAGGCAAATGATCGTGGAAAGGACGGTTCAGCGCAATGGACGGCAAGAAGAGATCTCAACCGCGGGAGACAGTGTATCTGATGGAGGACAGGGACGGCTTTCTGGTACGGGTGCCGGAGAGCAGTTTGGACGCCTGGGTGCGGGCGCAGGAGCGACCGGACGGGCCTCTCAGCAATTCAGAACAGCAAGTAGTAGACAGGATCGTGTCAATGCTCTACGGCAGGAGAGAGTAAGCAGCAGGGAGCTGGGCGTCCCAAGAGGAACCACAGAGAAGGTGATCCGGACTATTCCGGAGGAATCCTGGGACGACGAGCTTCGCTCTACAGCGGACCGGGTGTACCGAGAGACTGGGCTTCCTGTCACCTATGTGACAGGCGGGCTCCAGGTGGAGACACAAGCGGGGGCACGGCTGGTCCGGGGCGTCTATACCGGAGAGAGGATCATCATACAGGCAGATAACTTGCGGGTGACCACAGACCAGATAGCGGATCACGAGATCTTTCATGATAAGGCAGCCCAAACGCCGGGCTTGGTGCGGGAGATTAGGGAGCAGATTCTGGAGCAGTATGACGCAGAGGCGTTTGGCCGGATAGCGGAAACCTACGCCAGAAAGCTGCGGGGGCTGATGGACATACCGGAAAACGCATCCATGGACGAGATCGACGGGGCGGCACTGGAGATCCTGGAGGAGATCTTCGCGGACGCCTACGCCGGGATCAACTCCTTCTCCGCCCATGCCGAGCAGTACAATGCGCCGGTGAATCTGGCACTGGAGGAACGGGGCATTGGAAGAGGAGAGCAGTATGCGGCAGGTACAGGCCAAACTACGGGGCCACCGGCTGGTGACTACTCTGGCGGAGAGCCTGTGCAGAACGAGTTCTACCGCTATTCCGTAGACGAGGACGGCGAGGGGGATTTGTACCGCGACGAAGGTATGAGCGATGTGGTGTACAATACCCTCAACAAGCGGTGGCGGGCCGCTCAGGAGCGCCGGCAGCAGCAAACCGTGCGCCGGGAAGACTTCGATACGGTGGATGAATACACGGCCGCCATGGAGGAGCGTTCCACCCAGGAGAAGGCGGAGCGCGTGAAGCCTACCTCCAGAGAGGAATTCGGCGGCACCGAGGCCCTGAAGCGGCTGGGAGTGAAGATCTCTAACAGCGCCGGAATCTATGATTCCATCCAGGAGCTGATGGAGAGCGACCGGGCGGCAAAGTCCGTTCGGCGAGAGAGGCGCAGGGCGGAGCGTCGGCTGGATGCCACAGCTGCAGAGCGGAGCTTTGCCTCCGGCGTGGCGACTGGGATCTATTCTACTGAGGACATACCCGCCAGCATGGATGCCGACAAAGTCATGGAGCTGGCGGACTACTATTGGGCGGAGCGGGCCGCGGCCTCGGATATGATCCGGCAGCGGCGAACAGACGTCAACAGGAGATTGTCGGAGCAGATGGAGGAGCTGTTCAAAGACAGCGACGATTTTAAACCCTCCCGAGCCATTGTACTGAACCATAGGACCCCGGAGCGTAATATTCTGCGTATTTTCGGGGACGAGCGGGGCGCTGCCATCAACAAGGCCATTTTCGATCCTGTGGCGGAAAATGAGGCGGAACGCATCCGGTTCGTTAACCGGATGTACGACGAAGTGCGGACCTTCCAGGACAGTTCGGGGAGACAGTCCGAATTGTCTAAAGAGGAGAGGGCTGTTGTCCAGCAGGTGATCGAGGGACGGGCCGTAGGCGAGACCGTGGCAAGCATGGAGATGTCCTCCGCCATCCAGAGCGCGGCTGAGAACATTCGCAATGGAGCGGACCCGGCGGACGCCGCCGTGGAGTTCGGACTGGACCGAGAGCAGCGGAGACTGGCGGAGCAGTACAGTCGATGGCTTGAGACCCAAGAGATCCTAAAGAGCGGCCAGGTGGACAGCGTGAAGGTGGAAAATGCCGTCAAGAAATACGGAGAACTGTTCGACCGTTTCTACGCAGCGATCAATGACTTCCTGGTGGCCCACGGCTATGAGCCCATCGGTTTTATCAAAGGGTACGCCCCGCACGTCCAGCCGGAAAGCAACCAAAATTTGCTCAACAGGTCCCTGCAGGCCATGGGGATCAATACTGACGTGACCCGGCTGCCAGCCTCCATCGCAGGACTGACGGCGAACTACCGTCCCAACAAACGGTGGAACCCCTACTTCCTGCAGCGGACCAGCGACATCACCCAGTATGACATCGCCACGGCCTTCGAGAGTTATGTGGACTACATGAGCGACGTCCTGTACCACACAGACGATATTATGCGGGTGCGCCAGGCGGCCAGCTACTTTCGAAGAACTTATGCCCCGGATGAGATCCGCGAAAACCTGTCCTGGGCCGACGAGTTGCGCTATGGAAGCACTGACGAGAAGGCGGCCTTCCTGCGGGACCACGACGTGATCTCCACCACAAGCTCCCTGACACCGGAAGACGTCAGCCAGGCCATGGACGACTATGTGGATCAGCTGTATGAGAACATCACAAGGACCACCAAGTACAGCGAGCTGGTATCTTACCTGGACAACTACGCGAACATCCTGGCCGGAAAACAGAGCATGGCGGACCGCGGTTGGGAATACTCCTCCGGCCGGACAGTCCTTAATCTTGGCAATAAGCTGGTACGCGCCTTCGGGCGGGCTCAGGTGGCCGGAAATCTCTCCTCAGCCCTAAACCAGACGGCACAGCTGCCACAGATCTTTGCGGAGCTGGGGGCCAGAGACACGGCCGGAGCCATTGCGGACATCTGGAGCGGGAAGCTGCGCCGGGCTGGTTGGGCGCAAGAGAGCGATTTTCTCACCGGAAAAAAAGGCATCGACTACCTGGTGACCGATCCGGCGGACATGGTGGTGTCTGCTCTGTTCAAGCCGGCGGAGTTTGTGGACAGCTTCGTCTCCGCGGTGGCCGTTCGAGGCAGGTACCTGCGGGAGATCCGGGCGGGGAAAAGCGAGAGTGAGGCCATGAAAGCGGCGGACGCTTGGGGCAGGAGCATTATGGGTAGCCGGGCGAAAGGCTCCCGCCCGCTGGCCTTTGAGGCAAAAAACCCCGTGGCACAGATGGTCAATGTGTTCCAGGTCGAGGCGCTGAACACCTGGGAGCACCTGTCCCAGGACCTTCCACGGGATTTTCGGGAGATCGAGCAGTCTCAAGGCAGAAGGGCGGCGGCCAGGGCGCTGGGAGGCGTCATCGTGAAGATGCTGTTGTCGGCGTTCCTTCTGAATCGGGCGGCGGAGGAGACCTACGGCGGAACGCCAGCGCCCTTTGATCTCTTGGGCTTGTCAGCAAACTTTATTGCCAGCGGCGAGGGGTTGACCACCAACGACTGGCTGTTGACCGTCGTGGACAACGGCTGGGAACAGATGACGGGAGAACGCTTGTTCGGCACAGAACCGGAAGCGCTGGAAGGGGACTTCGATTGGGGAGCGGCAGCGGAGGACCTGGCCTACAATGTTTCCAATGATGTCCCGTATCTGCGAAATGTGACGGGACTGCTGGGATTGGGCGACGAAACATTGCCACTCCCCGATTTGTACGGTGCGGGCGAGGGGATCGTAGACGCCGTTGCAAACAGCGGGCTCTTCTCACCGGAGACCCTTGCCGCCGTGGGGGAGGCGGCGGCTGAGGTCCTGCCCGGAGGGAGACAACTCTCCAAGACAGCACGAGGTATTTCGACCATCGCGCGGGGCGGCCGCTACCGGGGATACGGCGATCAGGAACGGCTCCAGTATCCGGTGGAAGGAAATCTTCTCAGTACGCCGCAGGCGTTGTTGTTTGGAGATTCGGCCCTGGCAGAGACAAGTCGATTCTACGCTTCGGGCGAGAGTGGTCTGTCTGTCAGGCAGACCCAGCTCTACAAAGAGTTGGTGGAGGATGGGGCGGACAGCATGGAAGTGTACCGGGGTATCCAAGACTACCGGGAAGTCAGTGGGGATGAAACACTGCCTCCCCTGGATCGAGGAAAGCAGGAACGGGATGTCATCCGGGAGTTAGATCTGACAGACGAACAGAAGCTTGCTCTGTACCATGGCCTTACCGGCGCGGACAGCCGGGCGGAGAAGTTCCAGGCCCTCATGGATGCCGGCATGAGTTGGGACGAGGTAATGGACGCCTACGACCGCTATGCCGAGCTGGATGCGGACGAGACTTTGAAGGCAACAGACAAAGCTACAGAGCTTGCCCGATGGGCGGACGGACGATACCCGGAGGAGCAGGCAGAGGCCGTCAGAGAGCAGCTGTCCTTTTACTCCATGATACCGGCCCAGGCGGAACGGTATACCGCACTGACCGAGGCGGGATTGGATGCAGATACTGCCTACGATCTTACCAATACGCTCGCTGGGTTGGAGCCGGAGGACGACATGGAGCGGGTGAGCAAGCTCCAGCAGTACACCGCGATAGCGGATCTGCCCATGGCCGAAGCCGATAAGGAATCAGCGCTGGCACTGGTCATGAGCGACAGCGCCTACGAGAAGTACCAGGGCGCCCGCTCGGCGGGGGTGAGCACCGAGGACTATGTGTGGTTCCTCTCCGCCACCGATGGGCTGGAGGCGGACAAGGACGAGAACGGGAAGTCCATCAGCGGCTCCCGGAAGGCCAAGGTCCTGCGGGTCATCGACAGGATGGATCTGAACAGGAGCCAGAAGGACGCCCTGTTTCTGGCGGCGGGGTACAGTGAGAGCACGCTGGGGGACGCGCCCTGGCGGTAAAGCAGCGGGCCCCTAGGTCGTAGATGACCTAGGGGCCTCATTGATAAATTCACTGTGGAGATTCTTCTACACATTCAAATTATCAATCAGAATGAGAAATATGAGGCAGGCGGGGATGGAGGGTGATCTCCATGTCGCTGCCGGGGGCATTGTTCCAGCGCAGGCGCTTGGACTTCGTATAGGTGACATGGTCAAGAACGCTCTTTAACAGGGCGTTCTTTTCTTCTGCCGAGGCTGAGGCCCGATAGGCGTCCAGCACGTGGCGGAGCTTGGGGAGAAGCTGGGAGCTGTCGGCGTCGAAACGCTCATACCGCATGAGTTCTTCCGTAACGGAGGTAACCCGCTGGTTCAGCTCGTCCCGACGCCGGGAGAGCTCCTGGGAGCGGGAAAGAAAGACTTCGGTGGAATAGACACCCTGCTCCACCAGGTCGTAGGCGTTGGCCGTCTGCCGGTCCACGACATCCAGGGCCTTTTCCAGCTCCAGAAGGGTGGCCCGGAGGGTGGCGATCTCGGCGGAGGGGGTGGCCTGTTCACGGCAGTCAAACTCCAGCTGCCGGAGCCACCGCTCCATGGCGGTCAGGACGGCGTCCTCCACCACGGACAGGTCGGAGCCGACGGTGGGACAGGAGGTGTAGGGACAGATCAGCGTATCCGGGCGGCCCAGTTTGTTGTAGGGGCGGCGGACCATGTTGCGGCCGCAGAGCCCACACTTCACCACGCCGGCCAGGGGGTTGGCCGGGGCGTACTGCCGGGGGCCCGGGCGGCTGGGATTGGCCCGAAGCAGCTCCTGGGCCTGGTTGTACGTCTCCTGAGAGACAAGGGGCTGGTGCAGGCCCCGGGCCAGGGTGTAGGTCTTGGCCACGGGGTTGCTCCGCTGGACCTCGCCGGCCACCAGGCGGGTGACCGTTTTCCGGTAGCCCCAGCGGACCCACCCGGCATACGCCTCGTTGCGGAGCATGGCGATGATGGTCGGGTTGGTCCAGTCCTTGCCAGAGGGGGAGGGGATCCCCAGGTCGTTGAGCCGCCTGACGATCCGGGCAACGCCCAGCCGGCGGGTGGAGCCGTCCGGGAGGACAAGGCCCTCGGTGAACCACTGGTACACCGAGGATACCACCTTAGCGTGCTCGTTGGGCACGAGGGTCCACCCCTTCTGGTCCTCCAGCTTCTTGCGGTCGTAGCCGTAGGGGGCCTTGTTGCTGGGCCACTTTCCCTCGTTGACCGAGGCCAGTCGGCCCGCCTGCTGGCGGCGGTTGATGGTCTTATACTCCCGGCGGGACATGAAAAGCCCAAACTCGAAATACTCCTCGTCAAACTCGCTGTTGGGGTCGTAGGTCTTTTTCGGGGTGACGATCTTGGTGCCGCTGAAACGGAAGGCCCGGGAGACCACCCCCTGGTCCAGGGTGTCGCCGCGGGCCAGACGCTCCACCTCCATGACCACCACGTGCTCGTACTGCCCGGCCTCCACGTCGTGGAGGAGCTGCTGCATCTGAGGGCGGGCGGTGATCGTCTCGCCGGAGACCACCTCCTGGTAGATGTGGGTGATATTCAGGCCCATGGACTTGGAGAGGGCCATCAGCTCCCGGCGGTGCCGCTCCAGGGTGTCGCCCGCCCCGTGGCGCTCCGCCTCCATGTCCATCCGGGACTTTCGCAGGTAGATGGCGTCAGCCATTGGCTGTCTCCCGGTAACGAGCGGCGAGGCCGGACAGCGCGGGCAGATAGCTGTCCCGGATATCCGCGGCGATCCTGGCGGCCTGCTGATCGTCGTAGACGTGGGAGGTGATATTGCGGGCCTCCAGCATCTGAAGCCATACCTCTTCGCTGGGAAGGAGACCGGCAGCATAGGCGGCCTTCAGGACCTGCTTGGGAAAGACGAAGCCGCTCATGTCGGCCCCCTGATCCGCCATGTAGTCCCGCAGGGACTTCCACGCCAGCTCGAAGGAAAACTCAAAGCGCTGGATCACGCCGTCCCGGATCACGGTGGAGCCGGGGTCGCTGGCAAGGACGTCCAGGGCCTCCCGGAGCCGGTCCACCGCCTGGCAGAAATGATCGACCTTGGTCAGCATCAGTGGTACACCATCCTTTTCGATATTTTGTAAAAACGCGGGGTCCATGCCATCCATGATGTGGACGATATCCAGCTTCAGCAGGGTGGGCAGCTCCTCCACAGCGGCCCAAAAGGCCCCCCGGCGCTCTGGCGGCATACCGTATACCGCCAGGTCAATATCACTGCGGGGGCCGAAGTCGCCCCGGGCCCGGGAGCCGAAGAGGACCAGCCGCCGGGCCCCATGCTGACGGGCCAGCCGGGCCAGCTGGGTATACAGGGGTTCCATGACGTCGCCTCCCTCTATATCGCGGTTTTCAGATACTCGGACAGCTCCATGATCCAGCGGGGACGGTAGTCCCCCTCCAGGATCAGCTCGCCGTTGCGGTAGGCGGCCACCTCCACAAAACCGTTGTCATTGTCATAGAAGGCCGCCTCGTCGCAGTAGGGGAGGACCTTCCGAAGGGCCTCCCAGCGGGAGCGGAACCGCCGCTCCACGTCTGCCTCGCCGATGTTGTGGCCGCCCCGGGCCACCCGGTTGGCGATGCGCCGCTTGCTCTCCTCCACCGTGTCCAGACCGACATAGTAGAGGCGGACGTAGTACCCCGCCTCCCTGACCCGCTGGGCGGTGGTCTTGACCCGATGGCCGGAGAGGGTGGTCTCCTGGGTGAAGCTGACGCCCTGGGCAATGCAGTCCTCCATGAGACGGACGGCGACCTTGCCGCCCTCGATGGCGCCGCCGCCGGCCTGGGCCGTGATCTTGTCCACGTCCACGATGACGCCCAGGTCCGTGACCCGGCTCTTCAGCACGCCGGTGAAGCTGCTCTTGCCGACGCCGTTCACGCCGCCGACAATGGTGTAGATCTTCATGGGGGTTACCTCCATGGGAATTGTTTTAGAATAGATTCTATGATATAATACATATATTGATACAATAAATGGAGAAAGGAGAATGGGAAGTGAGCTATGCCGGACCTGCGGGGCCTTTTGGTTTTCGAGATGAAATGTCCAAAGTAGAGGATATCCTGAGCAGAATGGATACAGATGTCATGCTTGGGAACAGTGGCAACGATTTGCAAGAGGATATTTACTCTGTCCTGCAAAATTACCATTATCTGCTTAAATATGGGTTGGGAGTGACAAAAGACCAGGCGATGGAAGCTCTATTCACAAAGGGCCTGAACGATCTTGTTACCGGGATCATCTGGAATCGCCGCAATACGGAAGAGATGGGATAATGCGTCTTTCAGAGACATATCCGGTTTTAGTGTATTGAGGAACAGAACGATCTTCCAGAGCACGGGAGTTTGCAAAAAGAAGGGATATATAGCGTAGGCAACCGCAGAATTCAAAGCGCGATCATATGGACTCCCTTTCAGGTGTTCTAAATACTGTGGTAAGTATGAAGAGGGAGGTCCGTCAAACACCGCCCTGACAGCTTGGCACTGGGAAATATAATCGCCTATCCCATCGATCAAAGAGGCAAAAGAGGCTCTTGTATATCTGGCTCGGTTGTCAGCGATCCACTGAAGCGCATACCAGGACATGGTTTCGCAAAGAGTTTCCTCAAACCAGCGATACGGACCGCAGACATTGCCTGGGACCATAAAATGACAGAGCTCGTGGGAAAACTGGTAGATGTGCTGTAGATAGCGAGCTCCTTTTGATGAAAGGGCAATTAGATTCAGCTCCCGTAGGGTCATCGGTCCCTCGCTCATCGAGATGACCGCCAATGTCGGGTGGGAGTTGACGGTTTCGGGGCCGAATACCGCAAGGAACGCATCCCGGACCGCACCAAGGGCTTCCGCAATAAAGGGACCATTGGAGCAACAAAATCCTGCAGAATCTTCCGAGACTAAGCCCCAGTGGATACCGGGGTCCGCAGTAATCCTAAAATATCTCATAAATCATACCTTTCGAGGCGCTGCCAGGGGGCAGCGCCTTTTTATTTTATCAACGCCGCTTGATATCTGAAAATAGAATTATTTTAGCTGATCTCCCGAGACACTACAATCCCATAGGTGGTGCAGTCGATCTATTTCACTGTGCTGAGAAAGCTGACGGCTTTTCCAAGAATGCGGACATTCTCCAGATGCTCCCCGGTATAGACCATGGGGGCGTAGGCGGAGTTGGCGGCGACCAGGGTGAGGGTGTCGCCGGTGCGGTAGACCCGCTTCAGGGTGGTCTCCTCACCGATCAGGACGGCGGCGATCTCCCCGTTCTCCACCTCCGGCTGCTGGCGGATGAATACGATGTCCCCGTCATAGATGCGGGCGTCTACCATGCTGTCTCCACGGCAGCGGAGGCAGAAGTCCACCTCCATGTCATCCGGGAACTGGATATACTCCGAGATGTTTTCTTCCGCCAGGATCGGTGTGCCGCAGGCAATGTCGCCCACCAGGGGGTAGGCCTTGTTGGCAGGGAGGGGGAGGAGATCAGGAGATCCAGAGGTCGGGGATTCGTCCCACCCCATCAAATACGACACCGATGTATTCAATATTTTGGCAAGTGGCTGAAGATGATTAACTGGGACTTTCTCTATATCGCCGTTTTCATAGCGGTACATTGTTGCGCGGGAAACACCAACCGTTTCTGCCAGAACATCAACAGAGAGGCCGATTTCTTTACGGCGCTGTTTGATTCTTTCTCCAGTAATAGATGCTGCCATGAGTATGTCCTCCTAGTGGGTGTAATTCAAAAATATCATATCAGTTTCAAAAATGCAACAGATAAATTTCAAAAATGCGAAAATTTCTCTTGACAGCTCTGACGCCATGTGCTATTTTGAAAACAGTAAGTCGCATTTATGCGATTACAGGGAGGTGAAACCAATGAACATGTGTTTGCTAAGGCAAGAGATGGAAAAGCAGGAGGTCAGTGTTGATGACCTGGCAGAAAAGACAGGGATCAACCGCTCGGCTCTCTATCGGCGCTTCAAATCAGGTGGTGATAAAATCACCGTCTCAGAGGCGAAACGGATAAAAGAGGCTCTGTCATTGGAACGTGATTTGGCCGTCGCTATTTTTTTACCCGAATAGTCGCATTAATGCGACTTAGAGAGGAGGATCATATGTCATGAACAGATATCTCGTCAACATCGAAATCGAGAGCGGGGAGCTTGAGAAGACCATGGAAGAGCTAAACAAGGCGCAGGAGACCATCCGAGAGTGCTACTACAAGCTGGCGGAGATGGGCGTGCTGACTGTGCGTGAGAAAACAGAAGCCGCCAGCGGCAACTGACGGCTTCTTGGGGACTACTTACTCAAAAGGATAGATATCAGATCGTCCTGCGTATGTGAGAGCAATGTGATGAGCTTCTGGAAGTCGGAGCCCGTGACAGGGGTGTTGTCGGCGGGCACGATATTTCTGGCCATCGTATCGAATTCTTTGACAATGTTACGCAGACGAATCTCCTTATCGTTCACTTGGTTTCACCTCCTCCCGGGGCCAGTATACCACGGCGCGGCAAGAGGAGGCAATGGTAGAGAGGAGGACACATTGGAGTACAAAATTAAAGAATACCGCAAGAAGTCGGGAGTAAGTCAGCAGCAGCTATCTGAAAAGGCAGGAGTTTCACGGACAATTATTTCTGGCCTGGAAAGCGGGCGAATACAAAACACAACCGCCGATACGATACAAAAAATTGCGAAGGCTTTAGGTATAGAGGTAAGTAAGATTTTGAGAGAGTAAAACGACTGCATGTGAGAATCACAAGCGCTTGGCAAAACGCTTTCTTGGCCGTTTTCACTGCGGCGCGGCGTAGAGAGGAGGATCATATGGACGAAAAAAAGCTCCCCGCCGAGGAGACGGCGGGGAGGGGCATATGTACATGCGGGACCAAGAATTCAGAGGGTTCTAATTTCTGCCGGAGCTGTGGCCGGAAACTGAAAGAAGTCTGTGACTGCTGGGTAAAAAAAGGACCCTATCGATGCGGTCGGGACCAATGCCCGGGATATAGGCTCTTTTTAGGCGAATTTAGAAATTCATCTGACGCTTAACTAATTCGCAGCCGAAGTCGATGACAAATTGACGAAGTCCTTCTGCAGTAAATTTTCCAACGGCAAGTAGGCCCCGCTTTAAACGGATAATCGCCAAATTGGTTTTTGGGGTTTCACTCACAAGGTCGGGGAGTGCATCTGTTAAAGATTTTTGGAGTTCTGGATCGATCTCAGAATCTTCTTGAATCATTTCGCTCATCGTTTCCAACGCAGTTCTAGTCCATGGGAAAGGTTTTCCGCAGTTGTAACAATATGCTGGGACTTTATATTTTGCCCATGAAGCAAACCCCAATTCCTGGTAAGCACCACGGATTGCAGTGTTACACGTCGGGCAATTTGTTATTGTTTGTGTTCCACATTTACTACAGAAAGATTCAGAAGATTCAGGGAAGGATTCAAGTGCATCGGTGATACAGTGCCCATTCAGACAAATTTGGGCCGTTAGGAAAGTCCCCATGAAATCGCCTCCTTTCGGAGTCAGTATACCACGGCTCGGCAGGGGGAGGCAACAAAAAGCCCGCGCCTGGTGGCTCAGGCGCGGGAGGCCCGGCGGGGGCCGGGCTGGGTAGTCAGCAAACTCCCCACCGACATTGTATCAGATCCCGGCGGGGAGCGCAAGGCATAGGACAACCTCGATCATCAGTAGGTTGGGAACAGATCATGTTGGAGGTGCTTTTATGGCAATCGTGGAGACCTACTACATCAATGGGATCAAGTGCAACATAGACGACAGCGCCTACCGGGACAAGACCCCGGAGGAGCTGGCGGTGATCCGCCGGAACGCGGAGAACATCGCCCGGCAGATCTTCCGCAACGCGGAGATCCGGGACAGGGAGGAAGCCAGGCGGCAGGCGGAGGCCGTAAACGAATGACAGCGCCCCTTGGGGGCGATCAGAAGGAGACGTTATGAACTACAAAAGCTTATCGGAACTGCTGGAGGAGGAGCGGGCGCTGTGCGCCGGGCTCCAGACCAGGGCGAACATCGTGGACGCCATGTGTGAGGTAGATCTTGAGGACCCGGAGAGGGCGGAGAAGCACCGGGCGCTCCGGGAGCGGTTGGTCCGGGAGATCCAGGGGCTGAACAAAGCCCTCCGCCCCCTGCGGGTGGCCATCGGGGCCAGACTGCTGGAGCTGGAGGCCACGGCCGGGGCCGTGATTCAGGCGGAGCGGGAGCGGTCAGCGCAGAGGCCGGCCGTCCCCACCATCGCGCCGGACCTTGGAAAAGAGGTGCGGTCATGAGCCGGGAGGTCATGGTCAGGACCCGCCGGGCGCTGGCGTCCTGGCAGAAGGCGGCGCTGGGGCTGCTGGTCCTGTCAGTGGGAATCAACACCGCACTGTATACCGCGGTCCTCCACCTGGAGCGGGAGCGGGCGGACTGGGAGACCAGGTACCTCGCCGTCCGGGCCATCGAGGAGGACGCCGTGGCGGCCTATGGCGCACTGGCAGCCAAGGTGGACGCCGAGGCGGAGGCCCGGCAGGCTCAGGCGGAAGCTTACGAGGCCATCGGGGCCTACCGGTATGTGGGAGAGTGCAAGATCTCCGCCTACTGCTGTGAGCCCTACGCCCACATCTGCGGAGACGGTGACGGCCTGACCGCCACGGGCATTCCGGCGACGCCGGGGGTGGTGGCAGTGGACCCCGAGGTCATTCCTCTGGGCTCCACGGTCATCATCGACGGACAAGCCTATCTGGCAGCCGACACAGGCGGGGCGGTGAAGGGCCTCCACGTGGACGTGGCAATGGAAACCCACCAGGAGGCGGACGCGTTCGGCGTCCGCTGGGCGGATGTATGGATCATGGAGGAGGAATAGATATGGCAGGTATGACAAAGGGGCAGCTGCTGAACAAGCTCCACCGCATGAAGAGGTTGGCGGAGCAACTGCCGGAGGACGCGCAGATCCTGGAGGCTGCGGTCAACTGGCGCGATATGGATCTGATCCAGATCGTAGGAGGAAAAGGGCGCGGCGTAGAGGCCGTGGCGGAAATGCTCCATGAAGAGGTGGCCCGAGAGGAGCGGCCCTACGGGGAATATCGTCGTCTCTCCATCCAGGTCAATGGGATCACGGTGCTGGAGCTGCAGGAGAAAGGAGACCAGTAATGGCGCAGATCAAGAAAGCCGCGCCGGTGCCGGTGTGGTGGGTGCGGCACCCGGACCACGAGGTGGCCATCGTGCGGGCTCCCAACTGGGAGCAGGCCACGGTGGAGGCCGCCAAGTGGTGGGACGTGCCCTGGCGGGAGGTGGCCGCCCTATGTGAGCTGGAGAAGAAAGAACTGGCTCCGCGGTGCATCTGCCAGAAGTGCGGGGAGCGGTTCCACGGCGAGGCGGTGCTGTGCGCCCGGTGCACCATCGAGGCCCGGGACCGGGAGCTGAACCGGCGGGGCAACGCCAGGCGGTATTGGCGGGAGATGGGACCCAGGAAGGAGACCGGAAGGGAGACGTTGAAGCATGAGCGATGAACTGGAGCGGACCAACGAAGTGGAGATTACTTGCACCCGTGACATCGAGGACATCACGGCGGAGATCTTGGAGGCCAAGCGGGCCGGCGGCGAGGCAATCCTCACCATCGGCCGCGGCCTGATCGAGGCTAAGGCGCTGTTGGCCCATGGGGAGTGGCTGCCCTGGCTGACGGAGCGGGTGGAGTTTTCCGAGCGCAGCGCGCAGAACTTTATGCGCCTTGCCAGGGAGTGGTCAAATCCGCAGACGCTTGCGGATTTGGGAGCCTCCAAAGCCTTGGCGCTGCTGGCTTTGCCGGCGGAGGAGCGCGCGGATTTCATCGCCTCCGTCCATGTGGTGGACGGGGCGGAAAAGACCACAGAGGAGCTGTCCTCCCGGGAGTTGGCCCAGGCCATCCGGGAGCGGGACGAGGCCAGACGTGAGGCGGAGGCTGCCCGGGCGGACGCCGGCGCCGCCGAGGCTGCCCGGGCCAAGATGGAGGCAGACATGGAGACCGCTAACGCCGCCCTGGCCGCGGCCCGGGAGGAGAAGCGGAGAGCGGACCAGGAAGCCGCCCGCCTGGGAGCGGAGTTGGCGGAGCTGAAGGCCCGGCCGGTGGAGGTGGCCGTGGAGCAGGTAGCGGACCCGGAGGCCATCGAGAAGGCCAGGGCGGAGGCTGTGGCCGAGATGCAGGCCAAGGTGGACAAGGCGAGGGAGGCCAGGGACCGGGCCGAGGCAAAGCGGAAAAACGCCGAGCAGGCCCTGGAACAGATCCGGCTCCAGCTGGAGGAACAGGCCAAGGCGGAGAAAAAGGCCGCCCTGGGATCGGACAAGGATCTGGCCGCCTTCGAGGTATTCTTTACCCAGGCACAGGAGATCGTGGATAAGATGCACGGCATCCTGCTGAAGGTCCGTGGGCGGGACCAGGACGCCGCCAGCCGGCTGGAGAAGGCTATCCGGGCCCTGTCGGAGGCTGTGGGGAGGTGCGCGGAATGATCCAGGAGGCGATCCGAAAGCTGCGGGAGCAGCAGAGCAAGGTCAAGGAGCGATCCCCCCAATGGATGGTAGCCCAGCAGCTGATGGACCTGTGCCGGGCGGAGCCCGCCTGCGCGGAGATCCTGGCCCAGGACCTGGAGGTGGAGGCCATGTCCATCACTGAGGCGGAAAAGAAGATCAAGGCCTTTGCGGACGGCCACAAGACAGGGGGCTTCGCCTGTGTCACCCCGGAGGAGTCCGACCGCATCCTGCGGGAGTTCTACGGACTTCCTCCTCGTCCCGGCCAGACGGGCGGCTCCCTTGGGCTGGACCTGGCCGACTTCTGGGGGTGACTGCATGGAGGATATAAGAGAGCAGATCTCCCGGGAGCCGCCGGAGGGCTTCCTGGAGTGGGTGGACAGAGAACTTGCGGGGGAGCTTGACACCTTCGGCTTCCTGTACGAGCAGGAGTGGGCGGAGGGTTGGGGGCTGGAACAGCTCCTGGACGAGTGGGCCAAGCCCAGGAAGCGCAGAATGGTGCGTGTTGAGTGCTCCTGCTGCGGGTATCGGGACCTGTACCACTATGGCAGGGACTATAAAACCGGATATGGTTTTGTGCTGCCAGAGAGCTACACCGAGGTGGAGGGTGGGGCCGTATACGGAGATGGAGAAAACATCCTCTGTCCCCAGTGCGGGACACCGGTGCTGATCCGCAAGAGGGCAGATGTCCGCAAGAAGGGTTATTTCGTGACCGCGGAGACCCAGGCTATGAGCGCCAGTTTGGTGGGCAAGGGCCGGTTCCTGGCCCTCACCTGCTGGATGATCCAGCGGCAGGCAAGTGTTGGCGGCGGGTCCCGTCTTGTGGCTATCCCGGCGGAGGCGTATGTATTCAGCCCGACAGAGTGCGCCCAGCTGATGGGCTGGACCAACGGCTATCGCGGGAACGGAGGGTATTTTATCCAGTACACCCGGGCGTGGCGGCAGCCAAAGGGCTGGCGGGAACGGTGGGGCCAGGAGGAGCACATCTTCGGCCTGACGCCGGAGCTGGTGGCGGCCAGCTGCCTGCCCCACTGCAAGCTGGACGTGTACATGGCGGAGCGGCCGGGGGTCCGGCACTACCCGGTGGCGTGGCTTCGTCTCTGTCAGGCCCACCCCAACGCGGAGGCCGTCCTGATTCACGGTCTGCCCCGGGTCCTGGACGATCTGCTCCGACAGCGCAACCGGGAGGACCTGTGGGAGAAAAATGTGAAAGGACTGCCGGAGCTGCAGGAGTTGGACTGGAGCCAAACCAGGCCGGCTCAGATCCTGGGCCTTACGAAGGACGAACTGCGGCTGGGGCGGGAACAGGACTGGGGGATACTGTACTGGGACCTGTACCGCCGCAGCAAGGAGGCGGGGGAGGTGCTCACCGGCCAGGACATCGTAAACGCCTTTTACTTGGGCGACGACCATGTAGGCGAGCTGGTGGGCCAGGGTCCGGTATCCAGGAGTATCCGGTATCTGCTCCATCAGTGTGGGCAGTGGGAGGACGCCTATGAGCCGGAGCCGGAGGACGAGGACCCGCCGCCGGACGCCGTAATCCCGGATGTGCAGACTCTGATCGACTACTGGACCATGGCGGGACAGCTGGGCTGGGATCTGACAGACAGTCAGTTGCGCTTCCCCCATAATCTGATGGCTGCCCACGATGAGGTCGCGGCGGAGGTAGCCAAGCTGGCGGAGGCTGGCCGGGCGCAGTTGTTCCGCCTCCGTCGGAAGCAGCTGGCCCGGTGGTCCTTCGCCTGGGGCGACATGCTGATCCGGCCGGCAGCCAGCCAGAAGGAGCTGACGGACGAGGGGAACAGCCTGCACCACTGCGTGAGCCGCTATGGCAAGGACCATGCGGAAGGAAGGACGGCAATCTTCTTCGTGCGGCGAAGGAGTAAGCCAAAGGAGTCGTATTATACCCTGGAGCTGGACGAGAGGAAATTGGTGGTCCGGCAGAATCGGGGTTTGCGGAACTGTCCCCGTACGCCGGAAGTCCTGGCCTTTGAGGAGCTGTGGTTGGGCTGGGTCCGGTCTGGAGCCCACAGGGACCAGCGGGGAAAGCCGGTGGTCCAGGCGGTGCGGCAGGAGGCAAGGACGGCATGAGCACAAAGCCGATTTTGATGAACACGGAGAAGGATTTGATGCAAGAGCCAGGGGCCTTTTATAACGGCATAATTGCAAACATTACTGACGAGGCTATTGAATTTGAGAACCGCTTTATGGGGGAGGCACTGCGCCGGTGGCAGATCAGCAAGGAAGATGTGCTGGCAAGAATCCGGGAGGCGGACAAGTTACGTGCCGAAACCGAGAAGCTGCGGGCCGAGCTGGAGCAGATACCCTCCTGCATTTACTACAAGCAAGGTGGGCTTTGCAGATACGGCGGCGACGACCCGGCCAATGTCTGTGTGCTTGGGCCGTGTGACCATGATGTGTCGGTGCAAGACGTTCTGACCGAAGAGTGCTTCCGCATGGAACATGAGGTTCCTGGATGGAGTTCGGACACAAAATGGCCCCAAAGCGCACTTGACATTCTGAGCGCGGAGGAGATGGAGATGCTGGAGGGGATGGAATGAAAGACCCTTTAAACCTCTTGCGAGAAGCCTTCGATATTTATGATAGTAAAAAGGCTCCTTGGGAACAAAGCAAAGCATATTTTGAAAAATTGAAAGAGTTTTGTGATTATTCAGAGAAATGGAGAAAAGAACAAGAGAAAACCATTACTAGGCCCCATAACAGAGATGCTGGGGAAACCAGGATAGGGACAACTGAATGGGATGTATTTCACGAACTATCAGCGAAACGACTTAAGAAAAACGGAATTCATTTGTGAAAATTATTCCGGGCGGTTCGGTGGAGCGGCGGTTGCCGGATAGATACGGAACAAGGGCCGGCTATTGGAAGAGGCCGAACTAAAATAATGATGCCGCAAAATTAAGTAAGGAGGGCTCAGTCATGACGCGGGAAGAAACAATTTCCATTTTGGAAGAAAGCAAACGGCAAAACGAAATCATGAGAGACAACCCGAGCACATTTTGGGCATCGCATCAAATGGCTGATGGAGTTAAAAATGCAGAAAGGCGAATTGCAGCCCTTGATATTGCCCTCTCCGCCCTCCGCCCCGTCAGCCGGGAGCAGGTGGAGAAGGCGTGGAGGGGGTGCGAGAAGTGTAATGGTGCCGGGGAATACAGCAGATATGCTGAAAATCTGACCAAAATATTGCTCGCAAAGTATTGTCCCCATTGTGGTCGCCCGCTGACGGACGAGGCCGTG
>JFBN01306920.1_pt1 | contig 44781 bp, 37 predicted proteins | sample 768741 | NCBI WGS metagenome assembly JFBN01 (sample SAMN01983846, study PRJNA193217) | chicken gut metagenome | biome: terrestrial biome; isolation source: ceca of Broiler chicken | host: Gallus gallus | place: United Kingdom: England | collected 2010-09-07
CTCGGCTTTCACTATCTTTGTACGCGGCAGGCGGAAAATGCCATGCCGATAGACGAAATGGCCGCCAGGAAAAAGGAATCCCACTCCGGGAATGAACCCAAGGAAAGTTTCCGTCGTCGTTTGCACCGGAAGCTGACCAATCACTTCAAATTCATCGTTTTCGACGAAGCGATGTTCCACGAGGTGTTTTCCCTGCGCCTTCGCCCGATGAACATCGTCATCCTCCTGGCGGTAGCTACCCTCGTACTGGTGGGGGGGACGATCCTGCTGTTGCGCTATACCAGCCTGAAGACGTATGTGATCACCGACGATATTCCGGCCCTGCGCCGCCAGACGGTGCACCTGCTCACCCAGGTCGATACGCTGGAAACACGCCTGATGCAAAACGAAGCCTACCTGGCGGTGCTTCGCGATATTCTGGCCGGGGATGTCGCTCCGGAAAAGATGCAGGATTCGGTCTTTGTCGATTCGGTTTCCAAAAATGCCCAACAGTTTATCTGGGCCTCGGCACAGGATTCGGCCTTCCGTCGTCAGGTCGAGCAGCGGCAGATGGAGGCCTTGCAGGCTGCGGTAACCACTCGTTCGATGCAGGTGCTCTCCGTGCCGGTGCGCGGAGCGGTGATGGCTGCGCCGTACGACCCCTCGACCGATCATCTCTGGATCGATCTTTCCGCGCCGACCAATACGCCGATCTTTGCGGTTGCCTCCGGAACGGTCATTTACCGCGACTGGACCCCCGAGAGCGGCAATGTACTCGTGATAAGCCACCCGGGAAACATGTCCACCGTCTATAAGAACGTAGGCCTTACCCAGAAGCATCCCGGCGACCGCGTTTCCCAGGGGGAACTGATCGCCACTACGGGATTGGGAGCCAGCGCGACCTCGAACCCGGTGGTGCGTTTTGAGTTGTGGATCGACGGCGCATCGGTCGATCCGCAGGATTACATCAATTTCGGAATGTAAGCGAAGGAGCGGGAACGATGAAAAAGTATTTTGCCACAGTCTTTGCCCGCAGTCAGATCCGCCGTGCGGACCGTTTTATCGCTCATCCGGTCGAAACCCAGCAAAAGTTACTCTCTCGTTTTCTCGCCGCCGCGGCCGATACGGCTTTCGGGCGGGAGCACGGTTTCGGGGACATCCACACTTACCAACAGTATCGTCAGCGCGTTCCCCTTTGTACGTACGAAGACCTCCGCGGCTACATCCAGCGCATCGCCGAGGGCGAGCGCGATGTGCTTTGGCCCGGCCGGCCGGCGTATTTTGCCAAGACTTCGGGGACGACCTCCGGTACGAAATACATCCCGCTCACCCGGGAAGGCCTGGCCTGCCAGGTGCGGGCCACGCGGGACATGCTGCTGCGTTACATCCTTTCCAGCGGTCAGGTGGACTTCGTCGGCGGGAAGATGATCTTCCTGCAAGGAAGTCCTGTGCTGGAAGACCGCAACGGCATCCTCACCGGGCGGCTCTCGGGCATCGTGGCCCATTGCGTGCCTTTTTACCTGCGGGGCAACCGCAAGCCCTCCTACCGTACCAATTGCATCGAGGACTGGGAGCAGAAGGTGGAGGCCATTGTCGATGAGACCATCTCGGCCGACATGACGTTGATCTCGGGCATCCCTTCGTGGCTGCAGATGTATTTCGAACGCCTCATCGCCCGCTCGGGCAAACCGGTCGGCGAACTTTTCCCCCATTTCTCGGTGATGGTAACCGGTGGAGTGAACTACGAACCGTACCGCGAACGTTTCCGTCAGCTTATCGGACGCGAGGTGGATGTGCTGGAAACTTACCCGGCTTCCGAAGGTTTTATTGCCGCCTCCGACAGTGTAGCCCGGGACGGAAGCCTGCTGCTGGAGGTAAACAGCGGATTGTTCTACGAATTTGTCCCGGCCGACCTTTACGGCCAGCCGGATGCTCCCCGGATAGACCTCTCGCAGGTGGAGACAGGGGTGAACTACGCTTTGATCCTCACGACCAATTCCGGCCTGTGGGCGTACAGCATCGGCGATACGGTGATGTTTACCTCTACCTCCCCGTACCGCGTGAAGGTAACGGGGCGGGTGGCGCACTATACGTCGGCTTTCGGGGAGCACGTCATTGCAGCGGAAGCCGAGCGGGCGGTATCCCAGGCAGCCCGGGAGAGCGGAGCGGTGGTGGCGGAGTTTACCCTTGCCCCGCAGGTGGCCCCCGAGAGCGGACTCCCGTACCACGAGTGGTGGATCGAGTTTGCCCGAAAACCGTCCGATCCCGACCTCTTTGCCCGGGTCCTCGACCGGGAGATGCAGCGCCAGAATATCTATTACCGGGATTTGATCCAGGGGCACATCCTGCGTCCGGCCGTGGTGCGTCCGCTGCCCGAAGGGGCTTTCGCAGCGTACATGAAGTCGGTAGGGCGTCTGGGCGGACAGAACAAGATCCCCCGTCTGTCCAACGACCGTACCTTGGCCGAGGGCCTGCAGGCCGCGAGGGAAAAAATGGAACTCACCAACAAAGATATTGCACGATGAATGTACTGATACTCGGTTCCGGCGGGCGGGAACACGCCCTGGCGTGGAAGATAGCGCAAAGTCCGATGTGCGACCGCTTGTGGATCGCTCCCGGCAATGCCGGCACGGCGCAGGTAGGGACCAACCTTGCGATCAAGGTCGGCGATTTTCAGGCGATCAAACAGGCCGTGCTGGACCACGCGATCGATTTCGTGGTGGTAGGGCCGGAAGATCCGCTGGTAAACGGCATCTACGACTTTTTCCGCGGCGATCCCCAGTTGGCCCGCGTGGCGGTGTTCGGCCCTTCGCGCCAGGGAGCGACCCTGGAGGGCAGCAAGGAATACGCCAAGGAATTTATGCTGCGCCACGGCATACCCACGGCTGCCTACCGGAGTTTTACCCGGGAAAATCTCGACCAAGCGGATGCCTTCATCGACAGCCTTACTCCTCCGTATGTGCTCAAGGCCGACGGTCTGGCTGCGGGGAAAGGGGTGCTGATCCTCCCCGACGCCCGGCAGGCCAAGGATGAATTGCGGGAGATGATCCTCGGCGGGAAATTCGGTGCCGCCTCGGCCAAGGTGGTGATCGAGGAGTTCCTTTCCGGGATCGAACTTTCGGTCTTTGCCATTACCGACGGGCACGACTACAAACTGCTCCCTTCCGCCAAGGATTACAAGCGGATCGGGGAAGGCGATACGGGGCTCAATACCGGTGGCATGGGAGCGGTTTCGCCCGTACCCTTTGCCCAAGGGGAATTTATGAAAAAGATCGAGGAACGCATCGTCCGCCCGACTATCCGGGGACTGGAGAAGGACGGGATCGTCTATACCGGGTTTGTCTTCTTCGGGTTGATCAACGTGGCGGGCGAACCCAAAGTGATCGAATACAACGTGCGGATGGGCGACCCGGAGACCGAAGCGGTGATCCCCCGGGTGAAGAGCGACCTGCTCGAAGCGCTCTATGCTGCCTCCCAGGGACGGTTGGGGCAGGTGAACTTCGAGGTCGACTCCCGCGCCGCTGTTACGGTGGTGATGGTCTCCGGAGGCTATCCTCAGGCGTACGAAAAAGGCAAGCCGATCACCGGGCTCGATGCCGTGCAGGGCAGTGTCGTATTCCATGCCGGGACGAAACTTTCCCTGCAGGGGGAGGTGCTCACCGACGGGGGGCGCGTGCTGGCGGTAACGTCCTATGCCGACGATTTCCGCGACGCGCTGGCGCAGAGCTATGCCAATGTCGACCGGATCCATTTCGAAGGGGCGTATTGCCGTCGGGACATCGGAAAGGATTTGGAAAAGATGCTGTAAGACTTACGGGCGCGCTCCCGGCCAAACGATCCCTGCTTTGGGATTCCCCGGGCGGAAGGAAAGGAACAGAGATGGGGAGAGAAGAGGGAAGAAAAGGAAGCCGGGGCGCAGAAAGGCAAAAGAAAAAGAAAGAACAAGGATAAAAGATAGCGAAAATTATGGGAATGAAACTGAAAAAACTCCGAAGCATTCTCGCCGGACCGACCTTTACCGGCGGACTGTTGTTTTTCGCTGCGGTAGCAGCATTTGTCTGGGCGAACGTCTCGCCCGATACGTACAATGCCGTGTGGAACCAGCCTTTGACCCTCAACCTGGGCAAACACGTGGAGAAAGCACTGGAAAACGGGCAGGTGGTCGAACACGTATCCTACTTCATGTCGATCCACTTGAAGAGCCTGCAGTTGTTTGTCAGCGACCTGCTGATGGTCATCTTCTTCTTTAGCGTAGGACTGGAGCTCAAGGGCGAGTTTGTCGCCGGAAAACTCTCCTCGTTCAAGAAAGCGATCCTGCCCATTGCCGCCGCTTTGGGCGGAATGCTGGCTCCGGCCATCATCTACCATCTGTTCAACCACAATGCAGCCGACATCGCCGAGCAAGGTTGGGGTATCCCGATGGCTACCGACATTGCCTTCTCGTTGGCGGTGATCTCCCTGTTGGCCAAGCGGGTACCTTTGAGCCTGAAAGTGTTCCTGATGACCCTGGCCGTGGCGGACGACCTGGGAGGTATCGCCGTGATCGCCTTCTTCTACACCGAACACCTCAATACCGGCGCACTGGCCATTGCGATGATCGGGGTGGCCTTCCTGTTCTTTTCCAACATGGTCAATGCCCGTACCCGCTGGGTGTACTACGTGGTGGGATTTGTCGTGGTGTGGACGCAGATCCTCGAATCCGGAGTGCATGCCACCATCGCCGGAGTGCTGATGGGCTTTGCTTTCCCCACCAACGCCGGGATGTTGCCCAAGGACTATGCGGTCAAGGCCAAGAAACTGTTGGGCAAACTCGAGGGCAAAGGACCGGAGACGATATTCCGGGGAATGCCCGATGCCGAGACTTCGGATACGTACTTCGAACTGAAGCAGCTCACCAAATATGCGGAAAGTCCTCTGGCGAGTGTCGAGCGGACGCTGGCTCCCTGGGTATCTCTGCTGGTGATGCCGGTCTTCGCCTTGGCCAATGCCGGAGTGAATGTGAGCGGTGATTTGAGCTTTACCCAGGCTATCGCTACTCCGGTGGCACTCGGAGTGGGGATCGGTCTGCTGGTGGGCAAACCGATCGGTATCTTCCTCTTTACCCTCCTGTTTGTCAAACTGGGTATTGGAAAACTGCCCGAAGGGGTCAAGTGGAAGCATATCTTCGGAATGGGACTTATCGCCGGTATGGGCTTTACCGTGGCGCTGTTCATCACCGAACTGGCTTTCCGCACGACGGATCTGTCCATCCGGGAGATAGCGATGAATTATACCTCTGAAGCGAAACTGGCGATCCTGCTGGCTTCGGTGCTGGCGGCCATCATTGGTTATACATTCCTTTACGCGATCTCGCTCAAGCGCAAGCATTGACCGTTCAGACGGCGTGTACAAGCAAAAGCCCCCGGGGGAAGATCCCCCGGGGGCTTTTGCTTGTACACGCCGTCTGCGGCGATCTCTGTGTCGTTGCAGAGAGAGCGTTTGTTACAGAAGTGCGTCGATTTTCGCTTTCAGGTCGGACTTGGAAGCCACCCCTACGTGCTTGTCGACCAACTGTCCGTTTTTGAAGAACAGCAGGGTCGGGATGTTTCGGATGCTCTGCGAGGCGGAAACCCCCGGATTGTCGTCCACATTGACTTTGCCAATGACGGCCTTTCCTGCATATTCCTCGGCCAGTTCGTCGATGATGGGAGCCACCATGCGGCACGGGCCGCACCAAGGTGCCCAGAAATCGACTACGACCACTCCTTGACGGGTGATCTCGGCGAAATTAGCGTCTGTGATCTCTTTTGCCATGTCGTTGTTGGTTTTTTACGTTGAAAGGAGAAGAAAAACTTTCCGCGATGAGCGGAAAGTTTTTCGTGAACAGTAAGTCGAAACGGAAGCTATTCCGTTTGCGAGCTTATTTCTTGAAATAGCGGTTGTAGAGTCCCTCGAACCCTTTGCCGTGGCGAGCCTCGTCCTTGGCCATTTCATGAACCGTATCGTGGATGGCATCCAGATTCAGCTCCTTGGCACGTTTGGCGATACGCATCTTGTCTTCGCAAGCGCCGCATTCGGCCTGCATGCGTTTTTCCAGGTTGGTCTTGGTGTCCCATACCACGTCGCCCAGCAGTTCGGCAAATTTGCTGGCGTGTTCAGCCTCTTCCCAGGCATAGCGCTTGTAGGCTTCGGCGATCTCGGGGTAGCCCTCGCGATCGGCCTGACGGCTCATGGCCAGGTACATACCCACTTCGGTGCATTCTCCGGTGAAGTGTGCGTTGAGGTCTTTGATCATCTCTTCGTCGCAACCTTTGGCTACGCCGATCTCATGTTCGGTTACGAAAGCCAAGGCACCTTCGCTCTCTACCAGTTCTTTGAATTTGCTGGCCGGAGCATGGCACTGAGGGCATTTCTCGGGAGCAGCATCCCCTTCGTACACAAAACCGCAAACGGTGCAGATAAATTTCTTTTTCATAGGATTTTGATGTTTTGTATAGTTCTTAAAGATTTTTTCTGACACAAAGGTACGGCTTTTTGCCCGGAAGGTGAATTTTGTGTATAATTGTTTTTCTTTACGAGTATAGATAAAAACTATATTTGTTGTTTTTCAGTAAGATATGTTGTTCTTTTTGTCCATGAAAGGGTATCCGGCTAAAATCTTATGATTTATTTAAGGAAGCAGGGTGCGGGCTACGTCGTATTATCCCGTATCTTTGCCCGAGATGTCGATTTTTTTTCACGGGAACGGATAAAATTCATACATTTGCACCTATGTTATTCTCACGCATCAAAATAGGTCTGCTGTGCGCTCTGGCAGTGTCGTTGGCAAGCTGCGGCGAGTATTCCAAGATCCTTCGCAGCGAGGATCCTGTTGCGCATTTGGACTATGCCAAAAAACTGTTCGAACAGCAGAAGTATCCGAAAGTCGTCAAGGTGCTCGAACCGTATTACCAGCACTTCAAAAATACGAACGAGGCTGAAAATGCCGACTGGATGATGGCCTACTCGTGGTACATGGACGACATGTATGAACTTTCGGCCTACCTGATGGGCAATTTTGCCAAGACCTATCCTTTGAGCGACAAGAACGAACAGGCTGCCTTTATGGCCGCTCAGTCTTCGTACAATATTTCTCCCGATAGTTATCTGGATCAGGAAAATACGACCAAGGCGATCAATGCCCTGCAGCGTTTTATCGAGCGTTATCCGACCGCACCGCAAGTGGCTCAGGCGGACAGCATGGTGCGGGAGTTGAACGAAAAATTGGACAAGAAGGCTTTTGATATTGCTTACAACTACTATCGGCTGGAGGAGTACAATTCGGCGATGATCGCTTTTACCAATGCATTGGACGATCGGCCCTACACTACTGAGCGGGAAAATCTGATGTATTACCGCGCCAAGGCGGCCGCGATCTATGCCAACAAGAGCATCCCCGACAAGCAGGCCGAGCGTTATGCGGATGCGATCACTTACGGTCGTTTGTTCCTGCGGCAGTTCCCCGAGTCGGATCATTACTCCGAGATCGAGCAAGCGGTTAAGGCCATGGAAAATAAGTCCGCGATCCTCGATCAGGTCATCAAGGACTTGGGGGACAAGGACGGACTGGACGAAAAGAAGATGAAGAAGTACGACCGTCAGGTGCAGAAAGAAGAAAAAGCAGCGTTGAGGGCGCAAGCGAAAGAACAGAAGAAACAAAACAAGGAATAAAATCATGGTGGATTTGAAGAAATCGAACGCGCCGCTTACGACCATTACGCGGGACATTCGTCAGATTGATGCCAAGACGGGAAACATCTATGAGGCGATCATGATCATCGCGGCCCGTGCTACGCAGATCGGCGTCGATCTGAAGAAGGAACTGAACGAAAAACTGGACGAATTCGCGGCCAATGCCGAAAACTTGGAGGAAGTATTTGAAAACAAGGAACAGATCGAGGTTTCCCGTTTTTATGAAAAACTCCCCAAACCTACGGCCATCGCTATCCAGGAATGGCTGGACGACCGTATTTATTTCCGTCACGCAGGAAAAGGTGCCCAGGATCAAACGGCTCTTTCTGAAAAAAAATAAGAAAGTTGTTGCGGCTGTCTGAAAAATGACTAAATTTGCACCGCGATTCAGCCCTATGGTGTAATGGTAGCACATCAGATTCTGGATCTGCTTGTCTTGGTTCGAATCCAGGTAGGGCTACAAGCCTTTGCAAAAACGGAAACGCTTGCAAAGGCTTTTTTTATTGTTTTCTTTTGTCTGAAAGTCACCGGAGGCTGGTGGCATTGAAAAAGATTTATAAATTTGCGTAACAGACGTATTTTGACAATTCCATGAAGAAAATGCTGCTTTGGGCCCTTGCACTCGGAATGTGCCAGATTGTGTGGGGACAACAGATACAGGTGACTCCCGCCATGTTGCAACAAGCTAAACAGATGGGGGTGTCCGACTCGCAAATCAACCAAGTCCTGTCCAATGCGCAGGATAGCCGGGAACTCAATATTCCGGCTGATACTTCTTTGGGACGTCAGAGTGGCATCCGTCAAGTGGTGCCTCCGGAACGAACGGTATCGGATACCTTGTCAAACAGTTTGTTGTCGATAGCCGATGCCGATCGGGTGTTCGGTACGGAAATATTCGGGAATCAACGTTTGTCTTTTGAACCGAACTTCAACATGCCGACCCCCCAAGGTTATGTCCTTTCGGCCGGAGACCAGCTTCTGATCGAATTGTGGGGCAATTCCGAGGCTTCCTACACCCGTACGATCAGTCCCGACGGAGTGATCAGCCTGCCGTCGGTCGGAGTGATTTTCCTCAGCGGGCAAACGGTGGAACAAGCCCGGAAGACTATCGAGGAACAGATGAGTGCGGTGTATTCCGAAATCAAGACCGGTGGGATCAACCTGCGGGTATCCTTGGGACAGATACGCAGTATCCGGGTGAATATCGCCGGAGAGGTAATGGCTCCGGGTACCTATACTCTGCCGTCGCTGGCCACTTTGTTCAATGCGCTGTATATGGCCGGCGGAGTGAATGCGATCGGTTCGCTGCGTGATATCCAGGTGTATCGGAATAGCAAATGCGTGGCGACGCTCGATGTGTACGACTATATCCTCAATGGGAAGTACGAGGCCAACATTGCGCTCGAAGACAACGATATGGTCATCGTAGGGCCATACAGCAATCATGTCGGCATTTCGGGCAAGGTCAAGCGGGAACGGACTTTTGAACTCAAGGACGGGGAAACACTCTCCGACTTGATCCGCTATGCGGGCGGTTTTATGGGCGATGCCTATACGGCCAATGTCTCGGTAAACCGAAAGGCGGACGGCAATTTTTACCGGATGTTTACCGTCGAACAGCAGGATTTTTCCGATTTCCCGATGCGGGACGGCGATTCGGTATCGGTAGGCGAGGTGATCGACCGGTATGAAAACCGTGTGTCGGTACGGGGAGCCGTTTGGCGGCCGGGTGATTATCAGCTCGACGACACGGTGCGTTCGGTGGTTTCCCTCGTCCGTAAGGCCCAGGGGCTTCGGCAGGATGAGTATTTCGAACGGGGGCTCATTCGCCGTCTTAAACCGGACGGAACCTATCAGGCTCTATCGGTCGATGTGCCGGCCGTATTTTCCGGGCAGGCACCGGATATTGCCTTGGAAAATGGGGATGATCTCTACATTCCTTACAAGACGACTCTTCACGAGCCTTACTACGTGACGGTGCGGGGCGAGGTGAACGGTTTGAAGATGGAGGCCGGGGACGATTTGCTGCGTCGCAACATACAGTCGTTGCAGAACGGTGGGGACTATGTGTCCGAGAGTGAGAACCAGCAGAAGAAAGGATACCGGCTCGACTACATGGAGGGAATGTCGGTAGCCGATGCAATCCTGTTGGCCGGAGGGTTCAAGGAGTCGGCCTCGCAGACGCAGATATTGGTAGTCCGAAGGGGAAAAAATCCCTTGTCCCAAGAGTATGACAATCGTCCGGCGGAGGAATTTCAGATAACGTTGGATCATGGGCTGGCATTCGACCAGACGGGAAATAGTTTTGAACTGGAACCTTTCGATGAGATCATCGTTCGGCGTTCTCCTTCATTTATCCCGCAGCGATTCGTATCGATCAATGGAGAGGTGGTTTTCCGCGGTGGATACAATCTGAAAAAGAACATGCGTATTTCGGAATTGGTAAAGCAGGCAGGCGGTTTTACCCCCTATGCATACATTCGTGGGGCGCAACTGCGGCGCCGGCTTTCCGAAGCCGATCTGGTAAAACTCGAAGCGAAGGCTCAGATCATACAGAATGCCGACGGAACGGATTCGCTCAGTACGACCATGATCACCGATATCCCGGAATATTACCTGGTGGGGATCGACCTGGAAGCCGCGATGGAAAATCCGGGCGGGCAGCAGGATGCTTTCCTTCAGGAAGGGGACGAACTGGTGATCCCGTCTTACACGAGTACCGTACGGATCAGCGGGGCCGTCGTTTATCCCAATGCAGTAACGTACGAAAAGGGCAAGAGTTTGAGAAAATACATCTTCAACGCGGGTGGATATGCCCAGAATGCCCGCCGACGGGCGTATGTGATCTACGCCAACGGACAGGTAGAAACGGTGCGAGGGGCTATTTTCCGCCGTTATCCCAAGATAGAACCCGGCTGTGAGATCATCGTGCCCATCAGGACTCCCCGGAAGGGGTTGGGGCTTGCCGAGATCATGAGCTTGGCTTCATCTACGACTTCGATTGCTGCGCTGATCAATTCGATGATCAAGTAGGAGTTTTTCCTTTCACTCTTCCTTTATGAGGGCTGAGGGAGAAGAAATGGATTTGAAAAGCATGAAAAAAGCGGATTTTCATTGAAATAAGGCCGCTCGACAAAAACGAAACAGACATGAGTGCAGGCATGCGTGAAAATACGGACAACCATCCTCTTGCTGGGGAAATCGATCTGCTGGAAATCGCAAAGAAACTGTGGACGCGCCGCCGTTTTGTCTTCAAATGGATTGGCATCGCGGCGGTGGTGGGCTTGATCGTCGGGTTCAGTATTCCGTCCGAATACACCGTATCGGTCAAGATGGTCGCTGAAACCACCGAAGGAAAAACATCGACCTCGGGCGTGAGTCAGCTGGCCTCCCTGGCGGGGATCAACCTGGGAGGGCCGGGTAGCGGATACGGTATCGGAGTGCTCATGTATCCGCAGGTGGCTTCTTCGCTTCCTTTTCTGGCCGACATGCGCACCGTGCCGGTACAGCCCCGAAAGGCCAAGGAGCCTTATACGCTCTACGATTATCTCTCGGAACATCAAAAAATGGCCTGGTGGAATCACGTCATCGCTTTCCCGTTCCGTGCGCTGGGATGGTTCGTGTCGCTTTTTTCCGACAATCAGCAGGAGGGCACCGAAACATTCGATGTGTCGAATCTCACGAAAGAACAGTACGATTATGTAAAAATGATGCGGGAGCGCATGGGTATTTCGTTGGATGAAAAGACGGGTATCATCACTGCTTCGGTGACCATGCAGGATCCCGGTGTGGCCGCTGTGGTGGCCGATTCGATGGTCTCCAAATTTCAGGAATACATCGTCCGGTACCGCACCGACAAGGCTCGCCAGGATATGGAATATTGCCAGAAGGCCTTCGACGAGTCGAAAAAACAGTACTACGAGGCGCAAAACCGCTATGCCGCTTTTGTGGATCAGAACAAGGATCTGGTTCGTCAGTCGGTCAAGACCGAGCAATATCGTTTGAGCAATGAGATGGAGTTGGCATACAACATGTATGCGGCTACTTCTCAGCAATTGGAAATGGCAAAACTGAAGCTGCAGGAGCAGACCCCCTGTCTGACGGTGATCGAACCGGCTACGCGGCCTTTGAAGAAGTCCAAACCGAGCAAAGCGAAAATCCTCATCGGTTTCATGTTCCTCGGTGCGCTGGCTTCGTGCGGTTATTTGGTGGTCAAGGATATGTTTGAGGGGGAGAATAAGGCATAAGGAGAACTTTTTTCGAAGATTTTTTCATATAGACGCAGACTTTTTCACGTATTTTTGAGCGAGGTCAAGCAGATCGGTGCGCTTTCAAAAAAGGTTTTGAAGGAGGGGACGGGTGTAGGCGCATCCCGGGGGTGCGGTCATAGCTTGCGTACCAGAATGTATTCCTCGTCGGTTTCCCGGAGTTTTTCGAATCCCAGGCGCTTGTAGAGGCGAAAGGCCGGGTTGGCTTTTTGCACCGAAAGGGAGACCTGCGCATAGCCTTTCCCGCGCAGCAGTTGAAGCATGTTTTCCAGCAGTTGGGTACCGATGCCTTTTCCCCGATTTCTTCCCGCAGGGAGAGGGCCAGCGAAGGCGTTTGTTCGTCCACATACCCGAAATCGTGCATTCGTCGGCACCAGACGAGGCCAATGACTTCTTCCCCTACGACTGCCACCCGGGCGTGGTCTGCGGGGTGGAGGCCGAAATCCTTGAAATAGAGCTTCAGTTCGGGGCTTTCCACGATCTCGGGCGGAGGGGGTGGTGTCCCCTCGGGCAGGTAAATGGCCCGCAGGAGGAATTCCCGCAGCAGGGGGCGTTCGTCGGGGCGGAGTTCCCGGAAGACGATCGGAAGGGGAGGGGTGTTGTTCATTTTTTTCCTGTCTTTTATTGGAGAGGGGGACGGCTTTTGTCCAGGCATGGCTGAAAACTGCTCCCGAGGGTCAGAACAGTTCGTCGATACCCAGATAGAACTGGACGTCTCCGTGCGTATTGAATCCCACATCGCCCCGGAAGTACATCCGTTGTCCCCGGAACGGTTTCACACGAAGCCCGCCACCGAAGGTGAATTTGTCCATTTTCAGTGCTTTTAGCGGCGTATCCCCTACATTGGCCGTCCCTGCGAATGCTGAAATACCGAACCGTCCGAAATAATACCGGTATTCCGCCTGGAGGGACATGAGGTTTTTGTCGATGTACCGCCCGCTGGCGTATCCTCGTGAATGGATGCCGTTGGACAGGGTGGCCATGTCCTGAAAAGGGACTTCTCCGGTGGCGATCTGGGCGTAGAAGTTCAGGGCGATCAGCTGGTTTTCCCCCACCGGGAGGTAGCCGCGCAGGTCTATCAGGTATTTGGTGTAGTCCTGCGTGCTGCCCAGCAGACGTGCATTGAAGTATCCGTCCAGTTGGGCGTAAAAGCCTTTCAGGGGAACGAACGGATCGTCGCGGCTGTCGTAGAGGTAGTGCAGCGAAAGGCCCGAAACCCGGGCTCCGTTGCTGCCGGCGATCGTTCCCTGATCCAGCATTCCGCCTTCGAGTTTGTCTTTTACCTGGTAATCGTAGTAATAATACCCCAGTCCGATGTACACATTTTCAAACCACCGCCAGTACGCCGCCCAGCGAAGGCGGGTGGAACGTTCGTCGTAGTCTTCCTTTTGGTCTTCCGGACTGTCCGGGCCGATGGCCTGAAAGGTCGAAGGGTAGTGTCCCAGCCCAAAGTACCCCCGCAGCAGCAGGCGTTCGTCGAGTAGGTACACCGTCGGACGGAGCGAGAGCGACAGATTGCCTTTGAAGGTAAAATGCGAGGAGAGATCCACGTACGACTGCCGCCGGGCCTTGCCCTGCGGGTGGGGACGGAAGTCGTTGATGTATAGGCGGGCGGTGAATCCCAGTCCCAGACCGTCTTCGTCGCCGTAGGAAAATTCGGGGAGCGCCAGCAGGGAAAACCGCCGCCGTTTGGTCGTATCAACCTGAAAGAGGCTGCTCACCGTCTGGACGAACGAGGAAAAACCGCTCGGGGAGGCCGTATCCACTGCCTCGGTCGGAGCGAGGGACAAATCCTGGCCCTCCACTTCGAAGTCCAGCGGGGGGAAGTCCGGCGAGCTGGCCCGTTCGATGGGGGCAAGGGTGCTGGTATCGTCCGGGGTGCGCATGGCCGATTGCCCCGCGGCGGGATGCGCTGCGAACCAAAGAAACGGCAGGAGGAACAATATGCGGTATGTGTTACCCATCGGGCGGAGAGCCAGCGGCAATTCGTGCGACTAAATTAGGCAAAAGGGGCGGGATCGAACGTTAATCCGCGGGGAAGGAGGCGGGAAATGCGGCGGGGAATTTGTGTTTTATTTCTTTTTTGATTATATTTGTTAAAACAAGCGGGAGATCCCCGGGTTTTTGACTTCGGAGCTATTGGCCGCGGAGGAAGAACCGGATGTGTTGTGGGATTGCTTGAAAGTCAGTGTGGTTAAGAAGGATGTAAACGAAAGAGAAAATGGCAAGCAGTAAAAAGGGAAGCAGTAGCAGCACGGCAGGATCAAACATCGTATCGAGTGTGGAGATCCAGCGGACGACGGCCGATCTGCGCAATCAGATTTTGGAAAGTCTCATGGGGCTGGGCGAGTTGGGCCGAGGCTTGTCCGGGTTCAACGGTTCGCTCCGCCAGGCGGGGGATTTGATCGTTCAGGTGTCCTCCAGCGGGCAGATGTTGGTGCAAAACATTTCAAAACTCGCCGAGGCCATCCGCCAGGCCAAGGAGATCAAGACGACTTCTTCCGGCGCAGCAGCGGCTTCCGCCGCCGGGGACGTGGCGGGGTCGGCATCGGGCGTTTCGGGGGGCATGAGTGGTGGATCGGGTAGCGGCGGGAGCATCTTCGGGGCGGTTTTGGGCGGCTTGGGTGCCGGAGCTTCGCTGATATCCGGGATCGTGGGTATTTTCCGGCGGCGGAGGGAGGAGGAAAAGAAATACCAGCGGGAGATGCAGCAGGCGCTCAATGCTCAGTTGAACGCGGAGGTGGAATTGTCTTTGGCTACTTCCCGCCGCCTGGCCGACGAGCAGGCGATCACCCGCGAGAAGTACAAGCAGATCGAGTCCGGCCTTCAGCAGGCTTCGGGCAACCGGCAGGAGGTCCTCTCCGAGATCGACGATCGGATGCAGGAGTTGTACGCCGAGATGAACGGACAGTATAGTGCGCGCTACAAGCGGGGGGCATCGAATTACTACAACGCTTTGTTGGAGTTGAAAAATCATCAGGACGACCTGGACTGGCTCGAGACGGTAGGCAGTTCGCCACTGATGCCCTCGAGCGACGAGTCGTACGGTGAGTACCAGTCGTTTTACGAGCGTTTGCTTGCCTTGGCCCAGCAGGAAAAAGACTGGGTGGAGCAGCAGAAAAGCCTAGCCGAGGAGTTGATCGGTTCTTCAGCCCAATCGTTGGCCGACAGTTGGGTCGAGGCGTTCCGCAAGGGTGAGGAAGCTACGTGGGATTTTGCCAAGAATTTCGAGGACGTGATGCGGCAGGCGATCATCAACGGTTTTTCCGATTCGGTGATCCTGGCGCAGATCGACCCGATATTCAACAAATTCCGGGAAAAGGTGATGGACTTCCTCGCCGGAGAGATCGACCTGGACGAGGTGGTTACTCCGGAACTCGAAGCGCAGATCGAACAGACGGCCGAGAAGATCAAGGAACTTTCGCCCGAGTTGAGCTCCATCCTCGAAAAACTGGGGCTGGAGGTGGACAATTCGAGTTCGCAAACGCTTTCCGCCGCGATAAAAGGGGTGAGCGAACAGACCGCTTCGCTGGTGGCCGGGCAGATGAACGCCATCCGCACCAATCAGATAAAATCGATGGAAACCCTTTCCGACAGCCTGTCCGCTCTGGTGGCCATCGAATCCAATACGCGCTACAACCGCTATCTGGAGAGTATCGACCGGAGGTTGGGAACGCTGCTCTCCAACGGTTCGCTCCGGGCGGCCGGGCTGGCGTGAGGAAGAACGAACTTTTTTTTTCTGGTGATTGTTTGGTTGTTTAGGTCGGGTTGCGCACAAGGGAGGAGATCCCTGTGCGCAACCCTTTTGTTTGCTGCTTCTCCCGGAGCCAAAACGGCTGTTTTTTTCCCCGCATGGAGCGGTCCCTCGGAGGGCAGGAAGATCAATAGATATCCGGGTCGTCTTTTATCTCCTGTTTGTCGATCTTGCGCCGGCCCATCGAATACCATACGTAGGCGATGTACGCCACTACGAACGGGATGAACAACGAGACGTAGCTCATTACCGTGAGGGTGTAGCGGCCGGAGGAACTGTTGCGGATGGTCAGTCCGTTCTGGATGTTGGCACCGGTGGAGGGGTAGTACACGGTGTCGTTCAGTCCGGCGGTGAGCAGCAGGGCGAGTACTACCAGCACCACGCCGGGGGCCGAGTAGTAGAAACTTCTCCGATGGTCGGTGTAGCCCCCCAGGACGATGCCGGCCACGGTGAGCCCGGTACCCAGCAGCAACAGGACCAGGACGAGGGGCATCTGCAACAGGTTGTGCAGGTATTTGAAGCTCTCGGTATAGATCAGGCCCTGCGAGTCGTAGGCGTATCCCTCGCGCAGCAGGAGGTTCAGCAGGAAAAAGACGAAGAACAGCAGGAAGAAAGGGGCTTCCTGGCGGATGGTTTTCGCGGTACGTTCGGCAATCTCCGGGGAGTCGATGCTGTTTTTCAGGTACATCGCTCCCAGTACCCGGGTGAGGAATACCAGGGCTATGCCGAGCGAAAGGTTGATGTAGGCGGTGTAACTGCTCAGGTCGAAGGCCAGTTCCAGGCCGCCGAACCCTCCGGTCCACTGGGGAGTGAGCACGCCGCTGGCCGGGTCGGTCAGCAGCACGAAGGAACTCCCGGTAAAAAAGGAAGCGACCGCCACTCCCAGAAAGAGCGGGGCGCCGATGCCGTTGATCAGCAGAAAATTCTGGTAGGTGCGTTGTCCCAGCAGGTTGCCGGCCTTGGTACGGAATTCGTACGAGACGGCCTGGAGGACGAAAAACAGCAGGATGACCATCCATACCCAATACGCCCCGCCGAAACTGGTGGCGTAAAACAGGGGAAAGGCGGCGAAGAACGCTCCGCCGAATACCACCAGGGTGGTGAAGGTCAGTTCCCATTTGTGCCCCAGGGCATTGACGATCATCGTGCGTTCCAGGTCGGTCTTCCCGGCCTGGTAGATCAGGGTTTGCCCCCCTTGGACGAACATCAGGGCGACCAGCAGTCCGGCCAACAGGGAGATGATCACCCACCAGTATTGTTGCAGAGCGAAAGTCGAGAAGGTTTCAAACATGGCTGAAAGTGTTTTAGTTTTTTTTCCGTTTGCACCGATCCGGGTCGGGTCAGGCTTGCGGAGTGTTCGGTTCCGGGGAAGCAGGCGTCATGCCTTTTTTGATCTGGCCGATCATGATCTTTATTTCCGCGATCAGCAGTACGGTGAACACGCCGGCGAAGATCCAGAAGGTAGTCTGTACCGAGGTGGTTTCCACATCCGATACGGCGGCCAGGGTAGGCATCAGGCGTTCGATGATCCAGGGTTGCCGGCCTACTTCGGCCACCACCCAGCCGGCCATCGAGCAGAGGTACACCAACGGGATGCACGCGATGGCGGCATAGAAGAACCACCGTTTTCCTTCGAGGCGTTTTTTGACCGACAGGTACAGCCCCAGGGCAAACAGCAGCACGAAGAGGCAGCCCAGTCCGACCATCACCCGGAAGGAGTAGAAGACCAGCGGGACGTTGGGCACCAGCAGTTCGGCATTCTTTCGGCTTACCTGTGGGTCCTTGTGGTAAAAATATCCGTAGCCGAAATAGTCGAAATAGTCCTTTTGCCATTGCGGGTCGGAGAACTTTTCGAGCGCCAGGTGGTATTCCAGCGAGCCTTTTTCCATGTCCTTGAGTTCGGCCAGGGCTTGCTGGGCGATGTGCCCCCGTTCCATTTTTTCGTAGGCGGACAGGATGCCGTGTTCGGGGTTGCCTTCGATCAGGTCATTTATCCCCGGCACGAAGGCGTCCGTGCGGTGGGCGGCCAGGAAGGAAAGCATGCCCGGTACGTCGATGCCTTTCACTTGTGTGCCTTGGTAGCCTTTCTCTGCATCGGTGTCCACGTATCCCACCACGGTGAGCGGTGCGTGGGTCTGTCCGTAGATGAGGCCTTCGGCGGCGGCCAGTTTCATCGGTTGGATCTCGAAAATACGCCGTCCGGAGCCGTCGCCCGTGTACATGCTCAGCAGGATTCCGGCCAGTCCGAAGATCGCACCGATGCGCAGGCTGTGCAGGGCGTATTGTATGTTTTTCTTTTTGAGCAAGAGGTACGAGCTGACCCCTACCACGAACACGCCGGCCGTGACGAAACCGGAGAGAACCGTATGGAAAATTTTGTTGATGGCCGTCGGAGAGAGCAGCACGGCCCAGAAGTCCATCATCTCGTTTCGGGCGGTTTCGGGATTGAACTGCATCCCGACGGGGTCCTGCATCCAGGCGTTGGCCACCAGGATCCACAGTGCCGAGAGGTTGGACCCGACGGCTACCATCCAGGCCGAAGTCAGGTGAAGGCCCCTTCCGACGCGGTTCCAGCCGAAGAACAGCACGGCAAAGAACGTGCTTTCCAGGAAAAAGGCCAGGATGCCTTCCACGGCCAGCGGTGCTCCGAAAATATCGCCCACGAACCACGAATAGGTGGACCAGTTGGTGCCGAATTCGAATTCGAGGATCAGGCCGGTGGCCACGCCCACCGCGAAGTTGATCCCGAAGAGCTTGAGCCAGAATCGGGTGATGGTCTTCCATTTGGGGTCGTTGGTGCGGTAGTACACGGTGGCCATGATGGCGATGATCCACGACAGGCCGAGGGTCAGGGGAACGAAAATCCAGTGGTAGAGGGCCGTCAGGGCAAACTGTGCCCGCGACCAGTCGACCAGGGAGAAGTCTATGTGTTCCATCGTAGTGAAAAGGTGTTAGGAATCGTCATTCATTTCGTCCGCTCAAAGCCTCCAGCACGTACTGTGTCTTTTGCTCCGGGGTGTCGAACCGCTGGTCGAGGTAGTCCTGGAAAAAGAAAACTTTCAGGACAAGGAACAGGATGGCCACTTTGACCAGGATGAGTACCCAGAGCATTCGTCCCAGGTGGCTCATCCGGGCGAAACCGTCCCGGTAAAAGGCGTAGATGTTCTTGAGGGTTTGCACGGTTTTTCGGACGGAAGACCGCAGCGGAGTTTTTCCCCGGCGAGGCTCTTCGGGGGTAAATGTAAGGAAAAAACCGAGGAACGGGAAAGATTTTTCGTTTTCTCTCCACCGGCGGACGGAAGCACCGAAAGCACAAGGGCGGGAGGTAAAGATAATTTAATGTACTTTTTGGGGGAATATGGGTGTAAAAGCATAACTTTGTCTACTTAAAATCCCGAACTGTTAAACGATCGTTATCCGCAAAATATGACCAAGACACCCAAAGGACTTACTTCCGAGCAGGTTTTGGAAAGCCGCCGGCAACATGGAGAAAATCTGGTAACCCCTCCTCCCCGCGAATCCGTCTGGAAGCTGCTGCTCGAAAAATTCAAGGATCCGATCATCGAAATCCTGCTGGTAGCAGCGCTGCTTTCGTTTTTGATTGCAGCCACCTCGGGCGAATACATCGAAACGGTGGGCATTGTGGTGGCCATCCTGCTGGCTACGTGCGTCGGTTTCTTTTTCGAGTGGGACGCCGGCAAGAAGTTCGACCTGCTCAACCAAGTGAACGACGATGTGCCGGTCAAGGTGTACCGGGACGGGGCTGTCCGGGAGATACCCCGCCGCGAAGTAGTGGTGGGCGATGTGGTCGTGCTGGCTCAGGGCGACGAGATCCCGGCAGATGGGCGTCTGACGGAGGCGGTGTCCTTGCAGGTGAACGAATCGGCCCTCACCGGGGAACCGGTGATCGACAAGACGACCGATCCGGCGCAGTTCGACCCCGAAGCAACGTATCCCTCCGACCGGGTGATGCGGGGTACGACGGTGGTGGACGGCCGGGGCGAGATGGTGGTTACGGCAGTGGGCGATGCGACCGAATTTGGAAAGGTCGCCCGGCAGTCCAGTGCCAAGACCGAAGAAAAAACACCGCTCAATCGTCAGTTGGAAGGATTGGCGAAGTTTATCAGTGCGCTGGGATTTGCCTTTGCGCTGCTGATCTTCCTGTTACTTTTCCTGCGCGACGTCGTGTGTGGGGGGGCCGATTTCGGACCATGGCAGGAGGCTTCGTTGTGGGTCGTGGTCGGAGCGTTCCTGTTGCTGGGCATGAAGGTTTGGGTACGGATCGTGTACGATGTGGTGGCTCTGTTTCGCAAGGGGACCGAATCTCCGCGCTGGATCCGCCGCAGCCCCTGGTGGGCGTGGGCACTTTCGGCCGTGGCTCTGGTGGCGGTGTTCGTCGGGGTGGAATACGCTTTGGGCGTCGATCCGACCGATGGAGACAACTGGGTTCCGCTGGGCGTACTGGCCGAGATGCTGGGTTATCTGATGGTCGCCGTCACGTTGATCGTGGTGGTGGTGCCCGAGGGGTTGCCGATGAGCGTCACGTTGTCGCTGGCTTTGAGCATGCGCCGGATGCTCAAGTCGCATAACCTGGTGCGCAAGATGCATGCTTGCGAGACGATGGGAGCCGTGACGGTCATCTGTACCGACAAGACGGGTACCCTGACCCAAAACCGGATGCAGGTATATCGGGCGGACTTCTACGGACTTTCCTCCGAAGGGAAACTCTCGGACGACGCGATTTCCCATTGTATCGAACTGGGGATGGCAGCCAATTCGACCGCTTTCCTCGAAACCAACCCGCAGGGACAGGTGCATCCCATCGGCAATCCGACGGAAGGGGCGCTGTTGTTGTGGTTGCGCAACCAGGGCAAGGACTACCAGCAGTTGCGCGAAGGGGTCGAGGTGGTCGCACAGCTGACTTTCTCGACCGAGAGAAAATACATGGCGACCTTGGTACGGGACGCCGAGGGAGAGTGTACCCTCTATGTGAAAGGTGCTCCGGAGATCGTCTTTTCCAAATGTGCGCGGGTGGCGCTTTCCGACCGGGAGGACGAGGCTTCCCGTTGGGGCGATGACCTGCGGGAAAAACTCATCGGGTATCAGAACCAGGCCATGCGCACCCTCGGGTTCGCTTACCGGAAGGTAGAGGAAAAAGATCTTCGTATGCCGCTGGAGGAACTTTCCGCGCAGGGGCTCGTCTTTTTGGGCATCACGGCCATTTCCGACCCCGTTCGTCCCGATGTGGGAGAGGCCATCGGCGAATGCCTTCGCGCCGGGGTGGCGGTGAAGATCGTTACGGGTGACACGCCGGCTACGGCACGGGAGATCGCCCGCCAGATCGGACTGTGGGATCCGGCCCGCGATACGGACAGCCAGATCATCACCGGACCGGACTTCGAGGCTTTGTCCGACCAGCAGGCCTACGATCGGGTGGAGCAACTCAAGATCATGGCGCGTGCCCGGCCGATGGACAAGCAGCGTTTGGTGCGTCTGCTCCAGCGTCATGGCGAAGTGGTGGCGGTAACGGGCGACGGGACGAACGACGCTCCGGCTCTGAACTTTGCACACGTGGGCTTGTCGATGGGTACCGGGACGTCGGTAGCCAAGGAAGCCAGCGACATTACGATCCTGGACGATTCGTTTACCTCCATCTCCACGGCCGTGATGTGGGGGCGTTCCTTGTACAAGAACATCCAGCGCTTTATCGTCTTCCAGCTGACGATCAACCTGGTGGCTCTGGTGGTGGTGTTCCTCGGCTCGGCATTCGGCGGGCAGGCCCCCCTGAGCGTAACGCAGATGTTGTGGGTAAACCTGATCATGGATACCTTGGCAGCCGGTGCGCTGGCTTCGTTGCCGCCCGATCGGAGCGTGATGCTGGATCGTCCGCGCGATGCGGCGGCCTTTATCATCACCCGGGGAATGAAACACGCTATTTTCCTCACCGGAGGGCTTTCCGCAGTGGCTCTCTTGGCGGTGCTGGGGTGGTTTTACCATACCGACGGAGAGCTGACCCCGGTCGAACTCTCGATGTTCTTTACCCTGTTCGTGATGATGCAGGTGTGGAACCTGCTCAACGTGCGGGCGTTTTCCTCGGGACATTCGGCCTTCTACCACCTGGGACGCAGCCAGGCATTCTTGCTCATCCTGCTGGCCATCGTGGTGGGGCAGGTGCTCATCGTTACCTTCGGCGGGGATGCTTTCAGCGTCCGTCCGTTGACCTTCGGACAGTGGATCGCGGTATTGGCCGGCTCGTCCCTGGTGCTGTGGGTAGGGGAAGCGATCCGCCTGTTTACGCGCCGTAAGTCCCGGTAAATGCATTTCCCTCCCTTCAGGGGGGCAAAAAACGGAGGGGGAGAGAAAGGAAAAGGGGACGGCGGGAGTGTCCCGGAAGAATGGATAGAGGGAGAGCGAGAAGACAGGAACGGAGAAAGGAGAAAAAGCAATGCAAGCCATGAAGTTGATATTTTTGGGAACAGGAACCTCGCAGGGCGTGCCGATGATCGGCAGCAAGAGCCCCGTCTCGCGATCGACCGATCCGCGCGACAACCGCCTGCGCACCTCGGCCGCCATCGTCACCGACAACGGACACATCATCCTGCTGGATTGCGGACCGGACTTCCGCTACCAAATGCTGCGCGCCGGCCTGTCCGACCTGGACGGCATCCTGTTCACCCACCAGCATTCCGACCATACGGCCGGTTTGGATGACGTGCGCCCCATCTGTTACTTCCGCAGCCACGACATCGACCTGTATGCCAAAAAGGAAGTGATGGATTCGCTCAAGGCGCGCTTTGCATACGTTTTTGCCAAAGGAGCGGACCGTTACCCCGGCGCTCCGACCGTCGCCGAACACATCATTACCGACGAACCGTTTTACGTACGGGACGTGCGGGTGATCCCCATCCCGGCCAACCACGGATGGATCGACGTAACGGGTTACCGCATCGGAAACCTGGCTTACCTGACCGATGTCAAACAGATGTTCGAGTCCTCCTACCGCCTGCTCGAAGGGGTCGAGGTATTGGTGCTCAACTGTTTGCGACATAGCGATCCGCACCCCACCCACATGATCCTGCCCGAAGCGCTGGAAGTGGTGCGGCGCGTGGCTCCCAAACGGACGTATTTCACCCACATCAGCGAAGCGATGGGGTTTGCCGCCCAGGCGGAAACCTTGCTCCCCGAAGGGGTACACCTAGCCTACGATACCTTGGAGATCGAGTTTTGACAGGGCCGGAAGCGAGTCTCCCGGGAAAGGGAAGGATGAGAAAGGGGAGAGGAAAGAAAAAAGAAGAGATGGCTGGACAAGGCAGGACGGAGACCCGATAGGGGAAACGGAAAAACAGGAGCGGGGAACAATTATCATTGGACGAGAAAAAAACGGACGTTGTGAGAGAAAGAATAAAATTGAGCCAAGAGCAGATCCTATCCCGGATGAATGCCATCTGCCCCGGAACGCTGATGGAGACCCTCGGTATCCGCTACACGGCGGTGGGAGAGGACTGGATCGCCTGCACGATGAAAGTAACGCAACTGCATCTGCGCACCGAAGGCTTTCTGCATGGAGGGGCGACGATGGCGCTGCTGGAGACGGCAGGAAGTTCCGGTTCGTACCTTTTTCTGGATCCGGAGCGGGAGATCGTACTCGGGATCGACGTCTCGGCTTCGCACCTGAGTCCCGGAAGGGAAGGCGACCTGCTCACCGCTACCGCCCGTGCGGTACATGTGGGACGTACCACGCAGTTGTGGCAAGTGGAAGTCCGGGCACAGGACGGACGGCTGGTCTCGGTGGGAAAGGTAACCAACGTCATCCTGCCCAAGAGTGCGGCAGAGGGCGCCCTTAAAAAGACAGAATAATAATAAGATGAGTGCAAAAGCAGATTTTACGGCGGTGATGAAAATCCTGGCCAAGGGCAGTTTCCCCTTTGCCGTGTATCGGTTGCCGGGAGAGGATACGGTCAAGGTGTTGATCGACCGCAGCGAGGATCTTCATGTGGTGGAAAATGCCAACGCCGACCGGGGTTTTGTCTTTGCTCCGTTTGCCAGTGAGAGCGTACCCTCGGTCTTGTTGCGCCCCGGCGCGGTAGCCGAATTTCCGATGTCCTCCCTTCCGCCTGCAGAAAATATGCCCCGGCAGACGGAAGGCGTGTACCGCTGGGGGGAAGAGGATCGGGAACACTATGTCGAGCTCGTCGGCCGGGCCAAGGATGCTTTGCAGCAAGGCACGCTGGAAAAGGTCGTGGTCTCGCGGCGCGTAGCCTTGCCGTGTTCCCGGGTCGATGCCGCGGGGTTGTTCTCGGCACTGGCCGTGCAGTATCCCGAGGCGTTCGTGTACTGTTTTTCGCATCCTCGGATAGGCCGCTGGTTCGGCGCATCGCCCGAGTTGCTGCTGCTGCGGCGCGGAAAACAGTTGCGCAGCATGGCTCTGGCCGGAACCTTGCCCTACCAGGGCGACCGGATGTACCGATGGGATCGGAAAAACGTGGAGGAACAGGCCATCGTCAGCGTATTTATCAAGGATGCGTTGGAGCGCAGCGGTGCAGCTGCGGTGAGTGTCTCCACGCCGGGCAACCAGTCGGCCGGGCCGGTGGTGCATCTGTGCAGCCGGATCGAGGCCCAGGCTACCGACGAACTGGATATGAACACTCTGTTGCGCAATCTGGCGCCTACCCCGGCCTTGTGCGGGTATCCGCGTCGGGAGGCGATGGAGTTTATCCGCCACTACGAGGGATACCCGCGGGAGTTTTACGGCGGCTATCTCGGCGAATTGAACCTCGCGGGGGAAAAGTCGGCGGAACTCTACGTCAATATCCGCTGCATGCAGGTTCGGAAGGGGGAATTGCTCCTCTATGCCGGAGGCGGCATCCTCTCGGACAGCGATCCGGTGCAGGAGTGGGACGAGATCGAGAGAAAACTCTCGGCCGTAGCCCCCTTGGCCGAGCACTTTGTGCAGGATTGATTTCGGGTTCCGGAACGGAACTCCGACCGAGAGCGGGAAACGAAAAGAAAAAACGCAGGGGTGTGTCCCGAAGTGAAAGAAGAAACAGAAAGAGAAAACGCAGGGGTGTCTCCCGAAATGTAAAGAAGAAACAGAAAGAGAAAACAAAGGAAATACGACGATGGAAACCAAACCTTTTGAGCAGGTGATGGAGCGCTTCCGCGCCTTGCGCATCGACGAACCGTTCGACATGATCGTGGCCATAGCCGACGGAGGCATCCTCCCGGCAGGGATTCTGTGCCGCAAGTTGGGCTTGCCGGTGTATTTGCTGCGGCTCAACCTCCGCGACGAATGCCAGAACAAGTTGTACGATCGGCCGAAGTTGCTCCGCCCGATCGATTTCGACTTTGCAGGCAAGCGGATACTCCTGGTCGAAGACCGGATCAAGACCGGAACGACGATCCGTTATGCGAAGGAACTGCTCGCCGATGCGGCGACGATCAAGACCTTCGCGGTGAACGGAGCGGCCGATTACTGCCTGTACGACGAGGCTTGTTTTCGTTTTCCGTGGGTGCTGTAAAAAGTGTTTTTTTAATGTTTTTTTGTCGGAAACGAAACGGTAGTGTGTTCTCGAGCAATGTGTTAAAAACGAAAACCGGTAGGAATTTTTAACAATAATATTTCCGCTTATTTGGAAATATGAATATCTTTGCACGTAAGGAATAGGGTGCACCATTCCGTCGGTGAGGCCTTTAGCGGAGCCAAAAAGTACAATTAACACTTAATACATAACCTAAAATTTGTTTTCGACATGAAAAATTTACTTGATCAAATCAAAGAGCAGATCGATAGTTTCGTAAAAGACGCCGAAGCTAACGTGGTAAAAGGCAATAAGGCTGCCGGCACCCGCGCCCGCAAGGCTTCGTTGGAACTGACCAAGATGTTCAAGGAGTTCCGCGCAAAATCCATCGACGCTGCCAAGAAGTAATGGCTTCGGCGAAGTTGTTATAAAAAACCGGGGGAGCATTTCTTGCTCCCCCGGTTTTTTATATCGGATCGGTATCCGTTTTCGGAAAGGATGACGCCCCCACTTATTTGTCGCGCGTACGGAGTACGAACAAGTCGTAGCTCAAGGTGAGTGTTCCGCGCATCTGAAGCATCTTGTAGTCGAAGTATTTGTTGTCCGAGGTAAAGATGTCTTTCAGTCCGAAAGTTACCCGAAGGCCGATGTCGAAACGGGAGAACAGTTTCTTTTCGTATCCGAGCAGCAATCCGGCATCCCAGGAATCCATCGACGAAGAGAAATCCATGTGGATGGGAGCCTCCGGAGTAACGGCATTGCGGAATTCGTCGGGCTCGTTGCCTACGTAGCCTTTGGTGGCGGTCACATTGAAGCGGCTGTTGAGGTAGTAGGCTCCGTAAACACCGAACAGCAGATGGCTTCCTTGCCCGGAAGTGAAGGCGTAACGGACATAGACAGGAACCTCTACCATGTTGAATGCCATGGACATCCCGGCCGTTCCCGAGAAATATTGCGTTTTCCTTTCTCCCTGGTCGCTTCCCTCGAAACGCTGGTTTTCCACGCGTGCATCGGCATCGAGTGCAATCCGTTTGTAGGTTACTTCGGCACCAAGGCCCCATTTTTTACCTTTCAAGGGGATGTTTACCTTGGCTCCCAGAGCGATGGAAAGCTGCGGATAGGGGTTGAATTTGTCCGGGATATGTTTGAACGGATAGGGAACGGCCCCTCCGATGTCCGTCCCGGCCAAAACACCGATGGAAATGCGGCGTTTCAAGGCTGTGGTATCGGTCGTTTCAGGGGTGTCGGATGCGAGGCTTTTCTCCACGTCTGTGGCCCACAGACAGGGGGTGCTCAACAGAGCCGTCAGCAACAGGGCGTATATTTTTGTTTTCATGGTTTTCTCGTGTTTGAAAATAAGGATGGGCTATTCGTAATTCAGGCGGACATCGTCGATCATCAGTACGCTGCCCGGTGCGCCTTCGAAGTAATCGCCCCGGATGCTCGAGGTAAACACGATGGCGATGTAGTTCGGGAGGGTGGTCGGGTCGGTATAGGAAATGTCTATTGTCGCTTCCACCCAGCCGTTGGTGTCGTCGATGACCAGTTCGCCATTGCCCACTACTTGGATGTTGGCCGCCGATTCCTTATGGTATTCCATTTCCCCTTGGCCGGAATAGTAGAGCAGTTGTACCCAGGCCTGTCCCCGGTCTTTGCCCGAGAGGTTGACGAAGTTGCCGTTTTCTACCTTCTGCAACTGGGCTCCCGCCTTGTAGTTCATGCGGAAGGTCATCGAGGTGGGTCGTTTGATGAAATGCGAACCGAAGAAAGTCATTTGCCGCGGGTTGTCCAGGTTGACATTCGAGGAGAAGTTTCCGGTAAAGGTGGTCCCGGCGGCGATGGTGCGGTAAACGAAGTCGACTTTCTTGGTCGTCATCTGGGCGCAAAGTCCGTTGGGTCCGTTGGCCGGCAGGGTGCCCTGTACGAAATAGTTGTTGGCCGTGCACCAGTAGTTGTTGCCTTCGATGGAGGTCGGGTTGAGGTTGACCTTGTTGGTGTTGGTGTTGATCCACTGCTCGAAGTCGCTGTTGGGTATCTGGAACAACTCTTCCAGGTAGTCGCCTCCGCCGGTGGCGTTGTCCGAGAGCGAGATGGTGTAGGTATTGACCAGTCCGCTTTCGGCGATCAGGACAAACCGGTAAGTCTGTCCATAGGTGAAGGTGAGCGGAGACATGAAATCCCACTCCTGGCTTTCGCTACTCGAGAGGGTAGGAATGTAAAAAATCTTTTCTGCTCCGGAGAAGGTAGCCTCGACCAGTACCGAATACGGGTAGTCCGCGTTGGTGGCGTCGGTCTTTATCACGATGCGGTTGTCGTCCGGATTGTCTGAAGGGAGGATCTCCACGCTTTCCACCTTGACGCCGCGGGAAGCAGCGGTAACGATAAAACTGTCGATGCTCGTCTGGTCGCTCAACTTGTTCACTTTTTCGCAGGAAAAAGCGAGGGAACAGGCGGCAGCCAGAAGGAAGAGTCTGTTGAATGTGGACATGAGTCGGTTTTTCATGAGTTTGATAAAGCGCAGCAAATGTATGAATTAATCGATAAAAAATCGTGTTTTTTTCGGTGTATGCGTTAAATGTTCTTTTCGGGGACAGGAAAAAGAGCGAGGGGATAGGATTCGTTGCATTTTCTTTAATCCTTTTCCGCTGGTTCCGAGGGGGTTCTTTGGCACAGCGAGCGAACACGTTCTACGTCCGTCTGGCTTTCGGACATCAAGGTCAGGATGTCGCCCTGTTCGATGACCGTCGAACCGTTCGGAGCAAAATATTTCCCGTCCCGATACACCAGGATGATCATCACCGAGTGGGGAATCTTCAGGTCCACCACTTTCTTGTCCACGATAAAGGAACCGGGACGAGCCGTTACCTCGACCAGTTCGCTCTTGAAACTCTCGGAAGTCTCGTAGTCCAGCGGATGCTGGCGGGCGTCGCTGCCCGGCAGGTCGAGCCGCAGCCAACGCGCCATCAGCGGCAGCGAAGTCCCCTGAATGAGTACCGAGGAGATCGAGATAAAGAACACGATGTTGAAGATCGTATTGGCCTGCGGTACGCCCGATACCAATGCGTAGGAAGCAAAGACAATGGGCACCGCTCCGCGCAAGCCTCCCCAGGAGATGAAGATCTTGTCGCGGGCCGAAAACTTGGAGAAAGCCATCAGGATAAACACGACTACCGGACGGGCTACCAGGATCATGAAGAACGAGATGACGATCCCGATGCCGATCACCGGGACGATCTCCGAGGGATAGACCAGCAGTCCTAGCATGAGGAACATCACCACCTGCATCAGCCAGGCCAGACCGTCGTTGAACTGCATCAGGCTGCGTTTGTGTACGAAGTTACTGTTGCCCAGGATGATGGCCGAGATGTAGATGGCCAGGAAACCGTTGCCCCCGGTCAGGTCCGTTGCGGCAAAGGTGAGCAGTGTAGTGGCCATCATCAGCACCGGGTACAGTCCGTCGGTGTCCAGTTTGATACGGTTGATCACCCACAGCGAGGCTTTTCCGAAGGCCCACCCGGCGATGGAGCCCAGGGCGATGGACCGCACCAGCATCCACCCGATGGTGGCAAAGGAGGTATTGGGTTCCTGGATCAGGTAGATGAACGTGGTGGTCATGATGTAAGCCATCGGGTCGTTCGAGCCGCTTTCCAATTCCAGCAGCGGGCGCAGGTTGTGTTTGAGCCCCATTTTCCGGCTTCGGAATACGCCGAACACGGCCGCTGCGTCGGTGGAGGAGACGATCGCCCCGATAAGCAGAGAGACTAACAAGGAAAAATCAGTTACCAAATACACGAATCCTCCCACAGCGAAAACTGACAGCAAAACACCCAGTGTAGACAAAATAATGCCTTCGGTCAATACGGGACGGATGGTGGAAAACTTAGTTTCTAGTCCACCTGAATATATGATGAAGATCAAGGCGATATTGCCCACGAATTGGGCAAATTGATAGTCGTCGAATTCGATGCCTCCGATGCCTTCCGAACCAGCCAGCATTCCCGTGATCAAAAACAGGAGCAGGGACGGTGTGCCGAACTTGTGGGAAGTCTTGCTCAAAACAATACTGATGAGCAACAGTAGGGCAGAGAGAAAAATAAGATGCGTCATATTTTGTTAATAGGATAAAGAATTATGTTTTTAAATGTCCTCTCTGTTTTTGAAGACTAAAGTATTTTCTCAATCGGACAAGGGGATTGTTTTCCCGGTTTTTGTTCAGGATCACCAGTACCACGGCGCAGACTACCAGGACAAATCCCAGCAGGGTGCGGCTGGTGAAAGGCTCTCCGAAATGTAGAATGCCCACCAGCATGGCGGTTAGCGGTTCGGCCGATCCCAGGATGGAGGTGACGACGGCTCCGGAATTCTTTACCGCCTTGAGCAGGGCGACGTTCGGGATGACGGTAGCCAGCAGGGCGACTCCGACGAGCATTTTCCACTGGTAAACCGAGCGCACCGGTTGCAGGCCGCCTTCGGCCAGGGTGGTCAGGGCAAACAGGGCGGCGCCCAACACGAAGATGTAGAACATCATCGTCATGCTGGCCAACTCGCTCACCGAGGAGCGGTTGACGATGATCAGGTACGAGGCATACCAGAAAATGGTCGATCCGGCCCAGGTCAGTCCCCGAATGTCGAGGGTTCCGCCCGGTGTCCAGCACAGCAGGGCTACTCCGGCGATAGCCATTCCCATGGCGGTGAAGATGGTCTTGGAGCGGCGCTCGTGGAAGAAGAAGATCATCCCGCAAGTGACAATGACCGGGTAGATGAAGTGGATGGTGGTAGATACTCCGCTGGGAATATACATGTACGAATGTACCAGCCCGGTGGCCGAAGCTACGTACATGGCGGCCAGTCCCAGCAGGATGAAAAATTGCCGGCGGGTGATGCGCAGGTTTATCCGTCTTATCAGTACCACGAGGGTCATGACTCCGGCCGCTACCACGAACCGGTAAAAGAGCAGCGACGAAACTGTCATCCCGTCCGCCATCAGGGGGATGGAAAAGAACGGCAGAAACCCGAAGGTAACGGCCGCGAACAGTCCGAAGAATACACCTTTTGCGTTATCGGTCTTTAGGGTAGGATAAGCCATCGCTTTTTTGGGGATCGAACAAATTTACCGTGGCAAAGGTACGGCAAAAGCGGGAAGTTCGCAGAGGGAACTTCCAACTTTATTTCCTGTCGAAATCGCCTCCGAGGGGAGCGGGCGGTATGTATTTTTTTTATAAATTGCAACTTCCTACCGCAGGGGAAAAATTGCGGGAAGGCACACGGAAAAATGCTTATAATCAACTGGGTGATCAAAACGGTCAATCTTCTCTGCGCGCTGGCTTTGGCCGCCGTGTTCCTCTGTTCGCATTTCCCGCCCGAAAGCCTTCCGTATATCTCGGTAGCAGGTCTGCTGGCCCCGTTTCTGATTATCGTCAATGTGCTTTTCGCCTTGTTCTGGGTCATCCGCCTCAAGCCGTTTGCCTTGTATTCCATCCTGGCATTGGTGGTAGGCTGGGGACAACTGGGATATGCGTTTGCCTTGGGCGGAGGGGAGAAGGTGTCCCAGGCCGATACCTTGCGCATCGTCAGCTACAATGTCCACGCGTTCAGTTATAAAAGTAAGGAAACAGGAGAATCTCCTGCCGAAAAGATCGTTCGGGAGGTGGCTCGCTACGCCCCCGATGTGGTGTGCTTTCAGGAGTATGCCCGCGGCAAGTGCGACATGTCGGCCTATCGGTATTCCTACGTGCAGCCGCACGGGTGGTATTGCGACGCCGTTTTTTCCAAATACCCCATTGTAGGCACCGGCAACCTCGATTTCCCCCGTACGCAGAACAACGCCGTGTATGCCGATATCCGCCTTCCCGGGGGACGTATGGTGCGGGTGTACAGCGTGCACCTGCAATCGCTGGGCATCAGCGCCGACGAGGTGAACGAACTGACCTCCCTGTCGTCGGATCAGCTCAAGGACCGCGCCAAGGGGCTCCTGGGGCGTCTCAACACCGGTTTTGTCCGCCAGCAGTCCCAGGTGGAGGCGCTGCGGGCGAGCATCGATGCCAGTCCTTACCCGTGTATCGTGGCCGGCGACTTCAACAATACCCCGTTTTCGTATGCCTTTCTTACCATTGCAGGCGACGACTTGACGGATGCTTTCTCCCAGGCCGGTTTCGGTTTCGGGCGGACGTTCCGAGCCATCAAACTCTATCCCTTGCGCATCGACTTTATCTTGGCGGACGAGCAGACGTTCCGTCCGGCGAAGTTTTCCACCTTGCGCAGCGATGCCAGCGACCACAACGGCATTACGGCTCTGCTGACGCTCGTTTCTGCGGATCAGGAGGACAAAACAGCATCTGAAGACGACAAACCGTAAACATAAGTCATGGAAAAAGAAGAAAACCTTCCCGCAGCAGGGATACCGGTGAGCGAGATCGAGCAGCAGATACGCAACGATTTCAAGCCCCATACGTGGAACGACATCAAGACGAACGACTCGTGGACCATTTTCAAGGTGATGAGCGAATTCGTCAGCGGTTTCGACATCATGGCACGCATCGGGCCCTGCGTGTCCATTTTCGGTTCGGCACGCATCAAACCCGGCTCGAAATACTATCGGTTGGCCGAACAGATCGCCTACCGGTTGACCGGACTGGGCTTCGGTATCATCACCGGCGGCGGTCCGGGTATCATGGAAGCGGCCAACAAGGGCGCTTACTTCGGCGGAGGAACTTCCTGTGGGATGAACATCGAACTGCCGCACGAGCAAAATTCAAACCCCTTTATCGACAAGGACAAAAACATCTATTTCAGCCACTTCTTTGTCCGTAAGGTGATGTTCGTCAAGTACGCGCAGGCCTTTGTGGTGATGCCCGGAGGTTTCGGTACGCTCGACGAACTTTTCGAGGCCATAACCCTGATCCAGACCCGAAAGTCGACCCTGTATCCCATCGTCATGGTGGGTTCCGAGTACTGGGGCGGGCTGCTCGACTGGATCCGCGAACGTTTGGTGACCGAGGGGATGATCGCTCCCGAAGACCTCGATCTGATCTCCTTGGTGGATACGCCGGACGAGGTCGTGGCGGCCATCGGCAAATTTTACGAAAAGAAAACCTTTACCCCCAATTTCTAACCGCTCGATCTCCCCTTGCTTTTGTCTCCCTTGCGCTTTGACACAGGGTTGGCAGGGAAAGAGGGAAAAACGGGGGGGAGCAGAAGAGAGGAAAGCGGCCGACGAGGAAAAACGCAAACAGGAAGGAGAAGGAACAAAAAGGAACAAAAAAAGAGAAGCGCTATGAAAACATCACTTGTGTTTTTGGCTTTGTCGGTTTGGGCTGCATGGCCGGCTGCGGCACAGTCGTTCTCGCTGACAGATGGCATCCCTCCGGTGCGCTACATCGAGGTAACCGGTTCTTCGGAACTCGAAGTCGATCCGGACGAAATCATTCTCTCGATCTATATCCGGGAGTACTGGGAGGAGGAATTCGATCGGCGCTCCAAACCCGAGGATTACCGCACCAAGGTGCCTTTGGAACGCATCGAGACCCGGGTAACCCAAGCGCTGATCGCTGCGGGCGTGCGCCAGGAGGACATCTCCGTGCAGGATGTGGGGGAGTCCTGGCGTGAACGGGGGCGGGATTTCCTGATGGGAAAACAATACCAGGTGCGGGTGTACGATTTTGCTACCGTCAACCGGATCTTGCGCGCGGGCAATCTGCGCGGGGTCGAGTCGTTCCAGATCGCCGAGCTCAAAAACAAGGACATCGCCCGCTACCGGGAAAAAGGCAAGATCCTCGCTTTGCAGGCGGCCCGGGAGAAAGCCCAGTACCTGCTCGAAGCGGCCGGGAAGCGCTTGGGCGACATCCTCTTTATCATCGAACCGGACGAAAACGGTGCTTTCCAGCCGGTGCAATACTTGGAGAGCAACCTGACGATGCTCTCTTCGGCCGAAGGCGAAAGCGGCCTTCAGGGCGAGAATACGGTCAAGATCAAATTGCACTACCGGATGCGCGTACGGTTCCAGATCGCCGATTATCTGCAATGAACAAGCACGGAGAAAGAAAAACGAAGCAATAAAATACCAAGACAAATTACATGGAGAACAAAGTTCTGATCCTCGATTTCGGTTCGCAGTACACGCAGCTCATCGCCCGTCGGGTGCGCGAACTCAATATCTATTGCGAGATCCATCCCTTCAACAAAGTGCCCGACCTGTCGGCTTTCGGCGCGGTGATCTTCAGCGGAAGTCCCTCGTCGGTGCGTCAGGACGATGCCCCTCAGGTGGATCTTTCGCTCTTTCGCGGACGTATTCCCTTGCTCGGGGTGTGCTACGGTGCCCAGTACCTCGCCTACTGTGCGGGGGGAGAGGTGCTTCCCAGTCAGGTGCGCGAGTACGGCCGGGCCAATATCGTGCAGATCGACCCGGATGAGCCGCTGCTCAAGGACATCCCCGTCGGTACGCAAGTGTGGATGAGCCACGGAGACACCATCCAACAGCTTCCCCAGGGCTTCCGCATCATCGCTTCCACGGCCGATGTGGCGGTAGCCGCCTACAAGATCGAGGGCGAGAAGATCTACGGTATACAGTTCCACCCCGAGGTGTACCACTCGGAGCACGGAACGCAGCTCCTGCGCAATTTCCTGGTGGGGGTAGCCGGCCTGAAACAGGACTGGACGCCCGATTCGTTCGTGGAGACCACCATTGCATCCCTGCGCGAGACCCTCGGACAGGACAAGGTCGTGCTGGGGCTCTCGGGAGGCGTGGACTCGACGGTGGCCGGGGTGCTGCTCTCGCGGGCCATCGGCGATCGGCTCACCTGCATCTTTGTCAACAACGGCCTGCTGCGCAAGAACGAATACGAGAGCGTCCTGGGCCAATACAAGGACATGGGGCTCAACATCGTGGGCGTGGATGCCAGCGAGCGTTTTTACAAGGTTTTGGCCGGGGTTACCGATCCTGAAAAGAAACGCAAGGCCATCGGGGCGTCGTTCATCGACGTGTTCGATGCCGAGGCGGCCAAGATCAAGGATGCCCGGTGGCTGGCACAGGGGACCATTTACCCTGATGTGATCGAATCCTGCTCGGTCAAGGGACCTTCGGCCACCATCAAAAGCCACCACAACGTGGGCGGGTTGCCGGCCTACATGAAACTCAAGGTGGTCGAGCCGCTCCGTACCCTCTTCAAGGACGAGGTGCGCCGCGTGGGAGCGACCTTGGGCATCCCCGACGAACTCCTCTCGCGCCATCCGTTCCCCGGACCGGGGTTGGCCATCCGCATCCTGGGCGATATTACACCGGAGAAGGTGCGGATCCTGCAGGAGGTGGACGACATTTTCATCTCCGCGCTGCGTCAGTGGGGACTCTACAAGAAAGTATGGCAGGCCGGAGCAATCTTGCTTCCCGTTCAGTCGGTAGGCGTGATGGGCGACGAACGCACCTACGAGCGGGTCGTGGCTTTGCGGGCAGTGGAATCCACCGACGGCATGACGGCCGACTGGTCGCACTTGCCGTACGAGTTCCTGGCCAAGGTATCGAACGACATCATCAACAAGGTCAAGGGCGTGAACCGCGTGGTGTACGACATCAGTTCCAAACCGCCGGCCACCATCGAATGGGAATGATCCCCGGGAGGCGATCCGGCACAGCATTTTGACCGAGACAGCTATTTGTGCGATGAAAGACATACCCCGGAAAGAAGACGGCGTTCCCCGGCCTTCGGGTCGGGGGATCGGTCGTTATCTGCCGTTGGGGATAGCCCTGGGGCTGCTTTTCGGAGCAGCGATCGGCAATATCCCCCTCGGGCTGCTTCTGGGCTTGTCTCTGGGAGTGCTGGCGGGGCGTTTTCCCCGCAGGGAAAACGACTCCGACCGTCAAGATCGTGCTGCGCAGAGGCAGAAGGGGTAGAAAGTAAACAAGAAAATCAACGGATATATATGCCTGTATCTTTTACGAGAACATTTTTTCTGGTGTTTCTGCTGGCAGGGTGGGTGCTTTCGGCCGATGCCCAGGCGGTGGAAACGTATCGGGTAAAGAAAAGCGATACGATGCAGACCATCGCCGACCGTTTCGGTCTGAGCGTGGAGGAACTGCTGGAATACAACCAAGCGTACAAGACCCGCGAGCTCCGTGCGCGCGACATCCTGATCATCCCTTCGCGCAAGGAGCGTAAAAAGCTTCAGCAGCAGAAGGCGCAGGCTGCTGCGCAAGTGGTTCAGCCGGCTCCCGTGGCACAGCAACCCGTAGAATTCGCCACGCATGTGGTCGCTCCCAAGGAGACCGTCTATGGCATTTCGCGGCAGTGGGGCATTACCCAGGATCAGCTCAAGGAGTACAATCCCGAACTGAAAACTTCGGTGCTCAAGATCGGGATGACGCTCCGCATCCCGGTGATGGGCGCTCCGGAAACGGCCCCTGCGGAGCAGGTCCCCCCTGTGTCCAGTCCGCAGGAGAGGTCTTCGTCAGTTGCCCCGCAAACCGACCGCCGTCCCGAACCTCCCCTCCGGCAGCCGCAGGACGAAGCACCGGAGGATCAACTGGCGGGAATCCCGCCAGTACCGGACGATCCTTGGCGACAAGGCAATGATGCTTTCTCCCTGCACCAGGCCAGCCAGTTGAACGTCCGCAGGGCATTGAGGGTGGATGTGCTCCTGCCGTTTTACCTCGATCGGGCCGATTCGCTGGTAGGGGAAACCCCGGCCCGGCGCTTGGCCGATTCCAACGTGGCCCTGGGATTTTACATGGGGGTACGCATGGCGCTCGATTCGCTCGCCGGGCAAGGTTTGGTGGCGCAAGTGCGGGTGTTCGATACCCGCAGGGATACCCTGACGATAGACAGCCTGATGGCCGCACATGATTTTTCGCAGACCGATGTGTTGATCGGACCGATGTACGCCGAGGTGGCCGAACGGGCGGCCAGGAACCTCCGCGGGAGCAAGGCGATCGTGGTCTCTCCGCTTTCCCTGCGCCACGATGTGGTCTCCTCGCCCAATATCCTTCAGGTATCCGCACCGGCCGAAGACTTGCAGCAGGCTATCCTGCGGTACCTTCAGGACAATCTCTCGCCCGACCGCAAGGTGATCCTCGTGGCTTCCTCCACCGGACAGGGAACGCTCATCGCCCGGGTGAAGAGTGCGTTGGCCCAGCGGGGGATTACCTCGGTGGAAGTGCTCGATACCGATCTGGGAGAGAACGCCGCCCGCTTGAGCGGGATGATCCGGCAGGGCGTTTCGCCGGTTCTGATCGTCCCCTCGCTCACCGGATCGACCGTGGCCGAAGTCTATCAGGCGGTGGAACTCTCCAACCGTTTGGACCCGGTGGATGTCTATGCCTTCGAGATCAATACGGCGGCTGGGAAACTCATGCGCGAGGCGCAGGGGCAGGCCGCTTCGCGGGTACGCTTCGTCTATGCCGACCGGATGTTTGAAAATACGGGCCGGGCGCAGTACAACGATTTCGTCCGTTCGTTCCGGCGGCATTTCCGGGAGTTCCCCGGGACGTACTCTCTGGTGGGTTTCGATGTTACCTACGACGTGCTGTCCCGCATGGCGGTGGAACCGGACAACGAGACGGCGCTCACGTCCTATCCCAGCGAGCAGGTGGCGGATCGTTTCCGCTTTATCAAGTACCTGGGCGGAGGCTATGTCAATACCGAGGTGTTTATTCTGATGCATACCCCCGACCGGGGGACGGTGCTTTTGTACTGACCAAAAGACAGGAGGACAGGCGATGGATATGAAGGCTTTGAATTTTCTTACGACCCGGGATGCGGGCTGGGCACGGGAAAAACTCCGCGTGTTTCTCCTGCTGTGGTTTGTGTTGAGTTATGTACAGGGCGTGTTTTCCGGGCTGAACGAGGACGAACCGTACTATTACATGTACGCCATGTTTCCGGCCTGGGGGTATTTCGACCATCCGCCGATGGTGGGCATGTTCGCATGGGCCGGGATCCAGATGTTCGGCAAGGTGTTGGGGTTGCGGCTGTTTTCGGCCATTTCCTCGACCTTGTTCCTGTACGCCGTTTGGAAACTGATCGAGCACAAGGACAAGTACAAGTACGTCAATGTCTTTATCTTGATGGCGCTGTCCATCCCGATGGTGAGCGTGTACGGATTCATGATCGTACCCGACGGACCGCTGCTGTTCTTCGTATCCCTGTTCCTGTTGGCTTACCGCTGGTTCCTCAAGAGTGAGAATGTCCTCAAAGCGATCCTGGTAGGTGTCCTGGCAGCCGCCGTGTTGTACAGCAAGTACCATGGAGTGCTGGTGTTGCTGCTGGTGGTGGCCTCCAACGTGAAACTGCTGCGCGACCGCTATTTTTACGTCGCGGTCCTTACGGCATTGGTGCTGCTGGTGCCCCACATCACTTGGCAGGTGGAACACGATTTTCCTTCGCTGTCCTATCACTTGTACGAACGTACGGCCGATAAGGCGTACAAGTTCCGCTATACGTGGGAGTATCCGCTCAACCAACTGGCGGTATTCGGCCCGTTCCTGTTTCCGGTGATGGTCCTGGCCGTGTGGAAAGGCGGGAAAAAGAATCCCGGCAGAATGGCTCGTGCCATGCGCTTTTTGTTCTGGGGATTTCTGGCTTTCTTCTTTCTGATGACCTTCAAGGGCCATGTGGAACCGCACTGGACGGTGGTAGCCATCATCCCGGCGATGTATTTTACGTTCCATTATGTGTTGCGCAGCGAGAGGAAGGCACGGTATTTCGTGGGGGCTTCCTTGTTTTCCGCTTTTCTGATCTTCGTGGTGCGGGTCGCCTTGTTCCTTCCGGGACTCGATACGCCGTACCATCACCAGAAGGAATGGGCAGGGAGCATTCACGATGTGGCGGGCGATGCGCCGGTGGTATTCCGCGACAGTTACCAGAAAGCCTCGATGTACACGTATTATACGAATTGCCCGGCTATCAGCGCCCGCAGTCCCCAGGGGCGGCGCAACCAGTACGATATTTTCCCGATCAAGGATTATATTCGCGGGCAGCGGGTGCTGTACCTCGACGGGGAGAGCGATCAGGTGATCATCCGCGCGGGCAAGAAAGAGCTGTGCGGGCGATGGATCGAGCATTTCGAACCCGATAGCTTGTGGGCAAAACCTTCGGTGAAGCGATGATAGAGACCGCGCGTGTCCAAGGAGAAAGTTCATTTCTGTTTTTCGCATTCCTGATCGGATTTGCGTTTGTCGTTTTGTTGGAATACCTCTATCCGGAGTTTTTCCGTAGGGATACGCGGCGTTTGTTTTATTCCTCCTCCGAGGCTTCCGCCCAGCGGAATCCCCGGGCTTATGCGCTCTATCAGGCCTTGAGTGCCTTGTTGTTCGGGTTTGCCTTTGCGTTGTTTCTTTCGTTTTGCTTGGGAAAGATGTATTTCGGGGGGGGCTTTTCCTGGCTTCGTTCGGGGGTTGCGTTTGGCTTTGCCCTCGTTTTCTTGGGAGGGCGTTACGTGATCGACCGCTTTCTGGCCTGGTTGTTCGGAGCAAAAGCCTTGGAGCGAATATTGGTGGAGAAAAGAACGGCGTTCCAGTTGTCGTTTGCCGTGTATGGATTGATCCTGTTTTTCGTGGGGGTTTATTCCGGTTTTTTCCCGGATGGTTTTGAAAAAAAAGCCTTGCTGGGAGGTTTCATTTTATACTTTGTAGGGTATGTGGCGGTGATGGTGGAATATTTGGCCAGACGGGCGGAGTATTTTTTCTATTTTATTTTTTATCTTTGCGTGGTCGAAATCTGTCCGGTACTTGTGGCTTGGAGTATGCTCAAACGCACATTGGCCGGATAAAAAAATGACTTCGGCGCGCCCAAGGAAGCGTTTTTAGTAAAAAAAATGAAAGTAAAGACCATTCTTGTTTCCCAGCCCGAACCCAAAACGGAAGGTTCTCCCTACAACGAATTGGAACAGAAATTCGGCGTGAAGATCGATTTTTTGCCTTTTTCCCATGTGGAAGGCGTTGACGCATCGGCGGTACGCAAGCAAAAGATCGATTTGAAGAACTATACGGCACTGATCCTCAACAGTAAAAATGCGGTCGATCATTACTTCCGCATTGCCGAGGAGATGCGTTACAAGGTGCCCGACACCATGAAGTATTTCTGTCAGACGGAGGCCATCGCCTACTACCTGCAAAAGTACGTGGTGTACCGCAAGCGCAAGATTTACATCGGCGGAAAAACGTTCGACGACGTGGTGAAGGTCATCCGCAAGCACCGCACCGAGACGTTCCTGATGCCGACCTCGGACAGCCTGCGCCCGGAGATTCCCGCCGCACTCGACGAATTGGGCATCAAGTGGGATCGGGTCGTTCTGTACAACAACGTCTATTCCGACCTTTCCGGCTTGAAAGACAAAAAGTACGATGTGATGGCTTTCTTCACCCCGGCCGGTATCAAGTCGATGTTCCACAATTTCCCCGACTTCCAGCAAGGTGATACCCGTATCGCTACCTTTGGGGTATCGACATTCCGCGAAGCCGAAGGTTCGGGACTGACGGTGGACATCAAGGCTCCTTCGCCCGAGGCTCCCTCGATGGCCATGGCTTTGCAGGAATACATCAAGACCAACAACAAACAATAATCGACAGCAACCGAGTCTCGGAAAGAAGGGGGCGGGAGAATGCGCAGGTGCGCTTCTGAATCCTGCTCTTTCGACTTCGGCAATCGTTGGCCGCCCCGAAAGGGGCGGCCAACGATTGCTTTCTACCCGTAGGGACGTATTTTTTTAGGGAATTGCCCCCCGGCCGCGCTCCGTGCAAAACGGGGCTCTCGTTTTGCTGGCACGTCCCGCTTATTTGCTTATTTTTGCTTTCGGAAAAGACTTAAAATTTCGGAAAAAGACATGGAAACCGATCTCTCCCTCCGCTACAATTACGCCCCACCTGCATCCCGCCGGGCGGACGGGACGAATCCCCTGCTGGTCATGGCACATGGGTATGGCGCCGACGAGAACGACTTGTTTTCGATGGCGGGGGAATTTCCCGCCGTATTTCATGTGGTGGCTCCTCGGGCGCCCCTGGACTTGCCTTACGGAGGAGCAGCGTGGTATTCGTTGGATTTTCAGGGCAATCGGATGATCTCGGATATCCCCCAGGCGGTTGCGGCACGGGAACGCTTGGCGGAGTTTGTCGCCGAGGCGGCCCGGAAATATGGCGTGGCTTCGCACGATGTGTGGCTGCTGGGTTTCAGCCAGGGGGCGATCCTCAGTTACGGCATCTTGTCCAGGTATCCCGAGCGGGCGCGTTACTACCTGCCCTTGAGCGGATACATCGAGCCGGGGATTGTCGGTCCCGAGGTTGCCCCCGGGGATCGTTCGGCCATAAAGGTGCTGGCTATGCACGGTACGCAGGACCCGGTGATCCCCATCGAGGCCGGGCGGAGAGTCCAGGATTTTCTGAAAAGGCTGGGGGTGGATTTTCGTTTCCATGAATTTCCGATCGGGCACGGCATCAGTCGGGAAGGGATGGGGTGTATCCGTACGTGGGTGGAAGAAGGTTTGAAAAGAAAATAGATTTTGATATGAGGTGCGTTGGTTTACTTTTTTCGGGTTTGGCGACGGCCTTTATAGGGACTTGCATAGCGGGCTGTTCGGAGGCGCGGGATGAATGGCCCACGACGGAGTTGGTGGCGGACAGCGTTGTGGTGTCCCAGATCATCAAACCGGAGGGCTGGGCGGTGACGGGAGACCATTGCGTGGTACAGAGCGTTGACACCGATACGATCTTTTATGTGTACAGTTTACCCGATTTCCGTTTTCGCTATTGTGCGGTGACTTCCGGGGAGGGCCCGCAGGAGATGAACGGCTCCAATGTCGAAATACTGCCCGGTAGCCGGGGCGAGGATACTCTATCCGTAGTAGATTGGTTGCGGAAGAAACTATGGACGTTCGCCGTGGGGACTGACAGCATGAGGCGGACGGAGGAAGTTAATTTAGATTTTTCCGTGTTCGACCCGATATGTGCTTTACCGGGACGGAAGGCGGTCTGTCTGGGCTGGAAGATGAAGGACGATGATACGAACGGGCTGGAATTGGCCGATTATGGCACGGGCGAAAAGATGGATTCCCTGACACTGCGCACTTGGCGAAAGACGGTGCAGGGTGATCATTTTACGATCCAGACGGTGGTCAATATGGTGAATTGCGCCTTGGCCGGAGAGGTGCTGGGCATACTGTACGAATATACCGGACGGGTGGAGTTTTACGACCTGTCGGGCGGCCGCTTTGCGCTGCAAAGGGCTTTGGGGGACGAGCGTTCACGGGAGCAGCTCCGCCAGATGGATTTTGACGGGCAGGAAATGGGAACGATTTACGGTCCGATGGTTTCGGACGGGGCGTATTTTTACGCGTTAGAGTCGGAATACCGGACGGCGGATGGCGACGGTGGCGGCGAACCGGAATTTTTCCGGGAGAAAAAGTTGCTTTCCTCGGCCGTGCGGGTATTCGACCGGAAGGGTCGTCCGGTGAAAAGATATATGCTGGATCGGCCCGTGGACGGGATATGCGCGTATAAGGGGGCGTTGTACGCTTACGACAGCCGACAGGACTTCGAACAGGTGTACGTCTTCGCTATGGAGCAGGCGGAATAATGTTTGTTAAAGCCTGTTAAAGAGGGGCGGGACGGGCTTTGCCGCGTGGGTGAAAAAGCGTATCTTTGCCCTCGGTTTTTTCGTTGAGATCAAACAATCACCAAAATAAAAGAACGGAAGCCGACATAAGGCTTCGCATAAAACAAAAACACCATGAGCCACAAGATCAAACCGGGAGTCGTAACAGGTGAGGCGCTGGCCGAACTGTTCGCTTTTGCCAAGGAAAAAGGATTTGCCATGCCGGCCGTGAACTGCACGGGCAGCAACACCATCAACGCTGTGTTGGAAACGGCGCGGGATGTCAATTCGCCTGTGATCGTTCAGTTCTCCAACGGCGGTGCGGCTTTTATCGCCGGAAAGGGCTTGGCCAATGATGCGCAGCAGGCTTCCATTGCAGGAGCTATCTGCGGAGCACAGCATGTGCACAAATTGGCCGAAATGTACGGAGTTCCCGTCGTGCTGCATACCGACCACTGTGCCAAGAAGCTCCTCCCCTGGGTGGACGGGTTGCTGGAGGCCGGAGAGAAATACTTCGCTCAGAACGGCAAGCCGTTGTTCTCTTCGCACATGATCGACTTGTCCACCGAGCCGCTCAAGGACAACATCGAGACGTGCAAAAAGTACCTGGCTCGTATGAGCAAGATGGGTATGACCCTGGAGATCGAACTCGGCATCACCGGTGGCGAAGAAGACGGGGTGGATCATTCCGGAGTGGATTCCAGCCGGCTCTACACCCAGCCCGAGGACGTGGCCTACGCCTACGAGGAATTGTTGAAGGTCAGCCCCAACTTTACCATTGCAGCTTCCTTCGGTAACGTACACGGAGTTTACAAGCCGGGTAACGTGGTGCTCAAACCGACCATTCTGCGCGACTCGCAGGAGTACATCCAGAAGAAGTACAACACGGCGCCCAAACCGGTCAACATGGTCTTCCACGGCGGTTCCGGTTCTTCGCTCGAAGAGATCCGCGAAGCCATCGGCTACGGGGTGGTCAAGATGAACATCGATACCGACACGCAGTTCGCTTTCATGGCGGGTGTACGCGACTACATGGAGCAGAAAAAGGCATACCTGCAGACCCAGGTGGGCAACCCCGAGGGCGAGGATGCACCGAACAAGAAATACTACGATCCGCGCGTATGGTTGCGCAAGGGGGAAGATACCCTTCGTGCCCGCATCCGGGAGGCCTTCGAGGACCTGCTGTGCGTGGACGTACTCAAGTAAGGCATTTCCCCTTTGTCGGAAAAGAAAGATCGCCCGCTTTTTTCGGCGGGCGGTCTTTTTTCATTTGCACCGGGAATCCCGGTGTGCTACCTTTGTCAAATCATAGAGATCGGATCGATCGGAAAAAGATGAACAAACGACATGCCCTGCTTTTCGGGGAAATCAAATCGGCGGTGGATTCGGACATGGACAGCGACGACGTGATCCGTTTCGTATGCCAAATGTTGTTCGACGGAGTGCCGCATTTCGACTGGGTCGGCGTGTACCGCTGCGTACCCGAGCGGGAAGCGCTCGTGCTGGGACCCTATTCGGGCGAGGAGACTGAACACGAGGAAATCCCCTATGGCAGCGGGGTATGCGGCCGGGTAGCCCGCTCGGGACAGAAACTCGTCGTGGCGGATGTATCGACTGAGGAAAATTACATCGCATGCAGCCTGCAGGTGCGCAGTGAGGCGGTCGTGCCGGTGAAACGCGCCGGGCAGACCATTGCGGTGCTGGATGTGGACTCCTTTACCCCCGACGGATTCTCCCGCGAGGACGTGGAACTCCTCGAAGGGGTCGCCGAGGAGATCGTTCCCTTTATTTGACCGCTTTTTGGGGCGGGAAAGAGGAAAAAGCGCCTCCGGAGGGTGTGCAGCTCCCCGGGAAATTGCTAATTTTGCAGATACCAAATCAATCGGAGCAATGCTTGACAAGATAAAAGAATACATGGATCGTGTGGAGGCTTTTCAGGCTTCCACGGCCGAAGAACTGGAAAACTTCCGGGTGAAATACCTGGGAAAGAAGGGGGTACTCAACGAACTCTTCGAGGAGTTCAAGAAAGCACCCGCCGAGAGCAAACGCGAGATCGGACAGCGGCTCAACCAGTTGAAAAACAAAGCAACGGAACGCGTCAGCGCCTTGCGGGAGGAATTTGAAGCGGCCCGTGAGCAGTCCTCAGCCGGCGAAGACCTTTCCCGTCCCGCCCTTATCGAACCCATCGGTTCGCGCCATCCCATCTCCGAGGTGCGCCGTCAGGTGGTGGATATCTTTTCCCGCATCGGCTTTACCATTGCCGACGGTCCGGAGATCGAGGACGATTGGCACAATTTCACTGCGCTCAATCTCCCGCAACACCATCCGGCACGCGACATGCAGGATACGTTTTTCATTCAGACCAATCCGGATATCCTCCTGCGTACCCAGACCAGTTCCGTCCAGGCGCGCCACATGGAGGTGAACCGTCCTCCGATCCGTGTGATCTCGCCGGGACGCGTGTTCCGCAACGAGGCCATTTCGTACCGGGCACACTGCATGTTCCACCAGATCGAGGGACTGTACATCGACAAGAACGTTTCGTTTGCCGACTTGAAACAGGCTTTGACCTACTTTACGCACGAGATGTTCGGCAAGTCCAAGATCCGCCTGCGCCCGTCGTATTTTCCCTTTACCGAGCCTTCGGCCGAGGTCGATGTGTATTGGGGGCTGGAAACGGAAGCCGATTACCGCATTACCAAAGGAACCGGTTGGCTGGAGATCATGGGCTGCGGAATGGTCGATCCCAATGTGCTGCGCAATGTGAACATCGATCCGGATGTCTATACCGGCTATGCCTTTGGCATGGGGATCGAGCGGATGGCGATGTTGCTCTACCAAGTGAAGGACCTTCGCCTGTATTTCGAGAACGACGTGCGTTTCCTCGAACAGTTCCAGAGCGCTTTGTAATGTAAAGGGGGGGAAAGTATTCCATCTCCTATGACAAGGGCGGGCAAGCGGGGCGCCTTCGGCGTCCCGCT
>JFBN01307338.1_pt1 | contig 44721 bp, 48 predicted proteins | sample 768741 | NCBI WGS metagenome assembly JFBN01 (sample SAMN01983846, study PRJNA193217) | chicken gut metagenome | biome: terrestrial biome; isolation source: ceca of Broiler chicken | host: Gallus gallus | place: United Kingdom: England | collected 2010-09-07
GGAAATTATTTTTGCATAAACAGATGATTAGTGGCAGGGGGAAATCCTGCCGCTTTTTCTGCTTTAGTTTGTCAGCTTGACAAATAAAGGGTTAAGGAATATAATTAGATTCAGTATTATACAAGGAGTTAATAAATATGCGGCAAGGTATTCTTAAATAAACTGTCAATTTGATAGTGGGAACAAAAAGTAGCAGTCCCGTTTCACTTTTAATATGGGGCTTAGTTTTTTGTACCCAGTTTAAGAATACTTTTATCATGTGATTTTATATGCCCGAAAACATATAAGTGTTTTGGGGCTATTGGAGTTATTTACCCAGTGATAGGAGTATTTATCACTGGGTATTTTTATGCCCTTTTTTGGGTGTTGATAGGAGGAAAATCACATGAAAATAATTAACTTAGGCATTCTGGCTCACGTTGACGCAGGAAAGACAACATTAACGGAAAGTTTATTGTATACCAGTGGTGCAATTGCAGAACTAGGGAGCGTAGATGAAGGCACAACAAGGACAGATACAATGAATTTGGAGCGTCAAAGGGGAATCACTATCCAGACAGCAGTGACATCTTTTCAGTGGGAGGATGTAAAAGTCAACATTATAGATACGCCAGGCCATATGGATTTTTTGGCGGAAGTATACCGTTCTTTATCCGTATTAGACGGAGCAGTATTATTAGTTTCTGCAAAGGATGGCATACAGGCACAGACCCGTATACTGTTTCATGCACTACAGATAATGAAGATTCCGACAATTTTTTTCATCAATAAAATTGACCAAGAGGGGATTGATTTGCCAATGGTATATCGGGAAATGAAAGCAAAGCTTTCTTCGGAAATTATAGTGAAGCAAAAGGTTGGGCAGCATCCCCATATAAATGTAACGGACAATGACGATATGGAACAGTGGGATGCGGTAATTATGGGAAACGATGAACTATTAGAGAAATATATGTCAGGGAAACCGTTTAAAATGTCAGAACTGGAACAGGAAGAAAACAGGAGATTCCAAAACGGAACGTTATTTCCCGTTTATCACGGAAGCGCTAAAAACAATCTGGGGATTCGGCAGCTTATAGAAGTAATTGCCAGTAAATTTTATTCATCAACGCCTGAAGGTCAATCTGAACTATGCGGGCAGGTTTTTAAGATTGAATATTCAGAGAAAAGGCGGCGTTTTGTTTATGTGCGTATATATAGCGGAACATTGCATTTGAGGGATGTTATTAGAATATCTGAAAAAGAGAAAATAAAAATCACAGAGATGTGTGTTCCGACAAACGGTGAATTATATTCATCCGATACAGCCTGCTCTGGTGATATTGTAATTTTACCAAATGATGTTTTGCAGCTAAACAGTATTTTGGGGAACGAAATACTGTTGCCGCAGAGAAAATTTATTGAAAATCCTCTCCCTATGATCCAAACAACGATTGCAGTAAAGAAATCTGAACAGCGGGAAATATTGCTTGGGGCACTTACAGAAATTTCAGATTGCGACCCTCTTTTAAAATATTATGTGGATACTACAACGCATGAGATTATACTTTCTTTTTTGGGGAATGTGCAGATGGAAGTCATTTGTGCCATCCTTGAGGAAAAATATCATGTGGAGGCAGAAATAAAAGAGCCTACTGTTATATATATGGAAAGACCGCTTAGAAAAGCAGAATATACCATCCACATAGAAGTCCCGCCAAATCCTTTCTGGGCTTCTGTCGGGTTGTCCATAGAGCCGCTCCCTATTGGAAGCGGAGTGCAGTATGAAAGCAGAGTTTCACTTGGATATTTAAATCAATCGTTCCAAAATGCGGTTATGGAGGGGGTTCTTTATGGCTGCGAGCAGGGGCTGTATGGATGGAAAGTGACAGACTGTAAAATCTGTTTTGAATATGGATTGTATTATAGTCCTGTAAGTACCCCCGCAGACTTTCGGCTGCTTTCCCCTATCGTATTGGAGCAGGCTTTAAAAAAAGCAGGGACAGAACTATTAGAGCCATATCTCCACTTTGAAATTTATGCACCGCAGGAATATCTCTCACGGGCGTATCATGATGCTCCAAGGTATTGTGCAGATATTGTAAGTACTCAGATAAAGAATGACGAGGTCATTCTGAAAGGAGAAATCCCTGCTAGATGTATTCAAGAATACAGGAACGATTTAACTTATTTCACAAATGGGCAGGGAGTCTGCTTGACAGAGTTAAAAGGATACCAGCCAGCTATTGGTAAATTTATTTGCCAACCCCGCCGCCCGAATAGCCGTATAGATAAGGTTCGGCATATGTTCCACAAGTTAGCTTAACAGCTTGCAAAAGTCATATAAAATGAGATTTGAAAGGATTAGAGACTAATTATGATGAAATGCGAATGGATATTGTGTCCTGTTTGTGGGAGCAAAACCCGTAATAAAATTAGGAAGGACACTGTTTTGGAGAATTATCCCCTTTATTGTCCAAAATGCAGACAAGAAAGATTGATTAAAGTTGACAACTTGAAGATAACTGTCATCAAAGAGCCAGACGCTTAAGACGCAGAGCCGATGAAATTGTGGAACAATTCACGAATCATCGGCTCTTTTTGTTTCGTATTTGAAAGAACAAACTCACCAAATAAAAAAAACGATATTCGGGTGGGTTATTTTGTTATACCCTAAATTACCCTCTGAGTAAGCACGACCTTAAAGACTTAAAGGAACGGTGCAACGAGCAGAGCTGGGAACAGGGCTTGCATGTGCCGGAGAAAGGAAAGACATTTGCTGGAGAAGTCCGGGAAGAAACGGTGGCATGGAGCAAAGACACCTACCAGCTTTTGAAACAGGCAGAGCAGGGAAAGGTCAAAAGCTATGTGCAGGATATTGCCCTTGCGGTGCTGGATTGTAAGGAAACAGCGACCAGCCGGGAAACCTTTATCCGGCTGATGAATGAAAGAGGGTACGGGGTGGACTGGCAGGACAGCCACAAGTACATCACATATACCGACTTAGCCAGGGAACAGGCAGGAGAAAAGGCTTGTAAAATCAGGGATAACAAGCTGGAAAAATACTACAATATGGATTTTGGAAAGGAGAGTATGGAGCATGAGTTTGAGAGAAATGCACGAACAGCAGAAGCAGAGCAGTCCAAGAGAGCAGCTTCAAGAGTTAAACCGACAGAGCCGGACAGAGCTGGAAAACAGTCTGCTCAAAGAAGCGTTGGCGATGTCGAGCGAGAACTGCGAGGAATTGATGAAGCAGTCAAATCAAGAACAAGTGAGGGCAGAGCAGAACAGGCAGAGAGACGCAGAGCAGAACAGGAAGCTCATCAGCGAGCTGAAGCAGAGCGTAGAGCTGCTGAAGAACAGCAACGAATTGCTTCAAGACGCTATATCGGGCGAGATTGGGAGCCTGAAAGATGAGGTTAAGGAAAACACCGTCCAAGAGGTTAGAAAGGCGTTACAGGCGAATATAGAGGCTATACAGAGGGCTACAAAGCTTCTTGAGAAGCAGTCTGATACACTTACGAGCGTGATGAAGCAGAAGATCCGGGAGCTTGAGGAAAGTAAGAACAGTTTTTTTAGATATGAGGGCTTGAAGTTGTACCTGTTTTGGGGCGGTATGGTCTGCAATATTTTAGTGTTTCTTATGCTGTTGTATGGTATGATTAGTAAGTAAAAAGAAATCGATAAATTAGAATTTGACGGGGAGGTCTCATGAGGACAGAATATAAACACAATCCGCCCATTCCATATAGTCTGCATGATATGCGGGTCAAAAAGATTATAATTCAAGATAAAACAATAGTCCTTGAATTCGAGGACGGATATGAAAAACTTACAGAACCTTTTGAACAGGTCGAGGGAAACATCACAATCGAAGGTGTGGATTTTGATTGTACCTGCGTTATGTTGCAGAGCAAATGGGGAAACTATGGAAAATTCAACGGTGAGAAATTAGAACTGGAACGCTTTATAAAGAGATACAAAAACTATAGCTTTGAAATTGTAGATGAATTATACGGGTATAATCAAGTATTGTATTCTGGTTATTTATCTATCTTAGAAACAGAAGATTTAGTTCAAATGGACATTTCAATTTACTTTACGGGCAAAATTATTTACGATACAAAAGAGTAACAAATTCCAGTTTGTCGGTACGAAGAAAAAGGTGCAAAAAATGCGGAGAAAAGATTTATGTTGAGTTTCAGCCGAATGAAAAATTTATTTTCAAATGTCCTAATTGCTCGAGAAAAAATAGAAAGGTTTTTTATGCGTTCTAGCTTAGAAAAAGTGATAAAAAACTATAATGAAAATTTTTCAAATAAAAGAGATAATGATTTTGCACAGGGTTTAATAAAGTATCTTTACGAAAATGCTATTATAGGAGAAAATGATAAATTTTTTTTAGAGAAAAATTTTCAATATATTAGGATAATCAATGAAAAAGAAAAAAGATTGATTAATGTGTATTTTTGCGATTATCGCTTTAATTTGCATTTTTAAAAATGAAATTTGGGAATTTGTAAAATTTATTTTTTCTAATTTAGATTTCATATGTGGTAATTTTGCAAATTTTGTAGGCGAAGATAATATAGTATTTTTTCCAATTACAACTCTTTTAATAGTATTTACTATAGCTATTTGTGCTGTTTGGGGATTATCTAATGTTTTATCTCTCTCATTATTTATAATGCCTATATTTGTCGCGGTTTTTTATATTTTTAATATTGATATAAGTTTAAAAAACCTTTATGGCTCTTATTTTATATTTTTAATCATTATTAATGGTCTTTCATGGAGTGTAAATCAAAGATGAAAAAAATTACAATAGTAGCATACGCAATATGTTTTTTATCAGGCTTATGGTTTTTATTTAGTAGTGTTAAAGATGATTTTGGTATCTTATCTTTTATTCTTGGAATTGCACTTATTTATTTTGGTGTTATTAATATAAAAAGAATTTTGAATGATTCTAACGAGAATAAAACCGAGCTTGAAACTCTATTTGCTACAGCAAATATTATTTTTGTATCGATAAGTTCTATTTTTCTTTTAATGCTTATTGCCTTTTTTACTTTTCAAAATGAAATAAATATTAAATTCTTTTCGGATCAAGGACTTGTATTAAAAAATGATAAAAAGATTTCTATTTATTTAAAAGGAAAAGAGATTAAAAGCTTTGATGAAAACAAATATGGATTTGTAATGGCTGTTTATGGCGATAAACACATTGAAGTTGTTTTGCAAAACAAAGAAAACGATACCTTTTTTGAGTTAAGATGTAATGAGGAAGGTTGCAAAGAAATATTAAAGGAGGATAAATGAGAGTAGTAAATTTGTCAAAAAAGATTGTGGATAAAATTTTGTTTTTGAGAATAAATCGTGTTGTTAATATCCTTATGTTAATTTTTGCCTTGTTTTCAACTATCGCTATTGCACTATTTTTATCCTATTTTATAGAAGAAGAAAATTACTATGCTTATTTTGTATCTAGTTTTTTTCTAGTGAACGGGTTTTTGCTAACTATTCATTTAATTGGTGAAAAAAGTGTGCAAAAGAAGTGGATTATGATGATAATTTTATCAGTAAACTTAACAACTCTTTGAGAAAAGAATTAGAAGATGATCTTTTAAAGCTTCAGGAATACTATGATGGAATTAATGTTTTAGAATACAAAACTTTTGCTTTGTTAAAATGTAATTCTTATTATGAAAAAGGCAGAATTAATGAGGAACTCATAGATAAAATCAAAAAATATTACATTAATCTTTTTAAAAAGAAAATAGCAAAAGAATTAGAAGAAATGCAGAAAGAGAAAGAGAGAAGAAATATTTTAAAAACAAATCAAGAGCTAATCTTGAAAAAGATAGGAGAGTAATAAAATGCTAGAGATGGATAATAATAAAGAATTTAAAATCTTAAGACTAAATAAACAAGAAATTTTAAAAATTGGAGGTTATGGCATTTGCGATAGTTGTAATAGAAGATTAAGCAATGATGGATATATGATTTGTGTTTTATATAGCTGTTATTGTGAAAAATGCTACAAAGAATGGTATAAAGTTGCAATTAACCATAAAGAAGATAGAGAAATTGAAAAAGATGTTTATGAAAATATTAAATCGAAAATAACTAATATTTATTTTTAGTTCTTATTAATAAATATTAGTATATAATATTATACAAAAATATAAAAAAGGTTTTTTTATGATAATATCTGTTGTAAATAAAAAAGGTGGTGTTGGAAAAACTCCTTTTGCTTTTTCAATTGCTAAAGATCTGGAATATTTTTTACAAAGCAATGACAATTCTATTATAGAAAAGATTTATCCTGAAAAAGCAAAAATTTTACCGACTCCAAAAAAAATAGATAATTGCGTTTATGATTTTGGTGGTTTTGTAGAAAAAGGGGTATTAGATATTATTAAAGAAAGTAATAAGATTATTATTCCTTGCACGAGTAATTACAATTCTTTACTTAGAACATTGGAAACTTTAAATGAAATAGGTAATGATGATAGAGTTTGTATCTTGGTTACAGATTATAGAGATGAGAAAGAGAAAAGGCAAATTTGTGAAACTCTTGAAAGCAATTTTACAGATTTAAATCTCTTTTTCTTTAAATTTTCAAAGATAATTGAAAATTCTATGAGTAGTGGAGCTTCTTTTACTGAACTTTATAATGAAAACAATCTTTCAAGATTAAGTTATACAAATTTTTTCAATGAGTATCAAAGACTTTTAGATTTTATTAGAAAGGATAAATAATAATGGAAAAAAAACCCTTTACAATAGCAGAAGCTTTAAACTCTGAAACAAGCTCTCAAAAAACATATAGTAAAGCTGATAAAAAGTCAGCTGGAAGAAAAACTATAGATCAAAAACTAAGAAGAGACAATTTAGTAGTTTGCAGACTTAATGAACAAGAAATGGAAATTTTGAAAAAATTAATGGATTTAGATTTAGTAAGTGAATATGGTACTTATATAAGAAAATTAATCTTAAAAGAGGCACGAGCTTTAAATATTAATAGTTAAAAATGTTAAAATATCCTTGCAAAAAACAAAAATTACAAGGATACAAATGAGTAAAAAAACAAAAAGACAAATTGAAGATGAAAAAGATTATGGCGGTCGAAGTTTATTTGATCTAATCGAATTAGAATTTTCACAAGGAGAAGAAAATGAGCAACAAAATAGAGAATTATCCGAACATAGAGAAGTTACAGACAATATTGAACGAACTAGCATTTCATCAAATACACCAAGCGTGGATAGACAAGAAAATTCCACAATACAGCTTGATAATACTAGAGAGATGGGCAGAGTTTTATCCGAACACAATCAAGAATCTAGGAATGTCAGATCTAATGACACTAGCATTGCCACAAACACAAATGGAATTAGCAATCTTGGAGAGCAAAGAAGCAGACAAGAAGAGAGAACAGGGGCTAACAGATATGGAGATACTAGCAGAAGAGCAAATAAATCTCAATCAATACATAGCGATAGAACCCCAAATTTATTCTCCTTTATTTCAAGAAATGATGATGAAAGACAAGGAACAGATGCTGCAAGAAGCTACAATCAACAATCAGTATTGGAAACTGCAGCAAGAAATGATGGATATGAAAGAAGAAGCCTCAAATCTGGGCAAAAATTAGATTTTGTAAGCGATGATGAAATCTATCTAGGTTCTTTAAAAGATAGATTTCAAAAAAACCTTCAAGCCATTAAACTTTCAAAAACTATTGAACAAGAAAATCGCTACGCTACCAAACAAGAACAAGAAATTCTAAATAAATTTTCAGGATGGGGCGGTATTCCTCAAGCTTTTGATCATCAGAATAAAGAATGGGAAAAAGAATTTAAAGAACTTATTAGCACACTTGATTATGCAGAATATGAAAAGGCAAAAACTTCAACTTTAGATGCTTTTTACACTCCAAAAATTATTATCGATACAATTTATCAAGGGCTTAATCAGCTAGGATTTAATAATGATGATCACACCAAAGAAATATTTGAGCCAAGTGCAGGTATAGGCTCTTTTTTGTCTTATGCAAAAAATTATAGCGATAAATATCATTTTACTTGCGTAGAGCTTGATACTATAAGTGCAAATATATTAAAGCATTTGCACCCAAATCAAACAATTTATAATAAAGCATTTCAGCACCATTTATTTGATAAGCCATACGATGCTTTTATAGGTAATCCGCCTTTTGGTCAAAAAAAGATCTTGGATTTAAATGATCCGACACTTAATAAAACGAGTGTGCATAATTATTTTATTGGTAATGCAATTAAAAATTTAAAAGAAGATGGAATTGCTGCTTTTGTAGTATCAAGTTATTTTTTAGATTCTAAAAATAGCACAATAAGAAATTTTATAGCCGAACAAGCAACATTTTTAGGTGCTGTAAGATTGCCAAATAATGCTTTTAAAAAACGAGCTAATACAGAAGTTACTACCGATATTATCTTTTTTAAAAAAGGTAAAGATTTAAATATAGATAAATCTTGGCTAGAAAGCGTAGAATACTATGACGATCGTTTTGATGAAGCTGAAAAAAGAGGTATGCACCCTGATGTTTTTAATGACTTTAGAATAAATGAGTATTTTAAAAATAATCCACAAAATATCTTAGGAAAAATGAATATTAAAAGCTCTCAATATGGTTATAGTTTAGAATGCTTAGATGATGGAAGAGATTTAAAAATCGCTTTAGAAAATTTTACAAAAACCTTACCTAAAAACATTTATAAATATCAAGAAACAAAAATCAAGCTATCTTATTACAGGATTGATAGAGAATCGCCTGAATACGAAAAATATAGCAAAACTCTAAGTAAGTTAAAAGATGGAAATTATTTTGAATACAATAATGAAATCTACATGAAAATCGGAAGCGATGATGAGTTAGTCTTTTCAAAACCTGTTTTAAATGAACACGATACAAGAAGAATTAAAAAACTCATTGCTCTTAGAGATCAATTTAACACTCTTATTGAATATGAAAAAAATGAATCTAGCGATCTTTTAGTAGAAAATCAAAGAAAATATCTAAACAAGCTTTATGATGAATTTGTAGCCAAAGAAGGATATTTAAATAGAGATGCAAATAAAAAAGCCTTTAGAGAAGATGTGGAAGCAAACAAAATTTTGGCACTAGAAAAAAATTATAGCAGTGGTATTTCAAAAAGTGTAGCTTTAAAAGAAGGTATAGATCCTATTGCACCAAGTGCAACAAAAGCAGATATTTTTTTCAAAAGAACTATAAATGCACAAAAAGAAATTAAAATCTCGACTCCAAAAGAAGCATTAATTGCTAGTATCAATGAATATGGGAGAATTGATTTAAAATTTTTAGAAACGAATTTAAATCAGCCTTTAGAAGAAACCCTTAAATCTTTAGAGCAAGATAAATTAATCTTTAAAGATCACAAAAATCCTGCAAATTATGTTTTGGCTGAAAAATATCTTTCTGGCAATGTTAAAGCAAAGCATAAAGAAGTAAAAAAATTAGTAGAAGATGGCTTTAATGAATTTGTTAATAATTTAGAAAGCTTAGAACAAGTCTTGCCTAAAGATTTAAAAGCGGTTGATATTTCAATAAGCTTAGGGACAACATGGATACCTATAAAATATTACAAACAATTTATAGAAGAAACCTTACAAATTACTCCTAAAGATTATGATTTATTTTTAATGGAAAAAACAGGCGAATGGAGTCTTAAAGGTTTTGGCTATTCTTTAAGTTCTTATATTCGTTCAGAATATGCCACAGAAAGAATAGGTTGCTTTGATTTGTTGGAGCATGGATTATTAAGAAAGCCTATTCGCATTTATGATAAAAAACTAGATCCATCAGGAAAAGAAATCAGAGAATTAAATCCTAAAGAAACTGCAATCGCTAATTCTAAATTAGAAAATTTAAAAAATGAATTTATAGAATGGATTTATAAAGACTATGATAGACGCACAGATTTGGAAAATATCTATAATGAAAGGTTTAATACAAATATAGAACCACAATACAATGGAGAGCATTTAGAACTTCCAAATTTCAATGCCAATATCAAACTCAAAAAACACCAAAAAAATGCTATATATAGGGCTATTCAAGAAAATAGTATTATTTTTGATCATCAAGTAGGTGCTGGAAAAACTTTAGTGGCAATTTGTTCTGTGATGGAGCAAAAAAGAATGGGGCTTTTAAATAAACCCTTGATTGTAGTCCCTAATCATTTAGCAAGACAATGGAATGATGAGTTTTATCACGCCTATACAAATGCAAACATTTTAGTTGCTACAAATGATGATTTAAAAAAAGATAATAGAGAAAAGTTTTTTTCCAAAATTACAACAAATAATTTTGATGCCATCATTATGACACACTCGCAATTTAAATTAATCCCCGCACCTTATGAAGTTATCAAAAAACAATATGAAGAAGATATTAATATCTTAGAACAAACATTAGAAAAAAAACGAAACGATGATAATGTTATGCGATATTCTGTAAAAGACTTAGAAAAACGCATTGAAAATTTTAAGGTGAAATTGAGTGATTTGCAAACTACACATAAAAAATCTAAAGCGATAGATTTTTCAGAATTAGGAATTGATGCATTAATTATTGATGAAGCACATGAGTTTAAAAATTTACTCATTACAACTTCAATGGGTGATATAAGTGGTCTTGGCAATTTAAAAGGCTCACAAAAAGCCTATGATCTTTATTCTAAAACACAATATATTCACGAGCAAAATAAAAAACTCTATTTTTTAACAGGAACGCCTATAAGCAATTCAATTACAGAGCTTTATACTTTGCAAAGATACATACAACCAAATATCTTAAAAGAAAAAGGGATACAAGCTTTTGATTCTTGGGCTTCTACTTTTGGAGAAGTTACAAACGCTTGGGAGCTTGATAGTTCTGGAATAAATTATAAAATCGTTGCAAGATTTAACAAATTCAAAAATGTTCCTGAACTTTCTACCATGTATAAAAGTGTGGCTGATATTGTAACAAATAATGATATTATGAAATATCAAAAAGATTTCGTGCCAAAGCTTTACAATGACAAACCTATTAATATCGTTGCTCCTAGAAGTAAAGAAATAGCAGAATTTATAGGCATTCAAGATGAAAATGGAAGATGGAATGAAGGCTCTATTGTGTGGAGAATGGAGCATCAACAAGATGATATTACTAGAAATAACTTACTTGCTTGTACCACAGATGCTAGAAAAGCTGGACTTGATTTTAGACTTATTAATCCACATTGTGATGATTATGCAAATTCTAAAATTAATAAGCTTATTGAAAATGTTTTTAATGAGTATAATACTTGGAATGATGATAAAGGCACACAATTAATATTTTGTGATTTATCCACTCCAAAACAACACTCACAAAAAGTTGCTCTAAATGGCAATATTGCTACACCAAATTTAAATAAAGAAGAATTTGTCAATATTAATGAAACAATAGAACAAACAGAAGAAGAGAATAGCAAAAGCCTTGATGAACTCTTAGCAGAACAAGCAAAATTTGATGTATATACTGATATCTTAAAAAAACTTGTCGCAAAAGGTATTCCGCAAAATGAAATTCGTTTCATTCACGATGCAAAAACAGACTTACAAAAAGGACAGCTTTTTGCAGATATGAACTCAGGAAAGGCTAGAATTTTAATTGGATCAACGCAAAAAATGGGTGCTGGAACAAATGTGCAAAAAAGAATTGTAGCCTTGCACCATTTAGATTGTCCTTGGCGTCCTAGTGATTTAGAGCAAAGAAGTGGTAGGGTAATAAGACAAGGCAATGAACTCTTTATGAGAGATCCACAAAACTTTAGAGTAAAAGAGTTTAGATATGCAACTGAAAGAACCTATGATGCTAGAATGTGGCAAGTCATTGAAAGCAAAGCAAGATCCATAGAACAATTTAGAAAAGCTGGTGCTGATGTAAGAACCTTAGAAGATATTACAAGTGGTGCAGCCGATGCTGCAGAAATGAAAGCAGAAGCAACAGGCAATCCACTCATTTTACTACAAGTGCAATTAAATAGTGATCTAAGACAAGAAGAAATGCTTTATAGTGGTTATAAAAGACAAATACACAATAATGAAGAAAGTCTTATAACTAATCTTTCAAAGATTGAACTACTAAAAAAAGATATAGCTAAAATGGAAATTTTAAATTCAATCATCAAAGAAAACAATAGCGAGCATTTTCAAGGAAAGTATTACATTAATGATGATGAAAAAGATTTCATTGTCTTTAAAAATGATACGAGTGATCTAAACAAAAGCAGACAAGCAGAACTTGAAAGAAATTTTGAAAAGATTGTCAAAACAATAGCTGATGACTATCAAAAAGAATATAAGGTTTTAGAGTTTAAAGGACTGCTTATAAGCGGAGAAAGAACAGATTTAAACACTCTTAATTTTTATGTGAGTACTACTGATGGTAAAACAATAATCGAGCCTGAAAATTTGATTTATAAAAGAGATGAAAAAACTTTTTTTAAATTGGAAAGTTATGTAAATTTTGGTGGTTTTGTAAAGAGATTAAACAATTTTTATAATGACTTAGAAAAATTTACTCAACTCAATAAAAATAAGATAGAAAATCTTGAAAAAGAAATTGTGGAGCTAAAAAGCATTACAGGAGATAACACTCCAAAATACAAAAGAAAGGATTATTTAGAGGCATTAAGAGAAGACAATCGCATTATCATGGATGAAATAGAAAAAATGAGTAAACAAAAAAACTACAAAAGTGGTTTTGTGCCAAAATCTGCAAAGATTTTAGAAGATTTAAATAAACAAAGCAAAACTATAAAAGAAAATGAAATTGACTATTAGTAATTACTTAAAGTTTTTATTAATATTTTTATATTATAATTTTTCTATAAAAGTTTTGGCAGTAACCTTAAATATACTCGATAGCATTTATGGCAAACCCTTAACTATATGAACCGCATGATATAAAAATGTCTAAGCGGTTCAATTCTTCTTAAAGTTTTAAAATGTTAAAAAAAGTAGCAATATTAGTAGATGGTGATTTTTTTATAAGACGCCATAAATCTTATTTTAAAAAATTTAAAAAATCTAATCACTATAAGCCTTCTTCCGAAGAATTAGCAAAAGCTTTGCACAATCATTGTTTAAAACATATTGATAAAAATAAAGAAGAGCTATACCGCATTTTCTTTTATGATTGTAAACCTTTGGATAATAAAGCTCATAATCCAAAATCTAATGAATGCATAGATTTTGCTACAACTGAAATTTATAAAGAAAGAATAGAATTGCATAAATGTTTAATCTCTAAACCTTGTCTCGCATTAAGATTAGGTTATCTTGATGAAAAAAGTGCTACTTGGATTATTAAAAATAAGAAAAAACACAAGAAATTATTGAGTGGAAAAATAACAATAAAAGATCTTAGCGATAATGATTATATGTATTATGCAAAACAAAAAGGTGTTGATATGAAGATAGGTATTGACATAGCTACTCTAGCTTTAAAAAAACTAGTCCAAAAAATAGTCTTAATTTCTGGTGATAGCGATTTTGTTCCTGCTTCAAAATTAGCAAGAACAGAAGGTATCATTTTTACTCTCGATCCAATGGGTAATCCTATTAAAGAAAATTTAGAAGAACATATTGATTATTTAAAAACAACTCTACCTTATTTTAAAAAATAAAAATTTATTTTTTTACTTTTCACAATTTACTCATCTCATACAATCTTATAAGTTAAATTCTCAAAACAAAAAATCATCAAAAAGATACTCTAAGACCAATTTAATTGGTCTTAGAGTATTATAAAATTATTTAATACCATTTCTTTCTATTCTTCTATTTTCTCTATCTTTTAAAGTAGATTTAATGATATTTATACATTCTTCAAAAAATTCACCATATCTTTCTTTATCATCTTCCCTCAAATCAAACAAATCAAAAAGCATATAAGATGTTTGTCCGTGATCTAAAATATTTTTTGGATAATGCTTTAAAGATAAAAGTTTTCTGTAATCATCTTCATTAAATTCTAAGCAAGAAATTTTATACTTGAATTTTTGATAAAATTCATATAAATCACAAAGATCGCTACATTCTCTAGCTTCCATTATAAAATTACTTCCTATGCAAAAATAAGTTTGATATAAACCAAATTCATTATTTCGATTTGTTACAATTATTCTAGTATGATCAAGATTATTTTTGCAAGTTACAATATAAATTCTATCAAATTCTTCAGCCTCTTTTATAAACTGGGAGTTAAAATTTGATTTAATAAAATCATTTGCAAATGGAGAACCTTCCCCTGTCAATAGCCAATCATGATTGATTTTAAATGTTAATGCAAATTTTTCTAAAAAATCAAAATCTGGATACATTTTAAAATTTAAAATTTGATTGATTTTTACATAATTACTTTCACCCATTGCTCTTGAACAAGTTATTTCACTTAATTTTAACTCATTAAAGATATGATTAATCCTATCAATTAAATCATCATTGTCTTGCGAAAAAATATTATTCATCGTATTATCTCCTAAATTATATAAGTTTAGCGAAGCAAATCCATCCTGAAAATTCTTAATTATACTTCTCAGATTATGATTTTCAAGCATTAACTCTAAAGCTACTTTAGCTGTTTTGGATATCCGAGAACTATCACTCCAAGAATCTATTGTGGTTTTTGATAATCCTAATTTTTCAGCCAATTCTGCCCTACTCATCCCTAAAGTGTTACAAACTTTTTTGAACATAAAAAAACTCCTTTTGGAAAATAATTTCTGAAATTAAAGCATAATAAAATAAAAAAGTCAAGAATAACATACTACATAATATTTTATATTTTTTATGTAATATAATCTAATATTAATTCTTTTATAAATTATCCATCTCTTTCAATCTCATTATTCCTAGCACTTGTCCATCGCAAGATATTATCGGATCGTCCTCGCTCTCCTTGCTGTAACTGATTGAGTGCATTGATGTGCAAAAGCATTTGAGTTCGTTTTGTGTTATGAACCATAGGCTGTTTGGACAATATTCGCATAGAGTTTCTTTCTTGGGCAGTTTCTCTTCGGATAGTTGATTTATTACCGAGCTCTTGTAAGACTCTCTGTCTATATTGTTTTGTATAATCTCTCTCATTATTCACTCCTTTATCTTGTATAATTTTATATTTTTTTGTTGTTTTGGCTTTGTTGATCTGTTTTAAATCTTTCTCTCTACCTATTACTGATACTTCCCAAATAGGTTTTTTAAGTGTTTTAACAACTTCTTGCCACTTGTTATTAATTTTTGCCTTTCTTTTTATCTCATATTCTTCTTGCCCTACTATTTTAAATCTTGCATATTCACCCCTTAAAACTTTATTTTCTCTTACAACTCTTTCTAAATCTTGTCCCCAAATTGTAGTTATTCCTTTTTTGGTTTTATAACTCACATAATAACTTTTTTTGGCATTTTTATCTGTGCTAAATTGATAGTTTGCTTCTCCGAAATCCATAACTTGATAATAATGCATTTTTATTTTTGGTGCTTGATTAATCTCATTATTTGTATTTAATTTAACTGAAAATTCTTGATTTATTTCTACTTCTCTTTGCTTTTTATTTGTAGCCTTTGCTTCAACTCCTAACTCATTTAACGCTTTTGCAAATTCTGCTCTTAAATTTGCTAAATCTGCTTTTTTTGGATTAATTCTTTTGCCATTTTTATCCGCAACTTTCAAGCAAACATGGCAATGCGGATTATCAGTATCATTATGAAAAGCAACTACAAAAAAATTATTTGAATACATTCTTTTTAAAGTAGTAATTACAGCTTGTTGTAATTTTTCTTTTGGTGTTGTAGAATGTTCTTTCATGGAAAAAACCATATTAATGGTATGTCTTTTTTCTTTAGCACCTTCCTTATATAATGGAATAGGAGATCCTTCATTTTTGAAAATTCTTTTAACTTCTAAAATCTCATCTTCTCCCGCATATCTATCAAAATCGTTTGTAATCAATTCTACATTTCCATCACGAGAAATATAATCAAGATGTTTTGAAAGTGCTTGAGAATTTTTAGAACCTGAAGTAATTTTTACAACGACTTCTGTATTTTTTCTAAACATATTTTTACTAATAAGCTTACCTGTTTTTATATCTTTGGTGTATTTATCTCTATTTTTATTGATGTAATTTAGTGGTAGTTTTGAAGCATTTTCTATTTTAGTAAAAACTTTTTTAGCAATTATTTCATCATCAAATATTCTTATACTACGCGACATTAAATTCTTTCATTATTTTTTTCTATTATAGCCCCAAGCTGATCGGATAATATATCAATTTTATCTCTAATATTATCCATAGTTTTATTTAAATTATTTTCATTTATTTTGACAGAATTTCCACTTCTAAGAATCTTCAATAATTGATATATATTTTTACCTATTGCATTGATTTCTGTTCTTGTTTTTATAAACTTATCTATTTCTATATTAGTAAAAAGTTTTTCATTTTTTATGGAGTTTAATAGCAAAAATTTTGCTTGTTTTGTAATACTTGAAAATCCTGTATTTTTAGAGATTTCTTTTAAAATATTTACTTCATTTTCTGTAAGTTTTAGTTTGATTATTTTATTTTCATCACTTGTATAAAATTTATTTTTAGATATCTCATTATTGATTTTATTCTTCTCATCTGCATCACAAGAATTAAACTTTTTTAATAAAATAGATATTATTTTACTATATGATGCATTTGTTTCTGATTTTATATATTCTAAAATTATTTTATCATCTTTGCTAACTTTTATGACGCAATTATTGTTTTTATTCATTTGCACTTCCTTAATGAGCCTCGCAGAGTTTTTGCCTTTTATTTTTTAAAAAGGTAACTTTTTAGGAAATAAAAGGCTATCCTGCAATTATTAAATTATTTCGATTAATCGCTATTCTACATTATTAAGCTTTATAAAATATTAAGACTACTTTGTAATAATACATTTACATAAATATTATAAAGGAGATGTTATGTTTAAAGAAAGCAAATTGATAGAAGAATTAAAGCGTGAGTATGATGAAAAATTAAAAAAATTACGCCAAAAAGAAAAAGAAAATAAAGAGCGTATATATAAAAAATTTTCATCAGCACTATTTAAAGATTTTGAAATAAATGAAGATTTTAAAAATGAATTTAATTTATTGGTAGAAAAGTTTGATTGTAAAAACACTAAAAATATCTTAGATAAAATAAATAACTTATATGATTTTAATCATAGAAACGATAAAATAGATACTGCAAAAAAACAATAAAACAAAAATTTATCATAGGAGAATAAAAATGGAAAAAGATTACAAAATAAAAGTAACAGATGTAAGTGAACTTAATGAGCAATATAAAGAAGCTATACAAGAAGGAACTTATGAAGGTGAAGATGTAAATAAATTTTTTAATACAATAAAAACTTTTGATGTTGCAGAAAGCTTACTAAAAAAAGATTTTTCAAATCAATATATTAAATTTGATATCATTACTGATAAAGAAAAAATACCATTAAATATAAGACTTGGAGATAAAAATTTTCAAAAAGGTATTGAACATTTAATTAATATTGGTAGTTCCAAATTAATTAAAGAAAATATAAACCCTGAAATAAAAAAAGATCTTAATAATCGACTTGGAATTTATAAACCAAAAATATATGATGAAATGTTAGATGGAACTTTTAAAGCAATAAAAAATTTATCAGAAGTAGCCAATAAAGATGTTGGTGTAATGATATTAGAATTTGCAAATTCTTATTCTGAAACTAGAGAAAAATTTGAAAAAAAGCAAATTAATAAAAGTTCATTTTTTAAAGAAAAAATGAATGAATTTTTCAAAAAAAAACTAAATAAAATTTTACCAGATAGAGAAATTAGCAACGAAAAAACATATTCTCGATCAAGGTAAAAAATGAATAATACAATAAATTTTAATGAACTATTTTCTCAAATAAGATTATCTTCTTACGATAATAATATTGTCAAGCACTATGATAATCTTAAACTTGTAGGAAAAATCACTCCAAAAATTGCTACATTAGAAATTATTCTTAGAAATAAACTTGATAATAAATTATCAGAACAAGATAGTAATTGGATAAAAAATTCTAACGATGAAAATATTAAAAAAGCCAAAGATGAAATTGAAAAGAGAGAAAAAAATAGAATTTTATCTCACCATCAATATCTTTCTCGTATAAGCTTAGGAACGATTATTTATCTTATTAAAGAAAATAGAATGCAAGATTCTATAATGAATTTAAAAAATATCAATTTTAGAAATTACAATCAATATAATAGAAATTTCTTTTTAAAAAATGGTAAAAAAAGAAACTTTGGAAATATATATAAAGTGGATATAGTTCTTAGCTTATTACAAAATCTAAGAAATAGAAGTTATCATTGGGAAAATATTTTAAAAACTACAGAAAAAAATGGCAAACATTATCCAAGATTAACAACAAAGATTGAAAATGTCTATATAGGCATCAATCCACAAAAGATAGAACTATTTTTAGATGATTTAATTAAAACATTTGATGAAAGAATTTTGAAATATTGCCAAGATTAGAAAGGTGGGACACAAGGAGTCCCTCGAATTTCATTTGGAATTATACCAAAAAAACATTAAAGGAAACTAAAAGGATATACGATGCCACAAAAAAGAATTTATCTTTATGTTCCATTTAAAGACAAAGAAAAAGTAAAATCATTAGGGGCAATGTGGGATGATAAAGAAAAAAAATGGTTTGCTCCAAAAAGCTTAGATAAAAATATTTTCTCACAATGGCTTTATCCGCACCAAAATAAAGAATTTTCATTTGATGAAAATGAAGTTTTAACTACTTTTAAATCTGCTTTAGAAAATCAAGGTTTAATTATTGATGGTTCACCTATCATGGATGGCAAAATCCACAGAGTAAAAACAACAACAGATAAAGGTAGAGAAATGAGTGGAGCTTATAGTGGATTTTTAGATGAATACCCTGCTGGTTTTATTCAAAATTTTAAAACAGGTATTAAAGAAAATTGGAAAATGCCTTTAGAAAATGCAAAACAAAACATTGTAAGTTATCAAACTCCTAGTCAAAAAAGATTACATAATTCTACAAGCAATAATACGAAACAAGACATTTTAGAGCTTCAGCAAAAAACAGCATTAAAAATTGAAGAAGAATATAATCAAGCTAATTGGGCTCATTCAAATCATCCTTATTTAAAGAAAAAAGGTTTTAGTGAAAACTTTTATCTTAAGCAGGATAACAAAGGTTCTTTACTTATTCCCTTAAAAGATGAAAATGGCAAATTATGGTCTGTGCAAAGAATATTCCCAAATGGTGATAAAATTATTGGTGTAATTAAAACTAAAGAAGAAAAAGAGCAAGGCATTGAATATTCTGCAAAAAAATCTGGATGTTTTCATCTAATAGGTGCAAAAAACCTAGAATATTGCAAAGAATTTATCATAGCAGAAGGCTTTGCTACTGCTGCAACTATATACAAAGCACTCAATAAGCCTGTAATAATGGGTATAGATGCTGGAAACTTATCAAAAATCGTTGAAACCCTAAAAAACAAATTTCAAAACACTCCTATTACCTTAATAGCCGATAATGATAAAAAAAGAGAATTAAAAGGTCTTTCTAATGTCGGAGTGGAAACTGCAAAAGAAATTCAACAAAAATTTTCAGATATTAAAGTTATTATTCCAAAAATCAGCAATCAAGAAGCAGAACAAGGAATAAGTGATTTCAATGACATTTTTTTAAATAAAGGGCTTGATGAAGTCAAAAAACAATTAAATTTCATTGATTTTCATAATAAACTTAAAGCTTTTAAATCTATGGAAAAAACACAACCTGAAAAAGAGATAACTAGACAATAATAGTTACTCTTTGTAATCATAATATATAATAATATATAAAAAATATTTTTTATATATTATTAGTTAATAATAGTATATTATAATTACTATAAATATACAAAAAAAGGATTAAAAATGAAAAATACAATCAAACTAGCTTTATTAGGTGCAGTTATTACTGGTGTTTTTTCTGCTTGCTCTTCAGAGCCAAAAACAGTGCAATATTACGAAGATCCAAAAAATGCTACAGAATTAGAAGCTAAAATCAAAGAATGTGATAAAAATGCCAATTCTGCACAAACTGATACAGAATGTGCAAATGCTTATAAGGCAAACTATTCTAAGTCGTTACAAAAGCCACGAGAAAGTGCTATGGAATTTTTTAAGAACAACAAATGAATTTAGATCTTTTTCAAACTCTAGGCGAAAGCATACAACAAATTGTTGATGTAATAAGTTCTGTTTAGATTTTTAGCCCTTATAAAAGGGGTTAAAATGTCTACAAATTACTCAATATACTCATAATTTCTTAAATATTTTTGAAAATATATTATTTGGTCAATCAGTAAAGTACCCTAATTCTTTTTCGATAAGATCATAAACTTCCTTATGCTTACTATGATATATTTTTTTATTTTGACACGCTTTCTTTAAAAAATCACGAATTTTGTCCTGGTATTCTTTCGGATATTGTCTTACCACATGATCGTGTTCATAATCTTGGGAGCAATTAAAAAGATTATCATCTTTACTTTTATCTCTTGCCATTTTATTCCTTTCGAAAATAAGTTTTAATTTAGTATTATAAAACTAATGATTTTAAAGCAATATTAATAAATTTATCTATAAAAATGTCTGTATTATATATAAATAAATATTAATATATAATAGTTATTTTTAGTAATTAATAATATACATTAATTATATATTTTCTTTATATAATGCTTAAAATCTCTCATTAAATCATCTAAATTATTATATCTATTTTTTACATTATCATTAATTCCTTTTTCTAAAAAGTCGCATTTAGTATTTATCAAATTTGTTCTGCCTGTAGCTATAAAATATAAAACTCTACTTAAAGCATAGATTTCATCACTCTTATCATAATTATTAAACCCTTTTTTCTGCAATCTTGAAATTTCATTTAAACTTCCTTTTATTTCTGTATTTTCACTTGTTAACTCGCTATTTAATTCTTTTACAAGACCAAAATCAGAAATTTTTATTACTACAATATCATCATATTGTTTTATCAAAATATTTTTAAGACTTATATCTCTATGTAATATATTTTTATTCCATAAAGTTTTAATACCTTTTATTATTTGAATACCTAAACTAATTCTTTCATCGGATGAAAGTTTTGAATTATTTTTATGAATATATTCTTTTAGAGTAAAATCAACATATTCCATAATATATTCTTTTTTATTCTCATCTAAAGAATATACTTTTAAAATATATGGATTATTTATCTGTTTCATTATATTAAATTCTTTAATAAATCTTTGAATTTCTTTATCATTAACTTTTTTGTTTAATTTTTTTAAAGCAAAATAATGTTTATAAAATTCATCATAATATTTATACACTTTTGCATAAGACCCATCACCAATCAAATCTAAAGAATAATTTTTATTTACTTCTGGATTGCTAATAGAATTCAATTTAACAAATATAGGAATTGCTTCATAAATAGTTATTTTTTGCATTCCCAGTGGTATTTCACTACCTTCACTACTTTTTAAAAAATTTAAACATTGTTTAAAAACATTATAATAATATTCATCTATCCAAAAAGATAATTCACTATCTTTAAATTCTTTTTGCAAATATAAAGCTAATTCTATATTGAATTTTAATTTTCTACTGTCATCAGCCCAATAATGATTATTACTATTTTCAGTAGATGGAAGACGACTATTCATCTTTTTAAAACATTCTATGATGTTATTATGTAAAGTTGAAAGAACTAATTTCAATTTTCCATTTTCAAAACAAAAATACAAATCTGTATAAGCTTGTGATAACGATGATTCTAAATCTTTATAAGCATTAATCAAATGGTTATTTACTATAGGATCCATTAATATTTAACTTATTTTTCCAAATAATTTTGTAAAAATATTAGAATGTCTTTACAAATTAAAAATTTAAAAGCAAGGAATAAAAAACTTACAGAACTTAAAATAATCATAACTATTAAATCAAAATACAATTTCTCTATATTTCTAAGTTTCTTATAATTTAAATACTTAATAAAATTCTTAAATTTCATCATCAGTCCAAAATAATTTTTTAAATTATAACTTCTTTTTGGAGTTATTCAAAATTATATTTTATAATTTTATATAAAAGTTCAAAAATTTTAATTTTTGATTTACCTTTTAATATATTATAAATTTAATAAATTTAAGAATTTAGTAACTATTCTATTTATGTCAATGTATCTTTTAAAGTCCCTATTTTCCATATGGGGTTTCCGAAAAAATGTCAAAAACTATTCTATTTATGTCAAAAACTATTCTATTTATGTCAATTTTTTAATAACTTATGAGTGATTGTATGCTGATTTTGCTGACATAAATATAATAAACTATTCTATTTATGTCAATTTTATATTTTAGATGAAATTAGTATTTTTCAAAAAAATAATTTTTTATATAGATATAATAAGTATTGACATAAATATAATAATTTTACTATAATTACTTTATGAAAAGTTGTTAATTTGCACTAAACTATTCTATTTATATCAATTTTTGGGGTGTAAATTAATTGTTTGTTCTATTTATGTCAATAGTAAGGAATTAAATGTTGCTAAATATTATCATTGAAAAAGATCGAGATAGATATTTTGCACGCATTCTAGAGCTTGAAGGTTGCGTGTCGCAAGGAAATACCTATGAAGAAGCTTTAGCTAATATAAAAGAAGCTGGAGAGCTTTATTTAGAAAGCCTTGCAAATGAAGAAAAAAGGATTATTGAAAACAAAACAACTTCAATTATTCCAATGGTTTTAGCAAATGCCTGAATTGCCAAGAATGACTGCAAAAAGAAGCAGATTACACTCTAAAATCATAAAACAACTATTTGAAATTATAGAAGTAGCAAAGGATTAAAAATGCCTAAACGCAATACTATTAATACAATTACACTTGGAATTTTTAGCGATGAGAATGTTTCTGTAATTTGTGAAGACACTATTAAGCTAGAAAGAGGTTCTGTAGCTGTATTAAGTGGCAATAGTGAAGTAGGAAAATCTTTTTTAGCTTTAAAAGTATGTGCTAATGCTATTAATGATGGTTTAAAACCTTTTTTTTGGAGTATAGAAGATAAGAACAAAGCAATTTTAGAACGCATTAAAAATATAGAAAATTTTTATCCTTTTAATAGTTTAGAATTTGAGTTTTCAAATGAACTTCCAAAAATTGATAAAGAACCTATGGATAGCTTAAAAGAAGAACTTAATGAGTTAGCAGATTGTGATTTAATCGTTCTTGATACTTTTAGTGCATTCTTCTCAATCTTGGGCTTTAAAGATCAAAATAATCAAAATGATGTGCAAAATTTCTTTAATATTTTAACAGATGTAGCAAAATCAAACAATCAAGCTATTTTATTACTTCATCACTTAGATAAAAAAGGCGAAAGTCTTATGGGTAGCTCTGTAATTATAAATGCCCCTAGACTTGTTTATAAACTCTCATTTCAAAAAGGAGAAGATAAAAGCTCTACAACTTATCGCTTACTTGAAGTGTTAAAAGATAATAATAATATTAATGCTGGCGAGTTTCAAAAAACAATTAAAGTATTACAGAACTCTAGTATTGATGAACCTTTAATTAAAGATGTAAAAGTAGAAAATATTGACAATCATACTTTAGAAATTATTAATAAAAAAGATATTTCTGCTGTAAGTGTTAATGATTTAGCAGAAGGTTATGTAACAATGAATGAAAATAGAGGTGTTTTTTATTTAAGCTCACGAAAACTTGCTGATTCTAATTTTTATAAGTACTTTAAAGAAAATGATAATAAAATAGAATTTGGAATGCTTGGTGCAAATGGTTCATCATATGCTATTACTCTTAAAAATTCTTTGCTAACGCAAACACATAGAAGTATTTTAGATGCTCTATTTTTATATATCAAAAAAAATGTAGATACAAGTGTTATTAAAAAATATCAAGAAAATTTTTGGGATATGGAAGTAAGATTAGAGCCTTATAAATTCTTAAAACAATATCTTAATAAAGCTCCTAGTAATTATTCTTGGTTAAAACAAAAATTTACAGAAATTTCTCGTTTTGCATATGATTTAGCCTTTACGCAAAATATAGAAGATAAAGATAAAAAAACAATTACACAAAGAGATAAAGGGATTTTAATGTTTGATTCTGTAGAGCGTATCACAAAAGAAAATGGCGTGATTGTATCTGTATTTGTATTGACAGTTCGTAGGGAATATATCAAAAGGCTTGAAACAGAATCTACACTTTCTTATGATGATGACTTGTCAAAAATACTCATTGATTTAAATTCTTTAGTCGCACAGGATTTAATCAGATTTTTAACAAGTTTTCCTGATAAAAAAATTCTTAGTTATAGTGAGTTTTGTGAAATTAAAGCTTATAGACTTTATAAAGAAAGTTCTATTATTTCGAAACAAAAGAAAGAGATTGTTAAATTAAAAGATAAACTTATAGAATTTGGAATTAATGTTTATGGCAAAGGCGTAGAATTTGCAAATTATGATGATGAGTTTTTTTATAATCAATATAAAAATGAAAATGATTTGTTTTTCATCTATCAAAGCAATAATAGGGTAAAAAGGTATATTAAGCGTAGTGATCCAATGAATCAATTAAACACCAAAAGCAATAAATTTCTTTTACAAAAGTCTTTATTTGATTAAAATCTATTTTTTATACTTAGATAATTCGCATCTATATTTTTTGCATAATTTATTAATGCTAGTATAATCTTTATCTTTTATTTCATCATACATAGAAAACATTTTTGATCCATACTCTTGAAAAAAATGTTTTCTAGTAAAATATCCTTCTAATATATATAAACAGACTAAATTCAATTCACTTAAATATTGTTCTTTGCTTTTTTTATATAAACTATAATATTCTTGAGTTTTTGATTCTTCACTTGATAACATTGATTGTTCATAACAATCAACAAATATTTTTTCTTTTTCTGAAATTTTACCAAAAATATCAAATTCAGTTTTTAAAACATTAACTTTGGTATTTTTTATAACATTTCTTAGTTGAAAAAATGCCAAACAAAATCCAACTATAGTAATAATTTTAGTAATTGTATCTAAAGTAATAATTTTAGTAATTGTATCTAATATCATAAATTATTTTTGTTCTGTATGATTTGGATTTTGTTGATTGATCTTGGATTTTGTTGATTGATTTGGATTTTGTTGATTGATTTGGATTTTGTTGATCAGATCTTGTTCTCCTTTGAAAGCTTTCATTACTCTCTCATAGTCATAGCTTTCATTGCAAATGTATAATTTTAAATTATCAATATTATTATTATTCATAATTATTCTCCTTTATATTTAGATTAAAAATATATCCAAACATAGTAAATTGCTCGTTTAATTTTATTATAAAATTTTTTATATTTTTCTTAAATAAAAATTTAATTTCCTTTTAATTTTCGTTTTTTGATAAACCACAATAAACCATCATAGCTTTTTCCATCATCTTTGTATAATAACTTCCAAATACTTTTAATAGATAAATCTTTATCAAGCAAGGTTTGTATTTTATCTATATCCTTATCATAAATACTATTTAATGAGCCTTTAGGGCGTCCTAGTTTTTTCCCACTAGCTCTAGCATTTTCTAGTCCTGCTTTAGTTCTTTGACTTATCAAATCTCTTTCATTTTCTGCTAAATAAGCATAAACTGATAAGATTAATTTAGAAGCAGGATTATTAAAATTACTAAGTTCCATTTGTCTTAAAAATAGGAATTTGATATTATTAGAATTAAACTCAAGCACCAAATTAATTATTTCTAGCATACTTCTACCAAGTCTTGAAAGTTCTGTTGCTATTAATAAATCACCTGCTTTTAGTTTTTGTTTTAAATCCTTGATTTTTCTTTTCTCTTGAGATTTTGTAGAACTTATTTTTACTTCTAAGATTTCATCTAAAATGATATTATTTTTATGACAATACTCCATAATTTCTAACTTTTGAGAGTCTAACTCTTGTTTATTTGTTGATACTCTTATGTATGCTATATTCATCGTTCTAAATCTTTTAGCTTTTGATTTTTTGGTGTTTTTTCAGTAAATTCTTTAAGTTTTTGATGAAAATCTTTGGCACATAAGTCTTGTATAGTCTCTTTTAAGCTATACTGCTCTCCTATTTCAGTAATATCAAACTCTTTAACACATTCGCCAAGCCAAGTAAATTTTTTAGTGAGCTTATTAACTATTCTTATAACTCGTCTTTCATTTATTGGCTCTTTTGAAGTATAACCTGAATATTGTCTATGCTCGAAACCATTTTCAAGCATAAATTTTTTAATCAAAGAATAAGGTTCTCTTGTATCTTTGAAATATTTTTCAAGACTTTTTGTAGATAAATCAAAATTAATTGCTTTGCGATTTATTCCCAAATTCCTTCTCCTTCAGCTTTACTTGCAGAAATTAAATCGCTATTTCCTTCTTTTTCACTAATCCAAATCCATTCTTTTGCATTTTTTGTAAACCATTCAGAATCAATCAAATATTTATATATAAATAAAGTCATACAACCTAAATCATACTTATCCCCTTTACAATGATAAGTTTCTTTATTAATTTTTATCATTCCTGATTCTTTAGCATATTCATCTATCATTTTATACATATCTTCTAAATTATATTTGCCTTCTTTTAAAATCTTTTCTTCATCTAATACTATTCTTGTACCTAAAAGTGGGTATGCCATTTTTTTATCCTTTCATCAAAAACCTAACAAATTCTAGTAAAAAATAGCTAATACTTAAATAAAAGCTTTTGAATAATATTAATTTAATTATAAAACTAAATTTAATTTATTTATTAAACACAAATTTAAGACATAAATTAAACGAGCAATTTTTTAACGAAAGGATATGGATGAAAAAAAGGCTATTATCATTAATTTTAATCAGTCCTATTTTTGCATTTGGTGCTGGTGGTATTGATAAAGTTAATACCTTTATGCAAAACTTAAGCATTGCTTTGTATGCACTTGGTGGAGTTTTACTCACAATTGCACTTATGTGGTGTGCTTCCAGAATTATGTATCAAGGGCAAACTCTTAGAGAAGTTGCACCTGTTTTTATCGGTGGCGTTATTTTTGGATCAGCTTCAGCAATTGCTGGCTATATCATTACATAAATATAAATAGGACTAATCATGGAGAAAAATCCACTTTTTAAAGGTTTAACGCGTCCACCTATGATTTTTGGCGTTCCGATGACGCCTTTTGTTATAGCGATGGGATGTATCATTTTAATTGCATTTTATAGTCAAAACATTTTTTTAGTTGGCTTTTCTATTCCTGTGTTTTTTATTATGAAAGCAATGACAAAAAGAGATGATTTTATTTTTCGATTAATGTTTTTAAAAATGAGATTTTTCTCCAATCCTGCTTCCAAAAATTATCATAAGGTTAAAACTTACAGCACAAACTCTTATAGACAAATGCCGCCAAATTCTAATTTTCCAAAAATATCTGTTTTCGGACTTAATGCAGAACCTAATTTTGAAAAATTAATTCCTTTTTCATCACTAATAAACGATTCTGTAGTCATTACAAAAGATTATCTTTTAATGACAACTTGGGAGATTGGAGGAATTAGTTTTGAAGCAGAAGATGATGATGAGCTAGATATTAAAAATGATCTTTTGAATATGCTATTTAAATCATTTGCAAATGAACCTGTAAGCTTTTATTTTCATAATTGTAGATATTCTATCGAAGACAAATTAACTTCGAAATTTAATAATGCTTTTTTAGAAGAAATTGACAGAAAATATTATGAGAGTTTTAAGCAAGGAACTCTTAGAAAAAATTCTTTATATTTAACTCTTATTTTCAATCCTTTAAAAGTGAAAATAGAAAAAACAACTTTTATGAAAAGCTCTTTTGAAAATAAAAGAAAAACAATTAGCGTATTTCTAGCTAAATTTAGTGAATTTGCTGATAGACTAGAAGCAAATATTAAAGATTTTAACCCAAAAAGATTAAAAACATATTCCAAAGATGATAAAACCTACTCTAAACAACTAGAATTTTATAATTATTTACTTGGTGGTAAATTTAATCCTATAAGAGTATTATCAAGTCCCATAGATCAGTACCTTAATGGTAATTTACAAAACATACAATTTGGACACGATACTATTCAATTTAACCAAAATGATAGCACAAAAAAATTTGCTAGATGCATTGAAATTAAAGACTATACAAATGAAACTTTTGCAGGAATTTTAGATATCCTAATGTATTTAGATGTGGAATACACTATAACTCAAAGCTTTTCTCCTATTCCTAGAGTGGATGCAAAATCAGCAATATCTAAACAGAAAAAACAACTCATTGCAACTGAAGATGATGGATTTTCACAAGTAGAGCAAATAGATGAAGCTTTGGATCAACTTACAAATGGGGAAATCTCTTTTGGCAAATATCATTTTTCAATTCTTGTGTATGGAAATACTATAAAAGAATGTAAAGACAACACAAATGAAGTTGTTACAAAGATGAACGAATTAGGATTTGGAGTAACTTTAGCAACGATCGCCCTACCTGCGACATTTTTTTCGCAACTACCATCAAATTTTGCAATACGCCCACGCATTAATCTTATCTCATCCATTAATTATTCATCTTTAATTGCTCTACATAATTTTTCTATGGGCAAAAGAGACAAAAACTGCTGGGGCGACGCTGTTAGCATTTTGAAAACACCAAACAAACAACCTTATTATTTTAATTTTCACCAAAGTTCTGGTGCAAATAAAAATGATTTCGGAGAACTCTTTTTAGCTAATACCTTAATTTTAGGACAAAGTGGTGGCGGTAAAACAGTGTTTATGAACTTTATTGTAGATCAAATGATGAAATACGCTAGCAAAGATACATTTCCTGATGATATTCCTGAAGAAAACAGAAAATTTACAGCCATTTATTTAGATAAAGATAAAGGTGCTTTAGGCAATATACTTTGTGCTGGCGGTAGATATATTAGTATTGAAAATGGTAAGCCTACAGGATTTAATCCTTTCATGGTTGAAAGCACACAAGAAAATATAAGACAACTTCAATCGCTAATGAAACTTTTAGTAACTAGAAATAATGAAATTCTTACAACTAGAGAAGAAGAAATGCTCAATAATGCTGTTAATTCTCTTATGAAAGGTTTTGAAAAAGAAGAAAGAAAATATCCTATTTCTTTATTACTTGAAAACTTAACTGAAAATGTAGATGATGATAATTCTCTTAAATCAAGATTAGCACTTTTCAAAAAAGGCAAACAATTTGGCTGGGTTTTTGACAATGAATATGATAATTTAGATTTTCCTGATGATATTAATTTATTTGGAATCGATGGAACTGAATTTCTTGATGATAAAGATGTATCAGGGATATTAAGCTATTACATTCTTTGGCGTGTAATGAGTTTAGCAGATGGCAGAAGACTTTGTATTGATATTGATGAAGCTTGGAAGTGGCTAGAAAATGAAATTGTGCAAGAAGAAGTTAAAAACAAATTTAAAACTATTAGGAAACAGAATGGATTTTTAAGACTTGCTACACAAAGCGTAGAAGACTTTTTAAAGCTTAAAAATGCAACAACTCTTATAGAACAATCAGCAACAATGGTTTTTTTACCGAATCCAAAAGCCAAAGAAGAAGAATATGTCAATGGAATAGGTTTAAGTTATGATGAATACATGATTATTAAAAGTTTCAAACCATCCAAAAGACAATTTTTAATTAAAAGACAAGATGAAAAAGTGATTTGCACTCTTGATCTTAGCTCATTAGGTAATGAAAATTTAAAAATACTATCAACTGGAACAGCACATATAGACACTATAGAAAAGATTTTTTCACAAGAAAATAAAAGTCTTGATGAAAAAGTATTAGAGCTGAAAGAATTTTATAAAAACTCATAGGAGATAAAAAATGAGCAATAAAGTCATTATTAATAAACAAGAAGTGCAATTTGACACTCAAAATAATCAAATTTTTTGCACAAGTTTAGATGTGGCTAAGGTTTTTGACAAAGAGCATAAAAATATTTTAAGAGATATTGAAAACATTTTAAATGATTTGCGAGAAATAGGGGATTTGCAATGTAAGCTCAATTTTGAGCTTTCATTCAAAGTCCGTAAAATACAAGGTTTTAAAGGTAGAGAAAGAAAATATCCATATTACAACTTAACTCGTGATGGATTCTCTCTTTTAGCGATGGGTTTTACAGGTAAAGAAGCATTACAATGGAAAATACTTTTTATCAATGCTTTTAATGAAATGGAAAAACTTTTACAAAAAGAAATTAAAAGCCCTAACAAATACTTAACAGATTTGATGGAACTTATTTATCCAAACTTACCACAAAACGATTACAAAGTTAGTGTGATTATCACAGATAACCCTTATTCTAAAGAAGCTAAAAATGTATTTTCTTTAAATTATCTTGTTGATAATCGCACACCAAAAGATCCAAAGAAGTTGCAATGAGTGATAAAGAATTAGAAATTTTTGAACTTTGCGAAAGATTATCAGAGCTTTTAGGAGATAAAGAAGCAATTGCGGATTTAAAAAAATTATATACAAATCATCCTGAAATGTTTAAGGATATGCAAGAAGTCAAAGAAGTAATTAATAAAGTAGTAAGCGAACCTGAAATCATTGTTGATGCAAATAGAGATAAAAGAAATTATGAAATTATTAAAGCAGCAAAAATCATAAATGATAAAAAAATGGCTGATGTAGTTATAAAAAACGAAAGTGGAACAAATGAGATATTTCATGCAAATAAAAAAAGAATAAAAGAGTTTAATAGATTAAACAATAAAGATAATCTGTTGCAGGTAGAGACCCCAACACTCTCTACACACCAACTTAATGGATTGGAGCTAATGGATAAAAATCCATCTGGTGCAAATGCACTTTCTGCAACTATCAATCAAACTATACCACAAAAAGACAAATCTGCAAATGATTTTAAAGCAAAATTAGAAGAATTTAGCACCAAAAAAACAAATGCAATTAAATCTATAAATAAGGAGTTTAAAAGATGAAAAAATATTACACCAACAAAAAGGAGTTAAACAATGAATAATGTAAATCTAATCGGATACTTAGGAAAAGATTTTGAAGTAGGTGCTACAAATAGCGGAAGAGTTTATGCAAAAAATTCTCTTGCCATTACTAAGCGATGGAAAAATGAAAGAGGCAATGAAGAAAGTAGCACGACTTGGATACCTATTGTTTTATTTGGCAAAAGTGCAGAAAGTGCATCAACGCACATTAAAAAAGGTTCGCAGTTTGCGTGTAGTGGAGAATTATCATCCAATCAATATCAAGATGAAGATGGAAAGACTAAAACAATGTTAAGTGTGATTGTATCTAAATTTTATTGGCTTGGCAAAAAAGATAAAGATGACAATGGAACACAAAATCCACAAGTCCCACCAAAAGAGCCAAATATTGATTATGAAAACACAAATATAGAATCTGAAGAAACACAAGTATTTTAAGATTTAAGGATAAAAATGTCTATAAAAAATTTAAGTGTAGAAGAATTAGCACAAGAATTAGAAACTTCAAATCATGAAAAGCTGATTAAAGCTTTGTTTTTATTTGAAAAAAGTTCTTCAATGGAAGATCTTAATTCAGATCAAATAGAAATAATTTTAGATGAAGTATATGAATTTTATATCAATCATAAATCTATATCTTCTTTTTTACAAGAAGATATAAACCAAGCATTAGATGAAGCTATTGATAAAGAGCTTTGCAAAAAACAAGAAAAATCATTTGAAAGGTAAAAAATGAAAAAAAATATCTTTGGTGTTAATAAAGCCATAGGGAAATCTCATCCCCATGAAAATGGGGCAAGACTAATAAGCCTTGACTATAATTATACAAAGGAGTATAATTATAACTATGAGATTTGTGTAACTCAATTTAACCACCTCTTTTCTGAGGTTAAATCTAGCCACAGGGTTGCAGCCCTATGGCTAACCCCACAAAATTATATCCAAAAATTTAAAAAATCTATTCTTATTCTTACTTCCTTATTAGTTTTGCCTAACTTAGCATTTAGTGCTGGTATTCCTGTAGTTGATGTAACAGCAAATCAGCAAATGGCTACACAAAACGCTAAACAAGTGGCAGAATGGGCTAAAGATGCTTCAAGATGGACTGAAACGGTAGCACACTATCAAAAACAAATTCAAGCTTACAAAGATGAACTTTTATCAAAAACAGGCATTAGAGATTCAGTAACTTTTCTAAAAGATATTAAACAAATATATTCAGATTTTGCTGAAGCTGGGCAAAATATTCAATCATTCTACAATGATGTATTAAGAGATCCACAAAAATTTTTAAGTGATAAAGGTAATGAAATTTTTGGAAAATATACGAGCTTTGATCGATGTAATTTTGATTTTTTAAGTCAATCAGAAAAAAACATTTGCAAAATGAATTTAATCACTTATGCTGCTCAAGTAGAAACCTATAATCAAGCTTCAAAACAAATGGATACGATTAGCCAAACACTTCAAAAGTTGCAAGATAAATTAGTAAATTCCAAAGATATTAAAGAAAGCACAGATGTTGGCAATGCTATTCAGTTAGAAGTGGCAAAAATTCAAATGGTTAAAAATCAAGTTGATTTAGCCAATGCAAGTTATGAAAACCAAAGAAAAATTAAAGAAGATATGGCTATGCAAGAATATTCTAAGTCGTTACAAAAGCCACGAGAAAGTGCTATGGAATTTTTTAAGAACAACAAATGAATTTAGATCTTTTTCAAACTCTAGGCGAAAGCATACAACAAATTGTTGATGCTATAAGACAAGTAGGCACAAATGATAAGGTTGCAGAACTTAGCGTATTGCTTTCTATTATTATCACTTTAGTCATTATGTATAAAGGCTACGAAGTCTTAATGGGTAGAAGTCAAAGTCCTATTAGAGAATTAACTGGGGATATAGTTGGAAAGCTTGTTGCCATTACTTTTGCCTTAAATTTAGGGGGTTGGCTAGATTTAACAATTTCAACAATGGATGGATTATACGAGTGGGCAGGAGGCGGAACGCAAATGTATAAAACACTAGATGAAATGTATGCAAACACGGCACAACTTACAAACATAATTTGGGCTAAATCAAGTGGTGTTGGAGGTGCTATTTTAGCTATTGTAGCAATGCTACTTTGTTATGTAGGATTTGCAATTGCTGTAGTTCCTGCACTTACAATCTTTGTTGTTACTACCTTCACACAAACACTGCTTGTAATCACCGCCCCTATAGTATTTTGGCTTTTAGTTTTTAAAGCCACTAAAAATGTTTTTACACAGTGGATAGGACTTTTACTTTCAAATACTTTAGTCATTTTGCTTGTAGGCTTATTTTTGGGTGTTTTTATGGAGCAAATATCAACTTGGATTAAGTATTTTGCAAAAGTAACTCAAGCAGGAGACGAAGTATTAGGCACAAGTATTTTCTTTGTCATTGCCGCTTTAGTTCTTGTCATTATGATTATTTCTGCAAAATTTTATGCCGAAAAAGTTGCAAATGTTTCAATGGAAGGAGCTATGGGCGGAGTAATAGGTTCTGTTTTAAACCCTGTTGGTAGATTAGCAGGTTGGACTGGAGGCAAAGTCGCAGGAAAAACTGTAAATACAGCAAAAGCTGGTGGAAAATTAGCAGCCAAAGGTACTTTGGCTAGTGCTAAAGGCGGTTATAGTTTTGCTAAAAAAATGTATGAGAGGGCTAGAAATGCAGGCTAAATTAATTTTTATTTTATTACTTGGTGTTTTATTTTTTAGTGCTTGTAGCACTAAAAATCAGGGTAAATATGATGAATTTTTTAATAATCAAACAGGATGGATTCCTGTTAATACTCAAAACAAAGATTTAAATAAAGGAACTATGGATGAAAAATGAGTTTAATACTGCAATAGATTATGAAGCAAGTTTTAGATACTTAATTGAAAAAAGTAATAAAAGAGCTTGGCTTATTGCTTTTATTTCTATTTTTATAGCCATTATTTCCATTATAGCTGTTGTTTTACTTACTCCTTTAAAAACAATAGAACCTTATGTAATAAGAGTAGACAATACTACAGGAATGGTTGATATTTTAACCATGCTTGATGAAAAAGAAATTAAAGCAAATGAAGCATTAGATAAATATTTTATTAGCACTTATGTAAAAGCTAGAGAAGGCTATTATTATGATCTTTTAAATCAAGATTATTTACTTACTCAATTAATGAGTTCTGAAAAAGTAGCAAATGAATATAGGGCTTTATATGAAGGTGATAATGCAAGAGATCAAATTCTAAAAAACTCCAATGAAGTAAGTGTTCAAATTTTAAGTATTGTTTTAGGAGAAAGTAACGGAGTGAAAACTGCTACAGTCAGGGCAATTATTACTACAAAAAATTAACTTCCAAAGGAACAACTCAAGCAACAAAAGTAATAACATTAAGTTATGACTATATCTTAGCAAAAGCTAGTGAAGAAAACAGATTTTTAAATCCTTTAGGCTTTAAAGTATTAACTTATAGAATTGATGACGAGGTGGCACAATGAAAAAAATAATCTTAATAAATTTATTGTTGTGTAGTTTTATTTGGGCTTTAAATATTCCAAAAACTTCTACATTTGATAAAAGAATTGCTTATGCAATTTATAATGCAAACGATGTATTTCAAATTAATGCAAAAAATGGCTATGTTAGCGTTTTAGAATTTGGTATCGATGAAAGAATTATCAATACTGCTACAGGTTTTGCAGAAGGTTGGGATTTAATTGAAAAAGACAATCTTTTATTTATAAAACCTAAAGCTTATAAAACACAACTTGTTCAACAAGAAAACAATAATATAGGAGAGAGTCAAGCATCACAAGAATTCGTTTTAGATCCAAATCCTCATGATTGGAAAACTAACCTAATTGTTATTACAAATCTAAATACTTATGTATTCGATTTAAAACTTGTAAACCAAAATAATAACGCTACCTATAAACTCAGTTTTTCTTATCCAAAAAAAGACTTAGAAGCAACTAAAAAATTTTTAGAAGCTCAAGAGCAAGAGAAAATACGCACAGATTTAAATAAAAATACCATCCCTAGAAATTGGGATTTTTATATGAAAGTTAATAAAGGAAGTGAAGACATAAGTCCAAATTTTGCTTATGATGATGGTGTTTTTACATATCTTGGTTTTGATAATACTAAAACTTTTCCTGCTGTTTTCATGTATGATAATGGTAAAGAAAGTATTTTAAATACTCATATTAAAAAAGATGGCAATTATGAAGTTTTAGTAATTCAAAAAATTACTAAACAAATCCTATTAAGAAGTGGCGATAAAGTCGTTGGTATTTTTAATCGTGGCTATGCAAAAAATCCTTTAGATAAAACAAGAGAAACCTCCAATGAAAATATTCAAAGAGAGATAAATAAAAAATAAAGCGAATGAAACTAAAAGGAATAAGTATGCAAGATAAAGAACAAGATAATTTAGACAATGATTTTGAAAATCATACAAGTGATTTACACGATCAAAAAAATCATCTTAGAAAGATACAAGCTTATGTAATTTTTGCTGTGGGTGGGTTATTATTAGTTTTAATATTAGTTTATTTTTTAAAATCATTTTTAAGTAGCAATACAACTACCGAAGAAGTACAAAAAGAAGATAATAAAGATTTGGCACAAAGTGTTAAAACAAAGGAATTTATTCCACCTCCTCCACAAAAAACATTTGATGAACTAATTGCACAAGAATCACCAAAACCGACACAAGATTTAATACTTGAACCAAAACCTCCAAAGCCTAGAATTGTTAAAGGTGCAGGAGTTACTGTTGTCGCTTCATCTAATAATGATGGATTTGGAAATAATGGCACAGGAAACAGGGAAGAATTTGGAGAAAAACCTAACACAGTGTTTGAGTTTGGACAAAATGGTACTTTACAAAACTCTAATAATTTACAAGGTGGTAGTAGTGGAGATTTTGTTGGAGAGGTCTTCACTCCCACAATCGCTAAAGTTAGCGAATTTGATCAAAATTTACTATTACCTAAAGGAACTTATATAGGCTGTGCTTTAAAAACAAGATTGGTAAGTTCTATTAAAGGTGGAATCGCTTGTATTGTATCAAATGATGTCTATTCTGCTAATGGAAATACTCTTTTAATTGAAAAAGGTAGCACTATTACAGGAACTTTTAATACTGGACAAATGGATGATGGAATGGATAGATTATTTGTAATTTGGCAAGAAATTAGAACACCGAACAATATCATTATCCCTGTTTATTCAGGTGCTACCGATGAATTAGGTGCAAGTGGCGTTCAAGGTTGGGTAGATCATCATTACTTAAAACGATTTGGCTCTGCTGTTTTACTATCAATGATAGATGATTCACTGGCTATCTTAGCGGATCAAATTGCAGGTAAAGATAATAAAAATAATTATGCCAATTACACTGAAAATACAAGAGATTCTGCAAAAGAAATCGCAAATACAGCACTAGAAAAAATGATTGATATTAAACCTACACTTTATAAAAATCAAGGTGATTTGGTCGGTGTTTATGTTAATCGTGATATTGATTTTTCAAAAGTTTATAAACTTACAAGGAAAAAGAATGTCAATAACGCTAGATAAATATACTCAAAAATTTTTTGGAGAATTTTTAAAAGATGATAATATCAATGAAATCTGCTATAACGGCGATAATAAAATTTGGGTACAAAACTCTAAAGGATTATGGGAATGTATAGATACTAAACTTGATTTTGAACAAGCTGGACATTTTGCAACTGCTTCAGCCTCATTCAAAAAAGATAAAATAGATGTATCACGCCCTATTCTTAGTTGTATTCTAGTAGGTGGAGAGCGTATGCAAATTGTTATTCCTCCTGCTACAAAAAGCGAACACATTTCAATTACTATTAGAAAGCCAAGCAAAACTCGCTTTAAAATGGAAGATCATATTAAAAGCGGACTTTTTGAAGATTTAAATCCTGATGATAAGAATAAAATCAAACCAAGCGATGAAGAATTAATCAAGCTATATGAAGCAAGAGATTATCAAAATTTTATATCCAAAGCTGTTAGCTATGGTAAAAATATTATTATCGCTGGTGAAACAGGAAGCGGTAAAACTACCTTTATGAAAACTCTTATTGATTTTATAAGCCTTGATGATAGGATTATCACAATAGAAGATGTTGAAGAAATCAAATTCTATGAACACAAAAATTTCGTGCAATTATTCTATCCTAGCGAAGCAAAAAGTACAGATTTTTTAAATTCTGCAACACTTTTAAAATCTTGTTTAAGAATGAAGCCTGATAGGATTTTACTAGCAGAGCTTAGAGGTGCTGAAACTTATGATTTTATTAATGTTTTAGCTAGTGGTCATGGTGGAAGTATCACAAGTTGCCATGCAGGAAGCCCCGAAGAAACATTTACACGACTTGCTTTAATGACTCTACAAAATCCACAAGGTCAATGCGTGCCTTTTGAAATTATCCAAAAAACACTTAAAGACTTAATAGATATTGTCGTGCATATCCATGCTCATCATGGAAAAAGGCGTATTAGCGGCATTTATTTTAAAGAAATGGAGAGATAAATGCAAAATAATAAAAGCATTCAAATGATTTTTCTTGCTATAGCGAGTTTTATTCTCACTTACTTAATAACGCCCATTGTTTTTTTCTTTTTAAATAAAGTAAAAATAATGAAAGCGATTGAAATTTATAACATAAATTTTACGCTACAAGCAATCTCTAATGGTTATCCAAAAATATGGCTTTCTTTAGGTATTACTTTTGGCATTTGTTTTGTTGTTTTTTCTATTTTGGTGTTATCTTTAAAAGCCAAAAAATCTCAATTTGGCGAAGCTAGATTTGCAAATTTTAATGAAATTAAAAAAATGAATTTATTTTCAGATAATGGAATAATTATCGGAAAATACAAGGGAAAGATTTTAAGATTTAGCGGTCAGCAATTTGTAGCCTTAGGAGCACCCACAAGAAGTGGTAAAGGCGTAGGTATAGTAATACCAAACTTGTTAGAGTGGCGAGAAAGTGCTGTTGTTCAAGATATTAAACAAGAATGTTTTGACTATACAAGCAAATATAGAAAAGAGATTTTAGGACAAGAAGTTTATTTATTCAATCCATTTTCAAGACAGACACATCGCTATAATCCTTTAACTTATATTGATATGAGTGATAAAGAGCATTGCGATAGTCAATTAATGGATTTAGGTAACATACTCTACCCACAAGATGGGGATTCTACCTCAAAATTTTTCAATGGCTTAGCACAAAACTTATTTATTGGGCTTTGTTATTTATGGCGTGATTTACAATTAACCGATTATGGAAAAGAATTTCAAAGTGCGTTTGATATTAATGTAGGAGAATTTAACTTTTACAATATTTTGCAACTCTCAAAAGGTTTCTCACTTAAAAATGAAGGAAAAACTTTAAAAGGTTTTGATGATACATACAATTTCTTATCTTATTGTGAAGTTTTAGATGAAGCAACCATAAGGCGTTTAGAAACTTATTTTAATATTAACTCAGATGCTACTAAATCAGGTGTAATGAGCTCTTTTAATGCTCCGCTTGTGCCATTTGAAAGTGAAACATTAAGATTAAGCACAGAAACAAGCGATTTTGATTTGCGAGATTTGCGTAAAAAGAAAATGACAATTTATATAGGAATTACGCCTGATCAATTAGCAAATGCACAATTTATTTTAAATATTTTTTGGTCGCAACTTATTTTATTAAACACCAAAGAATTGCCACAAAGCAATAAAGATTTAAAATATACTTGTTTAATGGTTATGGATGAATTTACTGCACCTGGTAGAATTCCTATCTATCAATCAGCAATCAGTTTTATGGCTGGTTATTGGTTAAGATCTTTGATGATTTATCAATCAAATTCACAACTTGAAACACAACCGCCTTTGGGCTATGGAAAAGAAGGAGCTAAAACACTCTTAACAAATCATGCTTGTCAGATTTTCTATGCACCAAGAGAGCAAGAAGACGCAGAAGCTATCTCTAGGATTTTAGGAAATACTACTTTTAAAACAAAATCAAGAAGTATTAATACAGGCAATAATGGAGGTGGATCACATAGTATTAGCGAAGCAAGTAGGGCTTTAATGTTGCCACAAGAACTTAGAGAAATGCCTTTTGAAAATGAACTAATTACTATTGATAGCGGAAAACCTATTTTATGCAATAAAGCATTTTATTATTCAGATTCTTATTTTATGGATAAATTTAAAGCTGTTTCGAAAAGTTTATCAACAATAAGAAAAATCCCTTCACGCAAACAATTAGAAGATGCGATCTTAAAGGGAGAATGTAAAGTAAAAATTCAAATTATAGGAGAAAACAATGATAAAAAAATCGCTTGACAATTTAGCCATAATGGCTTTAGTTTTTATAATGGTGGGTTGTTCTACAGCCCCAAAACCAAAAGAATTGGATGATAATTCTGCATTGAGTATCAATAATTCTATTTTGGAGAAAAAATATAGCTTTGTTCCTAAAGATCCTTATTTGAGCGGATTTAATTGGACTTATCATATCGTGGTTGAGAAAAAAACTATAGATGATGATTTTATTAAAAATGATCTTATTACTAAAACTTTTTTACTCGCACACAATTCTACAAAAATCATTTTAGTAGGTAGAAAAGATTTAATTGAACAATATAAGCAATACTTTGAAAAAAATCAAGTTTTAGCACCTATAGAATTACAGCCTGTCAATCCTATTGAGCGTGATTTTAACAAAGTTAATATTTTATTTTTTAATAAAACAAATTTTTAAAGGAGAGAAAAATGAAAAAAATATTATTCCCATTTTGTGTTTTTGGTGTAATAAATAGTGTTAATGCTTTAGATTTGCAATTACTATCTGGTGATACTAGAACTTCTTGCGAAGTAATTCTTTGTTTAGCAAGTCCAGTTAAACCACCTGAATGTGCATCTTCTTTAGCAAAATATTTTAGCATTCACTTTAAAAAACCTTGGAAAACTATCCAAGCAAGGAAAGAATTTTTAAATTTGTGTCCTATTGACACAACAAATGATCCAGAAATGTATAAATATAAAAATGATATTTTAGTTAACTTAGATGGAGAATGCTCTACAACTGCATTAAATCAAAGAATTGAAAAATCAAAACAACCTTTAAAAGTTGAAAAAATATGCACTGGTGGTGGGCATAATGGATCAAGAGAATGCGTAGAAATAAAAACTTATGGATTTAGAATAAATCCTGAACTTACAAACTCTTGCAAACTTTTAGCTTCATCAAAATACACAGATTATCATTTAAAATATACTTGCGATAAGAAATTTTATGAGCAAAAAGATTGGGAAAGAGGTTATGAATTAAAAGAAGTATCACAAGAAATTTATAATGCTTTACCTGTATCGCAAAGAGAACAAGGAGAAAAATTAACTCCTATAAGTTATGGAGAATTTATTAAACTACCTGCTAATAAAAGAAAACAAGAAGGATTTGGCAAGTATTATAGAATCGATATTGCTTATTATCAAAAAATAATTATTAAAAAAGATTGCTGGATAAACGAGAAATAACAATGAATGAAGAAATTAATTCTAACGAAAATAATCTTTTTGAAATAGTTAATGAAGATAATTCAAAAAATATAGCTATGCAAAACTATAATGAATTATTGGAAAAATTTGAAAATCTTATAAAAATAATTATTGCTAAAATTAATGTTGGTAAGCAAAATGCACAAAATAATACAGAAGATGGTATTTTTAAAGATTTAGAAAGCAATATTATAGAGCTAGATAATACCTATTTAGCTCTTATTTCTTATTTTAAAAATCCTCCTAATGATGAAGAGAAAGAAATTATTAATAAAACCATTTCTATTAAAAAAACAATGGAAGATTTTGCTAAATTTGCTAATGAAATTCAAAAAATATCATTGGATGATAAACTTAAACAATATAACGAGCAAATTAATAAATTTTGCGAAATAGTAGAATATAAACTTTCTCATAATGCAAAAAATTATAATACTTTTCTTGATCATTTTGTTGAAGATGGAAAACAAAAATTGAATACATTTTCAGAAATTTTTACAAAAATGACAAAAAATACAAAATGGTATCTTATATTTTTTAGTTTTACTTCTATAGGGTTAGGTATAGCTCTTGGCATTTTAATTTTGCTTACTTATATAAAATATTCAGAATATAACAATTTAAAAGAAAGAGTAAGCACAATCACTCAAGGTTTAGCCACTATCTCTATTGATGAAAATAGTAAAGGAAGCTTTACCTTGAGCTTTGCAAAAAACAAAAAAACTATTTTCAATGAGAATAAAAATAGTATTCAAATCACACTACAAGGAGGTGAATGAACAGAACAATTATATACAAAAAAATGCAAAAAACAAAAACAAATCATAAAAAATTTAAAAAGGAGAAAAAATGGCATTTGGAAAATTAGTAAATGATAAGATTGTTATTGATACCAATAATGCTTTAAACTACAAGAATAAAGAAGGTGATATTCAACAAAGAAAAGTAGATACTGCTTTAATCGATGTTATTAAAGAAGCTGGACAAGTTGCTGCAATGGAACACGGAGCTGTGCTTTTTTCAGCAAAAATAAATGATGAGTGGAAAAACTATTTTGTTAATAGAGATGAAAAAACTCACAATATAGTTTTAAAACCTACAAATTCACAAAATAGAGATGATTTCATATATATCAACTCTAACATAAATGAGCAAGGTTATTTTTACTATACAATTAATCAAAAGCGAGAAGCTGCAAAAGAATTAATTGAAGGAATTGGGATTATAGAACACCAAAACCAAGATGGAACTAAAAGTCACTATTTAGAAACTAATGTAAGGCTTTACAATGAAGAATTAAAACAGGAACTTAAAGAAAAAGGTAATGAGTTTATAGCTGTAATTTCAAATGCTGGAATTAGAATTGTTAATGAAGCTGAAATGAAAGCACAAAAACAAGAACAACAAATACAGCAAACTCAAGAAATTAAAGAGCCTGAAAAAACTCAAAACCAAGAGTTTGGAAGATAAAAATATGCACCTCATAAAGGTGCATATTTATAGTTATTATTATTTATTAATAGTAACTATAAATAACAAATTTAAAAGTTATTTTTTGACAAGATGAGTAGTTTTACAAAAAATCAAACTATAGAAAAATCGATAGCAAAAAAATATCAATATCTTTAAAATAGTATATTTAAATTAATAATATATAACATTAATAACTATTATTTTCTAATATTTATTAATAATATAGCAAACAATAAGATAAGATTTTTGAAAGGCAAAAATGAGATTATTTATAGCTGAAAAACCCGAACTTGGTAAAGCAATTGCAGAAGGACTAGATGGCAATTATAAAAGCGGAGAAGGATATATACAAAAAGGTGATAATATTGTTACTTGGGCTTTTGGACATATTCTAGAGCTTGCTAAACCTGAAGAATATGATGAAAAATATAAGTTATGGAAACTTGAAGACTTACCACTACCCATTAAAGAATTTAAATACTTACCCAAAAAAGAAAGTAAAAAACAATTAAAAATTATTTGCGATTTAATCCATAGCGACAAGATTACTTCTATTGTAAATTGTGGGGATGCGGATGATGAGGGTCAAATTCTTGTTGATGAAATTATTCAATACTCCAAAACTTCTAAACCTGTATTTAGGGTTTTAATTAATGATTTAACACCAAAAGCAGTAAAAGAAGAAATAGCAAAAATTAAGCCAAATGCAGATTTTAAAGGAATGAGCGAAAGAGGTTTTGCAAGAAGTCAAGCAGATTGGATAGTAGGCATAAATCTTACTAGGGCGTATACCATAATGGCACGAAAAAATGGATATGAGGGCATTTTAAGCGTAGGTAGAGTTCAAACGCCTATTTTGGCTCTTATAGTTAATAGAGATAAAGAATTTGAAAATTTTAAAAGTATAAATTATTATTCCTTGCTAGGTGATTTTAATATCAACAATAATACTATTAAAGCAAGATTGAAAACAGAAGATAAAATTTTAGATGAAAATTTAGCTAAAGAGATCAAAGAATCTTGTGAAAACCAAAATGCAAAAATTAATTTAAAAATAGAAAACAAAAAAGAATATCCACCGCTACCTTATAACCTACTTGTTTTACAAGCTGAATGTGCAAAACTTTTTGGTTTTAGCCCTGATAAAACATTAGAAATCACTCAAAATTTAAGAGAAAAACATAAGGCTATAACTTATAATAGATCAGATTGTCAATATTTACCTGAAACAATGTTTGAACAAGCACCAAATATTTTAAATATTATAAAGGAAAATTTAAATTCTAATGATGAAATTCAAGCTCTCATTGCTAGCAGTGATTTAACAATAAAAAGCAAGGCTTTTAACGATGCTAACATTTCAGCACACTATGGAATAATCCCTACCCAAAATAAAATTTCATCGCAATTAACTCAAGATGAATTAGTCGTTTACAATCTAATCGCTAAAAGATTTATTATCCAATTCTTTCATCCTAGAGAATATCAAACTACTACAATTAATTTAGAAGTAAATCAAAGAATTTTTACCGCTACTCAAAACAAGACAACAAAAAGTGGTTTTAGAAGTCTTTGGCAAAATATAGATAGCGAAGAGGAACAAGAAAATAATGAGAATGATATAAACGATTTATCTATCTTAAAAAATGGTGATATTGCAAAATGCTCTTTGATACAAATTGAAAAAAAGCAAACAAAGCCACGCCCTTACTACACTATGACAACGCTACTTAAAGATTTAAATAGTGTCGCAAAGTATGTGTCTGATGAAAGAATTAAAAAATTACTGATTGAAAAAGACAAAGACAAAAAAGGTGAAAGTGGTGGTATAGGAACACCTGCAACAAGATCTAATCATATAAAAACATTAATTGAAAGAGAGTATATAGAAGTAAGTAAAGATAAAAAACAAATTATCAAATCCACTAAAAAAGGTAGAGATTTAATTAAACTTTCTCCAAAATCACTTATTACTCCTGACATGACAGCATTGTGGTTTAAGCAACAAAAAATGATAGAAATATCAGAATTAAGAAGAGAACAATTCTTAGAAGAAATCACAAAAGAAGTAATTAGCGAAATTCAAAGAATTGATAAAAATCAAGAGTTTAAAATACTAGATAATGAAAACAAACCAAAAATTCAATGTCCGCAATGCAATAAAGGATTTTTAACCAAACGAAAAGGGAAATATGGAAACTTTTGGGGTTGTAGTGAATTTAAACAAGGTTGCAAAGCCATTTATCCTGATAACAAAGGCACACCAAACTTTGAAACAAAACAAGCAAGCAACGATACTACTCATAAATGTCCGCAATGCAATAAAGGATTTTTACAAAGAATAAAAAGTAAAAATGGTAATAGTTGGTGGTGGGGTTGTAGTGAATTTAAACA
>JFBN01307328.1_pt1 | contig 44377 bp, 45 predicted proteins | sample 768741 | NCBI WGS metagenome assembly JFBN01 (sample SAMN01983846, study PRJNA193217) | chicken gut metagenome | biome: terrestrial biome; isolation source: ceca of Broiler chicken | host: Gallus gallus | place: United Kingdom: England | collected 2010-09-07
AAATGGAAAAGAGGGCTCAGCCCCCTTTTCCAACCCTTTTTCCCCTTACAGCCTGACTTCTTTTTGAATCAGGCGGCAGTTTTTCGACAGTCTCAAGCGCCTTGATGGATGGCAACAAGAGTGCTTGCTGCACGGTTAAATGCGCTGACCCTCCCGCAGCGGTTTTAATCTCAGCAAAAGCAGAAAACCGCCGAGTGCCGCTGCGGCTGCCAGCCAGTGACGTGCCGTTTGCAAGTGAAATGCATTTGCGGCAATCGGAAATAGCAAGCTGCCGGTGCTCATGCCTAAAGAAACAAAGCCGTAGTGAATCCCGGCTTGCTTTTGTCCGAATAAATCGGTGACAAGGCTGGGCAAAACGGCGGCCTCGCCCGAATAGCAGAAGGTCAACAGGCAGTACACGGCAAGCATCCACCACCCCTGCGCCCAGAAAAACAAAACCGAAAGCCCGGCAAGAGCGGCAAACAAAATACAATCCGTTTTTCGGCGGCCAATATGGTCGGAAAGCGCCGCCATAGAAAGCCGCCCCGCCGCCGAGCTGAGGGAACCGGCCCATACAAACGACAGCCCCACCGCCTCGCTTAAACCGCGTTCCTGTGCCATTTCTACAATTTTTGGGCTGAATAACAGCACGCTGGGCGTAGCCAGACAGGTGATGAAAAATAACAGCCGATACTGTTTGCTTTTCAGCATATCTTTCAGTGAAACGTCCTCTGCGGTCTTTTGCTGCGGCGGGGCAGGCGGATTATGCAAAAAAAGGCTGCCCGCTCCGCACACAATGCCCAGAATGGCTCCCAAAAGGCACAGAGCTGGGCGAATGCCGAACAGACTGTTAAAGCCGCGAACCAGTAAAGTCAGCGCAGCGCCTGAAAGCCCTACTGCACCGCCGATGACACCTGTTGCCAGCCCCTTTCGGTCAGCGTACCATTTTTGCGCGCAGGACATCACCGCCGGATACAAAAAGGCACACCCCAGCCCAACGGGGGCGCTGAAGCATGTGTAAAACAAAATGGGCTTTTCGGCGGGCAGCCACCACCCGGCAGACAAAAAGCCGATGGCCAGCAGTGCGCTTCCGCAAAGGCCCGCGGTTCGAGGGCCAAAACGATCTTGCAACAATCCTCCCAAAACACACCCAATGCCGAAAAAGCAAATAATAAAACTAAAGGCAAGTGCCGTTTGCTCGGCGGAAAAACCATATTCCGTACCAACCGGCTTTTGAAACGCACCCCATGCGGAGGGGATTCCGGTTAAAATTTGAATGGCGGCTCCTGCGGCCAAAATGAACCATGGATGCTTTTTTAATAAATTCTGCACGACATCCCTTCCTTTCTGTTCTGTCCGCATTATTATTTCCCGCACAAAGCGCTTTATGAAAAAAGGGAAAGGTATGGTGCGCAAAAAATGATGAACAGAGGCTGTCGAAAAACTGCCGCCTGATTCAGCAAGAATCTAGGCTGCAAGGGGAAAAAGGCTTGGAAAAGGGGGCTAGCCCTCTTTTCCATTTTAGATAAGGTTTCCGTTTATAAAAAAGCTTCGCTTTTTCACAAACGGAACTGCCCCTGTCCAAAACGGACAGGGGCAGTTTGCTTAAAGCTCTCGCAATTCAAACGGTGTTACCTGATAAACATAGTAGTTCAGCCAGTTCGAGAACAACAGATTGGCGTGGCTTCTCCAGCGGAAAATCACGTCTTTTTTTGGGTCGTCGTCGTAAAAATAATGGCGCGGTACTTCAATCGGAAGACCCTTGGCTGCATCGCGTTCGTATTCGTCGCGCAGGGTGTTTTTGTCATATTCCATGTGGCCGCACACAAAAATCTGACGTCCCGAATCTGTGGCCAGCAGATGAACACCCGCCTCGGCGCTTTCTGCCAGCACACGCAGACGCGGTTCTGCGTCAATATCGCTGCGGCGCACTTCCGTATGGCGCGAGTGCGGGGCGAAAAACACTTCATCAAAGCCGCGTACCAGCGGATTTTTTTCGCGCAGAACACGGTGTTCAAATACCCCGAAGCACTTTTTCGGCAAAACGTGCTTCGGAATGCCGTAATGGTAATACAGACCCGCCTGTGCACCCCAGCAGATGTGCATTGTGCTGTAAACATTCGTTTTGGAAAACTCCATCACCTCGCACAGCTCCGGCCAGTAGTCCACTTCTTCAAACTCCATCATTTCTACCGGCGCACCCGTGATAATCATGCCGTCAAAGTATTCGCGGCGAATTTCGTCAAAGGTTTGATAAAATGCGCTTAAATGTTCGCTGGAAACATGAGCCGATTCATGGCTGCTCATGTGCAAAAGCGAAAGCTCCACCTGCAAAGGTGTATTGGCAAGCATACGCGCGATTTGCGTCTCCGTGGCAATCTTCGTGGGCATTAAATTGACCAGCAGAATCCGCAGCGGGCGAATATCTTGGTGAATGGCGCGTGCATGGGTCATGACAAACACGTTGTCCTGCTCTAAGGTGTGAAAAGCGGGCAGCTCCCGCGGTAAAATCAAGGGCATGAAAAGGCTCCTTTCAACGAACGACATACAAAATAAGTGTATGACAAAAGCAGTAATCTTGTCAAGAATAAGACACATTTCCGCAACATTAAAAAGTCAAAAAATGGTTTGGAATGACTGCTTTTTGCGGTGTGTAAGCTGAAAAAGCAATTTGCAGATAAGAACAAGGGAACCGCAAAAGAGACGAGAACTTAGCAGCTTTTTTGCAGGAACATCGCTCGGCCGCCTTGGATACTATGATAGCAAAAACAGAGATGAGATCTCTCGGCGTAAAGGAGCGTTTCTATGCATCAGAAAATCAAAAACCTTTCCATTCGGCACAAGCTGCGGTTTGCGTTCGGAACCATTATTGTGCTTTGCATGGCAGCGGCCATGATTGGGGCATTCGGAATTGGTACGGTGTTTACCAGTAGCCGAACGCTTTACAATGACTTTGGCCAGTCACAGGGAGCAGTGAATCGCCTGTTGGCAGATTTTAAGCAAAATGAATTGCTGACAGGTTCGCTGCTGCTGAACCCAACCAAAGAATCGGCCCGCCAACTCACCGAAGCCCTTCAGGAAAATAAAACCGAATTGATGGAGCGCTTTGAGCAAAGCGAACAGGCGGGTTACTTTGATTATTTGAGTGAGGAAAAAATTACCTAGCTGGAGACGATGCTGCAACATTATTTTGCAATTCAAACGCAGGCAGAACAGTTGGCGGCAGAGAATGAACTGCAACAAGCGACGGCACTTTTTACCAATCAGCTGCTGCCGGAAGGCGAAGCCGTGGACGAAACCATTCAAACCAATTTGCTGGCGCTGAATGCCGCCGTAGAAGCGGCACGCGCCGGGCAGGCCGGAACAGGCTTTGCGGTGATTGCGCGAACCGTGAGCCAGCTTGCCCAAAAAAGCAGCCAAGAAGCAAAAGAAACAGCGGCTTTGCTGCAAAGTGCCCGCAAAGCAGTGGAGCAAGGCAGGGAACTGACAAGCGATGCCTTTGCGTTAATTGGAAATACAGCGCGTGCAGCAGAAGAGTCCGCCGCACATACCGAGCAGGTTTTAAGTGTTCTGACGGAACAATCGAACGTGTTAAAACAAATTGATTTGGGTTTGGAGCAAATCAGCGTCGTCATTCAAAATAACTCCGCCGCTTCCGAGGAAAGCGCAGCCGCCAGCCAGCAGATGTATGCACAGTCCACCGAGCTGGAGCGCCATGTGAAAGTGTTTTCGTTGAAATAAAGGTTTTGGCTTGAGAAAAGTAATGTATTTTTACCGCTCTCCTTGCAGCAATGCTGTTTTTTGTCGCGTTGAAGCATAACCAACGGCGCGGCAAGGAGAGTGGTAAGAATGTAAGGCGGAAATGGCCGCGCAATCAGGCAAAAGCCTGCATGATTGCCTTTACAAGCATTGGAAAATATGCTATCTTATTATAGTATATATCATAAGGGAAAGCCCCTGAAACGGGCGGGCCTTTCAACCGGGTCTGCCTGAATCCACGGCGCAATGAGCGCTTTACATTTGAAAGGAAGGTACTATGCTTTCTGTCAATGACGTCAGCTTGCAATTTCAAGGAACCACTCTGTATAAACATGTTGATTTAAAGTTTACGCCGGGCAACTGCTATGGCATCATCGGTGCAAACGGCGCGGGAAAATCGACCCTTTTGCGCATTATTTCCGGTGTGATTGAGCCGTCTACCGGCAATGTGTCCATCGGTGCGGATGACCGCATGAGCGTTCTTGAGCAGGACCACTATAAATATGACAGCTTTTCTGTCATGGAAACGGTCATCATGGGCAACCGCCGCCTGTATGACATCATGAAGGAAAAGGACGAGCTGTACGCCAAAGAGGATTTTTCGGAAGCGGACGGCGAGCGTGCCGGTGAATTGGAAGCGGAATTTGCCGAGCTGGGCGGCTGGGACGCGGAAACCGAGGTAAACCAGCTGCTTTCGGGCCTTGGTCTTTCTACCGATTTGCACTATGCACAAATGGACAGCTTAGATGGCCGCCAAAAGGTGAAGGTGCTGCTGGCGCAAGCACTGTTTGGTCAGCCCTCCATCATTTTGCTGGACGAGCCCACCAACGGCCTTGATATTGAATCCATCGACTGGCTGGAAGAATTTTTGATGGACTATTACGGCACCATCATCGTGGTCAGCCATGACCGTCACTTCTTAAACGCCGTATGCACCCACATCGTGGATATTGACTACAACAAGGTGCAGATGTACGCGGGCAACTACGACTTCTGGTATGAGTCCAGCCAATTGATGCAGCAGCTCATCCGCAACCAGAACAAGAAAAAGGAAGAAAAAATTAAGGAGCTGCAATCCTTTATTCAGCGCTTCTCTGCGAATAAATCGAAGTCGAAACAAGCTACCAGCCGCAAAAAGATTTTGGACTCCATTCAGCTGGAGGAAATGCCCGCTTCTTCCCGCCGCTATCCGTTCGTCGGCTTTGACCCCGAGCGTGAAGCCGGCAAGGATATTCTCTTTGTGGAAGGCATCACGAAAACCATTGACGGCGTAAAAGTTTTGGACAATGTCAGCTTTATTGCCAACAAAAACGATAAAATCGCGTTTGTGGGCGATAATGAAGTGGGCATGACCGCCTTGTTCAAAATTTTGATGGGCGAAATGGAGCCGGACGAGGGCAGCTTCAAGTGGGGCGTATCGACCAGCCAAAGCTATTTCCCGCAGGACAACAGCGCTTTCTTTGAGAATTTTGACGGCGATTTAATCGAGTGGCTGCGCCAATACAGCCCCGACCCGACCGAAACCTTCCTGCGCGGTTTCTTAGGGCGGATGCTGTTTTCCGGTGATGAGGTGTACAAGCCCGCCAAGGTGCTGTCCGGCGGCGAAAAAGTACGCTGTATGCTCTCGCGTATGATGATGGACCATTCCAATGTGCTCGTGCTGGACCAGCCGACCAACCACCTCGACCTCGAAAGCATTCAGGCGCTGGCAAACGGCTTGGCTTCGTTTAAGGGCAATCTGCTGTTTTCCTCGCACGACCACCAGTTTATTGACGAAATTGCCAACCGCATTATTGAAATTCCGCTGGGGCAAAGCGGCTGCTTAGACCGCACCGGAACCTTTGAGGAGTTTTTGGCATGGAAAAAGGAACGCAATCTGTGAACCCGCGCGCGAAGATTCAGCTGATTGCGCTGGATTTGGATGGCACGGTACTCAATACGCAAAAGCACATTACAAAGCGCACGCTTGACGCCATCCGCGCTGCGATTGCGCAGGGCGTTACCGTGATTCCCGCAACCGGGCGCTTGCGAAACGGTCTCACGCAGGAATTTTTGGATATTGAGGGCGTGCGCTATGCACTGACAGCCAACGGGGCGGCGGTGCTGGATTTGCAAACGGGGGAGCGCTTGTTTGAGGGCTGTCTCAGCCGGGAGGAAGCGCTGTGGCAGTACCGCGCCACGCGCAAGTGGGATGTCATGTTTGACGTTTATTCCGGCGGTGTCATTGCCACCGAGCGGCGCTTGTTTCCCCGTTTGAGTGAGTTTGCTCCGGCGGAAATGGTGCCCTATTTTCACAAAACGCGCACCTGCGTAGATGATATGGAAGCCTTTATCATGCAGTGTTCCGCACCCATTGAAAAGGTGACCATGCTCTTTACGCGCCCGGAGGAACGTTGGGAAGCGCTGGAGGCGCTTGCCGATGGAGGACGTTTTTTGGTAACGACGAGCATTCCCGGCAATGCCGAGGTGAATGCAAAAGGCGTGGATAAAGGCGTTGGGCTTTTGGCGCTGGCAAAGCATCTTGGCATTGCGCAGGAGTCCGTGATGGCGTGCGGCGATTCTTCTAACGATGCCGCCATGCTGCGTGCAGCCGGGTTTGCGGTCGCCATGGGCAACGCAACGCCGGACATTCGGGCGCTGGCAGATGTGATTACCGACACCAATGACGAGGACGGCGTGGCAAAAGCCATTGAAAAATATGTGCTGGCTGTGAGCCGCGATGGATCAGGAGGGTAACAATGAACCGTTTAGTTGTGCTTGGAACAGGATACGCCATGGCAACAAAGTGCTATAACACCTGTTTTGCAATTCAAAACGAAAAAGGCGATACGTTTTTGACGGACGCGGGCGGCGGCAACGGCATTTTGGTGCAGCTGGAGCGTGCGGGCATTGACATTGCGAGCATCCACGAAATGATGGTGACACATGAACACTGCGACCATTTGCTGGGCGTGGTGTGGATGGTGCGTAAAATTGCCGCCATGATGAACGCGGGACGCTATGAAGGCGAATTTCATATTTACTGTCACAAAGGCTTGTCCGCTGCCATTCGTACCATGTGCGGCTTAACCCTGCAAAAGAAGCTGACAAAGCATCTCGATGAACGCATTGTGCTGCATGACATTCAAGACGGCCAAACGGCTGAGCTGCGCGTGGGCGGCATTACCTTTTTTGATATTCATTCCACAAAAGCGCGCCAGTTCGGCTATCATTTGTGCTGGGATGAAAAAAAGCTCACCTGCCTAGGAGATGAGCCTTACAATCCACTTTGTGAAGCCTATATCCGCAACACGGATTGGCTGTTAGCCGAGGCGTTTTGCCTGTATGAGCAGCGAGAGCGCTTTTCCCCGTATGAAAAACACCACAGCACCGTCAAAGAAGCCTGCGAGCTGGCGCAGCAATTTAAGATTCCGCACTTGGTGCTTTGGCATACCGAGGACGAAAACTATGAAAAACGCCAAGCGCTGTATACCGCCGAGGGCAGCCAATACTACCACGGCGATTTGCATGTGCCGAACGATTTAGACGTTTTGGAGCTGACATAAAACAAATGGAAAGCGCACCGCATATTTGCGGTGCGCTCTGTTTGCGTTTGGCTTTGCGACATTTACAAAACCAAAGACAAAACAAACAAAATTATGCCGCTGACGGCGACTGCCGCCATGTACGGATGCCGGGAAACAGTGGAGATGCGCGGCTCGGACACCGTACATATATTTTCGGCCTCACAGCCCGAGCGAACGCTTTGGCTGCTGGCCCAGATGTCCATGGTGCGGTTTTCACTTCCAAGGAACATGGCGCGGTCAATGCAGCCAAACACGCCCACCACCGCGAACGCAAATCCGATTAAAAACAATGCGTCAACAAAATGGCCGCTTTGCTGCAACAGGGCCGCCGCAACACCGCTTGCACAAAGAAGCACTGAAAATCCGAAAAAGCGCATGACCTGGGAATGTGTCTGCTTCATAACTAACCGTCCTTTCCGATTCTGGTTTTTCTAAGCGGCGATGTACCGCCGTTCTTTCTACCCTTACTCTAACAAAAGTATGCCCCTTCGTCAAGCAAAAGGCATTGTCAATTTGCATCAAAAACAAGGCGGAAATTTTATTCTCCGGTTTTGACAAAGCCAAGAGGTGCGATTTGTGCAATAAGACAATAATAAAAAACGATTGTTGAAAAAATTTATGAATATACTACAATAATTTACTGTGATAAAGAGGAGGTTTCTGCAATGCCGCCCATCTATTTTTTAATCAAACCGGCTTCGGGAAATTGCAATATGCGCTGCAAATACTGCTTTTATTACGACGTCGCGGAAAATCGCGCCGTGGCCTCCTATGGCATCATGTCGAAGCAAACATTGGAACAGCTGGTCAAAACTGCAATGGAACAGGCTGAGGGCTCATGCGGCTTTATGTTTCAGGGCGGTGAGCCGACGCTGGCCGGGCTGGACTTTTTCCGCGAAGCGGTACGCCTGCAAAAAGAATATAACAAAAAAGGCTTGCAGGTATTTAATTCCATTCAAACCAACGGCTATTGCATTGACCGCGAATGGGCGCAGTTTTTAGCCAAGGAAAAATTTCTTGTGGGTCTGTCGCTGGACGGCATGAAAGAAATTCATGACGGGTGCCGTGTGGATGCACAGGGCAAAGGGACGTTTTCCAAGGTGATGCACGCGGCACAGCTGTTTTCTGCCTACGGGGTCGAGTTTAATATTTTAACCGTAGTTACAGCGTACACCGCCAGAAATATCGGCAAAATTTATGGCTTTTTCAAGAAAAATGGATTTGTGTACCAGCAGTATATTCCTTGCTTGGACCCGTTTGGGCAAGAGCGTGGAACGTTTGATTATTCGCTTACGCCCGAGCGCTATGGCGATTTTTTAATCAAATTGTTTGATTTGTGGTACACTGATTTTATGCGCGGGGAATATATTTCCATTCGATGGTTTGACGCGCTGGTTCATATGTGCAAAGGACGTGCGCCCGGCAGCTGCGGAATGCTGGGCGTGTGTACGCCGCAGCTGGTGGTCGAGGCAGACGGCGGCGTTTATCCGTGCGATTTTTACGTTTTGGACAAGCTGCGTCTCGGCACGGTGGGCGTCGACACCCCGGCGCAGTGGGAAGAAAAGCGGAAAACCCTTGGGTTTATTGAGCAGTCCAAGAAAGTGGAGCCGGAATGCCGCGCTTGCCGGTGGGCGCCGCTGTGCCGCGGCGGCTGCCGCCGCGACCGAGAGCAGCCGGACGGAAGCATCGGCCTGAATTATCTTTGCCCAGCCTTTCAGCGCTTTTTTGCTCACGCCGCACCGCGCCTTGCGGAAATTGCCAAGCGTGTGCCATAACCCTCTTTCAAATGCAACAGCGCCCTTGCCGCATTTCCACGGCAAGGGCGCTGTTATCTTGATTAGAAACAAAAGAAAACCCGGCCAAACTGACCGGGTTTTTGGTGAGCCACCGGAGATTCGAACTCCGGACACCCTGCTTAAAAGGCAGGTGCTCTGCCGACTGAGCTAGTGGCTCATCTGTGTCACTCACAGTGCTTTTTTATTATACACACGAAAGTGGCCGTTGTCAACACTTTTTTGAATTTTTTTAAAATAAAATAAAAATCGGGAAACAAGTACCCAAAACAGCGTACAAAAAAGCACATCTAAAAGGGCTTTCCAGCGCAGCCGAAAATGAAGCCTGGCTGTACCTTTAGATAAAAAGAAAAGCGAAAGGATGGTGATTAGGAATATAAAAATTCATTTTTGAAAATTGTAAAAATGCTTTGTAAAAAAATGCCGTTAGGCTTTACAAATGTCTGCTTTTTCGGTATCATATATAAATGTATTCGCAACGAAACATCAGGTGAAATTTTGGCAGGACGCTGACGGCGTCTTGCTTTTTGCCGCTTTTTTACCAAATCAATAAAATAGGAGAGATTGCATGAAACGTTTTGTTTCCATCTTTTTGGCGCTGTGCATTGCTGCCGCTTCCATGACTGCATGTACAAAATCCCCTGCCTCTGAGAGCCAGCCGTCTTCTCAAGCAGCCAGCACGGCACAGTCGGCTTCGGAGCCTGCTGTTGAGGAGGAAGAGCCCTACAATGCCGCTTTGCTGACCGGCTTGGAAAAGGACGCTGATTATCCCGAAGGCCGCCGCTTTACCGCTGTGATGGTGAACAACATCTCGGAAGGCGCTACCCAGCAGGCGCGTCCGCAGGCAGGCTTGTCGGATGCTGATATTTTGGTGGAAATTAAAGCGGAAGGCGGTATTACCCGCTTTATGGCTTTGTATGAAAACTATGAAACCATGCCGCGTGTGGGCCCCGTGCGTTCGGCACGCCATCAGTTCTTCCAGCTGATTCTGCCGTTCCACCCCATGTATGTCCATGTGGGTGAAAGCGTGGTGCAGACCGAGTATAAAAATAACTACGATTACAGTGACTTCGATTTGAACGGCGACGTTCTTTCCACGCTGGGCCACCGCGACAGTGATTTCCGTGCCCGCGGTGTGAAGATTGAGCACACCTATGTGACCAGCGGCGAGGAAATTACCAAAACAATTGAGCAGTTTGGCTATGACTCCAGCATTGAGCCGTACAAGAGCACCTTCTTTGATTTCGTTCCTTATAATGAGGAGCCGCGCGTGCTCACCGGCGGCGATGCCACAAGCGTTTCTGTGGTGCATTCCGCAGGCTACAAAACCTATTTTGATTGGGATGCCACAGAAGGCAAATATATGATGAGCCAGTATTCCAAAGCGGCAGGTGCGGTACAGCCCTCTGTCGATGCCAACAACGACCAGCAGCTCAAGTTTGACAACGTGATTGTGCTGTTTACAGACATTCATGTTATTTCGGGCCATGAGGCAAAGGACTTGCAGGAGGTTGATTACACCTTCGGCGGCCTTGGCTACTACTTTAACGGCGGCCGTGTAGAGCCGATTCGCTGGCAGAAGGGTGCGGCAGACCAGGTGCTGCGTTTGGTGAACGATGACGCGGATTTGACCAACGTAAAGGTGAACCCGGGCCGCAGCTATATCGCCGTTGTGGACTTGGACGAGGCTGAAAACTTCAGTTATTCGGCGGCTGCCGCTTCCAGCGCTGATTCTGCGGCGCAGTAACAGCCATTACAGGGATGCAAGGGGATGACGATGACGAAACGACTGCTTGCAGGAATCATGCTTTTGGTGATGGCGCTTTCGCTGTTTGGGTGCGCCGGAAAGGATGGGGAAGCTTCTTCCCAGAGCACCTCCGTGCCGAAAGCAAGCGGCGAAGGTTTGCAGCAAGATGCGGACAAGCCTACGCCCGAGGTAAACTTGATTACAGGTGAGCCTTTAAAAGAAGGACAAACAGCCGGCACACGTCCGGCTGCCATCATGGTAAGTAATATTGCGCAGGCGCTGCCCCAGCGCGGAATTGGTTCGGCAGATGCGGTATTGGAAATGGAAACCGAGGGCGGAATTACCCGTTTGATGGCATTTTTCGCTGACCCCACCACGGTGCCGGCCATTGGCCCGGTGCGCTCTGCGCGCGACCAGCATTTGCAGTTTGCTTTGCCGCTGAATGCGGTGTTGGTACACATCGGCACCAGTGTTTATGCAAAAAATTTGCTGAATCAATATGCTTATCAGGACATTAACGGATTGTACCTTGGCACAACAGCTTTCACGCTGGACGAAGAACGGCGCAAAACGCGCAATCAGGAGCACTGCTGGTATACCGACGCTGCGCTGATCAGCGCGGGTATGACTCAAAACGGCATTGTGCCCACCGGCGCAAAAAATACGCTGCTGAACTTTGCCGAGCAGGGCAAAACCGTCACATTGGATGGCGGCGATGCCCCGCATGTACGGTTTATGGCCTCAAATACCACTGAGGTACAGATGGTTTACGATGCAGCAAGCGGCACTTATTTGAAGCAGGAATATGGTGCAGCCCAAGTGGATGAAGCCACCGGCGCACAGCTTTCCTACAAAAATGTGTTTGTGCTGTTTGCAAAAGTTACCTTAAAGCCGGATGGAAACTGCACCGACTTTGCGTTAACTTCCGGCGAGGGTTACTACTTCTGCGGCGGAAAATATCAAAAAATTCGCTGGAAAAAGGGCGACGTAACCGAGCCTTTGCAGATTTTGGACGAAAAGGGAAAAGCTTTTGACGTCAATACCGGAAAAAGTTATATTGCCGTAGTACGCGAAGAACTGGCAAGTGAACTGAAGCCCGATATGAACGCAGTCGCACCGGCGGCTTCTTCGGCTTCGGCGCCGGCGGCGTAAAATAACGTAGTGGAAAAGACGAATGTGGAATGGTTCCGCATTCGTCTTTTTTACTTTTTAAAAAGATTAAAACTTGTAAAAATAATTATATAATTTAGTTGACAAATTATATTGTTGGTGATACAATAATAACAAGAAACGAGGTGGTGCTATGAAGAAAAGTGTATACAGCCTGGTGCTGATGGATGACGTTGTTTCCTCCATTGACCGCATGGCCTATGAGCAGGGGGTCAGCCGTTCAGCGCTGGTTAACCGCGTGTTGGCGGAGTATGCCTCATTGCTTACACCCGAGCACCGCATTCGCAGCCTGTTTGATGCCGTTTGTGAAATGCTCGAGCCGCAAAGCGTCTTGCAGCTTGCCAGCAGTGAGGGCGTGCTTACGCTGCGCAGTTCCTTGCAGTACAAATATAACCCGGTGATGCGCTATACCGTGGAAATCAACCGTGAAGCCGGCGAAAAGCTGGGCGTGCTGCGGGCTTGCCTGCGCACACAAAACGCCGCGCTGATTGCTTGCCTGCAAAGCTTTTATCAGCTTTGGATTGCGCTTGAAACAGCTTCTAACCCGTCTTTGGCGCAGGAGTCAAGCGTTTCCGGCACCAAATATACGCGCGTGCTCTCCAGCCCAAAGCAGCCGGTAGACGGGCAGGAAATTGCCGAGTGCATTGCCGGATATGTCGGCCTTTTTGACGGATGCATGAAGTGCTTTTTCGCCAATATGCCGCAAATGGCGTATGCAGCACAGCAGACAGAGCAATACTATTGGAATCATTTAACAAAGGAAGTTGCACAGTTGTAGAACGAAGAACATAGAGAGTTAACTACGAAAGAATAAAGTTTGAATCAGCGTTCAAAAAAGGAGCGTGATTGCATGAACGCACAAAAAATGACACAAAAATCTTTGGAAGCTTTGCAGGCGGCACAGTCGCTTGCGATTGAATATGAAAATCAGTCTTTGGCGCAGGAACATTTGTTCTGTGCTTTGCTGGCACAGGAAGACGGCCTTGTCGGCCAGCTGTTCCAAAAAATGGGCGTTGAGCCAGGGAATGCACAGGCCGCCTTTGCACAAAAGGTCAGCGAATTGCCGCGCGTAACGGGTTCGGGACGTGACCCCGACAAGGTGTATGTCACCACCGAGCTGGACCGCGCCCTGACCGCTGCCGAAAAGGCCGCCGCCCGCATGAAGGACGAGTATGTTTCTGTGGAGCATCTGGTACTCGGTATGCTGGACAGCCCCAGCCGTGCCGTCAAAGAAGTATTGAAAACGTTCGGCGTGGACAAAAACCGCTTTTTGGAGGCGCTCTCCAAGGTGCGTGGCAATCAGCGCGTGACAAGTGATAACCCGGAATCCACTTATGACGTTTTGACAAAATACGGCCAGGATTTGGTGGCGCTGGCAAAAGCGCAAAAGCTTGACCCCGTCATCGGACGTGATGCTGAAATCCGAAACGTGGTTCGTATCTTGTCCCGAAAAACAAAAAACAACCCGGTGCTGATTGGTGAGCCGGGCGTTGGTAAAACAGCCATTGCCGAGGGCTTGGCACAGCGTATTGTGCGCGGCGACGTACCCGAAAACCTGAAAGACCGCAAGGTGTTCAGCCTGGATATGGGCGCTTTGGTGGCCGGTGCAAAGTACCGCGGCGAGTTTGAGGAACGCTTGAAAAGCGTTTTGCAGGAAGTGAAAAAGAGCGAGGGTGAAATCATCCTGTTCATTGACGAGCTGCACACCATTGTGGGCGCGGGCAAAACCGACGGTGCAATGGATGCCGGCAACCTGCTCAAACCGCTCTTGGCGCGTGGTGAGCTGCACTGCATTGGCGCGACAACGCTGAATGAGTACCGCCAATACATTGAAAAAGACCCGGCGCTGGAACGCCGTTTCCAGCCTGTCATGGTGGAAGAGCCGACCGTTGAGGACACGATTTCCATTTTGCGTGGCTTGAAAGAGCGCTATGAGGTGTTCCACGGCGTAAAAATTCACGACGGCGCACTCATTGCAGCCGCAACGCTTTCCAACCGCTATATCTCCGACCGGTTCCTGCCGGATAAGGCCATTGACCTGGTGGACGAAGCGTGCGCCATGATTCGCACGGAGATGGATTCCGCCCCGGCTGAGATGGACGATTTGCGCCGCAAGATTATGCAGCATGAAATTGAGGAAGCCGCGCTGAAAAAGGAAACCGACAACCTTTCCAAAGAGCGTTTGGCCGCGCTGCAAAAAGAGCTTGCCCAAATGCGCGACGAATTTCAAGAGATGAGCGCGAAGTGGGAAAACGAAAAGAGCGCCATCAACCGTGTGCAGAAGCTGCGCGAGGAAATTGAGCAGACCAACGCTCAGATTGCGCAAGCCGAGCAGGAATATGACTTAAACCGTGCAGCCGAGCTGAAATATGGCAAGCTGCCCGGATTGCAGAAAGAGCTGGAGCAGGAGGAGCAGAAAGCCGAAAAGGCCGAGAAAAATACCCTCCTGCGCGACAAAGTGACAGAAGAAGAAATTGCCCGCATCATTGCGCGCTGGACGGGTATCCCTGTGGCGCGTTTGATGGAGGGCGAGCGCGAGAAACTGCTGCATCTGCCCGAAGTGCTCCACCGCCGTGTGATTGGCCAAGATGAAGCTGTGCAGAAAGTCAGCGAGGCCATTCTGCGCAGCCGTGCGGGCATTGCGGACGAAAACCGCCCGATTGGCAGCTTTTTGTTCCTCGGCCCGACAGGCGTCGGCAAAACAGAGCTTGCCAAGGCGCTGGCCGAATGTCTGTTCGACGACGAGCACAACATGGTGCGTATTGATATGTCGGAGTATATGGAGAAATACTCGGTGTCCCGTTTGATTGGTGCGCCTCCGGGATATGTCGGCTATGACGAGGGCGGCCAGCTGACCGAGGCTGTGCGCCGTCACCCGTACAGCGTGGTGCTGTTTGACGAGGTGGAAAAAGCCCATCCCGATGTGTTCAACGTGCTGCTTCAAGTGCTGGATGATGGCCGTATCACGGACAGCCAAGGCCGTACCGTCGATTTCAAAAACACCATCATCATTTTGACCTCGAACCTCGGTTCTCCGTATATCTTGGACGGCATTGAAAACGGCGAAATCACTGCTGAGGCACGCGCTCAGGTGGACGCGCTGCTGCGTCAGTCGTTCCGTCCTGAATTCCTCAACCGTCTGGATGAGATTGTCTATTACAAACCGCTGGGCAAAGACGAAATCCGCGGTGTGGTCGATTTGCTGTTGGAGCGTCTGCGCCATCGCTTGGCCGACAAACAGCTCACGCTGGAAGTCACCGACGCGGCGAAAGACGCCATCATTGAGGGTGGTTATGACCCCATTTATGGCGCAAGACCGCTGAAACGCTATATTCAGCAAAAAGCTGAAACGCTGGCGGCAAAACGCATCATTGCGGACGACCCGATGCCGGGCGCCGTGTTGACGCTGGATGCCGAAAACGGCACACTTGTGATGCGGTAAGCCCAAGACAAAACGTGGTTCCGTCAGGAATGCTGAAAAAAGGGAAAAGGCAGAATGCCTTTTCCCTTTTTTGCTGTTCGTCACCATCGGCTGGCCAATGAAACCCAAAAGGCAGGGATAGCGAACGCTTGGAGATTCATGCTATAATGACAGCATGGTCAAACAAGCAAAACACGGTAAGTCTTGTCCGCCATAAACAGCAAAGAGGGGAACAGGAATGGAACAGATTTTTCTCTTAGAAGATGACGACGCACTGGGACGCGGCATTGCGATGGCTTTGGAAAGCCCAGAGTGTCCCGTTATTCGGACGGAAAATATCGCACAAGCAAAAGAAGCTTTGGCATTGCGGCCGTTTTCTCTGTTGATTTTGGATATCAATCTGCCGGATGGCAGCGGGTTGGATTTGCTGCGGCAGCTTCGTGCGGGCGGCGTGACCACGCCCGTCATTTTGCTTACGGCCAACGATATGGAATTGGATGAGGTGACCGGGCTGGAAGCTGGGGCGGATGATTATATTACAAAGCCGTTTTCTTTGGCGGTGCTTCGTGCCCGAGTAAATGCCCAGCTGCGGCGCAGCCAAGCAAAAAGCGCAGATGTCCTTGTACTTGGGCCGTTCCGGTTTGATTTTAAGCAAATGCAGTTTAGTCGAGACGGGAATATGGTGGAGCTTTCCAAAACCGAACAAAGGCTGCTGCGGGTACTGGTTGAAAACCGCGGGCAAACAATTCCGCGCGATGTATTATTAGACCGTGTGTGGACGGATGCAGCGGAATTTGTGGAGGAAAATGCCTTGTCCGTCACTATGAAGCGGCTGCGAACGAAGCTGGAAGCCGACCCTGCCAAGCCGGACTATTTAAAAACGGTATATGGCATTGGATATACTTGGGCGGTGAGAACATGATGGGGTATTTCATAGCGGGGGCTGCACTGTTGGCGGCACTGGTTTTGGTGGCATGGGATCGGGTTCAGCTGGCGCGCACCATGAACCGTTTAGACGAAATGCTCGCCTGTGCGATGAACGGAAGCTTTTGTGAAAAGCACTTTGATGAAAGCCGTTTGTCGGCGCTGGAAAGCCGACTGAACCGTTATTTAACGGCAAGCGATTTTTCTGCCCGTACCATTCAAATGCAAAAGGATGAAATCAGCCGCCTCATTTCAGATATTTCCCACCAGACGAAAACGCCGGTAGCAAATTTATGTTTGTATGCGCAGCTGCTGGAAGAACAGTCACTGAGCGCTGAAGCTCTCAATTGCGCTCATGCCATCGAAGCACAGGCGCAAAAGCTGCAATCTTTGATTGAGATTTTGGTGAAAAGCTCTCGTTTGGAAACAGGAATTTTAGCACTCCATCCGCAGGAAAATCCGCTTGGCCCAATGGTGCAGCGGGCAGTAGAGCAGTTTAGGCTCAAAGCCCAAGAAAAGGAAATTGGCCTCACTTGCGAAAACGTGCAGGGAACAGCGGTATTCGACCCAAAGTGGACAGAGGAAGCCTTGTGCAATTTAGTGGACAATGCCCTAAAGTATACGCCTCGCGGCGGGCAAGTTCACCTTGCCGTGCGAATGTATGAAATGTTTTGCGCGGTTTGTGTCAGTGACAGCGGGCCGGGTATTCCCGAAGATGAGCAAGCGAAAATTTTTGGCCGTTTTTACCGCTCCCCCGAAGCGTACAGCAAGGAAGGCGTGGGCATTGGATTATATCTGACGCGCCAGATTGCAGAAAAGCAAAGCGGCTACCTGAAAGTGGAGAGTACGCTTGGAAAAGGAAGCTGTTTTTGTCTGTTTTTGCCGCGGGACGAACGCTGCACCCGAAAGACGAGAACCCCTTAAAAAGCAATTTTCCGCTCAAATGTGACAAAACCGTTATTTTCAGGAAAGAACAGGGAAAGATGATTTTGATAGACTCTGTATCGTCGAAAGATGATGCAGAGTTTATGTTTAGGGGGATTTGCAATGACGGTACTGCAAACAAAAGATTTAAAAAAATATTATGGCAGCGGAGAAAACCAGGTAAAAGCGCTGGACGGCGTGAATTTGTCGGTAGAGCAAGGGGAGTTTGTGGCAATTGTGGGGACGTCCGGCTCGGGAAAATCCACTTTGCTGCATATGCTGGGCGGGCTGGATCGGCCCACCGGCGGCACCGTAATCGTGGAGGATAAGGATATTTTCTCGTTAAAAGATGAGGCGCTGACCATTTTCCGACGGCGAAAAATTGGCTTTGTGTTTCAATCGTACAATTTAGTACCCGTGCTCAGTGTGTGGGAAAATGTGGTTTTGCCCATTCAGCTGGACGGCAAAAAACCGGATGAAAGCTATATCAATGAGGTCATCGCCAGCCTAGGGCTGGAGAAAAAACGGAAAAATCTGCCCAATCAGCTTTCCGGCGGTCAGCAGCAGCGGGTAGCCATTGCCCGCGCTTTGGCAGCAAAACCGGCTATTTTGCTGGCGGATGAACCGACCGGAAATTTGGACTCGAAAACAAGCCAAGATGTGCTGGGCTTAATGAAAGTAATGGGGCAGAAATTTGGCCAAACAATGGTGATGATTACCCACAACGAAGAAATTGCGCAAATGGCAGACCGCATTGTGCGTATTGAAGATGGACGCATTGCAACACGATAAGGGGGCGAAAGAGATGCATGTTTCTAACCGCGGCTGTATACGCCGTTTAAGCTTTCGTGTCCTGGGTGCCAATCGAACACGGAATTTGGTTGCTGTCCTTGCCATCGCATTGACGGCAATGCTGTTTACTTCTCTTTTCACCATCGCCTTATCCATCAATGAAGGCATTCAGCAAAATACGTTTCGCCAGATAGGCGGCTATTCTCATGGCGGATTCAAGTATCTGACACAAGAGCAGTTTGTGCAATTGCGGCAAGACCCGCTGATTCAAGCATGGGGAGTGCGCCGCTTTTTAGGAATGCCTGCCGAACCGCCGTTCAACAAGGCTCATGTGGAAATAGGCTACTCGGATGCAAACCAAGCGCACTGGATGTACTGTGACCCGGTGCAAGGCCGTCTGCCCCAAGAAGGAACAAACGAAGCGGCGACGGATACGCGGGTATTGGAGCTTTTGGGGCTGGAGCCGAAGCTTGGCGCACAATTTACGATTACGTTTGACGTAGACGGGCACAGCACCACCCAAACGTTTACTTTATGCGGATGGTGGGAGTATGACGAGGCAATCGCGGCAAACCATGTTTTCATTCCGCAAAGCCGATTGAATGAAATTTTGAGCGAGACAGGCGTCACCCCGCCGGGGGAGGACGGCATGACGGGCGCTTGGAATATGGATGTCATGCTGCGCAATGGTTCGCGTTCCATTGAGGAGGATTTAAACAAAATCCTCGAAAATCACGGCTATCAGTCACAGGCAAAAGAGGACGGCGGCAATTACATTGATATCGGCGTCAACTGGGGCTATACGGGCGCACAGCTGGCCGATAAGCTCGACCCGGTGACCGTTTTGCTGATGGCGGGTATTCTGGCGCTCATTTTGCTCACCGGGTATCTCATCATCTACAATGTGTTTCAAATTTCCGTGGCGGGCGACATTCGTTTTTATGGGCTTTTGAAAACCATCGGCACCACACCGCGTCAACTGCGGCGCCTTGTCAGGATGCAGGCGGTAATGCTTTCTTTAGCGGGTATCCCCCTCGGGCTCATTTTAGGCTGGCTTTTGGGCGGCATTTTAACGCCGGTCATTGTGCGGCAGCTGAACGCAGTTACACCGGTGGTATCCGTCAGCCCTGCCGGGTTTGTCCTGTCGGCGGTGTTTGCACTGGTGACCGTGCTGATTTCCTGCCGCCGTCCCGGGCGCTTGGCGGGAAAGGTTTCCCCCGTGGAAGCCGTGCGCTACACCGAAGCCAAAGCGGTAAAAGCAAAAAAGACACGGGCGGCAAAAGGCGTGTCTTTGTTTTCGATGGCTTTTGCAAACTTGGGGCGCAGCCGAGGCAAAACCATTGTCACGATTTTCTCTTTATCGCTGGCGGTGGTGCTTCTCACGGCAACGGTCACGTTCACCGGCAGCTTTGACATGGACAAATATATTGCCAACTTTACGGCGAGCGATTTTATCGTAGCCGATGCGCGTCAGTTTCAAACAGGTACAGAAATTTTCAACACCGATATGGCAGTCACTCAGGAAGTCATTGACGCTGTAAATGCACAAGGCGGAATAGAAAACAGCGGCAGAGTTTACGGCAAGGTTTCCGGCGCGCAGGAGTTTGTGACAGAAGAATATTATCGGTCGCTTTGGAGCCGATGGTATACGCCGGAGCAGCTGGACAGCAAGGTGAAATCTTTGGAGCGCAGCGAGGAGGGTTTGCTGGCGGACGGCGTGCAGCTTTACGGCATGGAGCCTTTTGCGCTTGACCATTTAACCGTGCTGGAAGGGGACCTCAGCAAGCTGTATGATTCCGATGAAAATGTGATTGCCGCAGTTTATGCTGAAGATGAATACGGCAAACCTGATTGGCAAAGCCATTGGGCAAAGCTGGGCGATACAGTGAGCATTCGCTATGTGGATGAGTTTGAATATTACAATGCGGATACCAAAGAGGTTTACGGCGCTTTGGAAAATGTGCCGGAGGGCGTCGCGGCGCAGTCGCGTGCTGTGAAGTATCGTGATGTCGAGTACACCGTTGCGGCGCTGGTATCTGTGCCGAGCGCACTGAGCTATCGTTATTACAGCCTTGATGAATTTGTGCTTGGAGCAAATACATTTATCAGAGATACCAACACCGATTGTGTCATGTATTACGCCTTGGATACGACACAGGAATCCAATGACGATATGGAGCGTTTTCTGGCCGATTACACAGAAAATCAAAATGCGCAGTTTGACTATGAGAGCAAAGCGGGGTATGCCGCTGAGTTTAAAAATGTGCAGGACATGTTTTTGCTGCTGGGCGGCGCGATGAGCTTCATTGTCGGCCTCGTGGGAGTGTTAAATTTCTTTAATGCCATTGTCACAGGCATTACGGCACGCCGCCGCGAGCTGGCTATGCTGCAATCCATCGGAATGACAGCGCGTCAGCTGAGAAAAATGTTGATGATAGAGGGGCTTTTATATACCTTTGGCGCGGCGCTGGCTGCGCTGGTGCTCATTTTGCTGACCGCACCATGGGTTGGCCCGGCTTTGAATGGCTTAATCTGGTTTTTCACTTATCGCTTTACGCTTTGGCCGTTTGCTCTCATCCTGCCGATTTTTGCGGTGCTGGGGGTGGTGGTTCCCGTGTTAAGCGGGCGGGCAGCCGAGCGTTACTCTGTGGTGGAGCGCTTGCGTCAAGAATAAACCGTGAAAAGGTGAGCGCTCCAAAATAAGATGGACAAAATAAAACGAGAGGATCATCCTTTGAACGGGATACCCTCTCGTTTTGCTGTTTTTTCGATGGCGCGGCAGACACGCTGAAATCTCAAGTATTTCCGTGTGGGCCAATCACGCCGCCGCCAAGTACAATATCTCCGTCATACAGAACAACCGCTTGTCCCGGCGTGATGGCTCGCTGGGGGCGTCAAACAGAACCTTTACCGTTCCGTCAGAAAGAGCGGTGGCCGTCGCGGGCTGTTCGGCTTGTCCGTATCGAATTTTTGCCTTGCACCGAATGGGGCGGCAAGGCGCACTACCGGAAATCCAGTTGAAATCATCGGCAGTCAAATGGCGCTGATGCACATCGGCGTTTTTGCCTAAAGTAATGGTATTGCTTGCAGGATCAATCGCGCAGACATAGTGAGGTTTGGAAAAAGAAATTCCTAAGCCTTTTCTTTGCCCTATCGTATAGTGAATAATGCCGCGATGCTGTCCGAGCACCGCGCCGGATAAATCTACAAAATTTCCCGGACAAACAGGATGCTTTGCATATAGCTCAACGATACGGGCGTAATCGCCGTCCGGTACAAAACAAATATCCTGACTGTCCGGCTTTTCGGCATTGGTAAAACCGTGCTCTTGCGCCAGCTTGCGAACCGTCGTTTTTTCAAGCTCACCCAGCGGAAACATCGTTTGACTCAGCTGCTTCTGTGTCATTGTGTAAAGGACATAGCTCTGGTCTTTCTTAGCATCGACTGCTTTTTTTAAAATATATTGCCCGCCCTGTTTTTCAATGCGTGCATAATGACCGGTTACAACTTTGTCACAGCCTAAAATCTGCGCCCGCTCAAACAGCTTGCCGAATTTCATATATCGGTTACAGTCAATGCAAGGGTTGGGGGTTCTGCCGTTTTCATAGCTCCAAACAAAACGGTCAATAATGTTTGCGCGGAAATCCTGCGAGAAATTGAAAATATAATAAGGAATTTCCAAATAACGCGCAATTCGCTTGGCATCTTCGACATCGTCTAATGAGCAGCAGGTATGCTCGTTCTCAATGCCGGCATCTTCATTCCGGTAGAGTTTCATGGTACAGCCAACGCAGTCATAGCCTTTTTCTTTCATGAGCAATGCTGCAACAGAGGAATCCACGCCCCCGCTCATTGCAATCAAAGCTTTTCGGTTTTCCAATCAAGTTCCTCCGCTCTTGTGAATGGTTTGATGACGTCATCTGCCGCAATTACCCGTGCCGCCAAGGAGAAAAAGTGACGCGGACAGCCGATCTTGCGCGCATCTTTCTGCAATACAGCGTTATTCGGTAAACAGCGGCGTGGAGTAATAGCGGTCACCGGAATCGGGAAGTACGGCAACAATCACTTTGCCTTTGTTCTCGGGGCGCTTGGCCAGTGCAATCGCCGCGTGAAGGGCTGCACCGGAGGAAATCCCCACCGAAATGCCTTCCTTCTTCGCTAAGTGCTTTGATGCAGCAAAGGCCTCTTCGTTTGTTACCGGAAATACTTCATCGTAAATGTTCGGATTGAGTACCTGCGGCACAAAGCCCGCTCCAATTCCCTGAATTTTATGCGAACCGCTGCGGCCTTCGGAAAGGACAGGGGAATCGGCCGGCTCTACGGCAACCACCTGCACGTTTGGGTTTTGCTTTTTCAGATATTCTCCTACGCCGGTAATGGTGCCGCCCGTGCCGACGCCGGCCACAAAAATATCCACAGCGCCATCTGTGTCATTCCAAATTTCAGGGCCGGTTGTTGCGGTGTGAACCGCAGGGTTTGCAGGATTGGCAAACTGCCCAGGAAGATAGCTGTTCGGGATTTCTTTTGCCAGTTCCTCGGCTTTGTCGATGGCGCCCTTCATTCCTTTGGCGCCTTCGGTGAGAACCAGTTCCGCCCCGTAAGCTTTCAAAATGTTTCTGCGCTCCACACTCATCGTTTCCGGCATGGTGAGAATCACGCGGTATCCCTTCGATGCCGCAATGGCGGCTAAGCCGATGCCGGTGTTGCCGGAGGTCGGCTCGATGATGACAGAGCCTTCCTTGAGAAGCCCTTTGCTCTCCGCGTCCTCTATCATCGCTTTTGCAATGCGGTCTTTGACACTGCCTGCCGGGTTCAAATACTCCAGTTTTACCAGTAGGGAAGCTTCGAGATTTTCGGTTTTTTCCAGGTTTATCACTTCTACCAAAGGCGTATTGCCGATAAGCTCCAAAGTACCTTTATAAATTTTTGACATGTTAATTTCTCCTTTCTTTTACAGCGGAAAATCCATTTTCTAAATCTGCGATGATGTCGTCGATGTGTTCAGTACCAATGGATAAGCGAATGGTGCCGGGGGTAATTCCTTGGTCGGCCAGCTCGGCTTCGTTTAGCTGGCTATGGGTGGTAGTGGCGGGGTGGATGACCAAAGACTTTACATCCGCCACATTGGCAAGCAGAGAAAAGATATTTAAATGATCAATAAATTTCCAAGCCGCTTCCTGTCCGCCCTTGATTTCAAAAGTGAAAATAGAACCGCCGCCGTTCGGGAAATACTTTTTATATAAGGCGTGGTCGGGATGATCGGGCAGGCTGGGATGATTGACTTTGGAAACCTGCGGATGAGAAGAAAGAAATTCGACTGCCTTTTTTGTGTTTTCTGCATGGCGTTCCAGCCTCAAGGACAACGTTTCCACACCTTGCAAAAGCAGGAATGCATTGAACGGAGAAATCGCCGCGCCGGTGTCGCGCAGCAAAATAGCGCGAATATAGGTCACGAAGGCAGCAGCGCCCGCCGCATCTGCAAACGAAACGCCGTGATAGCTCGGGTTTGGCTGCGCAATGGGTGCATATCGGCCACTGGCCTTCCAGTCGAAATGACCGGAGTCTACGATGATGCCGCCAAGGGAAGTTCCGTGTCCGCCGATAAACTTTGTCGCGGAATGAATCACAATGTCTGCACCATATTCAATCGGGCGGATCAGGTAGGGGGTGCCGAAGGTGTTATCAATCACCAGCGGCAGGCCGTGCTTGTGGGCAATTGCTGCAATGGCGTGAATATCGGGAATGTCGCTGTTGGGATTGCCCAGCGTTTCCAGATAGATTGCTTTTGTATTCGGCTGAATGGCAGCTTCTACTGCTTCCAAGTTGTGTGCGTCCACAAATGCGGCGGTGATACCGTATTGCGGCAAGGTGTGTGCCAGAAGATTGTAGCTGCCTCCATAAATGGTTTTTTGAGCAACGATGTGGTCGCCCTGCTGCGCCAATGCTTGAATGGTATAGCTGATGGCAGCCGCACCGGATGCCACCGCCAAAGCAGCCACACCACCCTCCAAAGCGGCGATTCTCTTTTCCAAAACCTCCTGTGTGGAATTGGTCAGCCGACCATAAATATTGCCGGCATCGGTGAGGTTAAAACGCGCTGCTGCGTGAGCCGAATTATGAAATACATAAGAGGCTGTTTGATAAATGGGAACGGTGCGGGAGCCGGTTGCCGAATCGGGCTGCTCTTGACCGACATGAAGCTGAAGCGTTTCAAATTTATAATTGCTCATCATTGCATTCTCCTTAATCTGTGATAACGTGAAATCCAGCGGCAGAAAAGCAACGGTTTTTAAAATAAAAAAACCGGAAGCTTTTGATGGCTCCCGGGCAAATGGCTTATTATGATGCTGACGAAGGGCTTTTTGAAAAAGCCGAAACTTTCTGCGGTTCAACACCATTTTGAGGCGAATTGCTGTGAAATGCGCACAACTTCACCCCAGCCATATGACATGCCCGGGAGTTACACATTCGACAATGCATGTTGAAATCAACTTTGTAAATGGTGTATGCGTTCATCACATTTGCCTCCTTTCAGCCGGTTGCTGAAACCTTTCTATGAGCAGCATTGTATCACCATTGACCTACTATGTCAATATGTTTTTAAAAATTTTTCTTGGGGTGCCGATTGATTTCGCGATTCACCCTGTGTTACAATAGGTCAAACGAGGTGAAACAAATGATTTCAACAAAGGGACGCTATGCATTAAGAGTGATGATTGACTTAGCGCAGCATAAAGACGATGGTTATATTCCCTTAAAGGACATTGCTGCCCGGCAGGAGATCTCAAAAAAATATCTTGAAATTATTGTAAAAGAGCTGGTTCGCGGGAAAATGGTTTCAGGACAAGGAGGCCGCGGAGGCGGCTACATTCTTTGCCGTAAGCCGGAAGAATATGTAGTGGGAGAAATTCTGGAATGGATGGAAGGTTCTCTTGCACCGGTTAGCTGTCTGACAGAAGATGCACCTGCGTGTGCGAGGGCGGGAACATGCAAAACGCTTCCGCTCTGGAAAGAATATAACGAACTGGTCCATCAGTTTTTTTACAGCAAATATTTAAGCGATCTTCTATAAGCAATGCTGATAGAAAAAATTTAAGCCAGTGCCTGGATGGCACTGGCTTTCAGTTTGTCGAAAAACCTTGATCTAAAATGGAAAAGGGGGTTAGCCTCCTTTTCCAAGCGGTTTTCCCTTTGCAGCCCGGTTCTTTTTGAATCAGGCGGCCGTTTTTCAACAGTCTCTAATGCTGTATTATGTTAGTTTGGTGTTTAGGCTTCTTCTTTGTTGCCCATCAAGAGTGTTACCCAAGCGCCCAGCGCGCCCAGCACAATGCCGACAACCAGTTCAACAGGATGAATGACGGCCAGCGCATTGGCGGAGTACAAAATGGCGAACGGGGAAGAAACAATCAGGCCGATGATGGCCGCAAAGGTTTGGCTGGGGAAATTTTGGAATAAGTATTCAATCACTTTCGCAATCAAGAAAATGCCCAGCGCAACGCCGATGCAGAAGGGAACGAGCAGGAGACAGTTTTCCAAAATGCCCGCAAAATCAAAATCCTTTAAGCAAACCACGGTATCGGTCAACAGGCTTAAAATGGAGTTGTAATAGCCTAAAACCATCAGCACCATGCTGCCCGAGACGCCGGGGATAACCATGGTCGCGCTGGCCACAATGCCCAAAATAAACAACACCAGCATGGTGACGGGGTCGGCGGAAAGGGTGCGCTGTGCCGCTTCTGCCCCTTGCAGAAGCGGCAGGCCCACGCCAGCGGCCAAAAGCGCCAAAAAGCTGATGACTTCGCCCACGCCAATGGTTTTGCGCTGCTTTTTCTGCAAGCTTTGATTCAAGCGTGCCCACACAATCGGCAAGCCGCCCAAAATTAAGCCGACAAAAGTCAGGCAGGTGGCCAAAACGAAATTGGCAAGCAAATATTCCAGCAAAAAGCCAAAGCCCACAATGCCGATTGCCATGCCGATTGCCAGCGGCAAAAGCAGTTTGACGCTGTCCTTAAAATGCTTGAACAGGCCGGTAACGGCGCCGATCAGCTTGTCGTAAATGCCCATGGAAACCGCCATCGTGCCGCCCGATACACCCGGGATAATATTGGCGATGCCGATGACGATACCGCGAAGAATATCCAGTAAAGAGGTCATAAATGCGTTCCTTTCTCACATGTGCGGCACAGCGCCGCATGGGTTTGCGCGCGCAGAAAATGCGCACGGCAGATACCCGTTAATTATACCCGAACCGCTAAAAGAGTGCAAGCTTTTTCAGGGATTTTTTCATTGCGGAATTGACGGCGCGCTTTGCGGCATAGTATAATAGAATGGAAAAGATGTGCCCGCACCGCGCAAAAGGTGCAAAGGGCATGGTGCAAAACCAACAAAATAAGGATTTCGGTGAAGAAAATGACGGAAAAAGAACGGTTAAAGCTTCAAATTGCCGCATGTAAAATTCGCATGGGGATTATTGAGTCCACCCATGGTGCAAAAGCGGGCCATCCCGGCGGAAGCCTTTCCAGTGCAGAGGTATTTGCCTATTTGTACGGGAAGGAAATGAATGTCGACCCCGCGTGTCCCAAAAAGGAAACGCGCGACCGCTTTGTGCTCAGCAAGGGCCACTGCGCCCCCGGCCTGTACTCGGCGCTGGCCGAGCGCGGCTTCTTCCCGGTGCGGGATTTGCCTACGCTGCGCCATGCCGACAGTTATTTGCAGGGCCATCCCAATATGAACACCGTGCCCGGCGTGGATATGTCCACGGGCAGCTTGGGCCAGGGCGTATCTGCTGCGGCGGGTATGGCGCTGGGCGCAAAAAAGCGCGGTATGAACGATGTGCGTGTTTACACGCTTTTGGGCGATGGCGAAATTCAGGAAGGCCAAGTGTGGGAGGCTATGATGTTTGCCGCACATTATAAGCTGGACAATCTGTGCGTGATTGTGGATAACAACGGCCTGCAAATTGATGGCAATGTGGCCGATGTCATGAGCCCGTATCCCATTGTGGAGAAGCTGGAGGCGTTTGGCCTTGCAGTACAAACTGTGGACGGCCACGACTTTGACGCGCTGGAGAGCGCTTTTGAGGCGGCCAAAGCAACGAAGGGCAAGCCGTTTGCCATCGTGATGAACACCACGAAGGGCAAGGATGTCAGCTTTATGGAAAATGATGCCGATTGGCATGGCAAAGCCCCCAACGACGAGCAATACGAAGTGGCAATGGGCGAGCTGCGTGCAAAATTGGCGGAACTGGAGGCGAAAGCATGAGCGAAGTGAAACAAATCGCCACCCGTGAAAGCTATGGACGCGCGCTGGTGGAGCTGGGAAAAGAGCACGAGAATGTTGTGGTATTGGATGCCGATTTGGCGGCCGCTACCAAAACAGCAATGTTTAAAAAGGAATTCCCCGACCGTCATTTTGACTGCGGCATTGCCGAGGGCAATATGGTAACGGTGGCAGCCGGCCTTTCCACTATGGGGCTTGTTCCGTTTGCGTCCAGCTTTGCGATGTTTGCCGCCGGACGTGCGTTTGAGCAAATCCGCAATTCCATCGGCTATCCGCATTTGAATGTGAAAATCGGCGCTACGCACGGCGGCCTTTCTGTGGGCGAGGACGGCGCTTCTCACCAGTGCTGTGAGGACTTCGCCCTGATGCGCAGCATTCCCGGCATGGTAGTGCTGTGCCCGGCAGACGACGTGGAAGCGCGTGCAGCCGTAAAAGCGGCTTATGCGCATGAAGGCCCCGTCTACCTGCGTTTTGGCCGTTTGGCAGTGCCCGTCATCCACGACGAGGAAAACTATCACTTTGAACTGGGCAAGGGCGAGGTGTTGAAAGATGGCAGCGACGTTGCCATTATCGCCACCGGTTTGATGGTGGACGAAGCCTTGAAAGCCGCAGCAATGCTGGAAGAAAAAGGCGTTTCGGCGCGCGTTGTGAACATTTGCTGCATTAAGCCCTTGGACGAGGAGCTGGTGCTCAAAGCGGCGCGTGAGTGCGGCAAGGTAGTCACCTGTGAGGAGCACAGCGTCATCGGCGGTTTGGGCGAGGCCGTTTGCGCTTGTCTTTGCGAAAACGGCGTAGGCGCAAAGGTACGCCGTGTCGGTGTGCAGGACGAGTTCGGCCACTCCGGCCCCGCGCGTGAGGTGCTGCGTCAGTTCGGCTTGTGCGCAGAAAATATTGCAGACGTGACAATGTCACTTTACAACGAAGCATAAATTGGTATAATTGGCACAAAAAAGGGACCGCGGTCCCTTTTTTGTTTATCCGGGGAATCCTTCCCGGAGAATCAGCAAAATGTACCGTACCCTATGATTCGAAAGAGGGCGGATTTGAGGAGGTATTTTATGACGCAATGGAAACGAGCCATGGTTGCTGTCACATTGGCGGCGGCATTGGCCGCAATGACAGCCTGTGCAGCCACACCTGCGGCGGAGGAAAGTGTATCCCAGACTGCACCGGCATCATCCGCGGTGCAAAGCGAAAGCAGTGCCGCAACAGAGGAGGAAAGCACATCTGCCGCACAAGGCGATGAAACGGAAACAACGAATATCGGCTCCTTTACAACGCAGACCTTGGACGGCGAAACAGTGGACGAAACCATTTTTTCCGGCCATACGCTTACAGTGGTCAACGTGTGGGCTACCTTCTGCGGCTGGTGTGTGGATGAAATGCCGATTTTGTCCGCGTTAAACGAGGAGTATGCCGAAAAAGGCGTGCAGGTGGTGGGCGTTGTGAATGACACCATCACAGCCGACGGCGAAGAAGATCCCGAGCAGGTTGCACTGGCGAAGGATATTGTTGCACAAGGCAACGCAAATTACACACAGCTGAAATTGAGCGATGACCTGATTCAGCTGGGCTTTGCCAGCTTGCCCGCTGTGCCCGCGACGTTCTTCTTTGACGGCGACGGCAACATGGTGGGGCAAGGCTTTTTGGGGGCAAAGAACGAGGAACAATGGCGCGAAACGTTTGACACTTACTTGAAAATGGCCGAGGAGCAGATGGGGGAGAGCGCGGCATGACCCAAAAGCTGCGCATCACTCTGGTTGTCTGCCTGCTGGCAGCCGGTGCTGCTATGATGGCATTTGGCGCGGCGCGCGGTGAGGTTACCACCGTGTGGCGCAAAGCCGCAACTGTATGTTTGGAGTGTATCGGCCTTGGATAAAAAGAAAAAAATGACTTTTCGTCAAAAAGTGCGCTTGGCGATTCAGCTGGGCTTCACTGCCCTCAGCAACGGTTATGCACAGGGCTTTTTAAAAGGCGAAATTTACAGCGGCCCGCTGAAACAGGCTTGTGTGCCGGGCTTGAACTGCTATTCCTGCCCCGGTGCGCTGGGCGCTTGCCCCATTGGCGCGTTACAGGCCACGCTGGGCAGCCGCAGCTATCAGATGGCATTTTATGTGCTCGGCTTTTTGGTGCTGACGGGAACGCTGCTGGGACGCGCGGTGTGCGGATTTTTATGTCCCATCGGCTTGGTGCAGGATTTGCTGTACAAAATCCCGCTGCCCAAACGATGGAAAAAGCGCGGCAAACTGCCCGGTGACCGTGTGCTGAAATATGCCAAATACTTGATGCTTGTCATCCTGTGCATTTTACTGCCCATGTTTGTGGTGGACTTTGTCGGGCAGGGAAGCCCGTGGTTCTGCACTTATGTCTGTCCGTCGGGAACGCTGCTCGGCAGTGTACCCTTGCTTTCTGTGCAGCCCATGCTGCGCAGTGCAGCAGGAGCGCTGTGGGTGTGGAAAATGGTTCTGCTCATCGCCTTGCTGTTTTTGGCTGTCGTTGTGTATCGCCCATTCTGCCGCTATTTGTGCCCGCTGGGCGCGATTTACGGCCTGTTTCATCCGGTCAGTGTCTATCGCTTTTCCGTCAAGGAAAGCGCGTGTACCCGCTGTCAGGCTTGTGTGAAGGCGTGTCCGTTTGAAATCAATGTGTTCCGGCAGCCCAACAGCACCGAATGTGTGCGCTGCGGCCGCTGTCTGGACGCTTGTCCGCACGATGCGCTGACCACTTCGTTTGAGCAGCTGCGCGCAGCTTTGCCGAAAAAGGAAAGCGAAAGCGAGCAAACATAATAATATGAAAAACGCCCCTTGCCTTCCCAATGGGAAATGCAAGGGGCGTTTGCTATTATTTCAGCTGTGGGACAAATTAGTAAGCCTTGCCCCAGACAACCATTGTTTTCGCGGGTTTTCCGCAGCAGGGGCACACGTCGGAAAGTGTTTCCTGCTCAAACGGCATACAGCGGCTGGACAAGCCGGCCTTTTCCTTCATCATTTCTTCACAGGCCAAATCGCCGCACCACATGGTTTTGATGTAACCGTTTTCGCTGTCCGCCAAGCGCATGACTTCATCCATGGTAGTGGCGGTGAAGGTGCGGTTTTTGCGGTTTTCCGAAGCGCGGTCAAACAGCTGGCGGGAAATTTCGGCAAGCTGTGCGGGAATGGCGCTTTCCAGCTCCGCAAGCGGCGTGAACAGCTTTTGGCGGTCGGTGCGGCGCACCAGCACACACTGGCCGTTTTCGATGTCCTTGGGGCCGATTTCGAGGCGCAGGGGCACGCCCTTCATCTCCCACTGGGCAAACTTCCAGCCGGGAGAGTTGTCGCTGGCATCCAGTTTCACGCGGCAGAATTTGGCAAGCTGAGCGCGCAGCTCCTCGGCCTTTTCCATAACGCCGGGCTTGTGTGCCGCGACAGGAACAATCACAACCTGATACGGTGCAACAGCCGGGGGCAAAATGAGACCCTCGTTGTCGCCGTGGGTCATAATGATGGCGCCCACCAAACGGGTGGACACGCCCCAGCTGGTTTGATGCGGATATTGCAGCGTGTTGTCGCGGCCGCTGAACTGTACGCCGAATGCGCGGGAGAAGCCGTCGCCAAAGTAGTGGCTGGTACCGCTTTGCAGCGCCTTGCCGTCGTGCATCATCGCTTCGATGGTGTAGGTAGCCTCGGCCCCGGCAAATTTCTCTTTATCTGTCTTTTTGCCCTTTAAAACGGGGATATTGAGTTCTTCTTCGCAGAAGGAAGCGTAAGTATTCAGCTGCTGCTCGGTCTCCTCAATGGCCTCCTGTGCCGTTTCGTGAATGGTGTGGCCTTCCTGCCACCAAAATTCACGGCTGCGCAGGAACGGGCGTGTGGTTTTCTCCCAGCGCACCACGCTGCACCATTGGTTATACTTCATGGGCAGGTCGCGCCAGGAGTGAAGCACATGGGCAAAGTGGTCGCAAAACAGGGTTTCACTGGTGGGACGCACGCACAGGCGGTCTTCCAGCGGCTCACTGCCGCCCATCGTGACCCAAGCCACTTCCGGTGCAAAGCCCTCGACATGGTCTTTTTCCTTTTGCAGCAGGCTTTCGGGAATAAACAGCGGCATGGCGACGTTTTCGTGTCCGGTTTCTTTAAAGCGCGCATCCAGCAAACGCTGAATGTTCTCCCAAATCGCATAGCCGTAGGGGCGCAGGATGACGCATCCCTTGACGGAGGAATAGTCCACCAGCTCTGCTTTTAAGCAGATGTCTGTGTACCATTGCGCAAAATCTTCGTCCATGGAGGTGATAGCCTCCACCATTTTTTTGTTTTCTTTCATAACGGCTCCTTTTACGTTCCTGCCCAATGTGCCGGGCAAACATGAAAAAGCCCCCATAGCGGGGGCTGTGCTTATAAAGTACAACGAGAAATCAGGTGTTGTCTTCAATGTAGCGCACGACGTCGCCCACAGTGCGGAAGTTCTCCACCTGCTCATCAGGCACTTCAATGCCGAATTCGTCCTCGAGGCTCATCACGAGATCAACGAGATCCAAGCTGTCTGCATCAAAATCCTCTGCAATATCGGATTCCATTGTGATACGGTCCTCATCGACGTCCAGCTGATTGCTCATGATTGTACGAACGCGCTCAAAAACCATGACTAGTTCCCTCCAAAAAATCTGATGTTGATGCGCTGTCCGCGCACATCCTATACATTTTATATCGTGTTTTGCGCCGCTTGTCAAGCTGAATTTCAAAAAAAGATAAGCGCCGGCATGTTTTTTTCCATTCCCGCTTTCCGGCGGTGCGATAGCCGCAAAATTTTTGTGAGGGAAATGAAAATCATTTGCTTTTTTCGGGCGTTTGCGGTACTCTTATAATAAGACAATCGACCAAACGTATCTTTTTGCAGCACAAATGGATTTGTGAAAAAAGAACCGGCAGGTGTTACAATAAGGAGTGTTCTTAATGACAATTACAGGAAATTACTATGGCCGAACCTCTGACGGAAAAGAGGTTTATTCTTATACTTTGGAAAATGCGGCGGGAATGCGCGCAGTAATTATTGAGTATGGCTGCACCGTCACCGAGCTTTGGGTGCCCGACCAATCCGGCAATCTGCGCGACGTGGTGCTGGGTTATGGTACGTTGGAGGAATACGAGCAGGGCAATGCCGGCATGGGCGCTTTTATTGGCCGTTATGCCAACCGCATTGAAAACGCCTGCTTTACGCTGAACGGCAAAACCTATGCGCTCGAGGCCAACGACGGCCCGAACCATCTGCACGGTGTGCTGGGGCACCGCGTGTTTCAGGGCCGCATTGTCAAAGAAGGACAAGGCGAGGACGAGCAGCAGCGCTTAGTGCTGACTTATAAAAGCCCGCATGGAGAGGACGGTTTTCCCGGCAACCTCAAAATTACAGTTACTTACACGCTCACCGATTCCGGCGCACTTGTGATGGATTATACCGCCACGACCGACGCGCCCACCATCGTCAACTTTACCAATCACAGCTATTTTAATTTGGACGGGCAAGACGGCGTATCCATCCGTGACCATGTCGTGCAGATTGACGCGCAGGAATTCTGCGAAGGCAACGAGCAAACCTGCCCCACAGGCCGTTTGCTGCATGTGGAAGGCACACCCTTTGACTTCAGAACGGCAAAGCCCTTGGGCGAAGGCTTGGACAGCGGGGACAGCCAAATTGTGATGGCAAAGGGCTATGACCACAATTTTGTGCTGGATAAAAGCAACGGAATGCTGGAGCTGGCCGCTACGGTATACAGCGCACAGTCGGGCATTGAAATGAAGGTGTACACCACACAGCCCGGTATGCAGCTGTACACCGCCAATTTTTTACAAGGGGCAGGAAAAGGAAAAAACGGTGTGCCGTTTGCTGATTATCAAGCGGTTTGCTTTGAAACACAGCATTTCCCGTGTACACCGTCACACCCGGAATTCCCCCCCGTGGAGCTTTTGCCGGAGGAGGAGTATCACCAGACGACAGCCTATTCGTTTGCGGTGAAGTAAAACAGAGTTTATGGCAAGAATTTTTAAAAGCAATAATCCAAACCGTGGGCGGTGCCGTATGGCGCGCGCCGGTCAGGCGGCGTGTGTGTTAGGCTCGATTGGCGTTGTCGCGTGTGCGGTGCTGTATCGGCGCGAATATTTTTTAATGCTTTGCCTCTTGTGTGCTTGTCTGTTCGGCGTTTGGTATTTCCAGCGGCGTGCAGCGATTCTGCAAAGCGGGCTGACAGGGGAGAAGGCCGCTACCAAGGCGCTGGCGCGTCTGCCGCATAATTATACCGTGGTGTGCAATTTGTTTTTAGCCAAGGGGGATCAGCGGGCTGAGGTGGATGCCCTCGTAGTGGGGCCAAGCGGTGTATTTGCCGTCGAGGTGAAAAACCATGCGGGCAGTATTGTAGGCGGTACGGAACAAAAAAACTGGAACCAGACGCGCGCGGTGCGCGGTGGTGCGCCCATTCATAAAAAAATGAAAAACCCTGTTTTGCAAAATAGAAGGCAGACCGATTTAATTCGTCAAATGCTCCGTGCGCGCGGGTGCAACTGCCCTGTCGTGGGCTGTGTTTATTTTTCTAACCCACATGCCCGTGTTCATGTCAGCGGCGCAGGCGTATTTACCGATTCAGACGCGCTTTGCCGCGCCATCCGAAAAATGCCGGTCAATTTGTCGCGGGAGGAAATGTCCCAGGCGCTGCAAATTTTAACGGGCGGCAGAATTGAATAAATGCAGCTCATTTGATTGCAGTTTGTCGAAAAAGCTTTGCTTTTTCACAAACTGAATCCCTATTCAAAATGGAAAAGAGGGCTCAGCCCCCTTTTCCAAGCCTTTTTCCCCTTACAGCCTGACTTCTTTTTGAATCAGGCGGCAGTTTTTCGACAGTCTCAGGCACGGAGCAAACGCTCCGTGCCTTTTTGTTCGTTTGAAAAAGCCGTTTTTTAAAACACATCACTGCGCTCTACCGTTCGAAATTCTGCTTTCCCGTTCCAATAATTTTCTTTTGTGATGATGCCGTATTGTGTTTGCAAACGAGCGCTTTCCGCAATGGTTCCATCCTTGCCCTGCGCAGCAACAGGGCTTGATTTCTTTCCTGTTACAACGAGGTAGGCGGTGTCGCTTTTTGCCACAATTTCCATCGGATAATTGCTGCCTTTTTCTTCGTCATAATAAGAAAGCGCAATGCGGCGGCACTCTCCGCTTTTTAAGTCCACGGCATAAAAAAAGCCTTCTTCGGAGGCAACATCGGCAAATACAAACCGGCCGTCGATGCAGCTGTCAAACCACAGCGGATACGTTTTGATCGGTGCGGGGTCGTCCGAGTCGTTCGGCAGCGCCATTTGGCTTGATAAATCCACACGAATCTTCTCTTGCCCTGCGGCAATGTCCTGCACAGCAAGCCAGCATTCGTCTGTATTCACAGTGACCAGTGTATCCTCATAAACATAGGCATTTAAATTTTCTTTTTGCTGCCATTCCTTGATCACACAGTAAGATTTTTCGTCCACAGAATAGCACAAAATTTTATTTTCCCATGCATCGGCTGAACCGTCTGCACTATCTTGAACTGTAATTTGATGAAACACAAGATTTCTGCCAAACGCCGCAATCAAATTTGTATTTTCCGGCAGTTCTCCGAGGTACTCTATCGTTTTTTCTTGTTTTGAAATCCGTACCACTTTTGACGTGGTGCTAGCCTGTCCGCCGGTATCTTTGGTACATTCTGCAACGCCGTAAAGATATGTGCCGTCTGCTGCCCACACCGACAGCAGCCGTTCCCCATCCGCCCCACGATAAAAAATCTCGCGGTTGGCTCCGTTTTTGTCCATGCGAACAATGCGCGGGCGGCTATCCTCTTTGTATTCGTCGTATAACTCAGGCACCCCAAAGCACACCACATAAACTTGGTCGCCGCTTGTCATAATCACACTTCCACCAATCGTAGAGGAAAGAAAGCTTTCATTGGCTTCGCTGTTTTGTTCTTCCACAAGATTTGACGAAAGGGAAATATCTTGGCATGTTGCGTAATCAATATACCGGATATTCGCGCTCATCATGGTGTCCGAATTGGTTTCCATGTAATAATACCCTTCCGTTGTTCCCGCACCTTTTAAGCTGTACGGCTCGTTGCTTGTGATGAGCTGAATCTCATCATTTGTCAAAATATTGTTCTGATTGACTGGCTGCTGGGCTGGGACTGCTTCACCGCTTTGCGCCGGTGCAGAGGCGGACCATAAAAAAGCGCCGACCGCTAACACGGCTAACACCACAAAAACAGCAAGCACACATACCGTTTTTTTGCAAAGCAAGGTTTTCATCTTCTCTTTCCCCCATCCCATGATCATCGGCCCTTCTGCGCGTGCAATCGCGCAGCGACAGGCTTGCAAGCCCTTGATTCGTTTTCAAAAAAGCAGTGTATCATATTTTTCTTTTGCCGTCTATTAAATGGACGCAACTGCAAAAAAAGGTGTATTATTGCAAAAAACGGCAGTGTTTTCCATCTCTTTTCAGAATTTGTCGCTTGACCTTCCGGCCATCTTTGTATATCATCAATCCATATAGAGCTTTCCGCCCGTGTCTCCAGCAGGGCGGAACCGGACAGGACAAACAGATCACGGCAAGGCAGGTGGAGTGATGCTTCATATTTTAATTTGCGACGATGAACCGTCGTTTACCAATCTTTTAAAACAAAGCCTTGAAACATTGCCGGAGTACGAAAAACGGTCAATGGTGATTGAGTGCGTCAATGAACCGCAATCTATTTCCAAGCCGATGGTGGAAAAAGCCGACATTATTTTTTTAGATGTCGATATCGGCGGCGTGAACGGCATGGAATTTGCCAAGCGTCTGCGCGCAATCCGCCGAAATTTCATTTTGATTTTTGTGACAAACTACGGCGAATATGCCGCCGAAGGATACGAGGTAGACGCCTTTCGCTTTTTGCCCAAGCTGCAATTATCGGAGAAGCTTCCCCGATACTTCGCACAGGCTCTGGCGGAGTGTGAGCGAAAAAACCGGGTGATTCATCTTGTCTGCGGCGGAGAAAGCTTTCCCGTCCGGCTTGACGAGCTCGTGTATGTAAAAACAGAGGGGCGTGTTTTGCTGTTTTGTTTTGATAACCCGCAAACGCCGGCTTTGCGATGCCGCAGCACGCTTCAAGCGCTGGAACAACAGCTGTCTGCCCACGGCTTTTTGCGCATTCACAAAAGCTATCTGGTCAATACGCAGTTCGTAAAATTATTGCAAACCAAGGGCGCTGTTCTTACAACGGGAGAATCCCTGCCGTTGAGCCTTCACAATTACCGCGCCATCAAAACAAAGTATCTCGAATGGAAAGGGTCTGCTAAATGGTCTGCGTTGTAACCTTCTCGTTATCGCTGTACAAAGCATTTGATTTTGTGTGATGAAGGCTCAAGCGGGCTCGTTTTGTTTTGCACCGAATTGCAGGGCAGCACTTCTCCCCGACAAATAGACAAACAACAAAAGACGAGTTTGAGAGAAATTCGGCGTTAAGCTCTTTCTAAGCAAACTTTTTTCTGTTGCAGTGCATGATTGCAAACGCAGTGGGAATATGATATAATGCCAATAGGCAAGAAAGATGAACGTGTCCAAATGACACAAAGAACCCCGGAGCTGCAACCTCCGGGGTTCTTCTATTCCGTTTTGCGTGGGTGGCTTAAGCCCAAGGCTGGCTGCCAATCATTTCTCTCTATCCAGCCATTTGCAAATGTAATAGGCGAATACACTTGCCGCAACAGAGAGTAAGAAAGATGAAAACAAATCCAAATGACACACCCCCTTCCTCTGCCTGTCTAGGGGTGGCAGCGCAAACATTATATCATAAAAATCGACACAGCAAAAGGCACACAGCATTTGTGTGCCTTTTGTCATTGGTTTATTTGTTTCTTGTCGGTGCGCCCTAGTAAATAATCGACACTTACTTGATAAAAGTCCGCCAATGCGCAAAGTACATGCGGCGGTATCATCCGCTGGCCGCTTTCGTAATAGGCATACGTTCTCTGCGGCACATTGATTGCCTTGCCGACTTGTGCCTGTGTTAAATCCGCGTCCTCTCGTAAATCTCGAATGCGAAGCTTCATGCTTTTTACCCGCGTTATTTTATACCGCTAAGCTTACAGCGGTGTTCTTTTGTCGGTCAACCCCAAAAGATAGTCGGTGCTGGTCTTGTAGAAACCAGCTAATCGAATTAAAACTTGTGTGGGAATGTCATTTTCTCCGGTTTCATATTTAGAATATCCTGTTTGCGACATTCCTAAAAACTTTGCCACCTGCGTTTGGGTTAAGTCTGCATCTTCACGCAGTTCCCGAATACGAAAGCCCATTTCTTTCTCCTATTCTTTTTCGGACAGCGTATTTTCCGAAGACTCCACTTCTTCCACAGCGGCACGCACCGCCGCAACGACAAATGCAGAAAATGTACAGTCCTTGTTGCAGATGAGCGCTTCTACTCGTTCTATCAAGTCATTTGGAAAACGCACCGTTTTATTTGTTGTAGGTGGAATAGAAGGAATTTTAAAAGCCATTGTTACATACACCTCGCGGCTCGTGCTTTATTGTTTCTTATCTGTTCGTCCCACAAGATAATCAAGGGATACCCGGTAAAAATCGGCCAGTTGAACCGCGAGTTCCAAGGGCAGCGCTCTTTCGCCCCGTTCATATTTTGAGTACAGCGACTGGTCACACATCAAAAGCTCGGCAATCTGCTTTTGTGTCAGGTCGGCATCCTCTCGCAAATCACGAATCCTAAGATTCACACTTATCACCAAAGCTACTATAACAGAGGACATATCGTCCTATTGACTTTTAGGACGATATGTCCTATCCTTGTCATTAAGAGGTGATTTTATGCCGGATTATAAAGAAATGTATGACACGTTATTAGAGGCCACCATACAGGCCATTGGAACACTGGCCCAGGCGCAGCAAAAATGCGCGCTCCTTTCGCTTGTGCCTTCCGATACACCGCAAGCGTCTTTGCCCGAAAGTCAGCCAAGCGAAGAAGCATAAGAAAAGCGGCACGGAATCTGCCTTCCGCGCCGCTTTGTATTTTATTCCACACCGAACATATCAGCCAAGTTTGCTTTTTCGTCCACAAACGGCTGGAGTGCTCCCTCTTTGGAACACATCAGCACCGCAACGCCGGGGCCGTGTCCTGCCAAATTGCTGTCGGAATGTACCACGACGCCAACCGTCACGCTGCCGGTGCGGTAGGTGTAGCCAAAGCGTGTATCTGCATTGACAATGGCAACGAGGTCGCCAAACTTTAAGTCGCCCAAGTTGTATTCTTGCAGCTTTTCCTTGTCGTGCAGCGTGATGTCGTAATCTCCGCTGACCGAGTTCACCGCGCCAAGGCCGCTGCCCATGATGGAGGCATCAATGATTTTCCGCACGCCTACCTTTAAGCCGCCTTCCGTTTCCTGCAAGTTCATTTTTTCAATCAGCTCGGGCGAGCAGGAACGCAGAACAATGTTGGGATAGTCCACCAGCTGCATTCCCTGTCCGCAGGATTTCACGGCGATTTTATCCTCAATGTTCATCTTCTCCAAATCGGATTTTTTAAAGTAGATAATCACATGGTCAATGCCGCCATGCTTGCCGGTGACAAAGCCCTTTGCGCCTTTTGCATCGCCGGACACCACCACTGCTTCGTTGCCGATGCAGGAGAAGGTAATGAGCGCGTTGTTGAAATTTTCCGTGCTGTTTTTCACCGATGCACCCGGCTCTAAATGATCGGCTACCCAGCCAAGACAGCTGTCCCCGATTTGTGCATTGAGCGTGATGCCGCCCGTGCCGGGAACATAGCAAATCTGCCCGTCCGGGTTCATTCGTCCCGTCAGGCGCGTGCCGGGATGATTCACTTGCCCTTGCAGTACCAGCACCGGGCATTTTTCCGCATTTGTTTTTACCATGATACTTCCTCCTTTGAATTGTTTCTTTTTAATTTACCATAGTTTCATCAGAGCTGCAAGCAACCGAGCGGCGCACAAAACAGCTGATTTCTCTCATTTGATGAAATCCTCTATTTGGCTGAGGATTTTGCGCGGGTGCTTTGGCGCAGCAACGATACACCCTATTTACATCCCCATTTTTTATGTGTTAAACTGTTTGCCATAAGAAACATCTTATTGTTTTGGGGGGTGCTGCATGAAACTAAAATTGACGCTGTTCCTTCTTTGTGTTTGTCTGCTGCTTTCTGCTTGTGGAACACAACCTGCTTCTACCTCCAACAACAGTTCGCCAGCGTCCGAGTCAAGCGCCATTGAACCGGAGACACCGCCGGAAATGCAAATAGCAATGGCTGCGGGTTCTTTGCCGACGATTGCCGGAAACGACGAGGGGGCATATTATATTTGGGCGAACGGGCAAGATTCTTCCGGGTTGACATTGTACTATGACTATGCCTCCCGGCAGCTCATCCATTTGTCAAATCAGGTAATTCCCACCAACGACGAGGAAAACCCCGGATGGATTTCAGACATTTTTGGCGGCGCTGCTCCCCTTGCTGTTAATGGGAAATTTTATGTGCTTAAATACGGAAAAGCTCCTCTGCCAAAGATTCAGTATGAGGGTTCCCCGTCCATTCTGATGGAAATGGAGCCTAATGCTGCAAACCGCAAGACCCTGACTTTACCAAGGGGGTTTCTTTTCAAAAGCGGTTCGGGAATTGCCGCAGATGGCACCGACCTGTATTTGCTACTTGTATCGTTCGATTCCTCCACGCTGCAAGCCACCACGGCCTCCTTGTGCTGCACGGATTTTGAGGCAGGAAAAATAAACCCCCTGTATGAGTTTGACATACAGGAGAAAGATGCTGCCATCATTGGTGTATCTTCGGACGGGCTGATTCTTCAGCGTTCATCTTCCCCCGCAGAGGGCCAAAATACCGATTCCATCGAGCAGCTTTCCTATGAAATTCAATTATACTCTGTGCTGGATCACAGCCTTTCGGACACAGGCTTCTCTTGGGAGCAGAGTGAATTATCCTTTGCTCTTGACGGAAATACGGTATATTTCATTCGCAGCGGTGAAACTGCGCTTCGGGCATATGACCTGTTGAATGGGACACAGAAGGTTATAACCGAAAACATTTTGGAAGGCACTGATTCAGCACAAGCGGACCGCGTTATCTTGACGGGAGAAGTGCATGACGGGCATCTTCAGTTTGCGGTGACGGAACAGGACGCCAGCAAATACTATTCCTATGCGATTTCCGATGGCACGGTGTTGCCCCTAAAACTGTTTTATTCCTATATGGGCGCAGAATTGCAAGTAAGGATTGTGTCGGAAAGCAAAGAATACTTTCTTGTGAATAACGGCATGAAAACATTGCAGCGTACTGCATACGGCACAGACGGAAGCTTTTATACCATGGAGTCCAATGAGCCGCAATATGCCCTGATTGAAAAAGCGGATTACTGGAATTCGATTCCGAATTACCTTGCGTTTGACGACTCGTTGTTTGAGGAACTGGCCGCAAGCGGACGTTAGCAGACGATGTGATTTTGAAAAAAGGCGTCATATCGCAAGTTTGCGATATGACGCCTTTTTTGGCGGAGATGTAGGGATTCGAACCCTAGCGACCCTCTCGGGCCCTATCGCATTTCGAGTGCGACCTCTTCGACCAGCTTGAGTACATCTCCATATGATATTTTTTAGAGCCTTTATATTATAGCAAAAGTTTTGAAAGCCGTCAACCGGTGGCGGTTCAAAAAAGTGGGGAAAAACTTGTTTTCCTTGCGGCACTTGCACACTCTTTGCCGATATTATAAAATAGGTACAGCGCATGTGAAACAGCACGGCGCAAAATTGCGGGGCGCTTGGCCCCAAAGAGAGTGGGAGGGAATGTTCAGTGAATACTGTAATTCCAAAGGGCTATCGTTCAGCATTGGGGCTGTACGATACGCAAAAGGCCATTGGCCTGATCAAGCAAATTTTTTTGGCAAAGCTTTGCGCGGCACTGCACTTAAAGCGTGTAACCGCACCGCTGTTTGTCGACCCGTCCACGGGCTTAAACGACGACCTAAACGGCGTTGAACGCGCTGTCGGCTTTGACATCCCTGCCATCGGCGGCTGCAATGCGGCGGTGGTACACAGCTTGGCGAAGTGGAAACGCCTTGCTTTGCACGAGTACAACTTTTTTGAGGGCAACGGTCTCGTCACGGACATGAACGCCATTCGGCGCGACGAAGAACTGGACAACCTGCATTCCGTTTATGTTGACCAGTGGGACTGGGAAAAAGTGATTTCCCCGGCACACCGCACCGACGCTTTTTTGGAAAAGACGGTGCAGGACATTGTACACGCCATTTGCGGAACGCTGGATGAACTGAAATGGCAAATGCCCGCGCTGGAGACGCAGCTTTGCCGTGACGTGACATTTTTCACCTCGCAGGAATTGGAAGACCGCTACCCCACGCTTTCGCCCAAAGAGCGCGAAAACGAAGCGGCACGCCAGCACCGCACGGTATTTATCAAGCAAATTGGCGGGGCGCTGAAAAGCGGCAAGCCGCACGACGGACGCGCGCCCGACTACGACGACTGGACGCTGAACGGCGATTTATTGTTTTGGCACGAGCCGCTGCAATGCGCCATGGAAGTGAGCAGCATGGGCATCCGCGTGAACCCGGAGGCAATGCGCCGTCAGCTGGCCGTGTCGGGTTGTGAAGAACGCGCCGCGCTGCCGTTCCACAAAATGCTGCTGGACGGCACACTGCCGCAGACGATTGGCGGCGGCATTGGGCAAAGCCGTCTGTGTATGCTGCTTTTGGGCAAAGCGCACATCGGCGAAGTACAAGTTTCGCTTTGGGATGAAGCGACGAAAAAAGCGTGTGCAAACGAGGGGGTTCGTCTGCTGTGAGTTTTACTTTCCAACAGGCGCAGGAAAGCGACCTGCCCGCGCTGACAGCTCTTTTTGACGCGGCGCGCCGCTTTATGGCTGAAACGGGCAACCCCAACCAATGGAAGCCCGGCACGCCGAGCGAGCAAGAGCTTTTAGAGGCGATTCATGCCGGAAAGTTTTATCTGTGTCTTATGGAACAGGAGCTTGCCGCGGCGTTTTACTACGATTTTGGGGCAGACATCGACCCCACCTACCGCAAAATTGACGGCGCATGGCACAGCGATGCCCCCTATGGTGTTCTGCATCGCGTGGCGGTGTCGCCCGCGTTTCGCGGCAAAGGTGTGGCGGGCGCTTGCTTCGATTGGGCGTTTGCCCAGTGCCGCCATTTGCGCATTGACACGCACGACGACAACAAGCCCATGCAGCGCGCGCTGGAAAAGCACGGCTTTCGCCACTGCGGCACGATTTACTTAGCCGACGGCGCACCGCGCCGTGCATATGACAAAGTAAATTAAATCAAGCAAATTTGCTTTGTTGTTACAAAGATGCAGAAAAGGGAGAGCGAGTTCCATGGCTTTTAGCGAAGAATACGAAAAGTTTTTTCAAGAGTTAGGCGAAAACAAAAAAATGGTTTTGTCCACATCATTGAATGATATTGTAACATCAAGAATGATGAGTATTGTAGTTGTAAATAAGACAATCTATTTTCAAACGGATAAAACATTTAGAAAATACGAGCAATTAAAAGGGAACCCCAGAGTCTCTCTTTGCGCAGATAATATACAAATTGAAGGGTATTGTAAAGAGATCGGAGCGCCTCTTGATTACACAGAGTTTCTTAATGCTTATAAAAAATATTTCCCAAGTTCTTACACCAGATACTCGTCTTTAAAAAATGAGTGTTTATTTACAGTGACACCATTGTTTGTTCAAAAATGGTTGTATATTGACGGTGTTCCATACATGGAAATTCTTGATATCGCAAACAAGCAATATGAGCGAAAGCAATATGTTGGAATCTGAGGTTATGCAGAAAGAGGGAGAACGCGAAAAGGCTTCGCGTTCTCCCTCTTTTTTTCATCATCTTACTCAGCCGACGGCGCGCCGTGCATATGACAAAACGGATTAAATTTTAAAAACATAACGTTTTGTTTATTTTATCAAATATGAAAGAGGAAGCGTTTTTGCATCGAAAACGCTTCCTCTTTTTGCGTTGCCAAATTTCACAAGAGGGGGGCTTCTCCCCCCTCTTGACTCCCCCACATCACGGGTGCAATTGTGCATCAAAGCAATTTAAAAAACCATAAGGAGGTACAAACGATGCACAACATTATTTCCACATTCCCCCATCCGAACGGCACCACACCGCAGCTGACGCCATGGCAGGTTGCCGTTACGCTTGCCCGATTCTACGGCATTGCAGAGACACTGCACCCATGGCCGTATCTGGATAATGAACGCTTTTTTCAGCAAATTGAGGCTTGGACACAGGAATATCTTGAAAGCGGCAGCACCGACCTTTTGCACTTTTTGGAAGAAAAGCTTCGCTGACGCAAAGCGCCGCCCTCTGCTTTTGGGGGCGGCGGCTGTTATTCACACGGCGGAAGATACTCCAAGATATCCTCTACCTTACAATTTAAAATGGTACACAAGGTATCCAGCGTGGTTGTTGTGATAGGCTTTGCGTGCTTCATGCGGTGAATGGTGTTTGCAGGCAAGCCGTGCTTATAAATGAGAGCATATTCTGTCACGCCCTTTTCTTTCAGCGTTTCGTAAAACGGACGGTACGAAATCATAAAAACATTCCTCTTTGCTTTTTATGTTATCGTATCATTCTTGCCCTCTTGACAATGCCTAATATATTGACTATACTGACAAAAGAATGTATCTGAAAGGATGAATCATGATGAAAAAATGGACTTCTCTTGCTGCCGCGCTGGTGCTGGTGCTTAGCTTTGCCGCGTGCGGCTCCACGGACGCGGTTCCCACTGCGGCATCGGTTTCCCAAAGCGTATCTTCAAGCAGTGCTGCGCCTGAAAGCAACAGCACGGAAAGCGAAATTACCAGCGAAAGCACTTCCGAAAGCACCCCTGCAAGCACAAGCGCCAGCGAAGCCACTTCCGCCAGCGCCACTGCCGCAAACAGCGTAACAGGCATTGAGCTTTCCAGCACAGGCGGGCTGCT
>JFBN01308068.1_pt1 | contig 44250 bp, 41 predicted proteins | sample 768741 | NCBI WGS metagenome assembly JFBN01 (sample SAMN01983846, study PRJNA193217) | chicken gut metagenome | biome: terrestrial biome; isolation source: ceca of Broiler chicken | host: Gallus gallus | place: United Kingdom: England | collected 2010-09-07
GGAGGTGGTGACATGGGAAATTAGCAGTATTGGATTTGTCTGAAAATGGTCAACAGATCGCGGAAAAGCTGTTGACCCTGCTTAATGACAGACAGCGGCAGGAATTATTAAAATATATTTGTCATAGTCTGGAACAGCCCGTTTCTGCTGTTAAGCATCCATGTGCCACTTCTAATTCCAAAGCTCCCGGATATATAGACAAGCCTTTAACGGAGATTCGAGAAGGCGAACTGTACTTTTGTCTGGAATTGCGCAAGGTCTGTGTTGGTGATATGGAGATCGAATTGACGGTAAAAGAATTTGATGCTCTGTACCTACTTATATCAAACAGAAACCGGATATTGACCTTTGAGACCCTTGCCTGTCAGATATGGGGTGAGGAATATATCGATATTACAGCAAAGACAATCCATAATTTAATGAGCCGTGTCCGTCATAAACTTCAAGTTTCCTCTGATACCCGCAACTATATTGTCTGTGTTCGAGGCGTTGGATATAAATTCAATGCCGAAAATCAAAAGACAAATTTAGGGGAACTTTAGGACAACATGATGATGAAATGTCGATAGAATGAGGAAGTGTCTCTGTATAATGTCCCCATAAACAGGGGGAAATCAACAAATAATATTCTAATCCGCTTGTTCTCCCCCGGATATGGGGGTAAACATGCACATTGGGTTAGTCCGATATTTCTACAGGAAACGACAACGATATAGCCTAATATCTTCTGGTGCCGTAGCTTACAAAGCTGCGGCGCTTTTTGTATCGACACATTTCTATCTTATCCCCCAATGTTCATCAAGATATGCCATTGAGCGCGCACCTGGAACCAAACAGGTATGCGCTCTTTTGCTATATACAAGCAGGACAAGCCTGGAGGACTACTCTGTAGCAGATGGTACTCCCGGCTGCCGCTCCCCGCCCTCTGGTTTCGATTTTGCCAGCTATCAACTTAAAAATCGAAATTGGAGGACACCCTAATGAAAGAGATCAATTTGAGGGATTACTACCCTTTTTATACAACAGATATGATCGTGGAAGTGCCGGACGAGGTTGCCGATTTGCTCTACGAATACAAATTGAGTGAGGCAGCTCATTTCCTGCGTACATACCGGCATAAGGCTTATTTTTCGCTGGACTATGATGCCAATGTTGAGCGTGACGCTCTGGTAATTGTCCTGACGCCTGCGGATATTTTGGAACGGAAAGAAGAAAATGCCAAGCTGTATCAGGCACTTGCCTCTTTGCCGGAGAAACAGCGGAATCGGATTTATGCGCATTATTTTCTTGGCATGAGCAAATCAGATATTGCAAAAGCGGAGGGCATCCATAAGAGCCGAATTACTCGTTCTATCAATGCCGGCTTGCGAAGTCTGGAAAAGTTTTTGAAAGAACTTTCCTGACAGACGGCAACTTTGCCCCCGAAAATGAAATGAATAATAGAGGGACATATTTTCGGCAGGACAAGCCTGGAGGGTGTGGCCGTGTGGCAGACGCCCCGGCACACAGCAGACGTGAATTGTCATAACTGCCCGCCCTCTCCTGTTCTTTGACAACTGAATATACGTTGCCATAGGTACGTCATTCTGTGTTCCGAGCGGCAAATGGGGCGGCGCAATGACAGACAGCTAAGGAGGTGATGCACCGGCTGTCCGAGCGATCCACGCAACCCATTGACCTGGCTGTGGCAGGCCGGGCGCGACAACGACGCAGATCACAATGGTACTTTTTCACAACCTCTCACGGACTTGAAGGGGAGTTCCTGCCCTGTGCGCTTGCTCTGGCAAAGCGGCGGCAATGGCGGGGCTATGATGCGGTAAAGCTGGCCGCAGCCTATGGCAGCCCCGCTCTGCTTGATGCAGGGCTGCCGGGGGGCGTGGCAAATACGGCATAACAAAATCGAAATCAGATACCATGAGCCGGGCCTGCTTCCTTATGGATGGGTCCGGCTTATTCATGTGGTTTTGATGTCACTATATTGCAGAACGGAAAGGAGCGTGTGCCATGCAGGAACCATATACTTTATCAGGACAGAAGGATATTTCTGCTGAACCGCTGGCGGATATTCGCCATGTGTCAGTAAATAAAGACTTATCCAGAGAAGAACGGATCGCCGAGTTTGTCCGGCAGATCAAAGACCCCTACTGCTTCAAGTGTGGCAAGTTTACTGTCCGGGCCAGCTTCGCCCAGGGCGGCGCTACACTGGAAGAATGTTTGCAGGGCGTCTTACGGTAAATTTTTTTGAATTGGGGGCTGCTTTTTCCCGCGGGGAGCGTTATAATATTCTTGGGAAAAGGAATTGAATAACGAATGTACGAACTGCACTCCTTGAATTGCGGGATTTTTCCGCGACGAAAGGAGTGTTTTTGTATGCAGGTTTACAGAGCGATCAAGTATATCCGTCTCTCTTATACGGATGACAAATCAACGGAAAGCGACAGTGTTGCGAACCAAAGAAAACTGATTGATAACTATATCGTCCAGCACCCGGAGATTGAGGTTGTGGACGAAAAGATTGACGACGGTTACAGCGGAGTCCTTTTTGACCGGCCAGCATTTCAGGAAATGATGGAACTTATCAAGGAAGGCAAAGCCAACTGTGTCATTGTCAAGGACCTGTCCCGGCTGGGACGTGAGTACATTGAAACAGGGCGCTATATGCGCCGGGTATTTCCTGCCTATGGGGTACGCTTTATTGCGATCAACGATAATGTGGACACCCTGAATGACACGGGCGACGATCTGACCGTTTCCGTAAAAAACATAATGAATGAGGCGTACAGCCGGGATATTTCCATTAAGACCCGGAGCGCCCTGGATGTGAAGCGGCGCAGCGGCGATTTTGTCGGGGCTTTCGCTGTCTATGGCTACATCAAGACCGGTGACAAGCACAAGCGCCTGGAGGTTGACGAGTATGCCGCCAATGTGGTACAGGACATTTTCAGGAAACGCCTGGAGGGGTTCAGTGCGGCACATATTGCAAATGAGCTGAACCGGCTGGGTATTCTCTCCCCGCTGGCATATAAAAGGAGCCAGGGGATGCCCCATGCAAAGGGAGGATATACAGATAAAAAGGACTGTCGCTGGTCGGCAACGACCATTATCCGTATTTTGCAGGACGAAACCTACACGGGTACGCTGGTGCAGGGCCGGCAGACCACACCCCACTTCAAATTAAAGGAGCGGGAAAACAAGCCGGAAGATGAATGGATTCGGGTGGAGGACACCCATGAAGCGATTGTGGAGCGGCACGACTTCGACCTGGTACAGAGGATCAAGCGGATCGATACCCGGACTTCCCCAAAGGAAAATAAGGTGTACCTGTTTTCCGGTATTCTGATCTGTGGGTGCTGCGGCTGCCGGATGACCCGGAAAACCAACCACTACAAAGGCAGGGAGTATCACTATTACTACTGCCCGACAGGAAAGAAAGGCGGCTGCAATGGTTCCGTCATGCTCAAAGAGGAAGATTTGATTGAGTGTGTCCGGGACAGTCTGAAAGGCCATATTGACAATGTGGCCTCCCTGGATGCCCTTCTCTCAGGTATCAGCCAGGAACGGATCAACCGGGAGCTGGCCCAGGAATATGCTGGGCAGATCGCCGCCAATGAAAAACGCATGGCAAAGATTGAGGGCTTCAAGACAAAGCTCTATGAGAACCTTGTCAGCGGCATTTTGACGAAAGAGGAATTTCTTTCTTATAAGCGCAAGTACAATGCGGATATTGACCTGCTGAAACAGGCCATTGCCGAGCTGAACGAAAAGCTGACCGATGTGCTGGAAAACCGGAGCGAGCGCAACCGCTGGATGGCCCATTTTATGAAGTTCTCCACTCTGGAGGATTTGGACCGCCGGGTGGTGGCACAGCTTATACGTAGCATTACAGTTTTGGGAAAGAATGACCTACATATTGAATTCAACTATCAGGATGAATACCAGAAGGCATTAAAGCTCGCAAAGCAGGCGGCGGAGACCGTTGTGCAGTTCAAGGAAAGGATGGTGGGATAAATGGCAAGAAAGAGCAGAAAGAATCAGACGGCAACGCCGGTGTGCGATACTTCCCTCTATATCCGCACCGCCCTTTATATCCGGCTGTCCGTGGAGGATAACAAAAAGCGCGGACATTCCATTGAGAACCAAAAGCTGGTGCTGGAAAACTTTCTGGCAGGAAGGCCGGAATTTGTTGTTTACAACACCTATGTGGACAACGGCGCTACAGGCACCAATTTCCACCGTCCGGGTTTCCAGCAGATGCTTTCTGATATTGAGGCCGGGCTGATCGACTGTGTGATCGTAAAGGATTTGTCCCGGCTGGGACGCAATTCCATTGATACCGGCTACTATATCGAGCAGTATTTCCGGGCGCATCAGATACGCTTTATCGCCCTAACAGACCAGTTTGACACAGCGGATGCCAGCAACCTTCACGGCGGTATTATGCTGCCCCTGAAAAACATGATAAATGAAGCCTATGCGCTGGACATTGGGCGCAAGATCAAAGCCCAGGCAAGGCAGGCCATGAAAGACGGTGAATACATTGGCGCACGGGCCCCTTATGGCTACCGGAAAGACCCGGAGAACTGCCATAAACTGCTCATTGACCCGGAGGCCGCCGAGGTTGTATTTCAGATTTTCCAGTGGGCTTATGAGCATGTAGGGCTGAATGATATTGCCCGCAGGCTGAACGAACAGGGCATACAGACGCCCAGCCACCGGAAACGTGCCACGGGCGAGATCACCCATGAAAACCTGGTCGGCTCCGGCAAATGGCAGACCCGCACGGTTGCAAAGATACTGGACAGTGAAGTTTATACCGGTGATCTGGTGCAGGGCAAGACAAAAATTGTGGACCACCAGCAGGTACAGGCAGACGAGGATAACCTGATTATCGCCACCAATACCCATGAGGCCATTATCAGCCATGAAGTTTTTGAGGCAGTAAAGGCATACCGCAGGCAGGTGTGCGAAGAAAGCAAGGCACATGAGGTTGACCCTTATACCCCGAACATCTTTAAGGGGAAAGTGTTCTGCGCCCACTGTGGCGGCAGCCTCCATCGGCAGCGCAATAAGCGGAAGAAAGGGTCGGATGTTTACCTGTTCCATTGTCTCACCAAAAGCCGTGTAGACAAGAACGGGTGCCTGGGTGTTTCCGTCACCGAAAAGGATCTGCTCGATGCTGTTGTTGCCATATTGCAGCAGGAATTGACGGTTGCTTTAGGTAATTATTCCTTTGTCTTAGAGGCAGAGGTAAAACGGAAGAAAGAGCGTGATGATCTGAAAGCGGGCATTTCCGCAAAGAAGCAGGAAATTGATAGGAACCGCCGTTTTGTCCGTGGTCTTTATGAGAACTTCGTGCAGAAAGTGCTTACCAGTGAAGAATACTTCACCATGAAAAAGGATTATGAAGCAGCCATTGCCAAACTCTCTGACGAGATCAGCACTTTGGAAAACGGGCTTGCCGTCATGGACGCTCAGCTTGCCAAATATAAGGAGCTGGAACAGGATGCAAAAGTCCTGGAAAAAGATCATACCCTGACCGCTGCCCTGATTGACAGGCTGATTGAGAGGATCGAGATTACCCATGACAAGGAAATCCGTGTGAGCTTCCGCTTCAAGAGTGAATTTGAGGAATATGGAAAGGCGGTGGAACAATGCAGAAATTTGTAATCGCATTTTATATCCGTCTTTCTTTGGAGGACACAAAAACCGAAAGCATGAGTATTCCCAACCAGCGGGCGATCCTGCGGGAACACGCCATGTCGCTGGCGGAATGGGACCGGGCCGAGGTTTTGGAGTTTGTAGACAACGGGCACAGCGGCGCAAATTTTGAGCGTCCTGCCGTTCAGGAGCTTTTGGAAATGGTTCAGGCCGGAAAGATCGACTGTATCATGGTGAAAGACCTTTCCCGCTTTGGCCGTAACAGCATTGAGACCGGATATTTCATTGAGCGGGTATTTCCCCTGTACCATACGCGGTTTATCTCTGTCAGTGATGATTTTGACACCATCAATTTCAAGGGAGATACCGGGGGCATTGATGTGGCCTTTAAGTATCTTATCAGTGAGTGCTACAGCCGGGATATGTCGGTCAAGACGAAAACCGCCAAATACGCAAAAATGCAGCGCGGCGAGTACCAGAGCAAGATTTGCCCCTATGGGTACCGGAAAAGCGCGGATGGACGTATGGAGATTGACGAGAATGTGGCTGAAATTGTCCGCCTGATCTTTCGGTGGGCTGCCGAGGGAACCACAGCGGCGGAGATTACCAGGAAGTTGTTCCGGCGGAATATCCCCACACCTGGAGAATACCGCAAGAGCAAGGGACAGAGCTTCTATGATGTATCGCGGACGCATGGAACATGGAGCAGTTCAACCGTCCTGCGTATGTTGGAGGATGAACGCTATATCGGCACCTATGTCATAGGCAAGCGGGCTGTTACCGAGATCGGCGGGCACCGCATAAGGCTGAAAGATGAAAGCGAATGGTACAAGATACCGGATCACCATCCGGCGATTGTCAGCAAAGAGTTATTCGAGCAGGCAAAAGCCGGCATACGCCGCTTTTCTATCCCAAACAAAAAGCAGCATGATTACCCTCTACGCGGGAAAGTGTTCTGCGGCTGCTGCGACCATGCACTGTCACGGACTACACAATATCCGAAGTTCTATTGTCGGCACTCCCAGGTAAACACGGATTTTGCTTGTCATGGTATGTCGGTCAAGGCGGAGGAATTGGAAACGGCTGTATTTCAGATCATCCGGGCACAGGTAGATACCGTGCTGGGGGTTGATGGAGACGGCAAAGACAACCTTGATTTGCAGGTTATTCAGCAAGCAGAATATGAGAAGAAAGTTCAGGTTTTGCAGGATGCCAAACGGCAGCTTTATGAGCAGTTTGCCCTTGGTGAGATCGCCCTGGGCACTTACAAAGAGCAGAAAGCCAGATATGACGCAGAGCTGGTCCGAGTGAAGAATGTCTGCACAATGGCAGCGGCACAGACCAAACAGGCCCAGGCAGACTATGAGGCCAAAGTCAAGCGGCGGGAAATCATAAGGGAAGTTTCCGGGGCCGACAGTCTGACACAATCACTGATTGATGCCTTAATTGACAAGGTGTATGTGTTTCCTGGAAACCGGATCGAGATAGTCTATAAAATGCAGGATGTCTTTAACATTTCAGCAAACAGGGGAACAGGCAATGAAAGCGGCGTTTTACTGTAGAATCGGCAACCAAGTGTTTGCATGTGTTTTACCGGATGAAAGGCACAAGTTGAGGGCCTTCCTTAATGCCGAGCAAAAGCGCGAAGCACAGGAAAGCCCTAAGAGAAATCGCCATTTCAAATTTGAAAAAAGATAGAAATTTTTTTGTCGTGGGCTTGACATACGGGTGCCTGAGATCGTGGAAGCGCATCTTTTTCAAGCCGTGCCGCTGAATGAATACGGGGAATTGCGAGGTCAGGTAATCGGGCCTCATCCGCTCGCCCAGCTCATCTACGAAGACGAAGCCGTCGTATTCGTAGTTATAGCAGTTGCCGCAGACCTGCTTGTTCAGCTCTTGCGCCGCCTTGACCTCCGCAAAGTATTCCTTGAATCTTCCCACCAACGGCAGGGTGCGCATACTGGATTTTGTTTTTGCCGACTCCTGCTCGATGATCTGCGTTTTCCCGCCCACATTGACGGAGGTCACCGTCCGTTTGATGGTCAGCGTTCCACGCTCAAAGTCGATGGCGTCCCACTTGAGCCCCAGCACCTCGCCACGGCGCAAACCGTAAAAGGCGGCGACCAGCACCGGCAGTTCCAGCTTTGTACCCTTGACCACTTCAAATAAGTGCTGTAGCTCCGCCGCATCCAGAAATACCGGCTGGAAATCGTTCTTCTTTGGGCGGTCTACCTTCATCGCCACGTTCTGCGCTACCAGATCGGTTTTCATGGCGTATTTTAACGCCTGATGGATCACAGCGTGGTAGTGAATCACGGAATTGGGCTTGACCGTCCGCAGCTTTTCCGAATAAAACTGCTGGATGTGCCTCGCTTCCAAGTCCTTTAAGGTAATCGGCTTGGGGCGGAAATACGGCTCGATGGTCTGCTTCACCATGCTCTCATAAGAGCCGAAGGTGGTGGGCTTCACCCTGACCTTGACGATTTCCAGCCAGCCGAGCAGATAATCGGCAAACAGCATATTGGAACAAAGCTCACCGATCTCTGCAGGCGGCTCAAAGGCGTTGCGGATTTTCACAAGCTCCGCTTCAGCCTTACGTTTGTTTCCCTTTTCGGGAAGTCCGGTGGATATGTACTTGACGTGCCGCTTGTTTTTGCTGTCGTAGAAGCTTAGCACAGCGTAGTAATACCCTTTTTTAACCTGTAAATGTCCTGATACCAATTGATAAAACTCCTTTCTTTGCTTTTACACAGGACAGTCCGGCACCGACAAGGCCATTATACCCTGCCGGTGCTGTTCTTTCCATTGTGTGAAGGTCGTGCTCCGCACACATTTTCGGTTCGAATTAGCGGCTGTCCCTGTCACGCTCCCGTCTGCGCTGCCATTGTTCCAACAGCTTAATGACCGTATCGCAGACCTGCTTGTCCGTGTAACTCTTCGGGAAATATTTGCGAATGTCCTCCCGCTTAAATTTGTACTGCTCCTGCTGGTTGGGCTTCTGCTCGGCGAGGATGTCGTAGATCGTCTGGTCTTGCAGCACCCCCTCCTGTGAAAGCTTCTTTAGGCGGATCGCCTGTGCGTGGGACGGCGTGCAGTCGTTTTGCTCCATAGCGTCGAGCAGCACCCGCTGTTCGGCTTTGTCTAAGTACGAAATCTCAACGGCAGGGTTGAAAGCGATTTTTCCGTCGTCCACCATTGAGAGTAATTCGGGAATTAAGTAGGTCAAGCGAATATAGCGCTTAACCTGATTGCGACTTTCTCCTGCGTCCTTCGCAACTTTTTCGACACTCAACAACTTCTGCCCAAGTTGGGCAGAAGTTACACCCTGATGCTTTATCGCATCTAATTTCATCCTGTAGGCAAACGCCTTTTCGCTGGGCAAAATATGTTCCCGTTGCAGGTTGGCGTCCACCATTGCAATGACTGCTTCATCGTCTGTCATCTCCCTAACGATAACGGGCATTGTCTCGATTCCCAGTACCTGACACGCCGCCAGCCTTCTGTGCCCGGAGATCAGCTCATAGCCGACCTCCGGCAAAGGACGAGCGAGCGCCGGTGTAAGTGTCCCGAATTTCTGGATACTCTCCATCAGGCGTTTCATCTCGTCATCATTTTGGATTTTGAATGGATGATCCTTAAACGGGTGCAGCTCAGTAAGCGGAATCTCTTTCACCCGTTCCAGCTTTGCATCGTCCCGTTCCTCCTGTGAGGAAAACAGCTCATCTAATGAATTCATTTGTAAAGTAAAATCAGATTTTCGTTTTGTCATTGTGTTTGCCTCCTCTATTGCCATTTCAGATTGCTTTCACCGGGGCGGAGAAACACCGCTTCGATGTCCGCCTGAAACTTGTGCCAGCGCAGGGCTTCCGCTTTCAGCATCGGCGTGTCAATAAAGCCGAGTGTATTTGCTTTCACTGCAAGCTGGTTGATGTTGTTGCCGATGGCGGAAAGCTGGCGCATTGCTTCATAAAATCTTGCGTCCGGCTTTTCCTTCGGCTCGTAGCCGTGTAACAGGATGCGGATCACTGCTGTCTCTGTAATTCCGCAAAGCTTTGCCTTGCGTTTTAATTCTCTGGCGTCCTGTGGGGAAAGCCAGAATTGCTTTTTAACTCTTCGTTTCATCTTTTTCATCCTTTCTTTACGGGGTATTAGGGTGCGCCCTAACGAGATTCACCGTTTTACGACTTTTGGGAGTATAAACGGTCTGCTCGCTAAGATAACGCAGCCTAAAACCGCTGTCTTGTATTATCTACTTTAGGAAATCCTCTATCGTGCTTATCCGATGGAGGATTTCGCTTCTTTCGAGTGATTCAAAATCCTTTTTCAGTTGTCGGATAAGCCGAAAAGTCTTGTAGATTTTCTCATCGGTTGCGGCTTTTACATCTTTTCCAAGTCCCAACCTCCGCAGATATTCCGATAGAGAAAGTCCGCAATAATATGCGTTTTCGCTGAGTTTCTCCTTCTCGGCAGGTGTTACTCTTACGTTGATTCCAAGTGTTTTGCTTCTCATAAACATCAAATCCTTTCTTAAAATTGTGACGGTAATGACGCTTGTGACACACTTTTCGCTATATATCGTTTGCCCCGTCATTTGCGTCACCGCCGTCATGCCGTATGAACTTGATCAGCCTGCTTTGCCCTGTCCGCTTGGTTCGGTACTCAATCCCGGCAGGTTCCAGTACCTCGTTTGAAAACTGTCCTAAATACTTGGTTACCACATTGGGCGTGGTTTCGGTTTCCGCCATATCTGCAATCAAATCGGTGGCAGTTCCTACCCATTCGGTGCGGGATTTCATAAATTCCGCTACCCGAAAAAGAAACTGCGGGATTTCCGCTTTGCGGATTTCTTCTGTGTTTTTGTGCTCCACAAGCTCCCATTTCAGGTCTTGAAACCGCAGAGTCAGCTCCTGATATTCCACATCCCGCCCGCAGGCAAGAAGGGTGGCGTCCCTGCTGCTTCGTTTGCGCTTAAGCACATAATTGGTGTCCGCCGCTCCGGTGATGCCGGTAGAGCCGGACACCTCGTTGAACGGATCGTCTCCGTCCTTGAGTTTTCGCAGATGATGGACGAGAATAATGGAAATATCGTGCTCATCTGCGATCCGCTTAATGGAGGAAATGTCATCGTAGTCGTTGCCGTACATTCCCGTTTTCCCGGCGCTGCCTTTGGAATCCCGCACCTTTTGAAGCGTGTCGATAATTACCAGCTTTGTTTTCGGGAAGTCCTCCAGAAAGTTGATGATTTCTTCTTCCAGCCCGTTCCCAATCAAGCCGCAGGTCACGGATAAATGAAAACTACGGGGCGGAGCATTCGTTAAATCGAAAAGCCGGTCTTTGATTCGTTTGAGCGTATCCTCCAAACAGAGATACAGCACGTCGCAATGCATGGTCGGGATTCCCCAAACAGAGAATCCCTGCGATACTTGCAAGCCAAGCCACAGCATCAGCCAACTTTTGCCGATTTTGGCGGCTCCGCTCAGGACATTCACCCCTTGCGGGATCAGCCCATCGACGATGAACATTGTCTTGCTCATCGGTGTGGCCAGCAGGGTTTCTGCGTCCACGGTCACTAATTTTCTTTTCATAAGTACATTCCTTTCATTTTTGTTTTTTGGACAGTTAGAACGCCGAAATCGAGGGGTTTGGTATAATTCCTTTTGTACCCCGAGCCGGCGTTAAAAAGCCCTTGTAAATCGAGCATTTTGGGACTCCTAATTGTCCGCTTTACGCTTTCTTGCGCTCTCGTTTTTCTGCCTGCGATGCACCTTTTTGCTGCACGATAGGCAGTACTTTTGCCGGTTAGAGTTTGGCACAAAATCCGTTCCACATTCGGCACAGTGATAAGTACGCTGCTTGAAAATGTCCGCATAAAGTTCCTTTTCGGCTGGTAAAACCGCATTACGGAAATACCTGCACAGCAGCGAATAGGATATGGTCTGCGGGCAGACGCAGGGCTCGCCGTCATCCAGCAATAGACAGTTACCGTCATCATAATTGGCGCAGAGCCTTTTTATCAGGCGGTTGCACCGCCTGCGCTGGGACGGCGTGAGCTCGATTCGTTCAGGCACTGGATTTCACCTCCTTTTTCTCTTCAGTCACGTAATTGATGACGCTGACTTTCGGGATTTTGAAACTGTTGCCGATTTTGATTGCCTGCAATTCACCATCGTTGATGAGATCGTAAGCAAGCTGACGGCTGATGCCCAGCATTTCCCGAAGCTGCCGGACGGTCACGATGTCCGGATATTCCGGAAACATCATCTGATAAAGCTCTTTGAGCTCTGATTTTTTCATAGCGCTTCAATCCTCCTTTTTTACGGCTATGTAAGGCAGATACCGGCGTGAGGATCATAAGTGCCTTCCGATATCTGCTGCGTTTTTCCGAATGTCGTTTTCTATCCCTGCCCCCGTCAGGCGGCGTCGCCGTGCTCGCTTCTTTCGGAAGATCGTGGCACAGTCATATCCCATTTGGATTGTTATTCAATTTTCAAGGTACAGTAAGAAGGTTCTTTCACTTATTCCCACTGAGAAACGACAAGTGGCAAGTCTAAATCAGAAAAATATTTGAGAATTTGAAAAGTCCTTTCACTTGTTCCCACTGGGAAGAGCAAAATTATCGGGTGTTTTTGAAAAATTTTTTGTTTTACAAAAGATCCCTTCACTCATTTGGACAAAGGGGGTCGAAATGCACACCCATTTTGAGGCTTTCTAAGAAAAATTTTTATTCGGTGAAAATATCCCCTCACTTATTTGGAATTACAAAGCCAAATGACACCCTATTTTACAGAAAAAAGGAGAAAATATTTTTTCGGTTGTGGGTGCTTTGTTTTGCTTACTTCGAAAAATCCCTTTCACTTATTCCCACTGAGAGAAGCCAAATGCACACCCTAAATCTCAAAAAATTTATCCCTTCACTTATTTGGAATTGAGAAGCCGAAACGCACCCTGTTTTTACAAAAATTTTGAAAAATATTTTTTTCGATTGAGAGCCTTGATTCTGCTTGCTCAAAAAGTCCCTTCACTTATTCCCACTGGGAAGAGGCAAATTCCAACCCTGTTTCAAAAAATATTTTGCTGTTTGCAAAAACCCTTCACTTATTTGGAATTAGGAGGCTAAAACGCAACCTGTTTCAGAGAAAAATTTTTGAAAAAGAACAAAAAAATTTGCTCGCCGGAAGTGGCGAGCAAGGAATTTTAGCTTTTCTACTCTTTGAATATCAGAGAAAAAACTTTTAATTCTACATAAATCCGCAAAAATCATTGATATACGTGTGGTTTTGTGATATACTTTAACATGTGTTTTTATACATACCCGAAAGTGAGGACAACAAAAATGGATTTGAATGTCGAACGCTGGTACTCCATGAAAGAAATCTGCGAATATCTCGGCGTCAGCCGTGATACCGTTCTTGCTTGGATCGAAAAAAGAGAAATGCCCGCCACAAAAATCGGCAGGCTGTGGAAATTCAAAATCAGCGAAGTGGACGCTTGGATGAAATCCGGCGTTGCGGCGGAGAAATAACGGGTTATCGCACGATGGATGAAAAGAGACTAAAAGCCTTTGAAGATATACTTACCGCCATCTTGAAGCAGTATGATGATGTGACAGAAAAGACGGCAAAGCTCAAAGCCGAAGGCAAGGAGAAAGCCGTCACCTACCGCCAGCTTTTCGCCAATAAGTTACAGCTTCAGGCAACGTTGTCCTATTACGGGACTTGCGGGCTTTTAGATGATGAGAAATAAGGAGAGCCGCTATGGCATCGAGCAATAGACAGCCCAAGTGGGATATCTACGAAGCCGTCATTCTTCTTGATGGGTATCTTGAGACGCTACGGGCAAATCGGTCAAAAACGCAAATTGTGAAACATATTTCTGCAGATTTACGTCGAATGGCAGTAAATCGTGGTATTGAAATAGATAATATCTACCGAAACGAAAATGGTATTTCATACCAGATTCAGAGCATGGATTCCGCATATAAAGGCAAGAAGGTTTATGTCCCGGCAACGAGATTATTTAAAGGAACGGTAGAGCTGTACCGCACAGACACGAAGAGATACTTTAAAATACTTGAGGAGGCAAAAAGCATGGTCGCAGCCAAACAGAATAACAAAGATGCTTTCTTGGCGTGGGCTGCATCTACTCTTTCTACTCATAGATACAAATGGATAGAGAAAAACATCCTGAAAATGGAGCAACTAGCTGTTGCCTCGGAGTTGATATCTGGCTCAATATTTGATGTTACGGATTTAGCAACACTGCAAACCATTTATAAAACAGCCGAAAAGAATATAATTTTCAGAATAAAAAACAGAAAATTTCTTAAGAGCATAAATGACGATTTTAAAATTTACATACAGTATTGCTCTCAACTGTCGAAAAAAGTGAATCAAGCAACTAATACAGAGGCGTCTGATATTTTCGCCAACACAAAGTTACAAAGCACTATCGGCTCCTCAATGGAACAGGTTACCGGGACGACAGCATATAAAGATTTCGTTTCTGCAAATGCCTCTAAATCGGATTTTTGCGAAGCCGAATTTTTTGACTATTTACAGAACACTGCCAAACTTTCCACTAACACTTGCGCTTCTTATGTTTCCTCCATTAGAAGTGCGGAGCACTATGCCGTTGATCATGGTCATGTATCCTGTTCACTTTTCAGTAAGGATAAAGAAACAATTATTGCAACAGCAACGGAATTGTACAGCGAACCGGACTTCATTAAGTACAATGAACATCAACACAATCGTTTCAGCGCTGCTATTAACAAACTGCTGGAATCTATAGGCGCAAAAATTCCAGAGAAGGCAATTGCACCTCATGGAGACAATTGCAACCGTCAAAGCATTGCTTCGGCCGAGGTAAATAGTAAAATAATTGCAGTACTGAAGAAACATTATGAGTACGGCTTTAAGTATGATTCTATCAGAGAACTAATGCGTTTCCGTCAGTTTGCGGATGACATGGGAGTTGCACTTCCAGAAAAAGACGAAGAATTGAAAGCATCCATCCGCTCCTCTGGTATAGTTATTGCCGGAAAAGTTTACTGCAATAGTGATGATATGTCGAAGGAACTTCAGCGCATCGTTGATAATGTCTTTTTCTCCGGGGCAGGCGTTATTTACTATGAAAGCCTATTTGAAAATGAGCAAGAGTGGATGGAGTCTCATGTGATTACCTCTCCTGATATGCTCAAGGAGTATCTTCAGACGAGTATCACAGGATATTCTTACTCTAAAAAGTTCATGGCAAAAGGAGATAGACATTCTGAAAAGGCAGTTGTCACCGATGAGATAAAGCGAATCTGGGGATCGCACCCAGTGGAAAGTGTTCATAATATAAGCGAACGTCTCCCGTATATCCCTTCAGGGAATATTTGGCGTGTGATATCTGGGAACGACTCTTTTGTTTGGACTTCTGAGGGGGAATACCTATTTATTGATCGTTTCCGTATCACAGAAAACGAGGAAGAAGATATTCTTGACTTCGTGGAAGAATCCTATAAGAAAAATGGGTTTGCCCCTCTTAATGATGTCCCTCTAGGGAGTATTGAAGAAGAAAACTATGAACTTACACGTACTGCAATTTACAATGCAATCTATAAAAAAGTACTGTCTGGCAAATATCATCTAAAAGAAAAAATTCTCACCAAGGAAAAATCCAATCTGGACACCGTGATGCTGCTAAAACAGTACATAAAAGATAAGGATAATTGTACCTTTGATGAGGTCGCAAATAGAGTGGTAGAACTAACCGGAGAGAAAAATCGTCAGTATGTATTTCAGGCACTTTATGACGATATGGTGCGAGTCGACAAAGATCATTTTGTAGCCAATCGGCTTGTGAACTTCTCTATAGACGAGATTGATACCGTACTGGCAGGATTTATTACTGACAACTTCCGGGCAATTCGGGTTGTGACCACCTTCGCCATGTTCCCTCTTTGTGGGCAGAACTGGAACCACTATCTCTTGGAAAGCTTCTGCTACAAGTATAGTAGAAAATACAGTCTTCATGTAATTCATTTCAATGATAAAAATGCTGGAATTATCGCAGAGAAGGATTTTAATAAAAAATACAACGAAATGCTTGCTATTGCCCTTGCAAGAACTGACGTAGAGCTGTCACCACAGGCTGTCGGGCAGTATTTGTTTAATACGGGATATCTGGCCAAGAGCAAATACGTCAATCTGAGTGAAATCTCTCAGCGAGCTATAGAACTACGGAAAGAGAGGTGAATGTATGTATTCCTATACTTTTGATTCAGAAACAGGAGGAATCATACTTAATTCTACTCCCACGAATTTTTCCAAGGAACCAAGACCTGTTTATGCAGCAGAACTGGACATTCTTGGTTTTGATAAATACTGGGATTATAACAAACAGAACGATGTGCCGTATTTGTGGGCGGAGTCCAATATCTACTGGTACAGAGGTGTACAGATAGCCAAAACAAAGGGCGGTGACCTTTATACTGCGCCGGAACTTCAGCCGGTCAGGGATGAAAATGGCTCGGTACCTTTTGATAAGGCTAAAGGCAATACGTTAGAACCAATAAACATAGAAGCTATGTGTGCTGCCAACGAAGATTTACTTACGGTTATAGAGGATTCCACCGTTAAAAAGATTGTCAAGGAGTACGAAAAATTCAAAAACAAGCTGGACATTTTCCATGTTGCCTTTTCCGGAGGCAAAGATAGTGCAGTTCTGTTGGATCTTGTGAAGAAGGCACTACCAAAGGGTAGCTTTGTTGTGATATTTGGAGACACCGGCATGGAATTCCCAGACACCTATGAGGCTGTTGAGAAAACGAAAAAGCAGTGCGAGTTGGATGGCACTCCGTTCTATATTGCCCGCTCGCATTTTGATCCTAAGGATTCATGGAAACTGTTTGGACCGCCTGCCAGAGTGCTTCGCTGGTGCTGTAGTGTACATAAAAGTACGCCACAAACCCTGAAAATGCGAGAAATAACCGGCAAAGATAATTATATTGGCATGGACTTCGTTGGTGTTCGAGCGCATGAAAGCTTTGCCAGAAGTAAATATGACTATGAGAATTTCGGGAAGAAACAAAAAGGCCAATACAGCTTTAATCCCATTTTGGAATGGACATCCGCTGAGATATGGTTATACATCTTTTGGAATCATCTAAACATAAATAATGCTTATAAAAAGGGAAATTCACGGGCCGGGTGTTTATTATGTCCTATGGGACGAGGAGCTAGCGACTTTTTCAGAAGAAATGCCTACACGCAGGAAATCGATGAATATATAGGATATATCAAAAAGTCATATTTATCATCAGATTCAGATAAAGTTAATTCCTACATCACAAACGGCGGTTGGTGTGCAAGAAATAATGGCCGAGATTTAAAGGAAAACAAATTCCGATGTATGGAAAATGTAACAAGTGGATTTATCACTATAAATGTTACTAGGCCTAATACAGACTGGAAAGAATGGATAAAGACATTAGGGATGCTTACAGAAACTGATAGCGGTTATACAATACGCTATGAGGGTGAAGAAATTGCATTTCAAGTTGTGAACAAAGAGGACGGATATATCGTCTTCCTACCTGAGAGGCTATCTGTAGAAAAGCCAAAGTTTTCAAGGCTATTTAGACAAGTTTTTCGCAAATCAGCATACTGTTCAGCATGTATGGTTTGTGAAACGAATTGCAGAAATGGTTGCATCAAGTTTATCGATGGTAAACTCAGCATAACTAACTGCGTGCATTGCTACCAATGCCATATGATTGAAAGCGGGTGCTTATTATTCCATTCGCTTCGTCACCCACAAGGAGGAGGAAAAAGTATGAAAAGCTTAAACTCATTTGCTGACCATGCGCCAAAGCGAGATTGGTTAGTTTCATTTTTTGAATTAAAGCAAGACTTTTTTACAGAGCATACACTTGGTCCTATGATGTATGACATGTTCAGAAGATTTCTCAAGGATGCTGGACTTAATGAGAAAAACCATTTTACTGACTTTGCAGAATTGATCAGCAATATTGGGTGGGAAACCGATACAGCACTTGGGCTTATACTAGTTAACCTCGCGATGGAAAACCCTCAAATTGCATGGTACATCAAAAACATGGACATTGGCTATTTTTATGAGCGTCAACAAATTGAGGAGATGCTTATTTCACTTGAGGTTAAGCCAAAAGATGCCAAATCTATAACAAAAGCGTATAAACGTATTGTTGATACGCCTTTCGGAACAGTTCTAAACTTTGGTTATGTGACCGACGAAAATGATATGGTACGTACTAAGTGTTCCATTAGCGATAATCGTGTTGTATTATATGCACTTTATAAATTCGCTGAGAAGTGTAACCTTGACAAAGAATTCCGTGTTTCCTACCTGTACGATGAAGATGTGGAGCGGGACGGTATTAGTCCTGTGCGCATTTTTGGGTTGTACGATGAAGAAGAATTTAAGTCCATTTTGCTGGGCCTTTCTTCTGCATATCCAGAGTTTATCAACGCCACATTTACTAACGACTTGCAGACTATTACACTGCGAGATAAGACCAGTAAAGATGTATTGAATCTGTTTAAGGAGGAAATATAAAATGCCTATACAGAGTTTAAAATACTGTGAATACTTTGATGTCAATGAGAAGTACTTCCCTTGCATTGATGAATCTGCCATCAACAGCGGTGCAGCATGGGATACTACTTACCCGCATCAGACCTTCATTGATTTGCTCACTCTGACAGAAAAAATGTTGAGTGGCAACACAAATCGTTCCATTTGGATTCACGGCGCTTACGGTACCGGTAAATCCCAGTGTGCTTATACACTTAAGAAGCTGCTCGAAGTTCCGGAAAGCGAAGTCAGGGCATATTGGAACAAGTTTGAGCCGTTGAAAAAGAATCCTGTTTTGCTAGAAAAATTTATTGGTCACAAAGCTCAAGGCATTGTGACTGCTTATCGCTATGCCTCTGGAAGCATTACTACCCCGCAACAGCTTTTCTTTGCAGTGCAGGAAAGCATCAAGAAAGCCTTGGATTTAAATGAGGTTCCCTATAAGGGAGAAAATTCTCTAAAAGAAAGCGTTATTGCATGGTTAGAAGATCCGATTCATAACCAATTCATGGATGCCCTGCTTCAGAAGCCCAAATGGATGTCTACCTTTTCTCAATCTTCTGCAGATGAGATAATCAATACACTGAAAAAAAGCAGTGATGTTTCTTCTCTGATGGATGATATTTTTGGCCTTGCCGCAGAAGAAGGTATTACAGCTCTTGACCTTTCCGCTGATTCTCTGCGTGACTGGATTGTGGATATTGTCGATAAAAATAATATTAAGCTCGTTCTTATCTGGGACGAGTTTAGTGACTATTTCCGCCAGAATAGCACATCTTTAGGTGAATTCCAGAAAATTGTTTCCATCTGTCAGGAAAAGCCTTTTTACTTCATTATCGTTACACATCCATTATCTTCTCTGGCTAAGAAGTATGATAGTGGAGATAAAACCAATCCGTGGTCTGTTGTACAGCAACGTTTTGATAAAGTGGAAATAACCTTGCCAGATAACATCGCTTTTGATCTTATTAGCCACGCATTTAGTATAAAAACCGCCGCAAAAGCACAGTGGGGACAGATGGTTGAAGATTTGAACTCCTATGTGACGAATGCCCGTACTGCCGTTATCAAAGCAACAAATATTAGTAATGAAAATGTTATGCGGGATATTTTACCCATACATCCAATTGCAGCGCTTGTTTTGAAAAACATAGCTTCGGCTTTTCAATCCAATCAGCGGAGTATGTTTGATTTTATTAAAACTCCAAAGGACATGGATGTAAAGGCGTTTCAGTGGTTTATTCAAAATACAAGTCCTATGTCTGATAGGCCTTTCCTCACGGTAGACATGCTTTGGGATTTCTTCTACGAAAAAGGCAAAGATTATTTGTCATCCGATATTAAACTTATTTTGGATACTTTTCCCCAGCAAAAGCAATTGACTGATAAAGAGAAAATCGTTTTGAAGACTATTCTGATTATGCAGTCTGTTGATCAACGACTGGGTGGTGCATTGCCTATTTTGAAGCCTACAGATCAAAATCTCAGCTATGCATTTGAGGGCGATAATAATACCGGTTTAGAATCATCCTGCAAAAGTATTGCTAAAGCTCTTGTAAAGAAGGGCGTCTTAATTGAGAATCCAATTGCAGATGGCAAAAAGGTATACTCCGCTGCTGTTTTAGCAGGTGATAGTGCCAAAATTGAGGCGTTTAAGAAGGAAATCAGAGAAAAGCAAGGCACAACTGCCAAGTTGGTTTCGGAAGGAGCTGCTGTTGCAACGGCACTCAGCTTGTCTCCTGCGCTGAAGCTTCGCTATGCGTTGGATTTGGAAAGTGGTAAACTGCCAGTTGCAACTGTGTCTGACTTCAAAAAAGTTATGGATACTTTGAAGAACAAAGATTTAGACTGGCATTTTTATGCCGTACTGACTTTGGCAAAAACCGAAGAAGAAGCTCTAATCTTTCGCACACAAATAAAAGAAATTGTTGCTGACCCTGTATATAAAAATATTACTATTATTGATGCTTTGTCTACCCCTCTGGGACTGGAAGCCTTTGAGCAATATGTGGACTACTCTGCTATGTCGATGTATTACAATGGTAATAACATACAACAGTCAAAGGAAAATGCAAAAAAAGCAAAGGATGTGTTGGAGCGTGATTGGAAGGATCGCATTCACGACGGACAATTCATCATTTTTACCTATGCAAATCCAGATGGGGAAAAAGCAACTGGAGCCGGTGCCGTTCAGACGATTCTACAGACGATTGTATTGAACCGCTTTAAGCATGTACAGGACTTTACAAAAGGCCTTTCCGAAACCCAGTTAAAACTCACTACTCCGAAGCCTGTTGCAAAATACGGTATGGAAGTAATGGAAGTCAAGGGCCTGATTTCCGGATGTGAAAAATCTGTTCTTGGAAAATTCTGGGGTAAGGAGGCATACTGGAAGGACGACTCGCTTGCAGGTGAGCATATTGTCATCATAAAGAAATCTGTTGACAAGATGATTGAAAATGCCTTCCAGAGTAGCGGAAAAGTTTCAATTGGTGAAATTTATGACTACTTGGAAACGACCTTCGGTTTTTCTGTTTGTAACCTTTCTGCCTTTATTACTGGTTTTCTTTTGAAAGAATATAGCGCAGAGCCATACCGTGCCATGGACGCCGAAGGACACAGAGATAATATGACACCAGACAAGCTCGCTGAAATGATTGGTAATTATATTGGCAAAAATCCAAAGTCAACTTATATTGTCAGTCTAACTGAAGAAGAAAAGGCATTCTACGAACTTACGGAAAGCGCATGGAATATTACTCCTGATACCTGTTCTTCTCCTCAACAAGCCGGAACACTTGTCCTTTCAAAAATGAGAGACCTATCCTATCCGGTTTGGTGTTTAGAAGATATGGATACTACCGGAGTATTTGATATTGTCAAGCTTTACATCAAGCTTGTACAAAGTAAAGGGGATGAAGCGCACGATGTAGCTAATGCAATTGGCAAGATTGCAATTCAGCAACCATCATCCGCACAGAATTTGAAAGCACTGCTCACGCCTGATAATTGCAAGACCGGTATGCATATATTTTTGGAGCGATTTGAAGGCGGCAAGCTGTTGAATGTTTCCAAAGAAATTGGCGCAGATGATTCCGTTATGATGGATATTAAGAAGCTGTTCAGCGTTCAGTATTCAGCTCTTTGGGTTGGATCAACCGGAGAAGATGAAATCCGGAGGCTTACAACGGAATACGAAGTTGTAAAGTCTACTAACATTCTCCTGAATGTTACTGCTCATACGAAAGAAGAGGCTTTTAAAGCATGGCGTGAGACATTGAAATTTATCGGATTTTCCTGTGAGTCTATCAAAGCTAAAAAGCCTGCGCTGGATAAGTTCTTCTACAATTTGCTTCGCATTGCAAACCACGAAGATATGCTGCCAGAGAATATGAAGTCATTCCTTGATGAAATGACAAATCATGTCTCGGATATTCGGGAAATACTTAATAATCCTCTGGCAGTCTTTATGGATATTTATTCTCCGTATCTCGAAGGGTTTACTGAGGCAGAATGTGAAGAAATTAAAAATTCTATTACATCTGAAATGTTTACCGTTTCCTCTACGTCAAGTAATGCTACTGTAAAAGTAGCCGCAGAGGCTTATAGAAAAAATCAAGTGAAGTCACAGCTTTATAAGCTGTGGAACGATAAGACCGCAGGAAGCAAGAATCCGCGTGTATGGTCTGAAAAATTCCGTACGCCAATTTTGTGCTGTATGGCAGACGCACAGTATACCGATGCAAAGAAAGCGTTTGCGACACTTAATGGCAATACGCAAAGCGAATCGGACATTAAAGAAGCTTTGGCATTCCTTCAAAATGCTAAATTCTTTGATGATATTGCTTCCGCTGATTATCGTGACAGATGCTTCGAAAAACATATTATTGGTGACTATATAAGCCTGATTTCAGATGTTGATGAGGTAAGAGATGCGCTAGAAAGCACGGGAATTAGTGCCTATGAATGGAATGATAATCCTTCTATTAGAGGTAAAATTTCTAGTATGGCAGCCGCCGAATATAACGCAGGAGGAAGCGACAAGGTTGTCAATATCATCGAATGCATGGATGATGCTGAACTGAAAAAGTGGCTGACCGATATCGTTAGGAAAGATATGGGCCTTGGCGTAAAGATCATCATTAACAAGGAGGCGTAAGCTATGCTTTGTAAGGAAGTCCAAAACTATATAGCGACTGCAAAAGGGCTACCGTTTTTTTATGTCGTTGGTGATGAAGATTATGCTACTGTATTGGACGAATTGAGACAAGCAAATGTTTCTATTGTGAGGATGAGCGACTTTTGCTTCAAGGACGATAAATTCCCCAGTGTAGATGAGTTGGTGGATTATTTTCGGACCTCCGATGTGGACTATAGAAACAACAAGTTTGTCGTAGTTGGTCTTGGTGAGTATCTTGCACTCAGAGGAACCGCTATTGTGGACAAGGAACTCCGTAGATTAAAGAACACTACCCTTGGAAATGCGAGAGCTATTCTCCTATTAAGAGGAGTTTCTACTCAAGCATCACAGATTATCAGAGATGATAACAAGATGATGGAGCAGCAAAGAGCGTATATTTCAGCCAGTCCTCTCACCAACATATCAATTATAAATGTGCCGAATGATATGGGGGTGGTTACAAAGAGCGGAGTGAAATATCTGCTACATAATCTAGAAGACGGTGTTTTCGGAAATGTATATGCAAGTACCTCACTGATCCTTGATAATACGCTATTTCCGTCGTCTACCCTGTCTGGACCATACTCTGTCGTGAAGCTTCTTATTAAGGGATTTTCGCTTGACAGTAAAGTAGGTACAAAAGAACAGTGGCAGAGACTTCTACATGACCTAAACAAATGTGATAAAGATATCAATATGGTATTTGACAAATACCATATTGACGAAAGAATTATTGATAATTTATGTTTAGCAGTTTCGGGCCTTGAATATCGAAACTGGCTTGTTTTCCTGTATTTTAAGTTTAATGTGAATCAGATACAAAACTCCTATCTAAGACTTGTAGTTGATGAAACTCTGAGTTTTGAGGATTTTAAAACCAATCTAATGGTAAAGATTACAGAGATTTCCCATAAAGACCGGTGTTTTAGACGGTTATATGACGAGAGAAAAAAACTGGTGAAGGATTTTCCAGAAGAGGATATTGCCATATTCGTGAAGGCAAATGAAATTGATCCAATAGAGAGTATTTATCGTTTAACTGATAACACACTACTTGAAAAGAAGGCTGTTATTAAGTGGATAACACGGAACGGCTTTAGTGAAGCTATATCCGAGATATATCCCGCTCTTGATGCATATTTGAAGAGATACATATTTGATTGTCCTGTACTTGCAAGAGAGTTGACAGAATATTTTGATTTTTACAAACGGCAAAAGGTTGAAAACCGTATCTCAGATGATTTTATCAAACTTGTTGAGAAGTATGCATCTAGCATTTCATATGCACAATTACCCACACGAGATAATGCAATCAAAGCTATCGCAGATAAGAATAAAGCATACCTTTATTGGATTGATGCATTAGGCGTGGAGTACTTGTCTTATATTACTGCTCTTGCAAAGGAAAAGGGTCTGTCGATTCATACTGATATTGTTCGTTCCGATTTGCCAACGATCACATCTGTAAATAAGCAGTTCTATGAACAATGGGCAGGCGGCAAGAAGTACAAAGAGGAGCAGCTTGACAACATTAAACATAAGGATAAGGGCGGCTATTTCTTTACAGATGACGAGGATCCGATTCATATTCCGGAAGAGCTTGAAGTGATCGAGAAAGCTTTAAATACTGCTGCGATGGAGCTTGGCATGCATAACTGCAGATCGTTTGTTATAGCAAGTGATCATGGTGCTTCCAGATTGGCTGTTATAAAAAAGCAGGAAGTGCCATATGAAACCGACACTAAAGGCGAGCATTCTGGACGTTGTTGCAAAGCTTTCGATGGATGCAATGTTCCTTACAAGGTGGAGGATAACGGCTATATCATCCTTTCCGATTATGGAAGATTTCGTGGTAGCCGCTCTGCCAATGTGGAAGTTCACGGAGGTGCAAGTCTTGAGGAAATTGTTGTACCTGTAATTACGCTGACACTTAAAAAGCAGACGGGTGTTCAGATCGTCGTCATTCATCCTAACGATATTACTGCAGATCGGCATGATGGTGTGACACTGAACTTATATATTTCAGATGTGAAGACATCGAAGAACATTCGCCTTGTAATTGAGGATAAAATTTATCAAGGTATATCAGAAGATGAATCGCACTATACCTTTGAGCTTAAAGATATTAAGCGTGCAAAAACAAAACCGTACACGGCTGATGTTTTTGACGGAGCTGATTTGATAGGCAGTGTTTCCTTCAGGGTGAAGGGTAAGACTGCTACAATCAAAGATGATTTCGATTTTGGTGATGAATTCTAAGGAGGAGAACTATGGAGCTTTACGAAAAGCTAAGAGATAATTTTGATGAGATGGTTGTCTATAAAGATTTGAAGAAAACCAATTTCTTCTCTACACTAAGTCTCCCCGCTTTTATGCGCGACTGGTTACTGAAAAAATTTGAGGATGACGAGGGTGAATTCGATAAAGACGAGCTTGCCAGATTCGTTAAAAAATTCATTCCGAGGAAAGACGATTGGAATGCAATAAAGAATGACATTATTATTGAAGGCAGGGCAGTGAAATTCCTTGCAAAAATATCTGTAAATATTGACATTAAAACCGGTGAAGTTTCATTTTCTCTGCCAGACTTCGGTTTGGGATTTAAAGAGACTATCATTGAAAGTGATGTATGGGATTCATGCAAGGATGATCTTGTTAAAGGAAGAGATATATGGGGAATGGTAGAACTTGGATATCGCTCACCAGATGATTTTGATTTTACCTTTGAGTACGAAAGAAAAACTTCCAAAGCCAAGAATTCAAAGGATGGGAAAATTAAACTTATTTCTTTTAAAAATTTCTGTCCTTATGAAATCGACCTTGAGGACTATAAAGAGGCCCGCAAGGAATTCAATATAAATGAGTGGATTGATGTTTTACTGGGAGCTGTTGATTATAATCCCGCCGGTTACGAAACCGAAGAAGGAAAACTCACTATGCTTACCAGATTACTTCCATTTGTGGAAAAACGGCTGAATCTAATTGAGCTTGCCCCTAAAGGTACTGGAAAATCTTATCTTTTTGGAAATGTAAGCCGATATGGATGGCTTTCTAGTGGCGGCGTTATGAGTCGTGCTAAGATGTTTTATGACCAGACAAAGCGCAGAGAGGGGTTGATTGCCGGGAGTGATTTCGTAACGCTAGATGAAGTGCAAACAATTTCCTTTACCGATACGGATGAAATGCGGGCTGCCTTGAAAGGCTATTTGGAACAGGGTACATTTACCGTGGGCGACTATAAGGGAACTGCAGATGCCGGCATGATACTTTGTGGAAACATCCGTAAAGAAATCATGGATGCAGACGGTTATGAAAATATGTTTGTTGAACTACCAGTTGTTTTCCATGAGTCGGCATTGATTGAAAGATTTCACGGATTCATTAAGGGGTGGAATATTCCCCGCATGAATGATGATTTGAAGGTAAATGGCTGGGCGTTGAATTCGGAATACTTCTGTTCAATCATGCATGAACTTCGTAATGATATGACCTATAGGAGCATAGTGGACGAATACATTATCGTCCCTGAAGGAGCTGATACACGTGATACTGAAGCTGTGAAACGGATTGCAACGGCGTACTTGAAACTGCTCTTTCCTAATGTCCAGAATATGGAAGATATAACGCCAAGAGAATTTAAGCGATACTGTTTTGATCGTGCTCGAAAGATGAGAGATACAATTAAATATCAGCTTGGCTTACTTGATGTGGAGTATGCCGGAAAGGATTTGCCACTATTTAAAGTTTACGGCATAGATGTATAACGGTATGGAAACAAAAAAATGTTATGTATGCGGAAAAACTCCGTTAACAAAGGACGAGATAGGTCTTACTAAAAAAATAATTGATAAAAAAGCTACGACTTTTTACTGCCTGCCCTGTCTGGCAGACTATCTTGAAGTTACTGAAGAGGAGCTGCTCGCTAAACTGGAGGAATTTAAAAACGATGGCTGCACGCTGTTTAAGTGAGGTGTAAGCTAATGAAGCAACATATCTACGCTGATAATGCAGCAACAACAAAGCTAGATAAGACTACGCTTGAGGCTATGCTGCCTTGGCTTCTTGAAGAATACGGGAATGCATCACAACTATATGCATTTGCTCGAAAACCAAAAAAAGCTCTTGCAGACGCAAGAGCTACCATTGCGGAATGCATAGGTGCCTTACCAGAAGAGATTTATTTCACCTCCGGTGGTACTGAAAGCGACAACTGGGTAATCAAAAGCTCAGCCTTTTCTGATTCAAAGAAACAAGTAATGATAACCTCTGCATTTGAACATCACGCAATCCTTCATTCCTGTTCAACAATAGAACACTTTGGATATCCAGTCGTTTATATGTCTCCTTCAAACGAAGGTTACATAACTCCGGAAAATCTGGAAAAACATATTACTGAAAATACTAGACTCGTTTCCATCATATTTGCAAATAATGAGCTTGGCAGTATTCAGCCAATTCAAGAACTGTGCAAAATAGCTCATGCTCATGGTGCCTTGTTTCACACAGATGCTGTTCAAGCTGTTGGACATATTAAAATCAATGTTCATGAGCTTGGAGTGGACTTTCTTTCTGCTTCTGCGCACAAGTTTAATGGACCAAAGGGCATAGGTTTTCTTTTTATCCGTAAAGGAGCAGAACTAAGGCCTTATGTAGACGGTGGTTCACAAGAAAATTTACATCGAGCGGGGACAGAAAACATAGCTTCTATCGTTGGAATGGCTGCGGCTTTAAAAACAAACTCAGATTTGCTGGATAAGAATCAGCTGCATATTCTAAAGCTAGAGAAACAGCTTCTTGCAAGGCTTGATGAATCTGGTGTTGTCTACAGGTGTAACTGCGTAGAAAGTAAGTTGCCCGGTTTACTAAGCCTATCATTTCCGGACAAAGATGGAGAAGCAATTCTTCATCGCATGGATTTGATGGGTATAAGTATTTCTACGGGTTCTGCATGTGATAGCGTGAATGCAGAAATTTCGCATGTTTTAAAGGCAATACACCTTGCTGAGAACTATGCTAAGGGTACAATTCGCATTTCACTTGGAAAGAATAATACTCAGGAAGACGTAGAAAATATTGTTGCATCATTGGTAAAGATAGTATCATGACATGAATATAACACAACAAGCATAAAAGCCCCTTTTGACACTGTTCACACATGGCATCAAAGGGGACTTTTTTCGAATGTGAGATTTATATTTTTAGATAGTTTGATACAGAAATGTTTTTTATCACTTTCTGCTCATAATATCCTCATACCTCACCAGCGTCACATTTCCCATCTCTTTTGCCCGGTCGATACAGCCGTTGGTAAAGCCGGTTTTGGCAAAGAGGTAGTAGTGGACATTTTTATATGGGAACAGTTCGCTGCGCTTTATGAGGGTTTCCAAAACGCCGAGATCGACTTTTTCATTCGTCCATTTGCATTCGCCGAAAAGGGCGGTGTTTTTGTCCTGTTCGGCAAGAATATCGATTTCAGTCTGCCGCTTTTCTTTTGGATCGTTGCCCCACCAGCGGCCAAGCGAGGAAAACTCCACCGGGCATTCGCCGTTTAGCAACTGCTTCCAGAGATACTGCTTGCAGATTTCTTCAAACACCTTGCCCATATAGTCGGACAGATGCGGCTCGATGCGCTTGTATGCCAAGTCGGCAGCACCACGGGCGATGATCGAATTGTTTTCCGGCACAAAACGATACCAAAAGCGGAACATATTGTCCGCAATCGAATAAATCGCTTTTCGGGACGCCTTTTCCCCATAAGGCGTCTCTTTTTCGATAATGCCGAGGGAGATAAGGTTTTTCACATAGGCGGAGCAAATGTTTGTGCTTTCCCCAACCTTTCCGGAAATCTCCGACATACGGGAAGCGCCGGTGGCAATGGCCGTGATGATGGCGTTGTAGAGCGCCGGTTCCCGCACCTCCTGCTTGAGCAGGTTTTCCGGCTCTTCAAACAGGGCGGAGTTGGGGTTCAGAAATGTGTTTTTGATATTGTCCTCAATGCTCAGCTTATCACTCATCTGAAGCAGATACTGGGGCGTACCGCCGACAATGCCGTACACATAGGCTTTCTCTTCATCGGTGAAATTTTTGAAATACCGGCAAGTCTCCTCGAAATCAAAGGGAGGAATTTTCATCTGCGCCGTCCGCCTGCCGTAAAGCGGCGCTTTGTAGGCAAGAACATGATCTTCCATATAGGACATGGACGAGCCGCAGAGAATCAGCATCAGCTTGGAAGTATCCTTGTATTGATCAATCAAAAGCTGGATGGTGGAAGCGAGGCTTTTCGACGAACGGGCGACATAGGGGTATTCGTCAATGGCAAGAATAATCCGTTCTTTTTCGGACAGCTTAAACACGTATTCCAAAGCCGCCTGAAAGGACAGGAAAGAGGTTTCAGCATCCATGCCGGTGCTAAAGCTTAGAATGCTCTTGCTGAAATTTTCAAGATTCTGCTTGGCGTTACTCTCTACGCCCATAAAATAGATGGCGTTTTTATCTTCTATAAAGCGACTGATCAGCGCCGTTTTGCCGACACGGCGGCGACCGTAGATTACAACAAATTCAAACTTATCCGATTCGTACAGCTTATTCAGCGCCGCAAGTTCACGCTCTCTGCCGATAAACATGACGGTATCCTCCCATCTGCCGATAGATTCACTGCATATAGTATACCACAAAATCAGAATTAGTCAAGTATGATTCGGTAAATCATACTTGACTAATTTCTTTCTCGCTTTTTCTGTTGTTACGCAAAAATCAAATCGGCATAAACGGTTTCCGCCGCACGGCTGCGGATGTTGTTCATTTTCTGCACCCACTCCGTTGGATTTTCCGCTTTCAGCTGCTCGGTCAAGCCCTCCCGCTCGGCGTATTCTTTGACTAGCCGAAGAAAGAGGGATTGCGCTTCTTCCTCCACATCAGCGAGATGGGAGTGGAGCTTGCCGGAAGTGAGCAGATTGCAGTACAGGATTTTGTGGTGCTGCTTTAAGTACCGAAGGCGGCGCTGTCCCCACACGCCTGTGGGGCGTTCTTCTTCGGTGGGTAATGTAAGATCAGGCAGGCGATAATCGCCCTGCATGGTGTATGTGCCGCCCATTTGTTCAAATATTGTTTTAGCCATAATAGATAACCTCCTTTGCTACGCTCATTGTACCAAAGGAGGTTTTTCTTTACGAATGTGCGATTTTCAAAATTGCAGTTTAGCCCTCCAAGATACCTGCCCGTTCTTCAATCAGGCTTGCAAGGCGTTCCTGCAAAGACTCCGGCAGCAGGGAGTTTTGGCACATGGCGAGGAACTTCTCTTTTTTCGCCATAAGCATGGCAATCATTTTTTCGGCAGAGCTCCGTGCCATGCCGCATTTCTCTGCAAATACCAGAAAATCCTTCCTGCGGATATGCGTCTTTTTGCCGTTCATGGCAAGGGCGAACTGCTCTTTGTCCTCCGGCATGATAACATTGACCGGTAGCAGGTCGTAGGCGGGAGAAAGCACGTATTTTCCGCTTCCTTCTTCGATTTCAATGAGGGAGAAGTTTTTCAGGTGCATATCCGAATTGCCCACAAGGAATGAAAACACCAAGCGCAGATAGAGCTCGGTTATATCAAGCCCTTTGCGGGAGGAATACCGCTCGATGATTTTTGCACAGCGCTCATAAGAGCCCTTATACTTATCCTGCGTCAGACGCAGATCAAGCTGACAGAAATCCTCCATCGCCAGCATCTGCATACTATTTTTCGTAAATATGCGGTCTACTCTTTTTGTGATATATGCCAGACTGTCTTTTTCCATGATGAGCGCATGAGGCACGGTGGAAATCCCAGCGGTGTCTGCCATGCACATAACGAGGTGTTCAGCCTGCGGCAGCGCCTCAAATTCCGGAACCTGTGGCTTCAGGATATAGCCCGTAGGATAATTCACCAGCGTGAGCCTTGGAGTGTTTCCTTCGGAAAACAAATGCAAGGACAATTTTTTCTGAACGCCGGGAACGGTATAGCCCTTGTTGGTGCTTTCGGCTGCAAGGGCTTCAAATGCGGCTTCATCAATGGCGATTTCGGGAAGCTCGGCTGTGCCGAAAAACCGCTTGATACAGCTTTTGTGCCAGCCGGAATCCGTGTTTTCGGTGCGAAGCGGTTTCCCGCAGCATAAACAATTCATATGCGCTCCTCCCTGATACTGACATTGCCGATTCCGTCCTTGCAAGCCACCAGCAGTAATCCGAACCTGTCTTTGACGTCTATTTTCCAGTTCCGGCTCACAACGCCGAGCAGCCATCCTTCTGGGATCAGTCCGTCAAAGAACGGGAACAGCGTTTTGGATGTATATGTTTTTTCAGAAAGCGGCAAAGTAAGGGATACGGGGCTTGCATCCTTCCGGCTTAAATACTGCTCGTCATAGGAGAAGGAATACCCTTCGTCCGTTTCGCAAAGCGTTCCGGAAAAAACGTTTCGAATATAAACATAGGCTGTTCGGAATGCGTCCATTATTCGTCATCCTTTCTGCCGGGGACGGCTTCCATATCGAACATGGCAAGAGCGGCATTGACCTTGTCCATCCGAACCGTTTCTTTTCCCTGCTCCAGTTCTCGGATAAAGCGAAGCCCCAGCCCACTGCGGGCGGCAAACTCCTCCTGCGTTAGTCCGGCGGCTCTTCGGTTTTCTTTGATAAACTCGGCAATTTTATTCACGGTACGATAGCCTCCTTTGCACAAATCCATGTATATTTTACACCCTAACGGGTATAAAGTCAAGTTGTTATACACAATATTATACCCGATAAGGTGTAAACATATGCGTAAAGAGCCTTAATACACCCTATCGGGTATAAAATAAGTCACCAACAGCACGCTCTGCCGGAAGGAGGCTCATTATAGATTAATCTTTCAGATAGCTTTCAAACGGAGCGTCGTCGCTGCAAAAGGTATCGAAAATCATTTTTGCGCCGAGGCGGAAGCCGACGAGGAAGGAATCAAGACTGGCATCGCCCATCAGTTCTCCGTATGCGTTGCAGAAATCGAGGAACAGCGCCTTGTCCTCTCCGCTTAAACGCTCAGTCAGCTTTTCTTCCAGCTCGTTGATGTTTTTTGAAACCTTAAGATTATGGCTACCCTTTCGGTATCCTCTTGCCTGCGGATCAACATTTCCGTAGTACAGTTCTTCCAGAAAATTTGTCATTACTCCGCACCTCCTTCACCGTCTGCCGTGTGCAGGTCACGGATTTTCCGCCAGCTTGAAAAGCCTTGCAGGGTACGGATATGCCACGGCGATTTGCGGGTGATGGTGCGAAAGTAAGTGGAGCAGAAGAACTCCACCAAATAGACCTTTGGAATGTGGTTGACATTGTTTTTCCGGAAAGACTTGATGTGCCCCTGATTGCACCAGTTGTTGATTGAAGTTTTGCCATAGCCGGTGATTTTGGAAACCGTTTGGGTGGTTAGTACATCGGGATAGCCGGAGAGCAGCTCGGTATAATACAGTTGCAAATGCCCCCGTACAATTGGGGGAATCTGTTCCTCCATCTGGACAGTATAATCGCCTTTGTACCAGCCCGCCGGGGCAGAGTAGCTTTCGGGGAACACCTTGCGGTTTTCCAGATAGGCAATCACATCCTCCTTTTTGATTTTGTAGCAGCGTGTTTTCCTGCCCGTGTACTCGCAGGGGATTTTCCCGCTTTGGAGCAGGTACAGGGCGGTGGATTTGCTGATGTGGCAAATGCGATACAGCTGATCCTTCGTGATCACATCGGGAACGGCATCCCAGTTGATTGCGTTTTCTTTCATGACAATACACCTCATATCTTGATAAGCTTTGTCGGCATTCGAACTGTCCGTGTATTGCCTCGTCGGAACAAGTTCCGCTTGCTCCGATTTTCACAATGTGAAAATCAGTCGCCCGCTCCACTGTTCCTCCTCTCCGCAAAAAGTCACGCTCGGCTCGCCTGTTCGGTTGCAAGCGCCCTCATGGCGGCTCACTGTCGCTACCAACTTTTTGCGGGTTTTCTCTTTCGGGAAATTACGGTATTCACTTCATTTCGTGTGTCTATACCATTTTTGTTTTGTTGTTTCCGTTCTTTCCGCAGTTCTTTCCAAAAGCGGAAAAATTGCTGATTGGAACCGATGGGCGATTCCTCAGTATTTATGGGCGCTTTTTTCAAAAAGCCCAGATTTTATGCGGGTTTGCGGGCATACAAGGCTGACTGAAACTGACAGGAGAAACCATGTAAGTAACAGACGGCGATAAAACTCGAAATGCGTTAGCCTTAACGGGCTCGTGGGTTCGAATCCCACCGTCTCCGCCAGCGCGGTTTTGTCCGCGATAATCGAGCCGCAAGGAAGTGCTCCTTGCGGCTTCTTTAATAGTTTTCCTTTTGAAAATTATTTTTAGCTGGAATTGGTGATTGAATAAGTGAGTTATCCTGATGGATAGCCCGTTTTATTTGCATACAAAAAACGGATGCATACGGCACCCGCTTTTAAATTTTTCACTTTTTTGATCCGTCAAGCGTGCAGCATCATGTGCCTGCCGGGATATGCGCCCGAAAAAGCTCACATCTGCCCGTTGGGATCCTGCGGCGGGACGTTATACTGCGCAGAAGAAAGCTGATAATTTTTGTACTGCTTATCCGCTCTATTGAAGATCACGACCGCCCAAATGCCGGCAATCAGCCAAAGGACGCCGCCCGGCGAGCCTACGAGGATAATCCCGATCAGCATTTCCACACATGCCAGCACCAAAATCAGGATCGCGCAGACCTTGCTTTTGCCCAAGTGCATCCCGAGCGCCAGCCCCAAGAGCAACAGAGAATCGATCAGCCCGACCGGGTTCAAGAAAATCGAAAGCAATGCGTTCAGCCCCGCGCAGACATAGCAAAGGATGGCAACGTTGCGCACCTCCTTAGCAAAGTGCGGTACGTACTGCATAAAGTAATCTCGCTTGCTGATGAACTGCCCGGCGGGCGGCTGCGCCGATGCATACGGCGATCCCTGCGGCGGGTAATACGGTGCGGCAGGCTGCTGCGGCGGCACGCTCTGCCGGGGCGGCACATATGCAGGCTGTTGCGGCGCGGCGGCCGGCTGTTCGGCGGACGCGGGCTGTGTTTGTGCAGCGGCGAGCGACTGTCCGCAATTCGTACAATATGTCGCGTCTGCCGCATTGGTCGCCCCGCAGCTCGGGCAGGTCAAATCTTCAGATAAAAGCTGCGTTTCGGCTTCTGCAAAAGAGGTCGGCGGCGCGGCGGCCGGCTGTTCGGCAGGCGCGGGCTGCGTTTGTGCAGCGGCGAGCGACTGCCCGCAATTCGTACAAAACGACATGCTCGCATCAATGGCTGCGCCGCAGCTCGGACAGGTCATATCGTTAGGCGCAGGCATGTTTTGCGGCGCGCCTGCGGCGGCCACGGTTGGTGCTGCGTACGTGTTTCCGATCGCAGCCGCCTCTAAGACCATGCTTTCGATCTGCGCGACCCGCTGCTTTAAGGGTCCTTTTACCGCCGCACCGACAAAGCCAGTCAGTCCGATCTCCCCAACATATACGCCCGGCAAAAGCGCATACTTCATCCACGCCTCCACCGTTACAAAATTCGGTAGATACGAAACCTTGATGAACGTGGGGCCGGTCAGGATGCCATATCCCTTTTTAAATACTGTCTCCCCTTCGTATTGCGTAAACTCGTACCCCTCAGTGGTCAAATACTGCCCAACCGCGTTGAGCAGTGCGTCGGGAGATGACGAAAACGGAAAATCCCTTCTGTAACGCGCCATTTAACCCCTTCTTTCCCTTTGCGGATGTACGCAAAGCTGTATTTTTCCGAATAGTGTGCTTTTGTTAACGCTGCAACGTATCGTTTGTTCCATTGTACCGTGTTTGCCTGCAACGCACAAGTCAAAACGGCAGATTTTGTGTTATACAGGGGAAAACCCGGAATTTACATAGCAAACGCTCCGGCATTTTGTGGATTTCGCTTCACCGGCCGAAAAGCCGAATATCCCGCTTCAGCTTTTGCGCGGTCTGGTAGCGCTTGGTCATTCGCACGGAAACGGCCTTTTCTACCACCCGCCGTAAAGCGCCGTGCGGCAGGTCGAGCGTCGGGTGGACGCCTGTGAGCATCATATTCAAGAGCACGCCCATCGCATAAATATCCGTTGCCCGGCTCGATGGGGAGATCCCGTACTGCTCCGGAGCGGCATAGCCGACCGTACCGAGTGTTTGCGTCTCTTTCCGCGGCGGCAAAAACAGGCAGCGCGCGATGCTCAGATCGATCAGCACGGCGGTATCGTCCGGCCGGATGATGATATTGGGCGGCTTTACGTCGCGGTGGATGATCCCGTTTTCATGGAGAAAGGTAAGCGCGTCGCAAAGCTGCATAGCATATCGGCACGCGGTCTTGCGATCCAGCGGGCCTTCTTCCAACAAATCGGACAGATTCTTCCCCGGGATATACTCCTCGAGCACCAACAGATAGTCCTCGGCAGAGCAGACCTCATAAATACAAGGCAAGTGCGGCGTATGTTTTCCCCGCAGGCGGCGAAAGACGTCGTCGTTGCGGTTTGCAGAAATAATCTTGACAAGCCCCTTCCCGGTCTTTTCGTGCCGCAGCAGCCGCACGCTGCCGGAATCGGACTGTTTGAACACCGTCTGCTCGGAAAATCCGGTGGAAAGCGCATTGTCGATATAGGAGAGCAACTCGTTTTCTTCCGTACTCATTTCAATTCTTCCTCACCGTATTTTACAAGCAGTTCGGCAAGCTGAAAAACAGACAAATGCTGTTCGATCGCATGGATGATGATGCTGTCTCGTTTGACGCGCGGGTACAGGCTGGATTTTCCTGCAACGGTCAGTGCACGCTGGCAGTCCTCCACCGAAAGCCGCATGGCAAGGATCAGCCGCACGACCTTATCGCGCGAGGGCCGTTTTCGACCGCTGATTACATCGTAAAAATAGCAATAGCTGATATCGGCTTTGTTGATGATATTCGACTTCGATTGACCGGATCTTCGGATCAAACCTTCCCAAAAAGCGTTGATATCGCTTTGGACAAAGGCACTTGCATTGTTTTTCAGATATTCATCCAGTGAACCGGGTGTTTTCTGCAGTTCCTCAAGCAGTTCCGCCGTGGATTTCCGCATGCGCCTTGCCTCCTCAATACATTTCGGTTACGCCTGTGAAGGTGCTTCTGCATCTTTCTTCGTACGAATGCCCCTTTTGCAGATGGATGGTCTTCAGATTCGTAAAGCATCGCCTGAAATACAAACGGTCTGGAAAATCGACACCGGATGACTTGGGGATCCAGATCTCCTCCAGATACGGGTTGGTAAAGTTAGCAAGATCCAAGAAAACATTCTCCGGCAGCCTGAAGCTCTTGTCTCGTTTGCCGGGCGGATAGCAGGAAGAAGAATAACGCCCGCTGCTGTTTTTTGCAAACAAAACGCCGTCCACGGAAAAGGCCCTGCTGTTGCCCTCCTCCACGTCTATATATTCCAGTGCGTCGTTGACAGCGTAATTGCTCGGGAATCTTTTCACGTTCTTATGCAGATTGATCCGCTTCAAATAGGAGTTCTCTTCTAAAGCGCAACCGATTTCCAGCCCGGCGCACCAGCTCGGGACGGTCAGCGTTTCGTTTTTGCAGGCCGGTGCATAATAGCGAATCACCCATTCGTTGGAATTCCAATAATACAGCGCACCGTTTTCAAAAAGGTATTGACTGCTGTCGACCTCGATGGTTTCGAGACTCGGGCAGTTGTCCGCAAAACCGCTGGATACACCAAGATCCGTGTCCGGCAGGCGCACGACCTTCAGCGCGGGCAGGTCGGTCATGCAGCCTGAATCCACACACAAATAAACCTGCCGCTCGTCACTTTCGAACGTGATCTCCGTAATGCGGTCGTTGTCAGCAAAGGTGTCCCTCGTGATGCGGGCAACCGGTTTGCCGCCCAGCACTGCGGGAACAGTGACCTTAGCGGCATTGCCCGTGTATTTGGTGATCTTAACGTATTTGGTGCTGCCGTCCTCGTTCTTGTAAACCCAGCAGTCCTCGGAATCGACCTCTTCCCCGGACGGATCGGCCGAATTCGATGTACCGGTGCCCGGCGTTTCGGTTCCCGGCGTTTCATCCGGGGTATCGACACTGCCGGAACTGTCGCCGATTGTGCTTTCCGGCGTCTGCGTGCCGGGCAGTGCAACATTCGTACTGCCCAAGGCAGTCTGCCCAACGACTGCTGCCATCACCTGCTGCGGCAGAGAAAGTGCAGGCACCTTTTCGGCAAGGCCTTCCCCTGTGTCTTTTGAAAGAGCCGTTTCGTCTGCCTGCGATGAAGCAGTCTGCGCTGCGGGTTCCGTCGCCGCGCCGGTCGCGGTTTCAGCGTTCGGGCTCTCCGTTTGCAAGGGGATACTCTTTTCGGCAGCCGTAAAGCTCAAAACCATTCCGACGACCAAAACCAGTGCCAGCGCCGCCGAAACGATACGTTCCGCAAGGTGCTTACGTCCGGGCAAAACAACCGCCGCTTTTGTATGATCGGCTGCCGTTTTCGGTTTCGGCGAGGTATACACAGAAAAGCAGGACAAACAAAAATGACTTTCCTCCGGCATGGCAGCCCCGCAGAACGGACATTTTTTCAAAAATTCCAAGTCCCGACCCCCCGATGCAAACTTCTGCCCCTGCTCCGATCCATCCGCAAAAGATGCATGATTATACATATATCAGTATACCGACCAACGGCTTTTCTGTCAAGAAAGAGCATAAAAACGGTCACCGTGCCGCATTGTTCCGCCGCGCCATGATGTGCTTAATCGACATATTTTGTACGCTGACAGCATATAGATTATTAAATGAAAATTTAGTAATATTATAACAATATTCCGCAAAAAAAGGAAGAGTTTGTAATGCTTGCATGGTAAAAGTCCGTTTTTGCGTGGTAAAAGACAATGCTTTTTTCACAGATATATATTACAATATAATAAGATGTTTCTGACTGCCGCAGAAGAAAATATGCCGTTAGGGGAAAAGGGGATAACCGACATGATTTATATTGCGCTGTGTGAAGACGATGCAGATTATCGCGAGATCATCGCGCATAAGATCGAGGATTGCATAAACAACCGTTTTCGTATGGAATGCCGCCTGGACTTTTTTACGGATCTGGAGACCCTGGAAGCGCATTTGGCGCAAAAACGAGCGGACATTCTGTTTCTCGACGTCATGATCGGCGATGAAAACGCCATGGACTGGTCCATTGTGCACCTGGCAGGAAATAATACGCCGATCGTTTTTATGACCTCGTTTCCGGAAAACGCCTACAATATTTCCGAGACCAACTGCTGCTACTTCTTAGTGAAATCCAGGATCGACGAGGTCAGTCTTACCAGGGCGCTGCAGATCGCGCTGCAAAAAACTGCGAAAAAAGATCCGAACCTCACGGTGATCAAGCAAGGCAGCACCAGCCGCGTCATCAACTATGCCGACATTCAGTATATTGAGACTTTTAATAATAATCTGACGCTGCACCTGTCGGACGAGGACAGCATCAGCGTATATTCCAGCTTAAAAGAGTTTGCCGACCGTCTGCCTCCGAATTTTCTGCGCTGTCACAAAAGCTTTATGGTCAACATGAACCATATCGTCGGGTATGCACCGCATACGTTTCACCTGAAAACGGGGGATGCAGTTCCCATTCCGCCCAAAAAATACAAGCATATCATCTCGCTTTATCGAGGGTATTTGGACAATATGCAATAATTACGGTCAAGGGGGAAACGCCGTGGAAATTGTCGATTTGACAGTCTTCTGGCCATGGGGGCTGCTTATTGCCTTATCGAGAGGGATCGCAGTCTATCTTTTTATGCACATATTGATAAAAGATCGCTTTCACCCGCTCGTGACGCTCGCGGCGGTACTGGTCACCACGGCGGTGTATCGGTACGGATCGCAAAACATGCCCTCCGAAATGTTGCAATTGCTGCTCTACTATGTGCTCCTGTATCTTGTAATGCTCGTCTGCAAACAAGCCGGCGCCGTTACCGTGTTGCTGTATTTGATGCTTGCGATCCTGCTGCAACAGGTCGGCGCCACCTTTTCCGCACTGCCGCTGTGCTTTATTTTTCCAAACGCACTGTATTATCTCATGGTATATGAGGTGCCGCGCAATTTCGCGGTAACGACCCTCCTGTTCACGATCCTGTTTTCCATGAGCTTTTCCCTGATCCTGCGCTCCATCGTAACGCGGCGGCGCGGCAAAACAGACGGATACCACGGAAAATTCGGTTTTTTTGTGCTGTTCCCCTTATCACACATTTTGTGCGGGCTTTTATTCTTCCGTTTGGTGCAGATGATCGGCGAAGAGATGTATAATCGCTATATCGAGCAATATCCGTTTACCAATACGCTCATCACCCTTGTGTTCGGTCTGTGTCTGGTTTTGGATTTTTCTATTTTCTTCATCATCGACCGCATGGAAAAAGCCGAACAGAAAAATGTGCAGAATGAAAAGCTGCTGGTACAAAACAAAATGGACTATGAATCCGCCCTTTTGCTGCGCGAAGAAAAGCGGGAGTTCCAGAAGATCAAGCATGATTTCGCTAATATCCTGGCCGTGGCGCAAGGATATATCGAGATCGGCAAAACGGACAAGGCGCTTTCCGTGCTGTCGAGCACGCAGCTCAATCTTTCCGGCATTTCCGGGTTTTCTCTGTGTGCAAGTGAAACGCTCAACGTGGTCTTTTATATCAAAATAACACAGGCAGCAAACGCCGGCATCACGTTCGAGCCTGAGATCCGGGAGGAATGCGGCAGCCGAATCGACGATTATGACCTTTGCAGAGTACTGTTTAATCTGATTGACAACTGCCTGCATGCCGTCGAGCGGTTGAAAGAGGACAAAATCTTTCACGTCACAGTTTCTATCACAGAGGCTCAGATCACCATACACACCCGCAACCGTTTTCTATCCGTCTCCGCACGCACCAAAACAGAGGACGGTCACGGCAACGGCGTCGGTATCATCCGCGAGATCTGTGCAAAATACGGCGGCAGCTATGCGGCGCATACGGTCGGTGATATGTACTACACAGATACCGTCATGCAAAACCGCTCGCCAACGAGCGACACTTTACATAACAAGATGAAATAGCTTAACTTTCTCCCACCACTTTTGAAGCCGCCCGCGCGAGATTCTGCACGGGCGGCTTTTTATCCATCTTCCGGCCGCCTCACAAAGGGGACGGCAAAAAAGCGGCAAACGGTTTGCAGCGGGCGCATACGCCGTATACCGCATACAAGCAGTGCCGCGGCGGCTGCTAAGAGCGGAAAAACCGTATACCGTATCTGCGGCAGCAGTTGCAGCATTTGCGTAATGTCTTCGTTTGCGACAGGTCGCCCATACAGGAACAGAACGGCAGAGACAGCGGAAATCAAAACCGCTAACAGGCTGATACCTTTCAGAAGCAGGCGGATATACCATGTCCAAAATCCTTTTGGACACGGCAGCGCGGCAATCACAATCGGCAAAGCGATCCCGCCCGCACCGATCCTTGCTTTTCCCGCAGCACACACGCCGCGCATATTGCAAAGCACATTCGGCAGCGGCAGCAAGTGAAATTCCTCGACCTTGGCGCCTGCCAAAATTGCAGCGGCTGCATGTCCGAACTCGTGCAGAAACGGATACAAAAGGACTGCCGTAAAAAGCCCCACAGCCAGCAGACCGAGTAATTTCGCCGCATCCTTCAAATCGCATCACCGGATACAGTATGTCCGATTTTTTTGTTCCGCATGCGCTGTGCTTGACTTTGCCCGGCTAAGCGCGTACAATCGAAGTGAAGAATTTACGCAAAAAGATCCCGGCCGTGCATACGGTCGGACATCTCGTGAGGTGCTTTATGAAGCTGAAAAAATGGAACGCGGTTTTGGGGCTCGGCATCGTAGCTGCGCTGTTGTGCCATGCGGGCACAATGGTCTGTTCCCTGCTGACCGGCTGGTATGATCCGGCGCTGTGCAAGGGCTTTGCCCACGCCGCAGTCCTGCTGCTGGTGCTGCATGTATTGACGACCCTTTGTATCTTCTTTTTTAAACACGACGGCGCCGGGGCGCGTTATGCCCGCCAAAACGCGCGCACATGGGTGCAGCGGGCAACGGCGCTGCTGATCCTGATCTTCATCCATATGCACACTACAGCTTACGCACATATGGCGACGGGAGAAACGCTTACGCGCGGGGCATCCATTTTTCACGGCATCACGGAAAGCATCTATCTTCTTGCCGTATGCACCCACACGGCGGTGTCGTTCGGCAAAGCGTTTGTTACGCTCGGATGGATCTCCTCTTCAAAAGCGGCAAAACGGCTGGACGCGGTCGCTTATACGGTATGCGGCATTGTCGCTGCAGCGGCACTGTTTGCAGTGCTCCGCTTCTTTTTGGGAGGGCTTGTATGAAACGGGTACTGATCATCGGCAGCGGCATTTCGGGGCTGACCTGCGCCGTTGAAACGGCTATGGCGGGAAATTGTGCCGTGCTCGTTTCCCCCTACCCTTCTGAGCGCGCACAGTCCGTCATGGCGGCGGGCGGCATCAACGCCGTTGTGCCGAACGGGGATAACGGGGACAGCATCGATCTACATGTCCGTGAAACGCTCGACGGCGGCTGCCGCATTGCGGGCGAGCGAACCGTCACAGGGCTTTGCACCGACGCGCCGCACATCCTAACGTGGCTGGAGGGCCTTGGCGTTGTGTTCACAAGAAATGCCGACGGCAGCCTTGCAAGGCGCGCCTTCGGCGGGCAGTCGCGCAAACGCACGGCATATGCGGGTGCTTCCACCGGCAAGCAGATCGTGACCGCCCTTGTGCAGGAGGCGCGAAAATGGGAGTGCGCGGGCAGGATCACCCGCCGGCTTGGGCTGCAGTTCCATTCCGCCCTGATCGAAGACGGCGTTTGCAGCGGCGCCTTGTTTTACGATGAGACGGCAAAGCGGCTCGAACCGCTGTATGCCGACGCGGTCGTGTTTGCTACGGGCGGGCAGAACCGCCTATTCGGAAAAACGACGGGTTCGGCGCTGTGTGACGGCTATGCGGCAGGGCAGCTGTTTTTACAGGGTGCGAAGCTCAAAAACCTTGAATTCATCCAATACCACCCCACCACCATCGAAACACCGCAAAAACGCATGCTCATCACCGAGGGCGCGCGCGGCGACGGCGGGCGGCTGTATTACATGGAAAACGGCAGACGCGTCTATTTCATGGAGGAAAAATACGGGGAAAAAGGCAACCTGATGCCGCGCGACATCGTTTCCAAATGCATCTACGACGCACCAAGCCAAGTGTATTTGGACATTGCGTTTTTAGGCGAACAGAAAATCAAGGAAAACCTGCGGGAGGTCTACGACCTGTGCCGGGAATACCTCGGGCTGGACGTTACAAAGGAAAGCATCCCGGTCGCGCCATCCGTGCATTTCTTTATGGGCGGGCTTGCGGTGGATATAAAGCACCGCACGAACATTTGCAACCTGTATGCCGTCGGAGAATGCGCGTCGATCTATCACGGCGCGAACCGTTTGGGCGGGAATTCGCTGCTTGCCGCCGTATACAGCGGGCGTGTGGCGGCGCGGGATATTGCGCAAGTTTCCCCAACGCCTTCCCATGCAAACTTTGAAAGCTACATCCGTGAACAGAATGAAAAGCTCTCCGCACGCACGGCGACGAAAAGCCGGTTTTCCGCCGTATACATACAAAACGATCTCGCCAAGATCATGAATGAAGACCTCGGCATCGTGCGCACCGAAGAAAAATTGCATGACGGCATACAGAATCTGCAATTCTATCTTTCCATTGTGGAAAAGCTCAAATATGACAGTGAGATCTCGCCGTATCAGGCTTACAGTCTGCGCCCGATGCTCTGTCTGGGGCTTGCCGTACTCACCTGTGCCGCCGAGCGCCGGGAAACGCGCGGCGCGCATATCCGCACGGACTTTCCGCAGCGTGCGGACAATATGGCGACCTGCACTCTGATCGACTATAACAATGGGGCATTCGACGTAACCTACAGAAACGAGGATGAGCTATGCTGGTAAAAATCAAGCGGCAGAAAGACGCCGAAAGCGCGCCGTATTGGCAGACCTTTTCGGTCGACGCAGACCCCGACATGACCGTCAGCGCCCTGCTCGACCGGCTCAATTACACGGATGACCTTTATGACGCAGAGGGCGTCGCGGCGCCCCGCATCCGCTGGGAGTGCAGCTGTTCGCAAAAGATGTGCGGCGCATGCGCCATGGTGATCAACGGCATCCCGAAGCTCGCATGCGCGGCGTTCCTGCGCGACGAGAAAGGCGACGTGCTGACGCTGGAGCCGCTCTCCAAATTCCCCGTGGTGGCAGACCTGATTGTGGACAGAAGCATCATTTCGGAAAACCTGCAAAAAGCACAGGCGTATTTGGGAACATACCGTCCGCTTCGAAAAAAGGATTTTGAGCAGATGTATGCGGCGGCAAAATGCCTGAAATGCGGGCTTTGTTTGGAGGTCTGCCCGAATTACAGCAAAGGGGAGCATTTTTTCGGCGCGCTGTTTGCAAACGAGGCGGCGCTGCTTGCCCTGCAGAGCAAAGACCGTGCCAAACCGCTTCGCGAAGCCTATGATAAGCACTTTGCCGCGGGCTGCTCCAAGGCGCTTTCCTGCGTCGGCGTCTGCCCGATGGAGATTGACACGCTCGCCTCTATGGCGCGGATGAATCGGTCTGGGAAATAAAGCGTTTCCCACATCTGTGCGTTTGCACAAACATTCAAACAGCGGGGGTACTTTTTGTGTGCCCTCGCTGTTTCGATTATGACTTATCATTTTGTTATGATTCACTGCACAACCGCCGTTATAGATAGGACTCGGAGAAATGCCCGTTTATATGCGAAAACCGTTGCGGTCGAGCCATGCGACCGATTGGCGCAGGGCGTCAGCGGTTTTGGTCTCCAGCACGACGCGGCAGTTGTGCGCACGGGCAAGCGTCAGGTATTTCGGAAGATCGAGTTCGCCCGTGCCGAGCGTAAGGTGGTTCTTCCTGCCGAGCGCGTCGTGGCAGTGGACATGGTGCAGCCGCTCGACGCGCTCCAGAATGATCGGTTCATCCGCGCCGCCGATACCGTGGTTGTGCCCGATGTCAAAGGTCAGCCCGAACACAGGGCTTTGCAGCAAGAGGTCGAGCGCTTCCACTTGGAAATCCGTAAAGCCGTCGCTGTTTTCCACACAAATTTGAAGATCCGCATCGCCGATAGCTGTGTCCGCCTCATCGCGGAAATCCCGCATGCTTTTCAGATATTGATCTTTGTGCGCCGCAAAAAGGTAGACCTTTTTTGCAGGCAGTGTGAAATATACGCCGCGCGCCAGATGCATATTGAGCACGGGCGCGCGCAGCTCTTTTGCAAGGCGTATCGTCTCGCGCACCGTGCGGCGGTGAGCCTCGGCGACATAGGGGTTAAAGTCGCTGACGTTTAAGTTCTCGTCGAGATGGATGGTGTAATACACGCCGTATTTCTGTGCAATCGCCTGTAACTGCTCTGCATTCAGCGTATCCGGCTGGTACTGCGGCAGGTTCATGTTAATCTCGATGAATTGCAGCCGCAGCTCGCGGCAAAGCGCGGCGGTCTCTTCCAAAGACTGTAATTCCAAAAGCGTTGGCATGCCGAAATCAGTCATAAAATCACCCTACAAAGATCTGCGCTTTTCGGACGTACGGAAAGCGGCATATAAAATCTCCCTATGCAGACGACCGCCCCGTTTTTGCGGAGCGATCGGTTCAGCCTGTCAAAGAAGTCTTTTTTCCTCCCTCTGACGAGGGAGGTGGCATTTGCGAAGCAAATG
>JFBN01308334.1_pt1 | contig 44134 bp, 64 predicted proteins | sample 768741 | NCBI WGS metagenome assembly JFBN01 (sample SAMN01983846, study PRJNA193217) | chicken gut metagenome | biome: terrestrial biome; isolation source: ceca of Broiler chicken | host: Gallus gallus | place: United Kingdom: England | collected 2010-09-07
ACAGGGCCCACGCAGCCACCACCGGGTACTGGGCCCACGCAGCCACTACCGGGGACGGTGCCCACGCAGCCACCACCGGGGACGGTGCCCACGCTGCTGTAAAAGGGGAAAACTCCATTGCCTGCGCTCTTGGAAGCAATGGCGCGGCAAAAGGCGCGTTGGGATGTTGGCTTTGCTTGGCCGAGTATGATTCCGACGGAAATGTAACAGGCGGGCAGTTTGTCCAGGTGGACGGAGAAAGGATCAAGGCGGACACCTATTATACCCTGAAAAACGGGGAATTTGTGGAGGTGGAAGAATAATGACGATTGGCGGATGGACTTTTTTTGTATTTTTCGCACTTTGTTTCGTTGGAGCTGGTATATTTGCTCTTGTTGTATGCGAAACAGTGTCAGGTAAAGTATTGGGATTGGCATCTGGAATTATTTCAACAGTGCTCTTGCTCATGGTTATGCTTTGGTTCTACGGAAATACAGCCAGCGGACAAAGAGCAATAGTGGACGAGAAGAGTAATTTGGGAAATGGGCTACAAAGAACAGTGACAGTGTATACAGCTAATGGAGATGTTATTGCACAGTACTCTGGACAAATCGATATAGAAGGAAACGATGGAGGATATGTGCTTTTTGATTTTGAAGGGAAGCGATATACATACTATAACTGCTTTGTGGAATCTATTGCGACAATTGAATAGGAGGTTCGTATGACCAAGAAATCAATCCGCCGGGAGCGGGTGGAACAGGTGTGGCGGGGCGAGTGGAGAGACACAAGAGAAAGTAGCAAAGACGTTCCAACTTGCATGTGCTCACGTTGTACAAGGGTGGTTGTGGGCTTGGAGAGCAAATTTTGTCCCGAATGTGGTGCTCCAATGACAGACGAGGCCGTGGACATGGTGATGAAGAGATTGGAGGATATATTAAGCAGAAAATGAATACGCAAGTCATGTTTTCAAGCAAGACTGATTTATGGGAAACGCCGCAAGAGTTTTTCGACGAATTAAACAATGAATTTGGGTTCAATCTAGATGCTTGTGCTATTCCGGAAAACAGGAAATGCGAGAGATATTATTCTCCGGACGATGATGGATTATCCAAGTCATGGGACGGCGTAGTGTGGTGCAATCCCCCGTATGGGCGGGAAATAAAGAAATGGGTACAAAAAGCGTACAACGAGAACCGGAGCAGGAATAACTATATTGTCATGCTCTTGCCAGCCAGGACGGACACAAAATGGTTTCATGACTACATCTACGGCCATGCAGAAATTCGCTTTGTGCGGGGACGTTTGAAATTCGGGAACAGTAAGAATAGTGCTCCATTTCCGTCAATGGTAGTTGTGTTTAAGCCAAGTATGACACCGAGAACTGATAGTGATAAAAAATGCGAGAACTGCAAGTGGAACAATCTGTTTTGGAAAGAATCTGGTTGCAGCAAGTTCAACGCTATGGAGCCGTGCAAATTTGAGCCAAAGGAGGCGCTGAAAGATGGCAGTACGACCAATTGATGCCAACGCTATGTTAAACGAGTTGAAGCCTGTAGGATTTGAGGCCGACCACAGCGCAGTGTTATTATCCGATGTATCAAAAATGATGCGAGAATGGGTTGAGCGCCAGCCCACCCTCACCCCGCCTAACGACTGGATCAGCGTTAAAGATCGCCTCCCCGAATCAGGTCAATATGTAGCGGTGTATTCCGAATATTTTTATTCGATAGGAGTATGGAAGCGATATATCGATACCGTTTTGATGAAAAACTTTTCGGGTAAATATGATCGAGTAAAAGTTTTAAGGGAAGAATGGTTTGTACTTACGGAAGATGGAGACGAGGTATTGGTCGATGATGACAGAGTAAAGTATTGGTGCGAATTGCCGGAGTTGCCAGAAAAAGAACTAAGAGAGTGGAAGGAATGGGATAAAAAATATGGACTGGATTAGTGTTAAAGATAAGTTTCCAGAAGAAAGACGAGACGTTTTATGCATTTTTCAAGATAAAGAAAGACATAGAAGAAGGATAGAAATATCTTGGGTTGATTCAGTCGGATGCTTTTTGTTTGAAGATATATACGGACAAGTTACCCACTGGATGCCGCTGCCGGAGCCTCCGAAAGATGAAAATGAATAAAGCAGATAGTATGAAATAGTATGGAAGTGTTATTCAGTAAAACAGGAAGCCAAGGTAATTCATCTGTAATTTCAGATGGAAAAACTATTTTTGTAATTGACGTTGGAATAAAATACGAGAAAGTAAATGCAGGTTGCGGTTACAAACTCAGTCAGGCTTCTGGTGCAATAATATCGCACACTCACATGGATCATATTTCTCATATAAGGGATTTTCAGAGGTTTGGAGTAAAGATATTCGCATCAGACAAAACTCTCAACACAGCTCAAATTTCAGGCTCTAAAAGGTCGATGCAAGTTGTGAAATCAGGAGAACAGTTTAGGATTGGTACATTCCTGATTAAACCATTCGACGTAGCGCACACAAATACGGACGGAACCGACTGTGAAAATTATGGATACTTAATCTATAGTTTGTATACGAAAGAAAAGGCAGTTTGGATTACTGACGCATCTTTCATTGAGAGCCGGTTCCCGCCATTGGATTACATCTTCATTGAGTGCAATTACGTTGATGTGGAGGACTATTCTGACGAACTTGACTGCATCAATACTTTCGTTGAAAAACGCAGAGTAAGAAGCCATCTTTCTCTGGGCCGTTGCGTGGATTTTCTGAAAAAGCAGGACTTGTCTAATATTAAATATATAAAACTATTGCATTTAACAAATAATCAAGGTAATATATATAATATAATATTAGATCGGATGCAGAAGGAATTCCCAGGAATTGAGTTTGTAATTTAAGGAGTGTTGAAGTTGAGTTTTTTTAAGAGACTGAACAGGCAGCAAAGAAGAAAGTTCGACAAGCTGGACAACAAGCAGAAGCAAGAGATTGTTTCTGCCGAAGTAAACGAAAAGCTCTCTCATATTATGGCTCAACAGATTGCGAAGTCTTTTATCGACGGAAATCTTTGGACCTACAAAGAGATTATGGAAAAGTACTGCAATCCTATCATTGCTTTGAAGGGCAAGAACGCCAAGGAGAGAAATAGAATCCTGGATGAACTCATCAATGAGGTAAGCGTTAGATACCAAAAGTACCTCGAAATGCACCCGGAAGAAAAGTCCGAAGATCAGAAGAACGAAAAGGAAGAGGTCAAAGAAGAGGTGAATGAATAATGCCTTTTGTTGTTGGATACCTGGGGAACATCGTAAAAGATCCTGAGATCAAGGAAACCGGAAAAGGAAAGCAGCTTTGCACATTCAAGATTGCGAACCAGGAAGGATGGGGAGAGTACAAGAGAACTGATTTTATCTCTTGTATCGCTTGGGGAAAGACCGCCAGTGTGATCTACAAGAACCTCAGAAAAGGAGATAGCGCCATTTTCTGCGGACGGTGGGAGAACAATCCGTGGCAGAAGAATGAAAAGGGTTACGACATTCCTGACTGGAAGATGAACGTAGATAAGATTGTTTTCCTTCCGAAAAACAAGGATAGATCTGATGAAGATGACGGGTTCCTGCCTGTAGACGGTGGATCTCCGATCCGAATGGGAGGAACTAGTGTTGAGGTTGAGCCTCCTTCTGACGGAATGGAGTTTGCGCCTATTGTTGGCGGGGATGCGGACTTGCCATTCTAAAACATAGGTCTTTACATTCTGTTTTAAGTGTGTTATAATAAAGAAAAAACAGAATGGAGTGATTCAATGAAAAAGGGTTTGGCATGGAACGAAGAACGAATTGAAAAAAACTTGATGGAGATGATAGAATCCACCAAGCAAGAAACATTTCCAACACATACGGAGATGTATCATTTTTTCGGAAACTATCAGCTTTCAAACGCAATTAGAAGGAATGGAGGAACAAGGTATTGGGCGAATAAAATTGGAATGGAAGAAAAACAATGCAAAAGCAAATTCGGATACAAATATGAGGAGATGTTTGTAGATGATGTGCTGAAATTTTGCGGTCTATCTTCCGAGTTGTGTGATGTAAGATACCCATACGATGTATTGGTTGATGAAGGTGTTAAAGTTGATGTAAAGGCCAGCAGAAAGTATAATGCAGGAACATGGTCTATGTATACTTTTAATCTTGAAAAGGGATTGCAGACTTGTGATGTGTTTGTATTCTATTGTATAAACGATGAAAAAGTTGAGAAAGTGTATATAGTACCATCTTCAATTTTATCTGGAAAGACTCAATTCAGTGTGGGTATGGAATCAAAGAAATACGACAAATACTTAGACCGCTGGGATATTATATCCAAATATGCAGAACTTATGAGGGGATGCGTATAAATGAAATATAAAGAACTTCCTAGCGAGAAGATTGTACACAAACTTCTGGCTACCGCATTTGAAAGCCCTTCTGCTAATCTCAAGGTATACAACTGGTGCAACAAAGTTTTGGGGCACATCAGATTCCTTGAAAGCGAAAGAGTCAAGCTGGTGCAGAAGTACGGTAAGGAGAATGAGGATGGAAATTATTCCGTACCGAAAGAAAAGTATAAGGAATTTTTTGCGGAATTTCGGGAAGTCCTTGAAATGGATATTGAGGACAAGATTCCAGAGATTCCGGTAAAGCTAGATTGGTTCAACGATGAAAAGTGCCGGTATCCCATAAACAAGGATTTGTGGATGTCTCCTGAGGATATTAAAAGATTGTTTGAAAAATAAAAGAGGGGCAAAAGCCCCTCTTTTTAATTTGCTAAAACATAATCACTATCAGATAGCGAGGAAAACCTAGTCCAAGTTGCCTGTCTTCCTTTTAACCATAATGCTCCTCCGTATAGATTAACTCTGTTGCTTGTAATCTCGATGCCAGAGGAACCACTATAAAGAGAAATATAATTGCTAGTTGTATTGATATGAGAACTGTATCCACGCACCTCTGCTTCAATAGATACGCTGGCAAAGTTTTTATCAGCATAAGCCTTGATGCTGGCCTCACTGGATCTAATCATATCGTCGACTTCGCTTTCAGTGGTATACTTCGCAAGCATAGATACGGAAGCAAAATGACGATCCGCATAAGACTCAAATTCAGCCAGAGCATCAGATACATCCCCGACTTCATTATCTGTATAACGATAGGCTGCGGCTAGTGTGGCCTGAGAAAACTCACCGTCCACATACAGTTTCAGACCGGCTACACTGTCTTGAGTGTACTTCAAACTTTGCTCATGGTGCGCAGCTTCCAATTCGATTTGAGCGCTAAGAGCAGTAGAAACTTGATCTATGCGAGTATAGGACTCCTTGAATCCATCCTCAGTTTTTTGCTGGAAATCAGTAAACGATGTAATGGTTGCAAACGTATCGTCAGCATATACACGCAAGTCTGCAATGGCAGCAGTATTCTGGGTAAAGTGTTCTGCATGAAGCTGTGTGATATAGGAAAGATTAGTGAATCCACCGTTGTACAGACCAGCTTCTATCATTTCATCCAAGTATTCATCTGGGATTACAACCTCAATAATATCGCCAGGGATATTACCGTTGTTATCTGGATGTAATCCATTTTGATTATCCTTATAGATCTGATAGAAAAGTTCAACCTCGTTTGCTACCTTATCTCCGACCTCAATAACGCTATCGCTTCCGGGGAAGAAATAGTTGTAACTGAGATGATGGATACGAAGGTATTCAAATACCTCTCCACCATCTTCTCTATCCTCATAGTATGCCTTTACAATATCGTTAATATCGAATGTCTCATGGCGATACTGTTCAGTACCACGCATATCTTCGATGTTATACGATATGCTTTTTCTGGGACGGCACAGTTTTTCAAGTTTCTGTTCTGCCCAGAATTTAAGCGTTTTTTGACCGCCCTCATCATTGGTGTCATAGATATTACTGTTCTGAATATAACCCTCATACACTTTATCTGTATAAGAGAAATTCTCGACATAACCCTTGTCATCATTTACACGTTTGATGTTGAGGTTGCCGTTTCCGAGAGGATAAAGCCGAGTGGTGATATTGTAGTCCCATTCTACAGTAGGATATTCACTGAGGTTTTTGCCCTTTCTGATGGAGAAGCCTTTCCATGTGTTGAAATCAGTTCCTTCTTTTCTTTCGTCTCTCAGGTGAAGGATCTTATTTCCACTGTCCCAATCAAGGATTCCACCATACAGCTCTTGAACAAATTGGATGTTTTCCAGGACGCTCTTCATATCGGATTCTACGTTGAATGTGCCGTAGTCATCCTTTGCGCTGAAATTATCCGGGAGAACATCACATACTCCAAGTTTCCAGTCGGTTCCTTTAAGGAGTCCCCAGAGGGCGTATCCGGCAGATCCACGTGGCATCTGAACCCCTCTGCTGTCTACCACCTCGCTATCATCATAAGCGGTTCCATTTACAGTCAGTTTGAATTTGGGATCGGTTTTTGGAAGGATCTTAACAGTATGATCGTCGATGGCCTCAAGTTTCGTATCCACATTATGAACTTGAACGTACTTTTGAGACAGAAGATACCACAGCTCAACAAGAGTGACATTTACAATGGGGCCTTGCTGCGTCACGCTCTTTTCATTGAGTGCAGTATACACTCTTCCGTTATCCAATTTGTAGAGGTTTTCCGGGTGTTTGATTTGTTGCCATTTCCGGCTAGAAACAAACATCTGGAACGACAATGTACTGGAACCGTTAGATTCAATATCCACAGTAGGAGAAATCATCAGTTCCTTTTCTTCTTCACCGATATGGGCCGGAGTGTTGTTGGAAAACACGGCCAAAAGCTGATCGTTTTTGTCGTAGACTCTGATTTTTCTTTCTTCCAATCAAATCACTTCTTCCATACAAGTTTTTCTTTAAGAACAGTATACAAATACGCTTCCGTATTTTCAAGAGCAGTAATTGCGACGCTGGTTTGAGCGGGAATAACCTGGAACTCACCGGTGAGTTGCGCCAGAGAGTTAGTTCTGTTTCCAAGGTTATCTTCCAGATAACAACTGAAACCATTGTGATCGATATAGAGTTTACTTCCAATCGGAACAGTGCCATTCCATTTGTATGTGATAGTTCCAATAGAGAAAGAAGGATTCTCGCATCCACCAGAAATCACATTTACGAAACCGGAATCATCGTCTCCATTATTGATAAGCAGACCAGATCCAAACACTTCATTGTCAAACAGAGGATAGCCGTATGGGCTTGTTTCAAAGGGAATAGTAGCCTTAACAAAGCTAGGCCCTTCCGTGATAGAAGCAGTACCGGTATACTTGGCATCGAAGGAAATATCAGCCGCTTGCATGGTGAACTTTCTGCTCTTCTCTTTTGTGCTATCAAGGATTCTGGCAATATCAGCCTTGAGTTCTTCCTTTTGAAGCGGAGTAAGTCCATCATTGCTGTAAGCTACAATAGTGAACAACCTATTCTTATAGAGAGTATTTCTAACAACGCTGCCATCAACTCCGGGAATATCAATGTATTCACTTTCGCTTTGGGGCATAACCTGGATAGAACTACTTCTCCAATCCACCTTCATTTCAAATGGAAGAATCCAGTCATAGGCTAAGTCAAGATCGTCAGACTTTCCGATCAAGAAGTCGCTGATTGCCTTTCTGGGCAGAGAATCGATCAAATAGAACGAATCAAAAGTTTTAACAGAAACGGCCAGATCAAGAAGTTCCTCAAATCCGACCTCTTGCAAGACTCTGATAAGAACATCAATGTCGATTTTATCCGATGCCTTCAACTTTTCAGTAGCCTTAATAAGAGCCTGTACGTCTGTAATCTCATCGATTAACTTCACATTGTCAGCAAGATAATTATAGACAAGAAGTTCAGAAATCTTATCAAAAAGGTTAGCCTCTTCCAAAACCTTCATAAAGGCATAGATGTAAGGCTCTTCTGTCATCATCATGGGTTCGTTGATACCAGCGAGTGCATGAAAAACGAGTTCATCTACGACCTTATTCTTTTCAAGCGCAAAGATACTAGCTACAATAGCAGGATCACTTTCGAGGAATTTAACCGTTTCTCTGACGTTTACAATGATTAGAAACGCAGAGGAATTATAGAACATTCCGTCGGTTTCAGATCCTTTATTGTACACTTTGAGTTCATTATAAGAAGCCAATTATATGTCACCCCTTCAAAAAATGGCGTAGGGGGAACCTACGCCATTTATGATTATTTACATAGAGTCATTGCTTTCGACAATTCTTTTCAGCTCATTTACGATAGACCGCAATGTGCTTTTAAGTTGCTGATTCTCAGCCATCATGTGAAGAAGGCTGGTCTGCAAGCTGCCGATGCTGGAAAAGTTATTGGATTTGCTGTTATCATCCATCAGAGTTCCCTCCCACAAGTAGGACATACTTTAGGCTTATTTTCACCGACAACAGGAGAGTTTAGATCGGAACTTCTCCACCAATACCGACCATCACGGGCGGCACATCCACGAACCTTTTGTCCTTTCTTGAGAACAAAAAGTGTTGCAGGATCTACAGTAGAAGTAGTACCCTTCTTAATCATATTGGAGCCAGACACACCAGGAGCATGATAAGGATAATTCAAATCGTTGTCAAACTCAATGTGCAAATGAACTCCCCAATTCCCACGTCCAGTGTTACCGTATTCTGCTAGTTTATCTCCAACGTTAAAGGTTTGTCCTTTCCGAACATGAAACGATTTGAGATGGAACATTCGGCAAATACGATCCCTGGAATTTCCATTGTGGTCAAGAACATCAGGAAGAAGCAGGACAAGACAATTCCCAAGGTTGTTGTCCCAGCCAGCGTCCAGTACTTTACCAGATGCAGGAGCAAGGACGGTATATCCAGCTTCATCCGAACCACAATCGAATCCAAAGTGGTCGTAACCCCAATAGTTTCTGTAGTAAGGATGTTGCCAGGATGCAGACAGGACAGGTTTCTTAAAGGGCCAGTACAAATATTGAGCCATATTATTCACCCCTCGATTATTCGGTTACTGTTCCTCCAAATTTAAGTGCCAGACCCTTAATAATCATGGCATCAGATTCATTGAGTCCAGTTATTACAATGCTTCCGTTTTCTACAGGAGGATCTTCTGGTTCTTCAACTTTAGGGAAACGATACAGCCAATCCTTATCTATATCATCACTTCCCGCACCATACAGTTTACCATATCCCTCTGCGGTAAATTGCCAAGCTGCAAGCTGAGTTCCAAGAGACGCTAGGAACTGTCCATAGGTTCCGGTTGGGAAGGAAGCAGAACTATTGGAAAAGTCCAGTTCAGTACCATTCTTATAATAATAAGCAATCCAAAGAGGATACTTAAATCTTTCAAGATCAATATACTGCATCGCCCATGCGGCAGAACAATATACACACGGATAGAAACCGGCTTTTTCAACCTTATCACAGGCTTCAATCAGAATCGTGGTGTTATCGGATTTATTCAATCCCATTTCCTGACCAGATTCCAATTCCTGATCGATAGCAAACCACGAATTGACTTTGGATTGTTTTGCCAGAGAAATCCAATGATTCACCTGATTATTCATGTGAGTCCTGGAAATTTCAATGTCTCCACCATTGGCGACTAGATAATGAGCGTTCAGAAATCCAAAGCATCCAAGATTCAATCCAGCGGATACGATAGAAGATGAAAAATCTTTCCACTTTTCATCCGTTTTGCTGGCATAAGCACATCTTGCGATAACGGTATGAATCCCATTTTGTTTGGCGATATCAGCAGCAAATGTTCCTTGCCATTTGCTAATATCTAACATCTTATATGCCATTATATCACCTCCTATTAAATAGGGGAAGTGGCCCCCATGTTTCAGGGGGCCTTATTCAGACTTGGATTAAACTTCCTCGCTTACCCAGCTCTTGTCACCAGTAGCCAGTCTTCCACCCTTGCGCAGACGCTTTTCGATGTCGCCATCGTAATCCGAGGACAGATAAATGTAGCCCACGGCCATAGCCTCGTCCGAGATGTCGCAGACGGTGCCATCATCGGCTACAATATAATAGCCAGAAGCCAGTCCATCCTTGCGGCTTTCATCGTACTTGATGCGATCCTCAATGCCCAGCTCCTTGAAGCTGTGACGCAGGGGATCGTTCTTGTATTCGATCTTCTTCTGCTCAACCCATTCTGCCTTAGTCATGTTGATTTCCTCCTGCAAAGTTTTATTTCCTCCGCTTTATGCGGTAGGTTTTTGATTTATTTTTATTTTTACTCTGGCTTGTTCTTCTGCTTAATGATCTGGTCGATGTAAACGCTACAACCGGCGGCGAGAATACCCTGAGTAGCAGCAGTAAATGCCGCAAGGAATCCAGCCTGCCAATTTTCAAGAGCGGAAGTCGCTACGACATAGAGAGAAGAAAGCACAATTCCGCATACTCCCAGAAGAATAGGAATTCTGTTGTCAGCAATAGTCTTGGAGTTCTTGAATCCCATCCCAACAAAATAAAGGACAGGAACCAGAATCAGAAGTTCAGGCTTAATGTAATTCACAATAGCATCCATAATTAGTTTTCAACCTCCTCAAAATATTGACCAATAAGTTCACTCGGTAGGTACGCCAGAGGCATTTCACTGTCTCTGGTACAAAGATAGATTTTGTCGCCTTCGGAGTAGTACTTACCCTTAAAGTACTCCATGTTCTTTTTAGCTGGAATGGGATCTTCCAGCGTTCCAGCGTGTTCCTCGTCGATTATCGCCCAGATAGAGGCGGTTTCGATGCCCGGCGGCCTTGACCGTTGCCCAGGGTGGAAGTGGCCGCCGCCCCAATCAGGCCCAGAACCTCCATCTCGGTCACGAGACCACCTCCTCAAAGTAGACCCCCACCAGCTCCGAGGGCAGGTACTGGAGCACGATGCCGCTGCCGGGCGCGTCGTCCCGGTCCCGGATGCACAGGTAGGTCTTGCCGTTGGGGTCCAGGTAATACTTGTCCTTGTAGTACTCCATTCCCCGGGCGGCGGGGATGGGATCCTCCAGGGTTCCGGCATGGGTCTCGTCTATGGCAACCCACAGGGCCGGGACCGCCTGGGGCGTCCATGCGGCCTGGCTCTGGTGGGCGGTGACGCACTTGTACAGCTGCCCCTCATAGCGTACCTTGCTCTGGGGCTCCCCGCCGCTGCCGTCGGTATAGGCCACGCCTTCCCCGCTCCACTGGGGGTAGGCCGTTGGGGTTTTCACGGCCAGTTCAGCCGGGGCATAAGCAGCCAGGGTTTCAAATTGCTTCCGGTACGCTCTCGCTTCCTCCACTGTCTTGACCATTGGTTCCGTCACCTCCTGTCAGAATATCGTTGATTGCCATTTGTTCCCGCAGGGCTTCCGGGTCTGCGCTCTGGTTGGTTTCCACCCTCTCCACAATGAACCAGTAATAGTGTATCCCGTCCTGTTCGATGTGCCGGAAGATGCTCCCGGTCGTGAAGTAGGTGGTTTTTGTGGCGATACCGTCCACCGTTTCCTCCTTGACGATATAGCCGGGAGTTGGGAAGGAGATAGGGTTCTTATCGCTCACCACAAGAATCTGTCGCCAAGCCGGGGAGGAATTGGCGAGGGAAACCTGTGCAAAGGTTGTACTGTAGGTCATGGGGGTACCTCCTTATACAAGTTCGTAAGCGCCCGCAGCGTTCGGTTGTGAGGAAACCAAGGTGGAAGAAGGGATGGACAAAAGAGGGCGCAAAGCGTGTGTTGTATTGGCACTGCTAATTGACGTATCGCTTATTGATCCGCTTGATCTACAGTATAGTGGTTGATGGCTTGTATTAGTTGTTGAACGGCTATCTGTCCACCAATCGCTCCAGAACACTCTTTTTGTTGTCACATCCGATTGGAAATATGCCAGTACCTCGCCCGTCTCCTGGTATCCATGATGTCCAATTTGCGTCGCCGTCATGGCCCCTTTTACCAGAGCGCAAACAGCCTTTGCCGCTTCTGTCATGTCAGTAATGAATTGTTGGGCCGTCGTATCCCGGTTTGTCCAAGTGCCCGTCACCTGATGGGCGTCCGTGGTCAAATAAGCCGTATCCTCGTTTTGTTGGACGACGATATACCCCACCTCGTTTGGGGAAAGTTTGGCGGGGTCGGTTAAGGCAATCTTGGTGCCCACCGGCAGCGCAGAAGCTGGTTGGCCAGCCACCGGCATCCCGCTCACAATCGCCCCGGCCAACACTGTGGAGAATTGCCCCAATTTATTGTATACAAACTGCCGGGCATACGTCACAATGCCGCCAGTGCGGGGGCGTTCGATAATGATGTCATATTCCGGGGAATACGGTTCGCTTGGGGGCGTGAAGTCGGACGTCCATCGTGCCACATTGGAAATACGAAGTTCATCCATATTTCCGTGAAGATAATGGGCAGAAGTAAGTCCGGCTGTCACCCATCCGCCGCACCCGATTGAAATATTTTGCTCGGCGTCGCTAATATCCACTCCGCTTGTAGCCGTTGCCTTTTGTACTCCATCGATGAAAAAATAGAATTGGCTCCCCTCTCTAACGACTGCAATATGTGAATAACTTCCAACAAGACCAGCAATCGAGCCAGCATTCATATCTACATCCCAGCTTGCACCGCCTCCAAAATAGGCATGCAATGTATTATCGGGAGCCACCGTAATTACCCACCCAACGGTATCTCTTGTTGCTCTGCCGTCAATCAGGCATTGGTACCCCACATTCCCCACGGTAAATTTGACCCAAAAATCAATCGTGAAATTGCTTATTCCCAGCTGGAGATCGTCGCTCCGTACAAGAGAAAATCGTTTGCTGGCCCCAAAATTTCCCGCAGCAGCGATGCCAAATTTAGAATCCGGAGTAAATCCCGCTCCGTCCTCTGTAATCGAGTGTTCGTATTGGCTTGAATCTGTTACAGAATCGTCAAAATGAAGCATCAAAATTGTATTCTGGTCAATCCCCGGCATTTTTCACCCTCCCAATTCTGTTACCGTCTGGCTGCCATCCGTGTGGATGGTTACCGCTGTGTCCCCGTCCAAAGGGCCTTCCGGCATCGAGCCATACTTGAAGACCACCACCGTTTGTCCCCAGATGTCCAAATATTCTTCCGGAATGTCGTTCATCGTGACGGTAGCCGCGCCCGCTCCCGTCGTCATGGTCATATTAGCATGGTTGGGTGGCAGGTCTCCCTGGGGCTTCGCTCCACCGCCGCCGGGGAATTTGCTGATAATCGCCATCCAAAATCGCCTCCTTATCCGATGATGATTGCCGTTACAGGCAAAGGAATAGACGGTTTATTCTTCGCATTGATGGTCACGGTTCCGTCCCCTTGCCCAGACGCAAAAAGCACAGACTCCATGGAAGCGTCTTGTTCCTCCGTTGTGGCGCTTTCACTCAATCCGATTACGAAATTGGTGCTTGCAGTAATGCCAGCCAAAGATACCGTCTGCTTGTAGGGAGACGCATCACCAGTCCAACCTTCCACCGTAAGAGTAGCAGTAGGTGCGGTAGACTTATCTGCCTTGTTTTTGACTTTATCAACTTCTGCCTTATACTTATTCGTGAAGTCATTGGTGGACAGACCCTTGCCGGGAACAACGGGCACAAAGTCGGCGGGCTTCTTGCCGCTGTCGGTAAGGTTTCCATCTGCATCCAGAGCCGCAAAGTTTCCGTCTGTTGCGCCGGAAGCCTTGTTGGCCTTTTGGGCTACAGACTGAGAAAGATTTGTAAACTCCTGTCTACCTACATCCTTTTCCCAGGTGTAAGTAGATCCAGAAACGCTCTTGCAGGTGTACACGTCACCATTGGAAGTGTTTACATATCGCTGACCGACAGATCCCTTAGTAGATGTAGTAGGCTCTCCTGTGCCCTCAATAAAGTACTGACCAGAAGTTTTGTCAATCGTAGCGGCAATCTTTCCAAGGGCTACGATGATGCTGTCACCATCTGCAACAGCAGAATCATCATCAAGAGAAAGCCCCACGAGCTGAACAGCCATTACATTAGTCTGCAACGACTGCCAAGTCTTTCTTCCACCCCAATAATACTGGTCATCACCAGGATCGGTTCCATGAGGAGCAATAGTTCCTTCCTTTTGCTTTAAGAACTGGTCAGTTTCAGTTTTTTTGTAGTAATTGCTCAAATCTTCAATGGATTGAGTATTCTTCCACGCCGTATCAAAGGCATAAAAAGCCATCTCATCGATAACCAGAGCAAAGTCGCCCTTTTCAGCCGTGGGAAGTCCGGATTGAAGATTCTCAAGGCTATCGTAAGCGCCCTTGTATCTTTTGGACAGTTGCTTGGCTTCATCAAGGCCGCTAGAAAGCCCGCTGAGAAGTTCGCTGGAATTGGAGATGTAGGTAGCCGAAACAGTAATGCTGTCGCTCTTGGAAGGCTTATCCATACCATCGAAGGTAATAGATCCACCTACAAAGTCAACAGTGAAGTTATTGCTCTCCGGTGTGATAGGGCTACCGTTCTTTTTGAACGTGGGGGTAGGAGAGGAAAGCCAAAGGCGTTTCCCCTCCGGGGCTTCAAAGATTCTCCCCTCAGTCTCACCCTCAATATTTACAACATTGAGTTTAACATCTTCCATGGTGGAAGTGTTCATCGAGAGAACATCAGAAATTTTATTCAAAGCCTCTACTATACCAGCCACAAGTGGGCTTTGTACTTCGCTAGATCCAGGGTTTTGATTCGGAATACGAGCCATTATATCCCTCCTATCTTATCGCAAATATGAATTACGCAGACAGCAGAGAAATGGTGATCTGCATAGTCCAAGTACCGTTCTTCTTGGTTCCCATATCAAAGACCTTTCTGTTCATAGCGACAGCACCAACGCCAGTACCGTTGGTAACAGCGGCTTCTCTCCAAGCAAAGTTGGCAGCACCATCACCGAAAGTAGCTCTGAAAGTTACGGTTCTGTTATCAACCATGGGATAAGTCGAATCCATAGCCGCATAAGCAGAGTTGGGGCCAGACGCAAGAATACCAGTCTGAGAAGCGTTCTCAGGGGTGGTATCAGTACCAACATAGATCTTAGCGTTGGCATTGTTGAAAGCAGTAGCGGAAGAATCACCGATGATGAGTTTCAGCATAGCAGTAGCGCCGCTATCCAGAATGATATTCTGTCCGGTGGTAAGCACCTCGTAAGGAGCAACACCATCCATTTTCTCCTTCATGCTGTTCCACTTTTCAACAACCCATTCAACAGCCCACTTGGAATGTTCAGAAACGTTAGTAGCCTGACAAAGGCTTCTGTAAAGGGAATCTAGCTTGTTCCGATCCTCTTCTGTTACGCTGGAAGGATCATTCTTCATCTGAGACAGCAGGTTCATCATCAGGTCAAATACAAAGTTTTTTTCCATTTACCATTTCCCCTTTATTTGAATTTGAAAAAAAAGTGCCGAGCAGAAAATACTACTCGGCACTAAGGCACTTTTTATACAAGAATACTATATCATAAATTCCAAGACTTTTCAAGGTCTAGGCTTCTTGAAAATAGTATTTGACATGGATTGCAGGAAAGGAGATACAGAATTTCCATACATACTTGTATAAAAATATGCGTTTTGGTTTGTGTTGTTGTTGACCGTGGTTCTCATTCCACCGTTCTGAGCCTGATTATACGCGGAAAGAATCGTGTTCATTCCCAGTGTACTAAGGCTCATAAGTTCGCTCTGCAAACGATCAATGGCATTGACCTTGTATGCCTCATAAATAGCATTGGCACCAGCCTTTGCGATGTTCACTATGGGATTCTGCATATTCTTGAACGAGTTAATGCCAAGGAGCGCGACGTTAGTGAAGAGATCTTCCATCGTCGAAAGAGTTATATCGTATGCTGGGTCTACAAAGTTGTTCGCATAAGACCCCAGCATATTTTGGCTGGTCTGCGAAGTCGCTTCCTCAGCCTTTTCCGATATTTCAGAGATCTTCTCGTCGATAGCTTCAATCTGAGCGTCAATCGCCGCAATCTCCGCATCACGAAGCCGTTCAAGTTCCTCGATCCTGTCATCAATACTCCAATCTTCAAGTTTCTTGGCCCATTCACGGTCAAGATCCTCAAGATTTCTTCTAGCCTCTGCTTCTTGTTCACGATATTCAACACCGCTTCTTACGGATGCTCTTTCGATGTCATCAAGAATCTCTTGCCTTCTTCGATAGTATTCCTCCCTTTCATAATTACGATCTTGCTCTTCACCGACTTCACGAAGGGCTTCGATTTCAGCGTCATAACGATCACGGATAGCTTCTTTTTGATCTTGCAGGGATTTTTTCTTTGCATTTAGAATTTCTTTTTCAGCATCAGCAGCGGCCTTTGCTGCATCTCTCATATTGCTTGCAGCAGATGCAGTTGCATCACTCCAAGCCTGAGTACCAGATACAAGACTAGGAAGTCTATTAGCTATGCTGGACACATTTCCAAGGTAGTCATACATTTCACTGACCATGGAATTGTAACTGCTGGCCGACATAGCGCCACCGTAAAAATCAGCAAGCGCAACGGTAAGATCACCCAAGGCTAAAGTGCCCTTCATTGCCTTATCAACAACTCCGGCCAATGCGCCCTCAAGGGTATTCGAGTATACTGCCGCATTAGAAGAAGCAACGCCTACCGTATCAGTAGTCTGTGCCAAGTACCGGTTAGCGATTTCCAGAAGTCCCGCAACGGTAGTTTGCTTAATCATCTGTTGCACATTGTTGGCTTGATTGTTAACCAACTCTTGCAACTTCTGGGAGTTCACGGAAACGCCATTCGCCGTAAAGTCCAGCAGTGAAATGTACTCAGGCCCCAAGGCAAGTATTCTCTGCAAGCTATCAACAGTGAGGTATCCGGTTTCGTTGTAGTCTTGCATAATGGAATTAAGGGAGTCAATAGACGATTGGAAACCATCAATCTCGTCATTGAGTGCGGATATTTTCTCCTCGATTATTTCAAGTTGTTCCGCACTACCAGAGAAAGATTCTTCCATTGCACGTCCTGCTTCCTCTGCATCACTTGCAAATTGAGGGAACATAGATGCAATAGAATTTAATACAATTTCCTGCGCTTCCAGACCAACTACCTGTTCCTTTACGCTTTCGGTAAGACGGTCATAGAGTTCTCGTTGAGTTTCAAGATCCTGCTCTTCATTGATCTGCTTAATCAGATCGAGAGTTTTTTCTTCAATAAGAAATTTCTCAGCAAATATCTCAGCTCCAAGACTATACGATTCATTGTTTTTCTCTATCTCTTTGTTTATAGAATCGTATTTGTTTTTTATTGCATCTAACAATGTTCCATTTAACGAATTAGATGCAATAATATCAGCCAAAATATCACGTTGTTCTTCAAGATTACTGGTAGGAAATTGAAGAGACACACCAGTCACATTCCCAGCGTTATCGACATCCTTGATTACATTCAAGTATTGCTCAAGAATATTTATATCCTTTTCGCTTATAGCATAAACACCAGGAGAAACCGTTGGAACAGAAATTCCAAGATCAACATCCTGGGATGCTTGTTCCATCTTTTTAACTGCCGAATCATATTGATCTGCAATTTCAACATAAGCATTTTTTATATTAGCGGCAGCTTCTTTATCAAGAAAATCGATTTCTTCTTTTCTAGCTCCGGTTAGTTGTTCTACAGCCTCCTTTTCGAGTCCATATTGTGTAATCAGTTCTTTCTTGAAATCAGTTAAGCGCTGAGTCTTTTCAGAAGCGTCTCCGGTGAAGTTTACTATCTCTGCATAATTGGCTTTCAGTTTGGAAATTGAATCCGATTCGGCAAGATAAGATTGCGCCCGTTCTCTGCTTTGTCTGTTGCTTTCCTCAATCGCAGAGTTCACACCAGAGATAGCCATAACAAGGCCGGAAATAGCAGTAGCAACCAGTCCAATCCATCCAAAGGCTACCTGCCATGCAGTAGCACCGGCGGCGGCAGCTCCTTCCGCAGTGGCGGCAGCATTGGTAGCCGCTGTAACCGCATTGGTTCCAGTAACTATGGATTTCAGCTTGCCAGGGATATTTGAAAGTCTTTCTCCAATATCAGAAACAGATTGCGATATTTTTTCTGCTCTCAGCGTTACCATTACTCCACCGATTGCAGTAAGTAATGGCAATATACCACCAAGGGATTTTGTGGTTTTCGCAAGTCCGGTTCCGAGTTCAACGGTACCCTTTAAGAAGTCCATCAAACCTGCTTCGCCAAGCTGTACAGCCAACTCAGCCAGGGCATTTTTCAACTGGTTCCAGTTTGCGGTAAGGGTTTCCATGTACCTCTCATTTTCTGCAATGGAGTATCCCTCTGCATCTGCCATGCCCTTGATTGCATCTTCTGCTGTGCTGAGATCGTTAAGAAGAGCAATAAAATAGTTCTGACGGTATGTACCAGCAGCTCCATACACATCTTTGATCTGAGAAGTAAACTCTGTAGCTTGGGCTTCCAATTCGTCAGCAAACGCAGCGTATTCATCGCTCTGGAAAAGTGCCGCTTGCTGTTGTGCAGTCAGATTGGATAGTTCCTTGGAAAGTTGAACCCAAACGTCATAGATCGATACAGCTCCCTTTTGGTAGTCGGCAACAACCTTTTTCATAGCGTCGCTTCCTACCTGTGCAAATGTCTCCAAAGCACCAGACTTGGATGTGTATATAATCAAAGAGTTAAGGGCAGTACCAATATTTTCGCCACTTCTTCCGGTAGCTTCGCCAAGAGCGGTAATAATGCCGATAGTTTCCTCAAGGGTTATACCAGCGTTTTTGGCACTAGAAGAAGCACGTTGCAAGGCCGCAACAATGTTTTCAGAATTGATAGCAAAGTTGTCCGCAGTAATATTGATCTTGTCAATAACAGAAGCATAATCCTCTGCCTCAAGATTCCACTGGCTCATAATAGCAATCAAGCCTTCGGTAGATTGCGTTACATCCAGTTCTGCGGTATTCAGGGCCAGCATAGTGTTCTTGGTAAGTTCTACCGTTTCAGTCCAACTATAACCGGCTTGAGCAAACTTAGTGCTTACCTCTGCAACCTCATCAAATGTTCTACCATATTGATCTGCAATTTCATACAGTTCATCAGACATTCTATTCTGACTGATACTATTATCATTCAGAACACGTTGCAGGTCAACTACAGCATCCTCAGTGCTTTTGATAATATCTATGGTAGCCAAGAACCCATTTTTTAGTTCATTGACAACATAAAACGCAGCTAACCATTTTGCCTTGTCAAAGGTTTTCTGAATAAAAGATTGCCCTTTTGTTCCAGCTTCTTCGTAATATCCAGATAGTTCCTTAATCTGGCTGTTGTATTTATCGATTTGATCCCTTTGTTCCTTGGTAACGTATCCGGTCCGCTTTATCTCTTCATTGAGTTTTTCCAGACTGGAAATGTAGGAATTATTTTCAGAAATGATAGATCGGTTGACAGAAGAAGTCTTTTGCTTGGAAACAGTCGAATTAAACTGCTTCTGCTTTTCTATCATTCTATCGATCTGAGATACTACCTGCTGTACCTGTTTCTCTTGTTTTTGATAATCATTGGTTTGAGTGGACGTGATTTTTTTCCACTCTTTATCTATCATTTGATACTGCTCTACAATCTTCTTTCCAGCGGAATCGTCATAAGTAATAGACCCACGAAGCAAGTTGTTGTCTGCATCGTAAGTCATTACAGTTTTGGCAAGTTTACTATAAGATTCAGCTACCTTATCAAGTTGAGACTTTGCGGATTTTAATTGGTTTTCATCTATGATGGAAGGAGGCTTCACATTGGAAAGATTAACAGAATCCATCCCTTCCTTTACACTGGCAGCCCAATTCTTGCCGATTTCTATTCCATACTTCCTAGTCTGTGCATCAACCTCTTGTAAGGTTTGAAGGATACCACTTATATCAAAATCAAGCCTAGTAATATGTTGCGCACCAGACTTGTTATCGGCCATTTAGAATCACCCCTTACCATTTTACTTTAGGGAATTTGCTCATAAAGTCCTCGGAACTCTCATTGCACTCGCTTAAATATTTCTCTCTTTCGGCCTGACTAAAAGAGACAAACTCAGAAGGATAATCACTCTCGCTCAACATTGTGCCGTCAGAATTTTGGGACTTGGAATCACCATCAGGAGATATTCCAAGATTCTCACAGGCTCTACGCACATAGCTTTGATAGATTGCGATAAGAAACCTTCTGCTGCTGGATAGTATCTCCGCTTTACTCATGTGACCATAATACATGAGAACAGAGAATAATTCCTCTAATGATAAAGAAGAAGCGGAACAGTCGCTTCTATCAGAGCCGTCCTGTTCCGCCTTCAAAAACCCGACATATCCTGAAAGAAACCAAATAGCTTTACGATTTCGGTTTTGTTCAAACCATACTTCCGTTCCAAGTCGTAAAAGCGGATATGTTTTCCGTTGTAATATACTTTTTTCTCGATCCACTTAACGAGTCCAAGTACGCTGGGGTTGTCAGAATAGTACTTATAGTCCCTAGAAAATTTCTTGTGGAACCAAAGTTTAATTCTTTCAATGAACCCCAGCGACTTTTCATCGTCACCACCACTTGGATTTCGGAAGAGCGCAATTGCATATCGGCTCAAATCCTTATCAGTAGGGTCTTTTCCTTCTTTCATTTGAGGATATAAAACATACGGAACATCTTCCAGGTATTCATCTTCCTCTCCCAGACAGATCGGCTTGACTACAAACTTGTAACCATTGGCTACAAATTCGCCACGCTCAAGCATATTCTGCCGGTCGGATTCCTTGTTGATTTCGTTGCTCATGTTTATATCCCCTTATCTTTGATTACTGCGCTTGAGGCACAAAAGCCTGATAGAACGCCGACTTACCCTGTGGCACAGGAGCCGAAGCGAAGTTATAGGTGATGGGAGCGGAAATGGACTTCTGAGAAGTTACGTTGGGAAGGTCGCCGGAAACAGTGGCCCGAAGCATACGCTCATGCAGAAGAACAGTTCCACCGTAGTTGGCGCTCTGCATCTCTCCGTATACCTCGATCATAAACTGAGGGTTAGACAGAATCGGGTTGGATTCATAAGCCTCACCACCAGTTGCGGCAACATAGTAGACGCAGGAATAGCTCTTGTTTTCAGCACTGGCATCGAAGGACAGCTTCTTGGTATCGGAATCATACTTAAACTTTCCTTCCGCAACGGTAGTATCTACTTGCTCAAGCAGATTACCATAGGAATCACGGATCTCGAAGTAATACTTTCCGTCGGGAGAAGCAGCAGGCTCCTTCTCAGTCAGATCCACTTCATACGCAGACGCATTTTTAGTGACGGTAATGGTAGTATCGTAGAGGATAGGAAGAACCGCTCCGGCAGTTACGCTTCCCGCCAGGGTATTGTGGAACTTGGGATCGTAGATCTGAGTTACCAGAGCCAGATTGAACTTCTCATCGGTGGGATAGTCCTTGTCGGAACCATTGCCGTTGGGAAGAGTTTCGGACGCTCTGGTGGTAGTCACCTGAGTAGAAGTCAGGAAGTTTCTCTGGGTAGTGATAGCAGCCTTGTAGATAGGATCGCCATTCGCATCCAGGGGAATCAGTCTTACAATACCAGACTTCAACGGAATAAGGTCATTACGGACATTGGTAGTAGCCATATTGTTTTCCTCCTAATATATCATATTTGCGGGAACCCGCATGGTCACTGTTTTACTCTATTGTAGATTGTCGGATAGCAGATGAAGGTTGTTTCAACCACATATATACCCGGATCGCTCTCAAGTTCAAGCGGAGGATCTAACAGATATAAAATGTGTCCTCGTCCAATATCCACTTCCGTAAGAAGTGCAATGATCTGCGATACAACAGAATCTATAGTAGCGGAGCGTGGCCTTTGTCCAACAGCGGTAATGTTGTATACGCTTCCCTTTTGAATATCATTTCGGGGATTTTCTGGTGTTCCCATATAAATGAATATCTGGAAGGGAGCGCTGTTATTATTCAGCGTATCGTTTCCATAACGAGTGGTCTTGATGTTTTCTGGTAGAAATTCAGCTTCTTGGATATACGGGTCTGTATCAAGGATTGCCTTGATCGCCTGTTTATCCTCGTTTGGAGTAATCAAACCTACACCTCCTCGTTATAGAAGTACTTTGAAGGGTTCATGGTAGAGATGAAATCATCTGTGTAATTGGATATGATACGATCCACATATCCACCGACTTGCTTCAATTTCTTTTCTGCGTTTTGAATGGAATATGTGGGTTTCTTTTCAATATCCAATCCATAGGTTTTCTTCATTATACCAGATATATCATCCACACCAGCCAGAGCGCCAGACGATTCAACCATCTCTCCGAATATATTTTCGTATCGTCCTTTGGGTCGACCAGCAATAGCAGAAGATTTTCTGAGAGGATTCCAGAATCTACTTTGCATATATTCAGTCAGCGCTTCATTTGATGTGTCCATCTTCTTGCCTGTACCATAACTTTTCAATATGGATTGGGCGTAAAACACACACTTGGATGTTATGATTTTTTCTGCTGTGACCTTGGCAGCTTCTACTTCCTGATCTCTGGTTCCAAGTCCAATCCTTGCATCGGACAGGAATCTTTCCATACATTCATTAGCAGCATCTACCAAGAACTCTATGTAATCATTGAAAAACGCTTCTGCATTGAATCTGAGTGTCAGCATTATCGTGTATCCTCCGTCAACAGACATTTAAGAATTCCCACGGGTTTATCATCGATAATGTCCATCATGCTTGTATCAATGCTCTGAACACGATACTTGATTTCCGCAATTTTGTTCTTTTTCTCTACGTTGTCAAAAACGAACGACTTCTTCAATATTGTGTTTTCGTAAGATATAGTAAATCTTGCGGGAATAATGAGATTCGTTACAGTTTCAACAAGTCCACCAGCTACTGTGTTCTTATTCTCAAGCAGAACCATTGTCATGTACACATCGACACCTTCTGCTAGAAAAACAGGAGCCATTATTTTTTCGCCATATTTGTTTACTTCTCCGGTATCTTCATAATGAGAAATAATGTCTATCGTCTCGTTGCACTCAACAGAATAAACGGTAGCCATCTTAGGAGTAGTATTTTCCGGCATTACAGCAGTAAGGATATTCTTAGGCTGGCTGTTTGTCTGTCGGATAAAATATTCTCCAAGAAGAGAATTTTGCTGTTCTACTCCATCAAAAGTCATAGCGCCTGTATACCAATAAGCGCCATCTGTGGTGTTTGTGGTTCTGTGAGGTGTAATAGAAGCATATTGAACGATTTCTGGATCTGTAAGGAACGTTACTTTCTCTCCCATCCTAACGATAGTTTCATAGAAAGCACTCCCATCAATCGTAGAAATCATTCAATTCACCTCCTATATAAACAAAAAAATAAGTGCCGAAGAATTACTTCTGTCGGCACTTGGCACTTTCTTTCTGTTGTTCTCTGAAAAAGCACTTTGAAATTGGAACAGCTTTTTTGCATCTCGAACAGTAAGGGAAGATGTTGCTTATAGATGCGTCTTCTCTGGATACCCCAAGCCATTTCCCACATTCCTGACAAAAAAACCTAGAGTACTTTTCTACCATTTAGAACAACCACCTCTAGTCACTCTGAACCCAAAATAGCCAGATCCAACTTCTTCACCAAGCAGTTGAGAAACAAGATAATCAACGATATTCTTGAGGCTCATTCCATCAATATCGTTTCGATAAGATGAACCGTATTCAAGAGTAATTGTCGGAATCTGCTGTTTCTTGACAAATTTGTTGGAGATTATGCTTTCAAACATAGATGCGGTTTGATAAACAACCGCACTCTCAAAAATCTTAAATCTGGCTTCATCCAGATCTGCCCAACCGGGGACTCTGATTTTGAGGGTTTGTTCTGCAAATGGGGCCTTCTCAGGATAGTCAATGTATTCGTCAGGAAGAGTGATCTCAGATGCGTCTCCAAGAGCCATTCTCACTCGATCATAGAAATTTTCTATATTCTTGTAAGACCAATCCTCACGGGGCATCCAAATCACCACCTTTTCTCTTTTATAATATATGTTTTTGCCGATTTTGTCAAGTGTATATGAATATATATGCAAAAAACTACGAGGTTATCACTAAGATAACCCCGTGGTTATTATTTCCCCATGAGCATAGTTTGCATGACTTTGATCTCTGCAACATCACTCATCTGCTTCTCATGTTGCCAATCGTAAACAGCCATCATCGCCGCAGGAGGTTCACCATGCTCTTTTCTGTAAGCCTGGATTTTGCTTACAATGGGAGCGTGCATATCGTTCATGTCTTGAAGATCTGACACAGAAAGATCATAAAACAGCTTTGCAATAGCAAGATCATCTTCCTTGTGCTTGATAGCAAACTCGATCTCTTTTTTTGCCATACGGATCTTCTTATCCATGAACATTTCAAGGTCTTTGATGATAAGCATATTACTCACCCTCTCCAAGAATTTGTTTTCCGATGTTTTCCACCATCGGTTTGTAGGTTTCCAATATCGATTCCTGCATATCATAAATCGCAACCATATCATAAGAAATACTGTTCAATTTGATCTGCAAAGCATCGATCCTGGACAATTCGCCGTCCACATCTTTTACGCTTTCAAGGATAGCTTGAGCGGCAGAAATTTCCCCAAGAGAAATCAAGTCCGCATACGATTTTTCGTACAAAGACTTCGATTCCACTTCCCACTTTCTCCAAGCCTGTATGGCGTTCTTCACTCCATTAGACTTGGTTTTTTCGTCCACATCAAACCTAGTATGGGATCTCCAATTATCTGGTATTACCGGATAATCCTTGATCTCAGATACAGGTATAAACGTGTTGAAATGGTTCATAAAGTAACTAGCCAACTTCTGCATCTCAGCATTTTCAGAGAAATACTGATATACATGAATCATCTTAAATCCATCCAACGATAAAAAATCAAAATAATTGATAAGATCATCGTGGAACATTACACCAGTTACTTGGTGGGAATTTACTTTCGAGAAAATCTCTGCCGCAGTCATAGCTATTTCTCCTTTTCTAGGATCTCCAAGATCCTATTTATCTTTTTGTTCTGCTCGTCGAATTGCCTTTGAATTTCTTCCAAGATATATTTGGCCTGTTTATCATTGGCAGATTGGACATTGTTCTGCCTAGACTGCTCTCTGTTTTCCATTAGATTTTCATAACCCAACAAAAATGATGCTATAGACAAAATATCCAAACTTTTTAGATTATTGTTATCCATTACACCTTAATGACGGTCTGGGCAACATTAGTAATACTAGACGCGGCTCCAGTCAGAACATAAGTGATATTGGAACTAGTGACACCCGTATTCAGTCTAACTCCAAAAGTCAGTGGAAGAGTCACGGTAGTAGCGGCAGCAGCAACAGTAGCGGTAGCTACCGCACCAGGAATCGCTACACCATCCTGAAATGCAGTTATAGTCACAGTACCAGGATCAGTAGGAGTAACTACAATAGACGCATTTATATCAAAATATGCAGGGCAACGTCCGCAACTAGACAGGACAGTCGTAGTTCCATTTGCATTAGCAAACGGAGTAGCAGTATCTTTTACACATCCGCATCTGCGAACAGAGCTACCAACGTTGATAGTACCACCAACAGCGATAGCCTGAGTTGCGGTATTAACAGAATACATAAATCCAGCACTCATATTAAAAAACTCCTTTCAAAATAAATGGGAGGCCCACCGGAGCCTCCCGATAATGCCCGGCTAAGAGAAGCCTTAAATGTTGCTGCAAGTATTGCAGCCGTAGTTTACACCACTACAGGCGGGATAAGCATAAATACCATACCCATAAGGGTTGGTGCGAGGGATACCGCACAGAGCGGCCTGGAGCTGGAGCTGGTTGATCTGGTTCTGCATATCAGCCATACGATTGCCGGTAATAGCATCCAGAACCTTCTGGGTCTGCTCACTCACATGAGCATTGGTAGCAGCGGCATAGTTCGCCATGTCAAACTTCACCGAATCAATATTGCGTGCAGTATCGCAGCAACAAGCAGCCAGCTGAGAAGCAAGAGTGCTAGTGTTCTGGAGATTCTGGTAGCCGATCTGGCAAATGGCGTTATCGGTCTGACGAGCAATAGCGGCCTGCTGATCGTTCAGGCGGCCAACCTGATTCTTGAGTTCGGAAAAAGACTGACTAGAGCAAAGTTCAGCTTCAGTTACAGGAGCGCCACGGCCACCCCAATTACCAAAGCCGCCGTTGCCAAACAGGAACAGCAAAGCCAGGAACCACAGGCCATTGCCACCGAACATTCCATCGCCATAACAACCATAGCCATCACGATCAGTAATCGCTCTGATGTCAGCAGGAGTCATACCATCCATGAGAAAACCTTCTTTCATATTTTTTTACTCAAACAAGGTCTGCGCACAACCTTATTGAAGTCACTTGATACCAAACATTCTAGCCATCTGAACAAATTGTCCGGCCTGTCTGGATAAAGCCTGATACTGTTCTTTCGTCATTTTCCCGGACTCAACCAAATCATGTACCATTTGCTCCGGGTTTTTGCCTTCCATTTCCTTCATAAACTGATTAAACGACTGCATCAGTTGCATCGGATTTCTTATCATTTCCCCGTTTTGCATTGGAGGCTGGTTGTTTTGAGATTGGCTGTTCGGGAATAAACTGCTCGGCATTGCGAATCATTCCTTTCAGTTCTTCAAATTCTTGTCTGGTGACAAAATCATTTGCATTTGGTACAGGAACTACATTTTCCTGAAATGCGGAGAACGAAAAAGCCTTGATTGTAGGAAATCCAGCACCATCAGTGCTTTTCACATAGAACACATCTCTCGTGTCATCAAACAGGGCTGTGACGCTGTTGGGAGGCATTTGGTAAGCCTTGGCTCCGTCTATACCAGTTACACGAATAAGGCCGTTAGAAGGCTGTTGCATCGGTATCTGAGTATTCATCTGCTGACCTTGAATCTGAGCCGGATTCATTTGAGAAAACTGGTTTACTCTATCCATGTAGCTCATTCCAGGGTTGTACGGCATCAGGTTCGGCATATAGGGGTTCCCATAGTTGTTCCAAGCCATTCAAATCACCTCTCGATATTCTTATCTCTGCTCTCGACTGGAAATTGTTTTGCTGTCAATAAAATCCTGCAATGTTTCAAGTTTTCCCCAGCGGTGATATTTGTTGTAAAGGTTCGTGGCCTTTTCCTTGGAATATCCGATTTCAACAAGAACATCAATCATGCTCTTTTTTGCGGATCTCTTCTCAGTGCTAATCTGCATATCGATACGCCTCTTTCTCTTTTTGATCTACAATTTTTTCAAGTTCCTTTTCGGAGTGGTTCCTTCTGGCGCTTTCAAGCATTTTCCTTGCGAGTTCGGGGCTACACATATAGCAACTAGCTATTCTGACAATGAGGTATTCTTCGCTCACGAAATCACCCTCTGCCTACATATTTCTTTACTTATATTTTATTGCAAAATAAAAACGCCTGTGGGAAGTCCACAGGCGTAAAATGAGAGTTTTTTGAGTATTAGGTTCTATAGGATTTCAGATCCAGCATTTTTCTCGCACAAGTTTATCGATTACTTTTCCTGGGTTTTTATAACCGCACATATCGGCAAGCCTGAAAAGATTGTACTTAGTCTGCGCAGTTACTACTACGTTCATTCTTCTCATGTTCTTGTCTTGTTCTTTCAAAGCAATCACCACTTTCTGTTTGTTGCATACACTATATATCAAAAACAATTTTTATATTATATATTCGAATGATCGTTTTCCTGCGATTCTCTTTCAACCTTATCCTTTTTAATGAGTTCTAATATATACTCAGTCATCGTTATCCCATCACAAGCAGTTGTAATCTTTAAATATTTTTTAATACTCAAAGGCATTTTGATATTAAAGCTAGTCATCTTTTCCATGGATTCATTACCTCCTCTTTGAATAAAATTTAGGGCATCCATTTCGCTTTCTCTCCGTCGACTTGGAATGATAACGGCAATATGGCCTCATTTTCCCGCAGTATTTTATTACGGAAAAAGACCTGCAATTCTCGCACACTCTTTTGAAGCGCTTTCTTTTAGTTTCTGAATTTTGAATTGCTGATTTAGGAATCTTTTTTAGACCATTTTCATGCACAAGTTTGTGACAAGAATCGCACAGGATCAGCAAATCCATCTCTTTCTCGAATCCGATCCTTTCATAGGAAAGGTGATGAAGTTGAAGGTTGTTCGTGATCTCGTTACAAATTGCGCAACGAGAATCTTTCTTAACTAATAATTTTCTTAAAAGCATCCAATGTTTTGATTCTAGATATTTCCTGTACCCTACACAAACCTCCCCAGTATCTTTGCAAGTTATTATCTTTTTGTATTTGAAGTAATCTGTCATTAAATCACCTCATTCGCTTTCTGAACAATTTTCGTTTCGTCATTATTTGCTCATTTCATTATACACCACATATAAGTAAATGTAAATATCGTACATTAAATATATACATAAATGAAAACGGCCACCCCGGAGATTGAGGGTGGCCGTTTCACGATGGAGGCATCGGGAGGTGTAGGGAAATTGATTTGAAAGGATGAAAAATGAGATCGAGGTCATTATACATCAAAAAGAGTTTTCTTGTCAATCAAAATCTATTTTTAATTGACCCATTTTCTCACGAATGATAGAAATTTCGTCTGATACTGTTTTCCTGCAATAACCGATGTGCGCAGAAATATCAGCGTTCACCATGCCTCTTCCGTATTTCAAGAGAAAGATTTCCTTCTGACGATCAGTAAGTTGAAGGCTATTGAAGATTTTCTGAAACTTTTCGGAAGTACCGACTTTCATCAATTCTTTTTCAGTCAACAGCCATCACCTACTTGCGTCTGATGTAGATTACCTTTTTCTTGGAACGTCTGCGATAATATTCTTCGATTTTTTCTTCCATTTCCAGATAAGAATTTGCAACGAGTTCTGGATTGAAAGTATAAGGAACTCCGTTTACATACATCGTACCTATGCTTCTTTTGTTAATCCATATTCCTTTAGGTTTATTTTTATCCCTATCTTTGGCTCTCCAAATCTTCAAAATTTGGCTCATAAGTCACATCACCTTGTGTAGATTCGTTGACAATATTATTCAAACCATCTCCATCTTGTGCATAAGAAGCGAATTCATATTCTCTAAAGAACCAAACAACACTTCCAAACACACCGATCAGGAACACGATGAATGGAATCGAGATCCACATGATAATGTTCTTGTAATGCTTTCTGATTCGCTCTTTTTCTCTCTCGTGCCTGTCGTGGATCTGCTCCTTTTCCTTCAAATGCCGCTCTTCCATTTCCTTCTTCTCTTGAAGGTGTCTTTCAAGCTGCATCTCATAGGCCGCAAAAGGGATCTCCGCAATTTTCATCTCATCAATGTTTTCCATTCCATAAGCCTCCCGTATCTTCAATCTTAAATCGTCCATTTGCAATAAAACGTTGGCTACTTCCTTTTCAAAGTTATGAAATTCTTTAAGAAGGGTGTTCAACATATTGCATCACCATTATAGCACAATTTTATCTTGAAGTACAATAACAATCGCTGCTGCAACGACAATAATTTTCCACCAATTATTTTTAAGCATCAACAGAATATCAACCTTAGATTTCTCGTTGATTTCATCAAGCATTTTTTCTTGCTTTCTGTCATTTTCGTCCTGCTCAGACTTTCTTTCTTCCTCTGTCTGGATAATCTTATCCACATTCTTATTAAGGCTTTCCAGATTTTGTCCCATGAGAGCCATGGTCTGCTCCAACTTTGCAATAGCAGAAGGAAGCCCCTTGAAGTTTTCTACAAGGGTTTCAAGGACAGTGATCTGGCGATCATGCTTATTGAGTTTACTATAAATCTTGTCAGATTCCTCTCTAAACTCTTGTCTTGTGATCGGGTTATCCATATAATCACTCTCCTGTATAAAAAATACCGCCCCCAATGTAAGGAGCGGCACATAGGCACTTTTTGACACAAAAATTATACCAAATTAAATACATTCTGTCAAATAAAAAAGCCCACCTAATGGTGGGCTTTTTGTGTGAGTTGAGTTAGGCAGATACAACAATGTGCATATTGGAACCAACAGTACCAATAGCATAACCGCTGTTCTCGGACATGGTCATCAGTCTGGTCTGGTTACGGGCGAAGTTCTGGTTCTCCTGAATGTTGGAACCGTTCTCCTCGTACCGAATCAGGCTGTTGTTGCGGCTGGAAACAAGGATTACATCCTTGCTGCCGATCTGAGGAACATCAGCACACAGAATGTTGACGTTCTGAGCGCCAATCTGCGGGAAGTTGAAGGTCAGCTTCATGGAAGCGCCGGAAGCCAGAGTGGGATCAAAGGTCATACCGGCAATCTGCTTGAAGTACTTGGGAGCCATGGTCAGAGTATCAGCGACGTAATGGTTCTTGAACCAATAGTCGATCATAAAGCCGACCAGATCAGCAGCGGTGACAGTTCCAGGCGCGGCAATAGTACCGAGTGCGGTAGAGGCATTTTTGTTGCCGTCGCCGTTAACCAGAACATCAACAGCGTCCTCAAGGTTCTGGAAGCAAATGTCGGAAATGATGGCGTTCATGTGCTTGGTGAACAGATCAATCCGAATACGACGGATAGCCTCATAGGTCATCTCAATGGCACGACCATGCTTCCACAGGGAAATGGCCTTCTCGCCAATCTTGATCTTACCGGTAGGCAGGTCAGCGCCCTCGGACACTCTAGCTCTCTTGATAGCCCGCTTATTCTCATCAGACAGCAGATCCAGAGTAGCGCTCTTTACGATGTTGCTGTCTACGCCGATGGTAGTATTGCAGATGTAGGAAATAATATCCTGCGCATAGGTAGCCTCTCTGATGTTGGTTTCCAGCCACGCGGGGAACAGCCATTCGTTGGACTCCATGCCACCGGAAGTGTACATGGCGGTATCCATAATATCACCAACGGTGCTGTACTTGGTGATACCGGCATCCAGCATGACCAGATTCAGGGGGGAAAAATCTTTGAGGGCAGGATTCTCTTCAATTCTGTTCTTGATGTCGCCGTCGAAAACTTCACGGATAGAATCATTCAGACTCATTCCCTTCCGATAGTTGTCAAGAACTCTGTTGTTTACAACAATCTTAGACATTTCTTATACCTCACTCTCTCAATTAAATTCTGATAGTACAAGTGTTAGTGCCGCCCGTCTCTACTCCAAGAGCGATACAGTTGGTTGCCTCAACGGAAGTCTTGAGTCCACCATTGCCATTACAGGCAAGAAACTCACCAGCGTGCTCGGTTCCAGCACAAGGAATATCCTCGAATACCTGCCCCCAGTTGACGGTAACAACCATCTCCGTACTGTTGGCGCTGACCTTTTCAACAGCACTTACAACACCAAACGGCTCATCCGCATCAGAACCGTAACCAACCTCGTAGTTACCAGTGATAGTGACTACCTTGTTCACGATCTGCATGGGATCTGCTTGGATAGCGGAAGCGGTGGTTGCGTTCAACTTGAAGGTTCCATGATCTCTGATGCCACTGAAAATCAAATCTTTTGCCATTTCTTAATTCCTCACTTTCTTAAAACTTATAATCTTCAAGTTTGGTTTCGGGTGCATTTTCTACAAGGCTCTGCGCCTGGGAAACTCTCTTACCGGCATTGAGTGCCATCTTGGCTTCCTCCTGCCACTCCATGTCCTGTTCCAGAATTTCATCGTAGGTCAGAACATCGAGAATCTTCTTGATTTTCCCTTCGTTGTAGGAGTCGCCCTTTGCACGAATAGCACTTGCAATAGCGTTCTCCTTCGCCTTAGACATAATCTTGTCGTAAGCCTTCACCTTTTCAGAATCCTCGGTATTGGGAGGTTCAGGATTCATTCCGGCCTTGGCATAATCAAGGACTTCCTCTGCGGTAATATCCTCGCAGCCAAGAAACTCAAGAGCCTTATCCTTTCCGATAAACTCCTCAACAGGTTCAGGCTTGATGGAATCCTTCACGAGATCCACGATTTCCAGAATCTTTTCGCTGTCTACAGCCAAAGTTCCGAAGTGCTCTTCGTCAATCCCGTAGTCCATCAGTTTCTCGTCATAGGTCAACTTCTTTTCCTCCTCCTTAATTTTGATATTGGGGTATTTATTCTTAATCATATCAGCAACCTTGTTCTCGAAAACTTGGTTGCCAATTTTGATACCCTTCGCACTGGCAGCTACTTGGACACCATTAACGATTTCATCCACGAATCCATATTCCTTGGCTTCATCTGCGGTCATCCATACCTCATCTGCCATCATCTGGCGAAGTTCATCCTCAGTACCATTGAACTTTCTCATGTAGTTGCGAACCAGAGTATCCTCAACCTTATCGAGGAGTTCAATGCTCTTTTGAAGTTCATCAGCGTTTCCGATAGCAAGCGACCAAGGCTTGTGGATCATATACAGAGCATTGTCTGCCATATACACGGTATCACCACAAGATGCAATTCCGCTTCCCATACTGGCTGCAATTCCCTCTACATACACGTTAATCTTTGTGTTGTTCTTGGTTCGGTATGTATCCAGGATAGAAATGATAGCATTACCAGCGATACAGGAACCGCCGTAACTGTTGATGTGAATGTCCAGATTCTTTACAGAACCAAGATTATCGAGAGCCTTCTTGATTTTCTTGGGAGACACTTCTTCATCCCACCAAGCAGTATCAGTAATGTCTCCATAAATGTAGATCTCTCCCGATTCGTTTTTCACCGCATCGTTTATAGAGATGTATTTATTCAACGGTTTAAGCACTACTTCATCGCTCCTTTGTATTGAATTTATGAGATTCGTTGAATCTCTTTCCAGAGTTGAATTTGAAGAATACAGCTCTTTTTACGATAGGCCCAGGATAACCATTGTATCGAAGAATGGAATTGAACCTTTTCTTTGAGTTGTAGTTCATGCCATTCTTGATTCTTTCGTATGTACCATCACTCCAATATCCGTTCATCGCCTGAACGTATACTGAAATTGTGTATTCTCCATCTCCATCTTTGAGTTCAAGATCATTTACTTCTATTACCGCTCTATCTCCGGCTAGAAGCATATTACCTTGCTCTACAAGAGTTCCAACCCCTCTGGGAGGCTCAGATTCACCCAAAGAGGCTCTGGCCTCCCATCTGTACAAATCCATGTCTGCTGTAAAATCGCAGGTGCATTGTCTGAATCCGTTTTCGTCAGAAATAGTTTCGGTGGTAGGTTCTCCCAGCGTTACAACTGGTATCAATGGCATAATCACCAACTCCTATTAGGCTACAGACCAGACACCAGACTCACTCTTGGCAAACACCTTAACGATCTTAACACCATCACCAGAACTTGCAGATTCAAGATCCGCACCGTAAATAGTACAGGATACAGGAGTCTCGGCTTCCGTAGGAGTGCTTCCAGTCATGTTAGTAGAACCGCCATCGGTAGGAATCTGCTTATTGGTTCCAGTGTTCTCAAGCGCACTGTTGGATTTCACTACCATAACCTTCCACTCGACGATCTTTACATCGCAACGGAATGTAAAAGAAGATACATTCTTCTGTGCGACCTTACTGATCTTGGCTACATCTGGGCCGGTAATAGTGACAACGGGAACAGCGGTATTCAGGGTAATAGTATCGCTTGCAGCAGAAGATTCGTTCCATACATCATCACGGACTTTAACATAGATGGTTTTAAGTCCGTCGCCGGATGCGACGTTAACGGTTTTCGTCTTAGAGAACGTCTCCCAAGACGCTTCCTCTTCTGCGTCAACACCATCGATTCCCCAAATTTTCATCTGATAATTCGAGGTTTCGGGATCATCGAGAGAAATCGTAAGGGTTACTTCTTGCTGTGATGTGTATTGAGCGCCATTGTTGATTAAAACACTTAGACCACTTGGGGCTAACGTATCCAGGGTAAGGTTAAAATACGATGCCAAATGACTTCACCTCTTTTATTTTTCGAGAGTGATATAGAAATACCCTCCCGGTCTTTCATAGATTTTCTTATTTCCTCTGTAAACAGTTTTTATTCCCTGCTTGCCGACGAAGATGCTTGAAACCAAATTGACAAATCTCTTAATCATTTTTATCCCTCAATAAAGTAAAGCGTCGTTTCCGAATAACTTGGCAATGAATCATAATCTTTCTGAGATCCACACCAAATATTCGTTATCGTTTCCGAGGAAACATTACCGGTTCCAGTTCCACCTCCACCGATAAATCCAGCATCAATAACCCGTCCATCTGTAAGGGTTACAAGAAGATGCCCTTCCTCATCAACAGATACTTCTTTAATCCCAACGCCCGGTTTTCCTTGTGGGCCAACGACACCAAATCCATTCAGTCCGTCCTCTCCCACTACACGGCCAACGTCTTTCTTTTCTCCATCCGTAAAGACGATAATCAAGTGTCCTTCATCATCGATATAAACATTATCGATTCCCCGTCCATCCTTACCGTCTTTCCCGTCTTTTCCGTTTTTGCCGTCCTTACCTTTTACTCCTTGCTTCCCATCTTTTCCGTCTTTTCCAGGTTTCCCATCTTTTCCTGGTTTTCCATCGATTCCGTCCTTTCCGGGAGGCCCATCCTTTCCGTCCTTTCCCTTTAACATGGAAAGCTGTTCAGGAGTGAACATATCAAACGTAAAGTCTTTTCCGTCCACTCCATCACGTCCAGGAGCGCCATCTTTTCCATCCAGGCCGTCTTTTCCGTCCCTTCCATCCTTACCATCGAAGTAATCAACTCCCTTTATGGGTGTCTTTCCATCCTTTGGTATCCCTATGGATTCAAGAGACTTCAATCGCTCGTTTATGGATTTAATGACATTAAGGATTAGCTTTATATCCTTCATCAAACATCACCAAACCCCATTTCGTGCAAGGCTCTGTCAACTACCATATTCCGAATAGAATCTAATGTGTTAGGATCTTCTTCGGAAGTATTTTTCTGGGTTGTCCCATCAGACGAATCAGATTTCTTGCTCAAATACTCATACATACCTTCCTGCGCTTCCTCGGTAGCCTTTTCATTGCCGAGAGCAATCTGAGCAGCTTCATCGTGAGAAATCCATCTGTATTCCTCAGAACGTCTAGCCTTCTCGATTTTCTTGAGTTCAACGGAAAGTTTGTCGAGTTCAGTCTGCCAATCGATAGGATTGTGAGTAACGGTAGCACGAACATTGTATCCCCTTACTCTAGCCCACAGGTTGATTATCTCTTCCAGGATTCTTTTGCTTGCTCTGCGCATAGTATCAATCGTGTCACACACAATCGAATACTCAGCAGTTCCAAGGCTATAAGAACCGGACTTCAATCTTCCCATAAGAACAGGAGTAAGTTGGAAAGAGTTCACTACCAGGGGTTCCATCACTTCAAACCATGCTCTTATATCGATTCCAGATCCGTTTACTCCGGCTCCAAGAACTTCGACCTTGTTGCTGTCAAATGTTACAAGGTCATTATCCTTTCCCATCCGGCGCATCTGATCCTCTACTTGATTAAAAGCATCGTTGAACAGCTTCGCTTGCGCTTCTGGCGTGTTTCTCTGTGCAGGGGTGGCGCTTTCCAGGAGTGCTTCTCTGTTGATCTCGCACTTATAACGAGGCCATCCGATTCGGTTCAGTACAGTAGCGCCATCCTGCTCAAGCTGATAGAACTGAGCCATCGTAACAATTGCCGGTTCAAATTGAAGTGTTCCTGCGGGGCTTCCGGGCTTCGGCTGATGCGGAACCCAAAAGAAATTTCCATCATACAGGTCTACCTTCTTAGCGTTCAAACTGGATTGGTACGCAGCATATCTTTTCTTTTCGGGAATCCACTTGAACTCGGTAATGGTAGCAGGATCAATAATTAGGACTTCCTCTACATCGGTAGCGTCCTCATTAACAACTACCTCTACCGCCATTCCGCTTCTAGCAATTGCAGATCCATGTAATTGATCCAGCAATCCATCCAGGCCACAGGAATTGTTCTTTCCAATATTTTTGCAGAAGTCTCTCAGTTCGCTGTCGTATTTCTTTACGGTTCTTCCTGTGCTTGCATTGTGCAGCTCAATCTCAATTCCCTGATTAGCCAATCTGAGGTAGGTATTATATGCCATTTTCCCATCCGGAGTTTTATTGATGATAACATCTACCGCATCGAACTTAGTGGGAGCATTTACAATTTCCCTCAGTAAATCAACTGTTTTTCTGTTATCTATGAAAACATTCAGTTGAGACGTGGGGATAACGGAAATCTGCTTCGTGGAAATCGGTCTTTCATCATTGGGATTCTTAGACTTCTTATCAAAAAAGATAGGCATTAAGCAAATTTCACCACCTAATAAAAAAATTAGTGCCGTTGGAATTCCAACGGCACTAAGGCACTTTTTTAATTACTTCTCACTATGAATAATACTGTATTTTTTATCATTTGTCAAGCATATCTCTTAACTGATCCCATCAAACCGCAATATGATACCTTAAACTCTTGTACAGAGTAATCGTGGTACACGGCATAACAGGCAGAAACAAAGTCATCATGCTCCTGTTGCTCATTTGAATATTTACCGTTTTTCTCAGTATAATCATTCATCTGCATGACAAATGTTTGTACAGTCTCGCTTCCATCAAGCAAAACGTGAAGATCATCGTTTTGAATCGCTCTTTCAAGGCTCTGGATGTATTCTGCCTTTCTTCCTCCCTGCTCATCTAGCGGTATCTCTACCACTCCACGTTTTGCTAACTGATTTTCAACGGCAGTATGTCCGGTTCTGAGCCACGCACATGGAGCGTAGTTGTATCGTCTGCTAATGTAAGAAATCTCATCCCACTGTTGGTCATAGTTCTTTCCGTACAAATTTACAACTTGTACAATACGATTGGTGTCCATATCCCGGACTATTACAGCAGGAGTATCCGAAGAAGATCCAGTTGCAGGGTCATAACCAATCCTGTAAGAATGATACGGTACAGGCTGAATCCACTCTTGTGCGTACTGTGCCTGTTCTTTTTTACTCAGCCCCATATTGAATAGATTTTGCACACACTTTTCTTCAAAATCCTTGAAAACAGTTCCATCCATAGCGAGGAAGTCTGCCAGATAGTTTTGTCTGAAAAGGCGATCTCCTAAACGCCTTCTCAAATCTTCCTCATATTCCATTTCTCCGTACCTGGTTTTAACTATAGTCCTCGCAAGTTCTTCGTTTGAAGGATTGCTAGTCCAAGGAAGTTGATATGAAATCCAGTTGGATGAATATTCGCTGCTTCCAACCTGTCCCCATTTCCACATAGTATAGAAATAATTCTTTCCAATCGGAGTTGAGTTTATGATTGCTTTTCCAGCGCCATAACTTCTTCCCCTTCTATCTGCCTCCAACCCTCTTCCAGGAGATCCCAAACGGGCTTCAAGGTTCGCCCAAACAACAGGTAGGTCACCTATTCTAGCGGCCTCAGTAATGGTTACAAGATCCAATCCGACACCAACAAGGCTCTCTGCATTATATGCGCTTCGGACTTCAATAATCCCTCCACCTACCGTTTGCATAGTCATAGAAGAATCAGAGCAAGCTACCATCCATTCCTTTGGGAACTGCTTCTTTAGATCACGCCAGTTCTGTTTTGCCATAGGCTCTGTAGGGGCGATGATCCACCATAATACAGAAGGGGCCATTTCTGGATGTTCTATGGCTCTATTTTCATTTAAGCATTGCACAAAATACCAAATTCCGATCATATTTGCGCAAAAGTCCTTGCCACTGTTGCCTGTTATTTGGTTATTATGCACGAAAGTTCCATCTTCTGTTTCTATATTATATATCTTACAATCCCGAACCTCCTTTGAAATAGATTTAATCGGAACATAAATACAGTCATCTTTCATTATAGCGGCTTGCCTAAATGTGCTCCTTCCAGTGTCAACCCCAATGATCTTGTTCGCTTCTGGGTCTAACACATAAATCACATACTCGGTTTTTTGATTGGATTTCCTGATAGAAGTTTGTATCCTGGCAAAATATCCTAATCTGTGCCAAGCGATCTGAACGTCAAGCATTAACTGTCTACTATAGGAAGATGCGGTCATGGCAAATGCTTTTTTGCTATAATAGCCGTCCCCGGCATAATATCCTTTCAAGAAGGCTATGAGTAAATTTTTGTTTGCATTAAATAGAATGGTTTCTGGTATTTTTTTGTTTCGAGAGCCGTGTCCAATTTCTTTGTCAATTTTCCTAACCAAGGATCGCTTATATGTGAGTACACAATGCGTTCCTTCATCATGGCGTATTCTCTGACTAGTATGATAACCGGCATCCTCAAGAATCCTAGCTGCTCTTTCTGCAATTTCAGGCTCATTCACGTTAATAGTCCACTTCAAAGAATTGGATATACAACATCCCTCGGCGCAGTACAATCCCAAAACCCATGCCATATCTTCGGTGATTACCAGCTTGGTTCCATCGTCTAGCCACCAAAAATCACACGCTATCTGTTTGTCGATTTTCGGAATTTTGAAGCAATATTTATATTGAGATGATCTTGATAAGTCACAATATGCTTCAAGATCCTTTGCTTGTACAAATCTTTCATCCACAACTTCTTTAGTGAGCCTATGAACCTTGCAAACATAAAGCCTATGCTCGTCATTGCATACAGTATCCAAGCATCCACTGGTTCTTACAGTATAAACATCTCCGAAGTAATAATTGAACCCAGCATATTTCACTTTTTGCTCATTTCCATGCTGGTCATATACCATATCCCCTTCTTCCAATTCTTCTATTGGCTTGTTACAACCTTGAATAAAATCCCCTTCCAACAGGCATCGGTTTCCACAGGCCCACAAATTGAATCTGTGAGTCTTAAAATCTTCAAAAGCCTTCGCTTGCCAAGGATGCGGATTGAACGGAAGGGTAACAGACGCTACTTCGCTTTCCTTCGCCGCAGCCATTTCTTTGAGTTTCGCTTGTTTTTGAACTCCTACTTTTCTTCTGCAAGAATGGCAAGTTTTGTAGCTACTATATCTATTTCCTTCCCTGTAAAAGTCCTGCTCAAATAACTGGCCGCAGGTTTGGCATACAGTAAATTGTTCTCCCTTGGGAGGCTCCTTGGTATCAAAATAATCATCATCCTTTATCAGATTGACAATCTTCGGCGCTTGCCTGTTTTCTTTGTTTGCCTCGATTGCATTTCTGACATATTTGGCTCTTTTTTGTTCTTTTGCCATTTTAACCCTCCGTCTCAATTACAGTCTGAACCTTGTTCCCCTGTCCATTTTCAAACTGAACAGCCAACTTGAGTTTAGCAGCAGTACCCTGACCATCTACGCTATCCAATCGCATGAGATTTCTCTGACTATCCAGCAATTTGGAATATGCTTCTGCTAAGAACTTCATGTCTTGAGCAGTAGAAGTATTCGCACGAACACGCTCAATTATTTCTTCATCAGAGAACATATCTCCAATGTTTTCAAGTCCGGTGATTATCTTCTGTGCTTCTTTGAGTTTTCTCTGATCCAAAGAAAGCATCACTTTGCTTTTCAATCTCTGCAATGTTTCTTTGTTCTTCTTTTGAGCGGAAAGAGAAAGTTCATTTAGCTTTTCTGGATCTGATACAATTTCAGCCTCCATAACAGGTGCTTCACCGTTGATTGTATCGAGCGATACTTCATCATCGTTAATATCAAAGGAAAATTTGTCAATCAAGCTTATCTCTCCTTGCTACAGATTCATTGTACTCTTTGGCTTCTTTTATCTCTAAATACTCTCGAAACGCTACTGGATCACTATATTTAAGCGGAACCCTTCTGTTAAAAGCATCAATAGCCTGAGAAACATATAGGGATTCCGTCAGCTTGGGCTTCTGCATATTATCTGGGTCTTTATTATACCGGATAATAATTTGTTTTGCGATTGACATTATCCTATCCGGTATTTTGAACGAAATTGAGGAAACTTCTTCGCTGTCATCTTTGAATACAACTTCACTGTCTCCAATATCAGTTCTTCTGCTGTATGCTTCCAGTGTTCCAAGCCCATCAACAGGATCTTTTTCCATTAACGCCATCAAAGCGTCATAAATCGCTAAACTTCTTCTTCTCTTTTTGATCTTACACCATCTTTCAAACATTGAGAAGATTTCATTCTTAGGCAGCTTCATAACCATTTTCCCTGAGTTAGTTTCCAGGGAAATATTTGTAGTAGGAAACCGCTGAATGTCTCCACGGTATTTTTTTCTACTATCCGCAATGCTTATTTTCTTGGGGATCGTTCCAGATCGTATTGCATCTCGAATGTTTCTATAGTATTTCTCATATATGCTTCTTTTTATGCCAAACGATATATGCCGCCTTCTTCTATCGTTGCTTTTGTTCTTTTCTACTGTCTCAAAGCAGATCATGGCTCCGGATAATTCTTTGAAACAAATAAGTTTGTGGAACTCATTGATCCCAAGGTCATTTATGGCATCCAAGTTTCCGTTCCAAAAGACAGAGAAACTATCAACACCAGCAATATCGAACCTTTTCTTGACTTCAAAGTACGTCTTTTTTCTCATGTCTTTTATTCGTTTTTTACCAAGACACCACTGTTCAGAAGAGTACCCTGGCAGCGCATATTTCCCCTCAGAGAACAGTTCTGTAATCGCTATATAACCATCCGGCACAAATTCGTCAGCTTCGCTCAAAACAGTTGGAAGCCCTCTATTGCTAGCCATGATATAACCTCCATATCAAAAAAGGGGAGCATTACGCCCCCCTTTATGAAATCGGATCAACCCTTGATCTGAATATCTCGGACAGCGTTTTTAAGACTATCCAAAATGTAATCCTTGTGTTCCTTCCAGCAGTTCACGCACACTTTTCTGTTGCTGTATGCAGTAGAAACACCGCAGATCAAACAAGTTCCTGCATCTCCGACCCCTCCATTGGTGAATGTAGGAATCTGATAGGAAATCATTGTATCGATCACATCCACAGCAGAAAGAGCAGGAATAGAGCTGCTTGCAGTAATATTCTTAGACTTATCCTGAACCTCTCCGCTTTCATACTTCTCGACAACAACGCCGCCGCTCTTATCGGTATATCTTCTCAACTTCAATTCTCCTTTCGTAATTTTTCCCACAGATTTTGACAATACTTGAATATCCCCATGTTAGGATTCCATTCGTAGTTTGTCATAACCCTGTAAATATCACAGACTTCATCAAACGTTTTACTCTTGTCAAAATCTCCATGAACCATCATATACATCAAGCACATGGTTGGGCTTCTGCTTTCGCCTTGATTACATACTACCACAACATCATGCCCTTGTGCAAGTTCATTTTCAATGAAATCAATTCCTTCCATAATCATTTCATCCGAAAAGAACTCTGGTTTTGGAGCATCCACCATGTTAAGTGCCATCATCCTATCCTTCGGCCTTCTTGCCACAAGATACTCAGGATGATCTTTGGAGCAATTCTTTACATATCCAACCATCCACTGATGGTATGGATTTTTAGCACAAAACAAAGCAGAGAATGACGCTCCTCGTTTTCTGCAAATCTCATATTCCGTCTGAGAACAGTAATATAGGCTTGCGGAGTCATGGTGATAAATTCTTCTCATTTCAATTTCCTCTTGGCGTACAAACTCATCATAAGCGCTTCTGCAAGGCCGTCAGAATCCTTTCTGCTCCTTTCGGTGGGAAGAAGGTTAGCAGTCGGGAATAGCTGCTTGCAGACCCGTATAGACTCATTCTTGTCCTTGTGCAAAAGTGAGAAACTTTTTTTCCATGTAGGAGGCGGTATGAGCTGATATGGAATCTCAAAGGATTCAAGGACTCCTTCAATAAACCCAGCCGATTTACCAAACGTAAACATTGAAGTTACTCCCTGCCCAGGCATAGCCCCAACCTTTTCTACGCAAGCAATTAGTCCATCATTTTTTTCAATTGCTTCATTTTTGATTTTTTTGACGCAATTGATAAGACTCTCACGGCTCATTACCGAAAGCGCAATAATCTCACTGTTCTCATTGATTGCAGCAATACCGCCCTTTGCCCCAGGATCGATACCTACATAAATCAACAGAACTCCTCCTCAGAAATTCCGAACACTTCCATGATCTTTTCCATGCTTCCCTTTCTGGGATTGGTTACTCCACTCTCCCAAAGCCGCCAAGTTACCACGCTAACTCCCATCATCTTAGCGCAATCAAATTGCTTCATTCCCTTTTCTTTTCTCTTTTGAAGAAGAAGGTTTCCGAACTTCTCTTTCTGCTCTACAGTCATACATATTCCTCCATGCGAATTATTATTGTTATACCAATTATACAATAAATTTTGCATAATGTCAAACAACACTTTTCTTATCTTCTTTTATTCTGATTTTATATCCTGCCTTTTTCATATCCTTGATTTGTTCATCTGATGGAATACAGGATTTATGTTCTGTCCAAAATACTACTTTTTTGTCTTTGATTATCTGAAATAACAACGCTATCACCTATTCACATAATGTTATGATAGATTCAAATACAGGTACAATCTCGAAATCTCTTTCCCAGGAAGAGCAACTTGATTTTGCTTGACTTTCTGTTCGATAAGTTTTGATTGCACAATCTCCAATTTTTTCAATATTTCTAAATGAATAATTTCTGGCTTGCCCAGCCCAAATTTCAGTTCTATTTCTTCTCATTACGATATACCGTTTTCTTTTAATTTCCAATCTTATTCCTCCAAACTTTCATATTCGCTGTCAATTATTCAAAGTATACTTTGCAAATCCGACTATTTCTCCCCATCTATTCTTGCTTTCTATCATCTCCTTTTTAATCGAATACCCATCATTCTTCAAATCCTTGATCCGACTGGCTAAACGCATGATTCCGTACTCTCTAATTGCTTCTAACTGCGTTATTGAACCGTAGCTGTTGAGGTGTCCCAGAACTCTCTCCTTTTGCGTCATCTTCAATCTTCACCTCCCTTATCCGGCAGAAGAACTTCTCATTCCCATATACATCATCTACTATTTTCTCAAATCCTTTTGATGCAAGGAACTTCTCGGCTCTATCCTTGCTGCTGAAACCTTTATCAGACAGTTTCAGCCAGCCGTTTTCTTTCCCTCTTTCGTATAAAACAAGTGCGTAAAATGTCATTTTAGTGCATCTCTCCACTCTTCCAATCTCTCTTTAGCGCAAAATCCTCCCAATTCTTTGATCTTGCAGCTATCGCATCCGTTTTTGCAATATGCTTCTCCATCAAGCAACATCTTCTCTGCCTCGACAAAAAGTTCTTCGTTCATGTCCATTTCCTCCCAAAACCATCTTGCATCACCAGCCCATTGTTCTGCGAAAGCCCTTGCGATACCAGGAAACGTCTTGCTTCTGTTTTTTCTATCATCTCCACGCTTTGCAGATCCATATTTGCTTCTATCTTTTCTGGATGTTCCTGCGGGGCAATATGGCCCAATTGGATCAACTGGTTCCACCGGCACTAACAAATCTAGTTCACCACGAATCCACAATAACGTTTTCTTAGTGTACGGATTCTTTTTACCGTACATTTCGTATGGCTGTATTACCTGTGATGCTTTTGGCAGATCAAATACTCTACTTGGAAGAGGATTTTCTACTACAATTCTCTTGCATTTGGCATCAAGGAATTTCATAAAAAACCTTTTGGCCTTAATGCCTTTCTCATATCTATTTGCATCTATTTCTCCCTTCCTGGGATATAATCTACAAGCGCCAGCATTGGAAATGTATGTGCAAGGTGGATGAGCGATCAGAAGATCCCACTCTCCATTGATTCTATGCACTTTACCGTCCATAGTGGTGAACTCACAGTCTCCGTTAATGATCGGCAGCACATCATCCATGATATGCCACTCAGGATGGCCTCCAGAACACTCCTGAATGTCTACACTGAAACAGATATGCCCTAATCTTCTCATCTCATTACAGACGGCCTGAGACTCCTCACAGGCGATTAGAACTCTCATTGGCAACGACTTTTTAATCTTCATACACTACCTCCACACCTTCTTATTGTCAGGATCATTGTACTTTCTCCACTCAATGATATATCTTTCATTGATCGGAACATTCCTTTCCGGGATCAAAGCATTTACCATGTCATTCATCCGGCTCAAAAACCATATCTTTTTATTCCCGTTATAGGTAGCGATCGTTTTTTCCTT